>Ga0081455_10003014_pt1 | contig 19641 bp, 15 predicted proteins | sample TabmetS3T2R1_FD_70207 | JGI IMG/M metagenome (GOLD analysis project Ga0081455, IMG submission 70207) | Tabebuia heterophylla rhizosphere microbial communities from the University of Puerto Rico - S3T2R1 | ecosystem: Host-associated > Plants > Roots > Rhizosphere ... | reverse complement strand
CGTGCAGGTGAAAACGGACGTGGTGGGCGTTGACAATCTCCACGGCCTTGACTTTCTGCTTCAACTCCCCGGCGCTGGCTCCCTTGTAGCGCTCAAAGGTAAACTGCACGTCTTCGGCGGTAAACGGGTCGCCGTTGTGAAACTTCACGCCCTGCCGCAACTCGAAGTCATACGTCCGGCCGTCCTCGCTCTCGCTCCACTTAGTGGCGAGCGAAGGCGACATGGAGTTGTCGGGCATGGGCTTGAGCAGGGCGTCGTGCACTGCATACAGCAGCATATAGGGGGTCGCAAGGGCGAGGGTCTCCGACGGGTCCAACCAGGACGGCGCCAGGGTGACGTGGATAGCCCAGGTCATCTGGCCGCTTGGGGTGTTCTTCTGGGCGGTAGCGCTCCTAAGATGCGGCCAGCTCTGATGCCAGGCAACCAGGCCAGCAGCGCCCCCCAAAGTCCCCTGGAGCAAGCGACGGCGTGTGAGGGACATATCCGTAGGCGGGGGAGTGTACGGCATACAATACCTCCTCAACGAGTGTTTTTACAGGGCCAAGATGTCCTCAGCCACTCAACGAGCCTACATCTAGGGGATGCAGGATACGGAATCATCGACCACCCCCAGTATCAACCATCTATGCCTCAACGAGCGGAAATCGAGAGGGTCGAGGCATCAGATTTTGGGCCTGACTGCCTCCGCAAAGGATATCGCATAGGCTATGCAAACGCTATGATGCCACGGTGTCGCCAGGAGCACATCCCCGGAGGATATCGGTGGGTGCATCCCACATATAATACGGCAGGGCTAGAATAGTAGTATAGTTAAGCCATGTGTGAGCATTGGCGCTTGACCAACAGTTTTCGATATGCAGTGCATGTAACAGGAGTAGACCAAGGAAGGGCAAGCAGAAATGTCCATGACACGAAAGCAGAGACAGGACGCGGAGGAGCGGATAACGTCACATTTTGTCTCGATTGCGGGGCAATTATTGCTCCAGACACAGACGAAGTTCTGGGGAACCTTTTTGATTAGCCAGTGAGAAAGTATACATCTAGCATGTCTAAAGGAAGTCAGATGGTTTCTACCAAAGCGTCTTTCAGGATTATGGGGAAGGAGCTCGATCCATCCGAGATTACTAACCTGCTGCACATGCATCCAGATCAGTCTCATCGTTGCGGTGACCCCAACATAAGCAAATCGGGACGCAGATACGCCGATTATACTGAAGGCTTATGGGCCTTACATTCATCAGTGGACGAAACGTCTGCCATTGATGCACATCTAGAAGCTCTCATAACAAAGCTGTGGCAGCATCGCAATCTCCTGCAGGAATTTAAAAAGCGTGGCTACAAGCTTGACATATACGTTGGCATCTTTGGTATCGACGACAACATGGGGTTTGTGCTGAAGAACACTCTGCTGAGGCGTATCATGCAACTTGGGGTCGATCTTGATTTGGACCTTTATCCCGCGTGATGTCCTGGGGCTTTCTTCCCTCTGCTAACGACTCTTGAGGCCAGAGGTTGACCGAAGGAGAAGCGGTCCATGCTCGCAGCATACAGACCTTAGTTATCCAGATGATAGGATATCCATTATCGCTCCTCGATCTGTGCCAGCGAAGCCTCGGCCTGGGGGAGCCAGAACATCATGTCCACGGCATATTGGTGGTTGATTTAGGATCCAATGCCCAGCAACTTACACGCAGTATCGCCCAGGATCGCTGCCCGCTCGGCGTCGCTCAAGCTCGGGGGCGCAGTGTGGAAGCTAGAGCCACTGGTTGCCCCGGCTCATGGTCGGTCACACTACGTCATCGAAGAAAGCCGCCAGTGGGAGGCGGAAGTCCGGTAAGAGTGGTTCGCCCTGCAAGGCATCCGCACGGGTGAGGATACGCACTGTGGTGGGTGACTCGTAGACATAGACGTGCTCTTGGGCAGGGAAGATAACCCAGACGCGCTCCACACCGGCACAAAAGTACTCAGTGACCTTGTTCAAGAGGTCATCCGCTCTGTCTGTAGGGCTGACGATTTCTACAGCCAGGTTCGGCACCACATTCCAGGCTTCCGTGCGCGGCACGCGTTGCTGTGGCGGCCAGCGGTCGTACAACACAAAGGCCACATCTGGGCGACGCTGGCGTTGTATCGTGGCGCCGAGATCAAACAACATCTCTTGCACAGCGCGACCCAGGTGGTGTTGTCGAGCAAAGCTTCGGAGCGATTCCGTGAGCGCTGTAGCCAGCCACACTTCATACGCACCCATAGGGGCTAACTCTACCACCTGCCCATCGACTACCTCATAGAGGATATCCTCATCCCGCGACTGGACGACGTCTTGACTGATAGTGGAGCTTGTACTCTCCATGATTATCTTCCATGTCGCTCTATCATCGCCTTGCTCTGCCTACTGAGAGCCTCTCTCAGAAGTACTGCCATACTTGACAGTATCAAAGAAAACATCTGCCATGTCAATCAGACGCAGAGAGATGACAGGACCAATCGGACCTCGATTTTTTCCCTGGTTTCACGAGGCTTTTCCCCCGTCCCTGCAGCGCGGGGGAAGGCAGGGATGGGGGAAAAAAGGGCCTAGATCATGCGCTAGGACGCAATATGCAGCAACTTGCACGCATTATCGCCCAGGATCGCCGCCCTCTCGGCATCGCTCAGGCTCGGGGTCTCGAGAAGGTGCTCCACCGCCGTGCTCGTCCACGCATAGGGATAGTCGGTGCTCATGACGATCTGGCTAGCACCGCATTCCGCCATCAACTGAGTGCGCATAGACTCCTCTCTGCTTAGACCAGCACGCCAAAGCCGGACTTCGTGCACAGCTCGATGCGGTTGCCATCAGGGTCGTTGATATAGAAGGCTTTCTGGCCATCATTCCTGGTCTGGATGGCGGTGGGGTTCACCCCTTTGCTCTGCATATACGCATGGGTTGCGTCAATATCGTCCACCTCAAAGGCCGTGTGGTGGGAAGGCGCGGAAGGCGCGTCGGCATTCTCGATGATGTGGACCATGGCGCCGCTGGGGAGCTGCAGCCAGTACAGGTGCTCGCTATTGACCATCTTGGGAATCAGCCCTAGACCAAGAACGTCCTGGTACCACCGCAAGGCCGCATCCTTGTTCTTGACGTTGTACGTGATGTGGTTGATATTCTTGAGTCGAATGTGGTCAGGTAACATACGGTCTCCTCAGACTTGTGCATGATGTGACAGGATCGCCCTATCATACCAGAATCACGTGCTGTGGGACATCCTTGAGACAAAATGCTATCGGGGAGGAGATCGCCATTTTTGAGTGACCACCATACCCCGCAGGAAGGAGGGCCATTTATGGACCGTCGCGACATTCTCGCCGATAACCCTGTGGAGAAGCGCCGGGGGTACATGCCCGGGGTGAGCGTGAGCCCTGGCCGGATCTTGTTCACGGCCGGCATGACGGGACGCCAGCCCGACGGCACGATTGTGCCCGGCGGCATGGCGGCGCAGACGCAACGCACCATGGAACGCCTGCAGGCCATTCTGCAACACGCCGGAGCCAATTTTTCGCAGGTCATCAAACAGTTGCTCTATATTACGGACATGGAAGCCCATGCGGCACATGGGCGGGCCGTGCGCGCCGGCTTTTTCGGTGAGGCGCGACCGACCTCCACGGCGCTGGGGGTGCGCCGCCTCGCCGATCCGGCCATGCTCATTGAGATCGAGCTGGTCGTCGATCTCCCTGACAGCCCCACGGGGAAACCGCTGCTCGAGAAGTACAACGTCGAAGACCACGGCCTGGACTTTTATCAGGGCGTCATTGTGAATGGCGGTCGCCTGATCTACCTCGCCGGACAGGTGGCCAATAACCCTGATAATACAGTCGCCGGGGTGGGCGACTGGAAGCGCCAGGCCGAGAAAGTGTATGAAAATATCGGACATGTCCTGCGGGCCGCAGGGGCAACGCCAGCCAGTGCCGTGAAAGAGACCACCTGGGTGCTCGACATTGCGTCCTGGCGCCAGCACGGCACCGCGGTGCGCCGCGCCTTCTACCAGGGCGACTACCCTGCTTCCACGCTCGTCGAGATTCAGGGCCTGGCGCGACCAGAATTTCTCGTGGAAATTGAAGTCATCGCGGCAGTGGCCCGCTGAAAGGAGAGCCCTCATGCCATACACGACCATTACCCCTGCGGAAGCGAAACCGGTGGCCAGCTACAAGATGGCTACTCGCATGGAAGGTGGCCGCCTGCTGTATATTGCCGGACAAGTGGCGCGAGATGCTGAAGGGGAGGTCCTCGGGAAGGGGGATATACGGACCCAGGCCCGCCAGGTGTTCCAGAATCTGCGCAATGTACTGCAAGCCGCTGGTGGTGACCTGTCAGACCTCCTGAAGATCACGACCTACATCACCAATATCGAAGACTTTCCGGCGGTGGCCGAGATCCGCAGCAGTGTCTTCCCTGGTGAACTGCCCGCCAGCACCTTGATCGTCGTCAAACGTCTCGCCCAACCCGAGCTCCTCATCGAAGTGGAAGGCATGGCAGCGATCAGCTGACGCGCTTGGCTACCACAGATGCCGGCTACCTCAGGCTCTCTGAGGTAGCCCCTCCCTGAGCACCCTACCCGACCTACCTGTTTTCTGCCACCGGGGGTTTCAGGGAAGCACGAGGATCGATCTTGTACTCAACCACAGCCCAACGAAGAAGAGCCCAGAGGCCTTGCTCCTCGCTTGGGGCTCCTGGATTGCCCAGACGAATAGCACGGGCAACCTGCGAACGATCAACAAAGGGATGTCGGCACGCTTCGATCCAGTACCTCGCTCTCTGGCCGCTCAAGGGCACGCCCTCCAGGAATGCACTGGCTGATTGTGCCAGTAAGTAACCCTGAACGCCGCTTCGCGCCACAAGCATTGACGCACCTATCGCATCCAGTGCGTAGGGCTTCTGCGCGGCATCGAGCTTGCCCGCCAGGGCGCTCAGGCCTTGGCCGAGGGCGCCGAATTGACGGGAGTCCGTGGTCTTCTCGATCACCTCCACGTATTTGGCCACCACCGCCTGGGCCTGCGTCGCATCGAGCTTGCCCGCCAGGGCGCTCAGGCCTTGGCTGAGGGCGTCGAGTTGACGGGAGTCCGTGGTCTTCTCGATCATCTCCAGGACCTTGGGCAACACCGCCTGGACTTGCGTCGCATCGAGCTTGCCCGCCAGGGCGCTCAGGCCTTGGCCGAGGGCGCGGAGTTGATCGGAGTCCGTGGTCTTCTCGATCGCCCCGAAAAATTCGTCAATGTCCAGTTCCTCCCCGAGCCACTGCTGCGCAAGCACGCGATCGACGAAGGGCATGGCCCTATCCCCGCTTCTGGGGGCGGATCGAATCCTCTGGGCGAGGCGATCGTGCAGGTCGACGTCAATACCGACGGCCGCATTCAAGACGTATGGGAGGCCATAGGCAAGCCGATCGCTAAGGTCGGTGCGCGCGATCGAGAGATCGAGGAAAGACTGACGTTCGCTGCGAGGCGAGCGCGCCAAGGTCATCAAACCATCGACCTTCCGCTCATCGAGCCCACTTCTTAAGGTCATCAAACCATCGACCTTCCGCTCATCGAGACCACTTCTTGATGAGAAATCCAGCGGATGCCACAACCCCTGTGCGTTCGCAACGATGGCGTTTTGGTACATTTTCCAGGCTAATACAGCCAGACCTAATCCGACGACGACAAAAAGCAATGGAATGATAGTGCGAACTCTACGACGGCGTCGATCACGCCTGATCACCGTCAGCGCTGCCTCGTGACTACGACCAATGTAATCGGCCACCAGAGCAAACTCGCTCTCGGCGGTTGCGCCGACACTCTCCGCGCATCGGGTTGCCCAAGCTGACGTGGGCTTAGCTACGCTGGCGGCGTTTGTATGCGTCCCCCCAAACTGCAACCCCTCTTGAGACCACTTGAGGGCATTTTCTAGCTCTGTCCCATAAAGAAGTTCGTACCTTTTTTCGGGTTCGCCCCTTGCACGCGCAAGCAGATCACGATACGTTTGACCGGCTTCCGCCTCGCGCGCGATCCAATCTTTGAGCGTACCCCATTGGCGCATAAGAGCCTCGTGGGAGATGTCGACCACAGTGTTTGCTCCCTGCGCCGGCTCGTCTGGCTGCCCTGGGTAAGTCAAGAAATTGACTTGCGGAGCTGCAAATGCCTTCAGTACTGGGATAAATGCCTCCCACGGCCGGGAAGACCAGACACCGATCCGCTGCAAAGACTGTGGCCGCCTTACCATCTGACCGCCAGCTTCGGCGCTGCGTTGATCGGTAATGGCGCGGAACAGCCACTCGGCATTGAGCTGCTGCTCTGGTGTGAGTGTCGCCAGCACCTCATCCGCATGTTGCGACAGTGCCTTTGAAACTCCTCCAACCTCGGCAAGATCCGCCAATCGGAGCGTGGGCGCATGCTGGCCAGTGGCTATGGCGCGATCCCACATCCGCGCTAATGCATGTTGCAAGACGGGTAACTGGTCCGGGTCATTGGCGACCGCGTTGACGAGTTCGTTCACGAGAACGGGGTCGAGATCCCCGCCGAACGTCCGGGCTGGACCGTTCATGGCTTGCGCAAGCTGATCACGTGTCAGACGGGGCGTCAGGTACAGCGAACGATTGATCGCTTCGGGCAGATCCAAAAAGCGCACGCAGTTGCCGAGAAAATCCGTACGCATTGTGAGTACGACGAATATCCTCGACTCGCGTGCATTGCGCGCATGGAGCAACAGGTCGATGAAAGCATCGGCCTCATCGGCCTGTCGCGCTCCCGCCTCGGCGTACGTGAAGATTTCCTCAAACTGGTCGACGAGCAGGAGGAGATTACAGTCCTTGTCATCGGTGTGCTGCTTGGCGTCAGTGACAAGGCTGATGAATCCAAGCGAGCCCCGCCATAACTCAGCTTCGACGGCCTGCTCCGTAAAGTCTGATTTTCCAGGCGGCAAACGGTGAAGCTCCTGGCCGAAGGCCTGAGGCTCAAGCAGAGCTTGCGCGAGGCTGAAGATCGGACGATCTCCCGGCCGCATAATCGCAAAGCGCCAGGAACTACCGGTGCCGACCGCACCCAGGGGAAGAGCTGGCAGTAGCCCAGCGCGCACCAAACTGGATTTCCCGCACCCGGACGGGCCGGTAACGCACAGGAAGTGCTCACGCTTGAGGATCTCCTGCAGCCGGTCTGTATGCTCTGCGCGGCCGAAGAAAATCGCCGCCTCCCACGGCTCGAAGGGGCGTAGGCCAGGGTAGGGACGCTCGACAGGTCGGAAATCAAGCATCGGCGCCTCCCGATAGTCTGGCGATGAAAAGCTGGATCGGCTCTGGCCTTATACCCTGTCGGCAATCCAGCATGACCACAGCCGGATCGGCAAAGCGCAGCGGCGGCTTCGTAGACGGCGGACCTTCCAGTAATGCACCCCAGATGCCGCGTCGTGTTTGCGCTAGCACCTTTCTAACCTGAACATGGCGGCTTTGTAGCCACAGCGTTGATTCGTCGCCATGGACCAGAATCACGCCATTCGCACCAGAGAGCAGTTCCTCGAATAACGTGCGGTATTCCGCGGGTGATTGGTCATGATCTGGAGCGGGTTGGGCAACAATAGGAACATGCCCCATGTTCTCGACGATATCAGCGACCTTATTGGACAATTCGATATCTTTTGGGCCACCGGTAATGCATAGGCTCAGTGACTCGGAACCGACTGACGGTGGCGAGAGCTCCTGAACGGCCTTCGGGTTCATTAATCGATCCAGGGCACCCAAAACCTGCTGGCGGAACTGCTCAAAGCCACAAGCTATGGCGCCTTGCAACAACTCCCTGTGGGTCGTGTCGACAATCTGCTCAAGATCGATCTCTTGCGAGCGCCACTTGAGAAAAGAAACATCGGAGCTTATTTCGGCATGGAGCCTTGCCAAAGATGACTGGATCGAGTTCGTGTTTCCAGAGCCCTGAGCAAAGGGGTAGCCGGGCGTGGCGCTGAGCAGTTGCACAAGTAATACGGCTCCCGAAATATCTGCTTCGATGGCTGATCGGAACGCGGAGATGTCGGAGCGAGAATATGTTGAGTGTCCGAGCGGGCGGACGTCTGCACCACGTTGTCGAATCGCTGAAACGAGGAACTCCCATTCCGTAAGGAGGTCGTCCGTCGGTTGGGCGATCCAAACGACAGGAAGGATGCGTCGTTGGCTACTGGCCGAGGAAGCGACGATACTGGTTTGGGGCGTGGTACGACTCAGGGTGCCAAGTTGATCCAGATGTTTGACGATAAGATGCGCGAGTTCGTTCAGCTTTGCCCAGTACACCGAACCGCTTTCCGCAGGTGGATTAGGATAACCAAGAAGTTCTATTGCTCCCGTCATCGAGCGCTTGAAGAACTCAATCGGCGTCAGTTCTTGCACTCTCGTTGGCCAGTCCTCCCGGTTCGTTTCATCAAGCGCTACGACGAAGACACTTTCTTTATTCTTGTGTGCGCTGTTCTCTTCTAGAAACCTGTTGATTTCCGCCTGGCACCACTGTGACCGCAAGTAGCCACGAGACATGAAGAGAACAATCGTGCGGCTCTCGCGGACCGTTTGCATCAACGTATCAGTTACTCGGTCATTCGACGTTAGCAAGTGATCCATCCAGATGTCGGCCCCTTGACTACCAATCTTCCTTCGTAGCAGCTTTCTGAGCTCTTCCTTGAATGTCGTCACCCATCCGAACTCGGCACCCTTCGGACACTCGTCATCAGAGTGGGCGTAGCTCACAAAGACGTCATACGGCATCAGAAGCTCTCCTGCGTGTGCAACCAGCTGGATACTCTGCAGCTGTGCCAGAAGACCTTGATGAGCCATTTGCAGTTAGCAACCTTGAGGCCTGGCGAAAGCCGACCATTTGCTATAGGTATTGATGAACTTTGCATAAAGGGGAATGATAAAAAAACCTATGCTGGAGCGTATATTCTAGCCAGATTCTTACCATAGCATGTAACCACCTGACAAGCAGAAACTTCCCTGCCATCGACAGACTGCAACTATCTCATCTCCTACCACACTTTGTGGGAGGGGCGATAAAAAAAGAGTGGGGGTAAGAAAGATATATCACAAAGGCTGTCGGCACGCTGCGTACAGGGCATGCCACTGCGCTCCACGCTATTGCCCAGGGAGAAGGACGGTGCGGAAGCGCGCCTGGCCTGTCTGCGTGCGTTCCAAGAGGTGCATCCGCGATGATTTCCCAGTATGATATGCGTTGGCGCCTTCCTGGCTGCAACGGCGCTGCGATGACCACAAGAGGCGACGCTGATAGTCAACGATGAGGGAGTGGAGAACCTGCACGTGGCGAGAGCACCGCGTAGGCCAGCGACACAGACCACGGCCCCTCCAGGGGCACGTGCTCCAGCACCACGGCAAGCGCCGTCTCCTTCTGCCAGGTGGGCCATCAGCCTGTCCCTCATCCTTGGATGTCTTACGCACTCGGTGATGATGGGGTCGATCAACATTGCCGTACCGAATATGATGACCAGCCTGCGGGCCGATGTGACGCAGATCCAGTGGGTGCTCACCGCCTTCATGATCGCCCGCACGGTGGTGATGCCTACGCTGAGCTGGCTCGGTGGCCTGCTGGGGAATCGCCGCCTGTATCTCACCAGTCTGTGCCTCTACCTGGTGGCCTCGATGCTCTGTGGCCTGAGCTGGAACCTCGAGACCATGATCCTCTTCCGGGTTCTGCAGGGCATGAGTGCTGGTTATCTGACGCCTCTGGGTATGGCCATCCTGCACCAGACCTATCCGCCTGGCAAACGGGGCATGGCCATGGGGGTCTTCATGGCCGGCATGTCGTTTGGACCGGCTATTGGACCATCCCTGGGAGGCTATCTCGTCGAGCACCTGAGCTGGCGTGCGGTGTTCTACATCAATCTGCCCATTGGCCTGATTGCCCTGCTGGGGGCGGTGGCCGTCACCCTCCCCGAGGGTGAATCGCGCCAAGATAGAGGGCTAGATCTGCTCGGTCTGGTCACCATGACGACTTTTGTGGTGAGCCTGTTGCTGGCTGTGAGCCAGGCACGCCTCTATGGCTGGGGCTCGACCTATATTGTCACCCTGCTGGCGATTGCTGCGGCCAACCTGCTGGCCTTTATCGGGGCGGAATTAACGTGCGACGAGCCTTTGGTGAGTCTGCAGGTCTTTACCAATGGTCAGTTCGTCCTCGGGGCGCTGGCGAATTTTTTCGAGTCTTTCACCAATTTTGCCATGAACTTCATCCTGGCACTCTTCCTGCAGCAGGCTCTGGGTTTCAATGCCGCACATGCCGGGGAGATCATGTTGCCCGCCGCCTGTATCTGGGGCCTGACATCGCTCGGTACCGGGCGCCTGGCAGATAGGATTGAAGGCCGCTGGCTCATTATGCTTGGTTCACTTTCGCAGGCCCTCATTCTCTATCTCTTCCTGAACGTCAATCCCTGGAGTACCGCCTGGGCGGTGTCCTGGCTGCTCATCTTACGCAGTCTGACACGTGCCTTCATTCAATCGCCCATTCTCACCGTCACCATGGCAACCCTGCCAGATCATCAGGCGCGGCTCGGGGCTGGCATGCGCGGCCTGCTCAATAGCCTGGGGGGAACCTTTGGCATCGCCTTTGCCGGCATCGTGCTGCAAGAACGCCTGGCTGTGCGCACCTACCTCCTGGGGGAGAATCAGCACCTGGCCTCCTTCGAGTATGCGCAACTGGGCGAACGGGTACGTGAGGTGCTCCAGCACGCTGGCGAGGAGGTCGCCCTGCTGCCGGTGCAGGTCGAAACCACCTTCAACCGCTGGCTGGTACAGGAAGCCACAATTCTGGCCTACCACGATATGTTCCTCCTCACCGCTGCCCTGGTGTTGCTGACCGCTGTCCCTGTCCTGTGGTTGCGCCAGCGGCGGGTGCATTAGGGCGCCGCACAGCCTGGCACAGAGACCTCCACAGCCCCGGCAATTCGCCCCACCATAGCACTGCGTAGATGTTTGCGCAGGAGTCTACTGCTTGACGGGAGAATATAAAGTATTTACAGTGACCAATCGGTCAGAGCAATAGTAGAGGGGCGCGCCTATATCTCGTGCGTTATGAACGCGTCCCAGAGGATCAGCAGCATGACACCCCGGCGTCTCCCAGTTCGTCAGCCCAGCACCGCACTCGCACCTCCCCAGGAGGCGGCCCTAACCCGCACCGGCAGTCTTCTACGGCGTGGTCTGGACCTTACCTCGCACAGCGCATCTTATAAATGGTGGGTGGCGGCGACAGTCATGCTCAGCGCTTTCCTGGTGGTGGCGAGTGGCGCCACCGTGAATGTTGCCCTGCCCTCGATGATGACCGCTTTTGGACTCAATCTCGACCAGGTGCAGTGGGTGATGACGGCTTACATGATCGCTGGCGCTGTGCTCATCCCCACCATCGGTTGGTTGGGCAACCGACTCGGGAACCGTACGCTCTTCCTGGGCAGCTTGCTCGTCTTTGTGGGTAGCTCAGTGCTGTGTGGCCTGGCCTGGGATGGCACCTCGCTCATCGCCTTCCGCGTCCTGCAAGGCCTCGGTGGTGGCCCGATTACGCCCATGGCCATGGTGTTGCTAAGCGATGCTTTCCCCGAACGCCAGCGTGGCCTCGCCATGGGACTCTACGGCACGGCAGGGGCGTTTGGGCCGGCGATAGGGCCAGTAATCGGTGGGTACGTGACCGAGTACCTGAATTGGCGCATGGTGTTCTACCTGAATCTCGCGCCAGGCGTGCTGTGCATGGTCCTGGCACTGCTAGTGCTCCCCAATACCCGTGAGGCAGTGCGCCGCCCGTTGGATCTGACTGGCCTGGTGACCATGGCCGTGTTCCTGGTCAGCTTGCTGCTCGCCCTCAGCCAGGGCCAGCGGCTCGGCTGGGATAGCCCGTTCATTCAACGCCTCTTGGTGGTCGCGACCCTCTCTTTTGTGCTCTTTCTAGGCCTGCAACTGCTCCGTACCGAGCCCCTGGTCGACCTGCGGCTCTACAAGAACCTCCCTTTCGCCCTGGCGTCGCTCGTCATCTTCATCAACTCCATGACCTTCTGGGGCACCAATTTCTTGCAGACGATTCTCATGCAGCGCCTCCTCGACTATACCCCGGCCCAGGTCGGTTACGTCATTTTCCCCGGGGCTATGGCGCTGGCCTGTACGATGGTATGGGCTGGGCGGCTAGCCGACAAATTCGATCGCCGCCTCCTGGCTCTCGGCGGCTTAGGCGCGTTCGCCCTGGCGTCGTACGGCTTTTCTTTTCTGACCCTGGAGCGATCCGTGAGCTGGGTGACCTGGATGATTGCAGCGCGCTATCTGAGTATTGGGTTCGTCTTTACACCCATTAACACTGCGGCCTTGATGTTGTTACCTAAAGACAAAGTGCGTATGGGCTCGGGTCTACTCAACCTCGTGCAACAGGGCCTTGGGGGCACGACGGGGCTGGCCATCATGACCACCCTGCTGCAGCACCGCCTGGACGTGCACACCAGCCTGCTGGACCAACAGCAGGGCGCCTTGGCGCTGGGATGGGGCGAAGCGCTGGCACCAGGGCGGGAGTTGCTGGTCAGCGCCGGGGAGGTGGGCACTATGGTGGACAGCAAGGCCCTGGCCCTGCTACAACAATACCTGCTGCAGCAAGCCACCGTCGCAGCCTACCAGGACTGCTTTCTGCTCGTAGTGGCACTGTGTCTGGTGGTCATGCCCCTGGTCGTATGTCTGCGTCGGCGGTCCACGGTGGAAAACAGCAGGCACTAGGAGAGAGTCATGCAGGTTAGCAGTGTTGAGGTTGATACTTTATTCGTGCCGGTCACACGTCCGTACAGTGCTGGTGGACGGCAGGTGACGGGCAATTGGCATGTGCTGGCGCGCGTCACCACCAGCGATGGGGTGCAGGGGCACGGCTATATTGTGGCGCTCAGACAAGGGTTGGTCGCGGCAGTGGCGCAGGCAACGCGAGAACTCGGTTCCCAGTTGGTAGGCATGCATGTGCTGGAGGTCGAGGCAGCGTGGGAGCGCCTGGCCAGCGTGGGCGACTGGGTTGGTCCTGGTGGCTTGTTGCACTACGCCATCGCTCCTCTCGATATTGCCCTGTGGGATGCTGCCGGGAAAACGCTGGGACAGCCGTTGTATCGCCTGCTGGGGGGATATTGCGACCGCGTGCCAGCGTATGCCAGCGATGGGCTGTGGTATAGCCTGTCACTGGACGAATTGGCAGAATCAGCCAGTGGCCATGTGGCGCATGGGTATACGGCCATCAAAATGCGCCTGGGCCATGAGGCACGCCCAGAGGCTGAGGCACGGCGTGTCCAGGCGATCAGACAGGCCGTGGGGCCGGATATCCGTATCCTGGTCGACGCCACCGAAAGCTGGCAGCTCTCGCAGGCCATGCAGACTGGTCGCGTCTTGCAGGAGGCTGGCATTACCTGGCTCGAAGACCCCGTCCAGCATGAAGACGTCACCGGGCTGACGGCCATTGCCAGTGACCTGGTGATTCCAGTGGCGACGGGAGAGCACCTGTATCAACTGACCGAGTTCCACCGGCTGTTGCAGGCGCGCGCTACCGATATTGCCATTATTGATCTAGGCCGTATTGGTGGGATCACCCCCTGGCGGCGGGTGGCGGCGCTTGCCCAGGCGTATCACATCCCGGTATGTGGGCACGTCATCCCAGAAATTCATGTGCATCTACTAAGCGCCATCCCGCATAGTTACATGGTCGAGAACGTGCCACGCTCTGAGGCGATTTTACAGGGCATGCCGACGCTGGAAGACGGCTGCCTGGTCGCGCCCAAGGGGCCTGGCCTGGGCCTCGAACTGGACGAAGCAGCCGTGCAGCGCTATCGCGTGGGCTAAGTGCTGCGCACTGCTATAGAGATGAGCTCGCGGCTACAGCAGTGCGATGGATGGGAAAAGCCGGGGGCACGATCTCCTCAAGGTTGCAGCCTCCCCAGTGCCAGGTGGGGATCTGGCTCCAGAAACGGTGCGTGGCCTGGTGGGCGTTGGCGTACACCTCCGCCTCATCGACGTGCACGACATCGCCCCCCTGGATCAGGGTCTTGCCATCGACAATCACGGTATCCACATCGCGCCCACAGCCAAAATCCACCAGGGCCTTGATAGGATCGGTATAGAAGGCGGAGCCGAGGTGGTCGAGGTTGATGAGCAGCATATCGGCTTTCGCGCCTGGTGCCAGGCGTCCCAGGTCGTCGCGTCCCAGGAAGGTGCAGGCCCCCAGGGTGGCGGCGTTGTAGACATCACGCGGCTGGCCGACCTGGTAGTTTTGATCGGTAATTTTCGCGAGCATCGACGCCCAGCGTAGTTCCGCCACCATGTCCATAGGAAACGTATCAGTGCCGAGTGCTACGTGCACGCCAGCGTTGAGGTAGCGCTGGAAGGAGTGCAAGGTGATGGCCATTTTGGCATATTTGTAGGGGCAGTGCCCAACGGTCGCGCCGGTCTCCGCGAGTACGCACAGATCGTCTCCAAAGGGGTAATGGCTCCAAGGATGGGCAGTGGTGAAGACGCCGTGGCCAAGCAGAGTGCGAGTGTCGAGGAAACCGATGTCAGCCAGGAACTGCACCGGCGTTTTGCAGTACTCCTCCATGATACGCTGGAATTCCAGGAGGTTCCCGCCGGCATGTGTATGCACCGGCACGTTCAAATCACGCGCGGCAGCCTTGCAGGCGCGTAGCAGCGGCTCGCTACAGGTCTCGACCTGAGCCGGGTTGAGCATGCCGCGCAGGCGCCCCTGCGCGGCGCCATCGTAGGTGCGGATGAAGTTGACTGCAGTTTCGAGTCCCTGTTGGCCAGCGGCGGTGTCGGTATCGTAGTAGATGCGTCCCTGCGCATCCGTATACGTGTTGCGGTCGCGGAACGGTGGACTGGTGTAGACACGCACACCCAGGGTCTCTATGAGACGTACATAGCCTTCCCAGTCGCCGCGCTGTCCCCCAACGTCAATGATGGTCGTCGAACCGTGCTTGAGGGCATGCAAGAAGACATAGGTGCGCAAGGCGGCGACGACCTCCGGCGGTGGGGCGCCCATCTTGCCTTTGAGGGGGGCGGCAAAACTCAGGTAGTTCGCGGTGCGATAGGTGTTTTTCACCATGTCGTGGAGCATATAGTCCCCGCCGTTGCCAGTGGTGTGCACATGCGTGTTGATAAAGCCGGGAGACACGAGCTTGCCACGTGCGGAGAGGCGCATGTCTACTGTGCCTGTATAGGGACCGCCAGCGTGCACAATACGATCGTTCTCGTAGACGACGCTGCCGTTTTCATACACCTCGTGACTGGTGCCGTTAAAAGCCACCACCCAGCCACCTTCGATAAGCGTTTTCATACTCCCCCCTGGGCTGTGGATTGACGCAGATGAAAGCCGATATGCGGTTTTCCTCTGTGGAGGCGATTGTACGGAGGCACCTGAGGGGAGTCAACATGCCCCCTTCGGCGTGGGCTTGATAGGCTGGTATACTTATGATACAAGACCTGGGCCTGATGATCTGATACGTACTGGTACAACGCGCTCCCCAGAAAGCGTAAGGCATGACACGCATACTCCTCATTGACGATGACCTGCTGGCGCGCGATATGCTCCGGCAGATACTCGAACGCGCTGGCTATGAGGTCGTGGATGCTGCCAGCGGTCGTGAAGGGCTCCAGCACTACCAGACGACCGCTATTGATCTGATTATCACTGACATTCTCATGCCTGACCAGGATGGGTTAGAGACCATCCTGGAACTGCGGCGCCTCGCCCCTGAGGCAAAAATTATCGCGATCTCTGGCGGGGGCCAGAGCGGGCTGCTAGACTTGCTGCCCATCGCTGAAAAACTGGGGGCGCAGTGGACGTTACGGAAGCCTCTGCGGCGCTTGGAGCTGCTTGAGGCTATCCGCCAGCTGGTGCCACACCAAGATGGGACGCTTTAGGTACAGCGACGCCCCTCGCCACGCCTCGGCACCTATACCCATGCCATTCTCCCTGGACGAGAAAGGAGCACAGCCTATGGATCGTGCCGAACGTATTGGACAACTCCTACTCGCACGCGGCTGGCGTGTGAGTGTGGCGGAATCGACAGCTGGAGGACTCATCTCGGCGGCGCTCCTCAAGGTGGCCGGTGCGTCGCGCTACTACGAACGCGGCGTTGTCGCCTACTCGCGGGCGGCTAAGATCGATACCTTAGGAATGCCGTCCTCTCTGTACACGGCTCAGGGTTCAGTGCATCGTGCGGCGGTGCAGGCCATGGCCGAAGGTATGCGGCGCCTCAGCCACGCCCAGGTAGGCGTGGCGGAAAGCGGTGTGGCTGGTCCGGGCGCTGGCGGCTCCGGGCTCCCCATCGGTACCGTGTGGGCGGCTGTGGTCACGCCTGAGCGCGAGTTACAACGTGAGCTGCACCTGCCAGGCAATCGGGTGGAAGTGATGGAGGGTATCGTCGAGCGTGTCCTGGAGATGCTCGAGGAGGTCCTGACGCCCTCCCAGTCTGCCTGAGGGCGCGACAGAAGGAGAAGTACCACTATGGCGATCATGTCTGGCCGCCAGGCTATCATGGAGATTTTTCAGGCCGAAGGCGTGCAGTATATCTTTGGCAATCCCGGCACCACGGAGCTGGGGTTTGTCGACATATTACAGGATTACCCGCAGCTGCAGTACATCATGTGCCTGCATGAAGGCGTGGCCATGGGCGCTGCACACATGTACGCCAATGCCTCTGGCCAAACGGGCGTGGTCAATCTCCACGTAGCGCCTGGGCTGGGCAACGCGCTGGGCATGCTGTACAACGCCACCATGGGCAAGATGCCGTTGGTAGTGACGGCTGGCCAGCAGGATAGCCGCATGCTGGTGCGCGAGCCTCTGTTATCCTACGATCTCGTATCCATGGCGAAACCGCTGGTCAAATGGGCAGTGCAGTTGCAGCACGTGGAGGAGATTCCGGTGCTTGTCCCGCGTGCCTTCAAGGTCGCCCAGGATGCGCCGCGTGGGCCCGTCTTCATCGCCCTGCCCAGTAATGTCATTGACCAGCAGGCGGATATGCGCCTGCCTGGCCCGAGTACGGCCTATCGCCGCAACCGCCCGGACCCTGCGGGCATTGCTGCTGCCGCCGCGCTGCTGGCGCAGGCGCGGCACCCCGTGATTATCTGTGGTGATGGCGTCGCTGCGTCACAGGCGCAGGCGGAATTGGTCCAGATCGCCGAACACCTCGGAGCGCAGGTGTGGAACACGGTACTGTTTGGCGCGTTCAACTTTCCCAATACGCACCCCCAGTACCGTGGGGAGCTGCCGGGAGAGCATGCCGCGATTCGGCGCGCCCTTGGCGCGGCCGACGTGGTGCTCGCCATTGGCGCAGAGTTGTTTGATGAGGTCTTCTACACTGCCGATGACCCTCTCCCAGAAGGGTGCGCCCTGATCCAGGTAGATAACGCGGCGTGGAGCCTTGGCAAAAATCTCGCGCCCACCCTTAGCCTCCTGGCTGATCCCAAGCTCACCTTGCAGGAGCTTGCTGAGGTCGTTGTCCCCAGTATGTCTGAGGCGGCGCAGCAGCAGGCCGCGCAACGCCGCGCCGCTATGGCCGTGCAGAAGCAGCAGGAATACGAGCGACAGGAACGCCGTATCCAGGAGCGCTGGGACAGTACGCCCATCGCTCCGGCACGCTTGATGGCCGCCTTGCGCGTGTGCCTCCCAGCTAATACGGTGCTCTTTGATGAGGCGATCACGGCCACGAGTGATCTCCTGCGTACCATCCCATTGGAGCAACCAGGGAGCATCTTTGGCAATCACGGTGGTGGCATTGGTCAGGGTCTGCCAGGAGCGCTGGGAGTGAAGCTCGCCTATCCAGACCGACCCGTTGTAGCACTGGTCGGAGATGGCTCGTCAATGTACTCGGTGCAGAGTTTCTGGACCGCCGCGCATCACCATATTCCAGTCATCTACATTATCCTGAGCAACCGCACCTATCGTATCTTGAAGTTCAACATGAACCGCTATCGGCGTACACTCGATATCCCCGCTGGGCGTCCCTATACGCACCTGGATTTGACCAATCCGACACTGGATTTTGTCGAAATTGCCCATGGGATGGGTGTTGCTGGCAAGCGTATTACTCGTCCTGAGGAGATCCAATCTGCAGTGACCGAGGCGTTAGCACTGGAGGCGCCGTATGTCTTGGAGGTGGTGACAGAAGGTGGAGTGCCGGCGCAATGACATGGATGCCTCTCTTCTGCTGGGAGGAGGGCGTGAAAGGACACGAAGGCTGACATGGACCCTGTACACAACGACTATCTGGCAAAAATTCTCACGGCACAGGTGTACGATGTAGCTATTGAGAGCCCGCTTGAACTGGCTCCCTTGCTGTCGCGCCGCCTGGATAACCGCTTGCTCTTGAAACGTGAGGACATGCAAGCGGTATTTTCCTTTAAGCTGCGTGGGGCGTATAACAAAATGGCGCACCTGGATCCTGCCGTGCGCGCCCGTGGGGTCATTGCGGCGTCCGCTGGCAATCATGCCCAGGGTGTGGCGCTCGCAGCGCACAAACTGGCATGTCCGGCGGTGATCGTTATGCCGGTCACGACTCCACGCATCAAGATCGATGCCGTACAGAGACTGGGGGCCCAGGTCGTCCTGCATGGAGATGCCTACGATGAGGCGCAAGCGCATGCCGATCAGCTGGCTGTCCAGCAGCACCTGACCTTCGTGCACCCCTACGACGATCCTGAGGTCATTGCCGGGCAAGGCACGATTGGCATGGAGATCCTGCGCCAGAGTAGTCCCCTGCCACAGGCGATTTTTGTGCCCGTAGGTGGTGGTGGCCTGATTGCCGGCATCGCTGCGTATGTCAAACGACTGCGCCCTCACATCAAGATCATCGGCGTCGAACCGGTGGATGCCGATGCCATGGCGCGCTCTCTCGAGCAGGGGACACGTGTGCGGCTGCAACAGGTGGGCTTGTTTGCCGACGGCGTGGCGGTGAAGTATGTCGGCGCCGAGACGTTTAGAATATGTCAGGAGCTGGTAGACGAGATCGTGGTAGTGGACACGGACGCCATCTGCGCGGCTATCAAAGACGTGTTCGAGGATACGCGCTCGATTCTGGAGCCGGCCGGGGCGCTCAGCATCGCTGGAGCCAAAGCATATGTGGCACGGGAAAAACTCCACGATGCCACCCTGGTCGCCATTGCTTCCGGGGCCAATATGAACTTCGATCGTCTACGCCATGTCTCCGAACGCGCCGAGCTTGGGGAAGAGCGTGAGGCGGTGCTGGCAGCCATCATCCCAGAGCGGCCAGGCAGTTTTAAAGCCTTCTGTCGTTTGCTGGGGGCTCGCAACATTACCGAATTCAATTATCGTTATGCGCATCCTGATGAGGCCGTGGTCTTCGTGGGCGTGCAGGTGCAGAGCCGGGACGAGTGTGCTGCCCTGATCGCCGCCCTCCAGGAGCATGGGGTGCGCGCTTTTGATTTCAGCGACAACGAAATGGCCAAGCTGCACATCCGTCACATGGTCGGTGGCCATGCCCCACACGCCGCCCATGAGCTCTTGTATCGCTTCGAGTTTCCCGAACGCCCGGGGGCGCTCCTGGACTTTTTGACGAGCATGAGTCACACCTGGAATATCAGCCTGTTTCACTACCGCAACCACGGCACTGACTACGGGCGCGTGCTCATCGGCATCCAGGTG
>Ga0081455_10003013_pt1 | contig 19644 bp, 20 predicted proteins | sample TabmetS3T2R1_FD_70207 | JGI IMG/M metagenome (GOLD analysis project Ga0081455, IMG submission 70207) | Tabebuia heterophylla rhizosphere microbial communities from the University of Puerto Rico - S3T2R1 | ecosystem: Host-associated > Plants > Roots > Rhizosphere ... | reverse complement strand
GCGAAAGGATCTCTCGCACTGCGCGCGAAGCGGCTTTGTACCGCTGGAAGTCGGGAGGAATAAAGATCGCGCCGGGACAGAGACGCTCCGCTCGACCCGCAGGCATGGCGGAGCGAACGCCGAACCGCCTGGCCTCATAAGAGGCGGCGCACACGACGGAACGATTTCCGCGCCACGCGACGATGACCGGTTTGCCGCGCAAACTCGCGTCGTCACGCTGTTCGACGGAAGCGTAAAACGCGTCCATATCGATGTGCACGATCTTTCGAAGAGGCGTCTCCGGACTAGGTTCGAGTTCGATCTCGTTTCGCGTCATGAAGAAGGCTCCTGGCGGCGGCGCGCGCCGCCGCGGTTGCAAAATCGCGCTTCGATTCTGTGTGAATTATAGCTCGCGCCGAATCAGTACCGCGAGCGGTAGCAAGCGTGACTCCAGCCAGTAACCTACTTCTAACCTACTTCGGAGGCCACGCTCGCTACCGCTCGCGGTACTGATCACGCTCGCTACCGCTCGCGGTACTGATCACGCTCGCTACCGCTCGCGGTATTTATTCGGCCAGAGAGGGTTGCGATTGTTGACATACGAAACTGAGCGAGATCATAATTCGGCGTCCCTCATATTTGTACCGTCCTTGATTTACAATCTTTGAACAGCGAACTGATAGCGCTCGTTTAGCTCCCAGCGATTTACAAGCAATTTGGCTTCGACTCATAGCTGAAGGCCTATAAACAATTGACAACTACTCGAAGCTTAAGATCTCTCGGAAGTTGCCGCAGGAGTTCAACATGTCGCGTTGCGACGCCCGGAAACGATGAAAATGGCGGCGCGAGTGTAAGGCAAACTGGCAGTTTGCCTTGACTCCTTCGATGCGGCCTTTCGGGAAGACCAGGCAAACTGCCAGTTTGCCCTACCTTTTGCTCAGGAGGAACAAGCTTATGGCTGTTTCGCGGAGAAACTTTATCAAGGTAGCCGTCGCCGGCGCCGGTGGAGTCGTCGCCTTCGGCTTCGATCTCGCTCCGGCTTACGCCGCCGTCCGCGAGTTGAAGATTGCGCGCACGACCGAGACGCGATCGACCTGCCCCTACTGCGCGGTCAGTTGCGGCGTGATCATCCACACCTTAGGCGACAGGGCCAAAAACGTCACGGGCGCCACCGTCGTCCACGTCGAGGGCGACCCCGACCACCCGATCAATCGCGGCACGCTCTGCCCCAAAGGCATCACGCTCAAACACGACATTCTCGGCAAAGGTCGCTTGACCCGCCCGCTTTACCGCGCCCCGGGCTCCGATCGCTGGGAGGAGAAGAGCTGGGATTGGATGATCGACGAGATCGCCAAGCGGATGAAGAAGACGCGCGATGAAAGCTTCGTCGAAAAGAACGCCGCCGGGCAGACTCTCAATCAATGCCAGGGCATAGCGATCGTCGGCGGCTGTACCGACAACAACGAGGTCAACTACCTGCTGACCAAATGGGTGCGCACGCTGGGGGTCGTGCATACCGACAACCAGGCCCGGCTTTGACATGGCCCCACGGTGTCCAGTCTGGGCGCCACATTCGGTCGCGGGGCAATGACCAACAACTGGGTCGACATCAAAAACGCCGACGTGATCCTGGTCATGGGAGGCAATCCGGCGGAGAACCATCCGTGCGGATTCAAATGGGCGATCGAGGCCAAGAAGACGCGCAACGCCAAACTCATCTGCGTGGACCCGCGCTTCAACCGCACCGCGGCCGTCTCTGACCTTTATGTCCCGATTCGCGCGGGGACGGACATCGCATTCCTGGCGGGCGTGATCAACTACATGCTCTCCAACAACCGCATCCAGCGCGAATACGTCGCCAATTACACCAACGCCCCCTTCATCGTCAAAGAGGGCTTCAAGCTGCCGGGTGATAATGACGGCCTGTTCTCCGGCTTCGACCCGGAAAAACGCGCGTACGACAAATCGTCGTGGGGCTATGAACTCGGCCGGGACGGCTACGCCAAGGTCGATATGACGCTCGAGGACCCGCGCTCGGTCTATCAACTGATGAAGCGCCACTACTCGCGCTACACGCCGGAGATGGTGGCCAACATCTGCGGCTGCTCGAAGGAGCAGTTTCTGAAGGCCGCCGAGATCATCAGTTCGACCCATCTCCCGAATAAGGCGGGGACGATGTTGTACGCGCTGGGTTGGACGCATCATTCTTCGGCCGTGCAGAACATACGCGCGGCCGCGTCATTGCAGTTGCTGCTGGGCAACATCGGCATGCCCGGCGGCGGCGTCAACGCGCTGCGCGGCCATTCCAACATTCAGGGCGCGACTGACATGAATCAGACGCACACGCTGCCCGGCTATCTCAAAATGCCGCAGCCCGCGCATCAGACCTTGAAAGATTACCTCGAAGCCAACACGCCGAAGAAGCTGCGGCCCAACTCGATGAACTATTGGGAGAACACCGATAAGTTTATGGTCTCGCAGCTCAAGGCCTTCTTCGGCGGCGCGGCCACTCCTGAGAATGAATTCGGCTACGCCTGGCTGCCGAAGATGGACCGCGATTATTCATGGACTTACATCTACGACGACGCGTATCGCGGCGTCGTCAAAGGCCTGATGACCTTCGGCATGAACCCGGTGGGCAATGGCCCGCATTCGAAGAAGATGATCAAGGCGCTCGCCAAGCTCGATTGGATGGTGGTGGTCGAGAATTTCGAGACCGAGACCGCCACTTTCTGGAGATCGCCGCAGGAGTACGAAGGGCCGGAGACGGTGGATATTATGACCGAGGTCTTCATGCTGCCGGCGGCCAACTTCGCGGAGAAGGACGGTACCTTCACCAACTCTGCGCGCTGGCTGCAATGGAAGTGGAAGGCGCTCGACCCGCCAGGCGCCGCCAAAGCTGACCAGGAGATCATCGCGCGGGTAGCGCTGAGATTGAAAGAACTCTACGCGAAGGAAGGCGGCAAGCTGCCGGAACCGGTGGTCAATATGTCGTGGAATTATTCCGACCCGGCGAACCCCAACCTCGAAGAGGTCGCCCGCGAGATCAACGGCAAAGCGCTCGAAGATTTCAAGGACGAGAAGACCGGGACGGAGTACAAGAAGGGACAGCAGTTGCCGGGGTTTGCGGCCCTGCGCGCCGACGGCAAGACGCTGTGCGGCAACTGGATCCATTCGGGCTACTTCACCGAAGCCGGCAATCTGGCGCAGAGGCGCAATCCGGCGGATACGAGCGGGCTTGGCTACTATCCCAACTGGGCCTGGAATTGGCCGGCCAATCGCCGCGTGCTCTATAACCGCGCGAGCGCGGATCCGAATGGTAAGCCGTGGGACCCGAAACGCGCCGCACTGCTGTGGAACGGCGAGCGGTGGGTGGGCGATGTGCCGGACATCAGGCCTGACTCCAAACCGGAAGAGGGCCTCGGGCCGTTCATTATGAACGCCGAAGGGGTGGGCAAACTCTACGTCGTGGAGATGAACGATGGCCCGCTCCCCGAACATTACGAGGCGTGGGAGTCGCCGGTGGAGAATCCCCTGCATCCGAAAGTCAGCTCGAATCCGGTCACGAAGATCTTCAAGACCGATCAGGACGTTTACGGCAAGAAGGAGCAATTCCCGATTGTCTGCACGACCTATCGTCTGACCGAGCATTTTCACTACTGGACCAAGCACCAGAACATCCTCAATCATTTGCAGCCTGAGTTCTTCGTCGAAATTCCCGAAGGGCTGGCGCAGGAGAAAAGTATCAAGAGCGGAGACCGGGTGAGGATCAGTTCGGCGCGCGGCTCGATTGAAGGCAAGGCGATGGTGACCAAGCGGATGCCGACGCTCAAGGTAAATGGACAGACGGTCTGGCAGATCGGTTTCCCGATCCACTGGGGATTCGCCGGCAAGTCGGCCGGCCCGCTGGCCAATACATTAACGCCGACTGCGCTCGACCCTAACTCATCGACTCCCGAGTACAAGGCCTTCCTTGTCAGTCTGGAGAAGGTGTAAAAACAGTTTTCAGTTTTCAGTTTTCAGTTTTCAGTTTTCAGTTCGCTGTCCACAGTCCGAGTTACACGGCGAACTGAAAACTGAAAACTGAAAACTGAAAACTATTCGAGGGTTTATGCCAAGCAACATGGAACTCAAACGCATCTCCGCGAGTCCTGCTCCGGCCACGGGCGTGCGCGAGGCGCCGCAGGTAGCCAAGCTCATCGACACGACGACCTGCATCGGATGCAAGGCCTGTGAGGTTGCATGCCAGGAATGGAATGATCTGCTGGGGATCGACGAGGCGGCGGGGCCGGCGCAGGTCGAGTTCGGCTCATATCAAACCCAGCCCGATCTGACCGCCAACTTCTGGAACCTGATCCGCTTCAACGAGCACGTCGAGATGAACGACGACGGCGGCGAGAGCCTGCGCTGGCTGATGGCGAAAGACCAGTGCCAGCATTGCGCCGAGCCGGGCTGTTTGGAGGCCTGTCCGTCTCCGGGGGCGATCGTCCAGTACGCCAACGGCATCGTGGACTTCCAGCAGGAGAATTGCATCGGCTGTGAGTATTGTGTGACGGGCTGCCCGTTCGACATCCCGCGGCTGAACAAGCGGACCAAGAAGGTCTACAAATGCACGCTCTGCTCCGACCGCGTCTCCTATGGCCTTGAACCCGCTTGCATCAAGGCGTGTCCGACCGGCTGCCTGCAGTTCGGTACGAAAGAACAGCTCGTCCAGATCGCCAATCATCGCGTCGATCAATTGAAAGCCGACGGCAGGCCGAAGGCCGGAGTTTACGACCCACTCGGCGTCGGCGGGACCGGCGTGATCTACGTGCTGGAGTTTGCCGACAGGCCTGAGCTCTATGGTCTTCCGAAAGACCCGACAATACCGCGGACCATCACGATCTTGAAAAAAGTCCTCAAACCTCTCGGTTCGCTGGCGATGGCCGGCGCGCTCGTCGGCGCGGTCTTTCATTACCTTCGCTTCGGACGTAACGAGGCTCCGGACCTGCCTAATGACAAGAGAGAGGGGGTCAAATCATCATGAACAGTCATCCATTGACGCGACCGGCAGTAGAATCGCTCGGTCAGGCTGAGATCGCCAAGATTGCGCGGAAACAGGAAGATGTGATGGTCAATGATGAATTGATCGTGCGCCACAAGGCCGGCGTGCGCCTCGCTCACTGGACGTTGGCGGTCTTCTTCTTCCTGGCGATGCTCACCGGCTTTGTCATCTACACGCCATATTTTGCCGGGCTGGCGGGCGTGTTCGGCGGCGGCGCGATGGCGCGTTTTCTGCACCCGTGGTTTTCACTCGGCTTCATCATCGGCGTGGGATTTCTGTTCGTGCACTGGCGCGCGCGGATGATGAGTGAGCCCGGCGATCAGGAATGGCGAAAAAATTTCCGCGCCTACATGCGATATGAGACGGAACTCAAGGATGTGGGCAAGTACAATGCCGGTCAGAAACTCTTCTTCTGGTCGGTGATTCTGGGCTCTTCGGCTTTCCTGCTCTCAGGCATCGTGATGTGGTTCCCGAGCTCGTTTCACTGGTCTCTGCGGTTGATGGCCTATTGGGCGCACGAAATCACCTTCATCTGCTTCGTGGTGGGCGTCATCTATCACGTCTACATGTCAACGGCCGCCATGCCCGGCACACTGCGCGCAATGACGCGCGGGACAGTGACCCGGGCCTGGGCGCGATGGCATCATCCGCGATGGAGCCGCGAGGTGAGCGGGAAGCAGGAATAGCGAAGGATATGATCGCAAAATATTCCTGGGAAGATCGTATTGAACGCGCGCGGCAATTGGCTTCCAGTTTGGCGTATGCGAAGGAGATTCTGAGGTTCTACGCCGAAATCCTGCAGTGGCAACAGGGCGTCTTCAACTCTCTCTCTGAGCGATCGCAACAACGACCGCTCAGCGGCGCATTCGAAAGTGATCATCCCCTCTTGATTGAGAGCTTCGGCTCGCTGCTCCATCTGGTCGGCGAGCGAGGTTCGGAAGCGCTCGCCGGGCAGGCGGGCGAAATAGCGGCGGAGCCAGGGAGCTGGCGCGAGACGCTCACGGCGTATTGGAACGGCGCCTCGAACCCCGAGGAGAGTTTTTTTGCGCGCGCATGCTTGCAACCCTATCTCGAATTGCTCGCGCTTGAGCGAACGCCGCCGCTCGATTCTCAGATCAGCGGCGCCGCCGCTCGGCGGCAAGCCACGCTCGACGGGGCGCCTGCCGACCGCTTGTGCCCATTTTGCGGGCGCAATCCACAACTCGCATTTCTCTCCGCCGATGTTTCCGCGCCCGGCCTGGTAGAAGGCAGCGTGGATGGAGGACGTCGCTTCCTGATGTGCGGCGATTGCGGCGCCGTCTGGCCCTATCAGCGCATCGCGTGCCCGTCCTGCCTCGAGGTTGATCCTCACAAACTCCCCTACTACTCAGCACAGGGGGTCCCAGGCGTGCGAGTCGAAGGTTGTGACACATGTCGGAGCTACCTCAAATCCATTGACCTGACAAAAGACGCGCGACTTGTCCCGCCCGTCGATGAGCTGGCCGCAATTCCGCTCGATCTCTGGGCGCGCGAGCAGGGCTATCGTAAAATTCAGCCGAATCTGGCGGGTATGTGAAAACCTTAGTTCAGCGCGCCATAAATCCGTTGAGGGTTTGGACTCATATTCTTCGCCGCAGCGCGGCGGCTGACTTTAGCTCGGCGTTTCAACGCCGGGAGAGTTAGCGTAAAGCCTCGGCGTCGCGTCAGCGACGGTTGAATTCAAGCGTCGCTGACGCGACGCGAGAATTAACTCGCCGCTTCCGTGGATTAAAATCCACGGCTAAAGTCAACCGCCGCTAGCGCGGCGAAGGTAGAATAGACAGCCCGTCAACGTATTTATGGCGGCCTGTACTTGGAGGATCAGAGACCATGAAAAGATTGTGTCTGCTTCCGGCTTTGCTCATAACGTTAGTAAGCCTGAGTTTGCCGATCTTGCTTCGCGCGCTGGCCGAGCCTACGCGTCAAAACGAGCTTACTCGCCAGGAAACAGATCCTGGCGCGCCCAAGCTCGTGTCATTTCCCAGTGGCGATCTGACCCTTCATGGTTTTCTTTACAAACCCGAAGGGGACGGCCCGTTCCCGGCGATTATCTGGAATCACGGTAGCGAGAAACTCCCAGGCCAACAACCCGAACTCGCCAGATTTTATACGAAGCAGGGCTTCGTGTTCTTCACGCCTCACCGCCACGGCCAGGGCCGGTCTCCCGGCGCCTACATTGAGGACCTCATTGAAAAGTATGCGGCGACAGAGAAAAACCGAACATTGGTTGGAAAGTACGTGGTGAAACTACAGGAGGAATATAACCAGGACGTCGTCGCGGCGGTTGAGTGGCTGAAGGGCCAGCCTTTCGTAGATCAGCGGCGTATGGTCATGTCCGGCTGCTCCTATGGGGGCACCCAAACACTCTTGGCCGCGGAGAAAGGTCTGGGGTTACGCGCTTTCGCCCCCTTCGCTCCCGCCGCAAAGTCGTGGGCCAACACTGAATTGCGGAAGCGATTGCTCGAAGCCGTCCGGAACGCCAAGTCGCCATTGTTTCTCATTCAGGCGAAGAATGATTTCAGTATCGAACCGAGTGAGGTTCTCGGCCCGGTGATCAAACGAAAAGGCCCTCCAAACCAGGCGAAGGTCTATCCGCCCTACGGAACTACCCCTCAGGAAGGGCACTATGCCTTTGCGACGAAAGAAGGCGGCATCGCCATCTGGGGATCGGAGGTTCTCGATTTCTTCAAGGCGGCGAGTCGATAGGGCAAGGTCATTGTCGCCATGAGGAAAGCCATTAAACGGCGGCGCCCCGGGTCTGTGATGACCGCGCCAGCAAAATAAGGTACGCTTAGGGGATTCCGGGCGCGAGTTGTTTACTCGCGCCTGTTTCCTGATTGGACTCCTGATCAGACAAAGCCACAAACAGGGCGATTAAACAAATCGCCCCACACCGTACACCCATTTGCAAACCGCCATAAGGAGGCAAACCGATGTTTGGAAAGATTCTCACCGCCCTGACGTTCACATGCGCTCTTTGCGTAAGCGCAATGGCGCAGGACGCCAAAAGCGTTCTCGAAGCGGCAATCAAGAACATGGGCGACATCAAATCCGCTCAGTATTCCGGCAGTGGCGCTCAGTTCAACTTGGGGCAGAGTGTGAGTCCCGATGCGCCGTGGCCGCGCGTCGAACTCAAGAGCTTCACCCGCACGGTGGATTACGACAAGCAAGCCTCGCGCAATGAAACAGTCAATGCGCAAGGCGCATTGACTGTCCAGTTCCTCTCAGGCGATAAGGCTTGGGGGCAGGCCGGCGCCAACATCACGACCGCTGCGGCCGCAGTCATGACCGAGCGCCAGTTGCAGATATTGATGACTCCGCACGGTTTTTTGAAAGGCGCGCTGACGAACAAGGCGACGGCGAAGAAGAGCGGCAATGCGACGCTCGTGACCTTCATCGCGCTGGGCAAATATAAGGTGGTCGGCGTGATCTCCGCCGAAAATCTGGTTGAGAAGGTCGAAACGCGACTCGACAATGCGGTGCTCGGAGACATGCTCGTCGAGACTGCCTACAGCGACTACCGCGATTTCGGCGGCTTGAAGTTCCCGGCGAAGATGGCGCAAAAGCAAGGCGGCCATCCAGTCTTCGATCTGACGGTGACGGAGGCGAAGGCCAATGTCGCCCTCGACCTTTCCGTGCCCGACACGGTAAGCCAAGCCACGCCGCCTGCCGCGCAGGTAACATCGGAGAAGCTCGCCGACGGCGTTTGGCATCTGACGGGCGGAACGCATCACAGCGTGGCGATCGAATTCGCCGATCATGTCGCGGTGATCGAAGCGCCGCTCAATGAAGACCGGTCGAACGCCGTCATCGCCGAAGTGAAGAAACTGCTTCCCGCAAAGCCCATCCGCTTCCTGATCAACACGCACCATCACTTCGATCATTCCGGAGGTCTGCGAACCTACGTGGCCGAAGGCGCGACCATTGTCACACACCAAATCAACAAGGCTTTCTATGAAACGACCTTCAAGTCGCCGCACACGCTCAACCCCGACCGCCAGTGGCGCGAAAAGAAGAAAGCCAAAATCCTGGCGATCGGCGCGAAGCACGTGATGTCCGACAGCGCGCGGACCGTGGAGCTTCATCTCATCCAGGACAACCAGCACAACACCGGCATCATCATGGCCTGGCTGCCGAAGGAGAAGCTGCTGGTGGAAGTGGACGTTTACTCGCCGCTGCCGCCGAATGCGTCCCCGCCGGCCAATCCGAACCCTAACATGGTGAACCTCTACGATAACATCCAGCGGCTCAATCTCGACGTGAACCGGATTGTTCCGCTCCACGGGCGCGTCGTGGAGCTGGCGGAGCTGAAGAGAACCATCGGCAAGTAGGCGCCCTGCCCCCCATTTTCCTGCTGGCAAAATAAGGAAAGAGACGTATGAACCGAATCCTTCCACCTTTGATTGTGGCGCTGACGCTTGCGCTCAACCTGCAGGCGCAGACCGCGCCGGACGCCGACGAACTGACCAAGCTGCTCAAAGAGTTTCTGGCCGGCGCTTCGCGCAACGACGCCGCGACGCATGACCGCTTCTGGGCAGAAGACCTTATCTACACAGGCTCCGCCGGTCGGCGGATCGGCAAGGCGGACATCATGCGCGACATGCGCTCGGCGCCAGCCCCGAAGCCCGGAGATCCGACGACCACTTACGGCGCCGAAGACATTCGCATTCAGCAATACGGCGACACCGCAATCGTCGCTTTCCGCCTGGTCGGCAAGACCGAGAAAGATGGGAAGAGTGTGGTCACGAATTACCTGAACACCGGAACTTTCCTCAAGCGCAACGGCAAGTGGCAAGTCGTGAGTTGGCAGGCGACCAAAATGCCCCGCCCTGAAGAGGAGATCAAAAAAGAAATCGCCGCGGCGCAGGCCGCCTTTCATCAAGCCACCCTCGCCGCTGACCTCAAAACACTGGAAACGTTGGCGGACGAAAGCTTCATCTGGACGGATCGCGACGGGGAGCAAATGACGCGAAAGCTATTGCTCGATCAGTTGGGATCAGGGCAGTTGAAGTATTCGAAACTGGAGACCGCTAACGTGACAGTCTCCGTCTATGGCGACACGGCGATTGCGCGCGGTGTTTCGCAGCGCCAGCGCAGTTCGTTTCCCGGCTCTACAGGCTCCGGAGACGCCAATCCCTTCACTGATTTTTATACGTTGACGTTTGTCAATAAAGGCGGCGCTTGGAAGGCGGTGGCGATGCATACTAGCCGGCCTTGAAATTTCCGAAATCGACCGAGCCCGACCTGATTTCGCTGGGTGATTAAGAGAGTTTCCGTGAACACGCATTTGAGGCGGATGAAAAACTTGGCGCTATCTCTGAAAAGGTACGGTCGTGCTTTGATCATCGTTTCGGCCATCAGACAGAAAAATGTGAGACAGAAAAATGAAGAAGACCAGCTCTATTCTTCATTTTTCTGTCTCACATTTTTCTGTCTGGTTGGCCTCGGTGGCCGAAACGACGACCGGAGCCGCCGGTGGAGACAGGTGAGATCATGGAGAGAAAATAGACATACGATCGTGACCTCTTCGGTTATTGCTTGGGACGCCAGAATGGATCACCGCCCGGCAGGTACTGAATCGGGACTTCGGTGATAAAGGTCTTGAGCCACCTGGCGCACTCTTCCATCCCATATTCTTCAGAAGGGACGTGGCCGAGAACTATCAGGCCTTTTTTCTTTCCCGCCGTAATTGTGTCGCGGGCGTATTCAACCGCTTCCCATTCACGGGTTTCCCCAATCACTACCACATCGACGTCGGGGCTATCCAGCGCCTTCATGATGCCGGGGAAGTTATTGAAGCCCGGCGATAAGGCCACGTGTCGCACTGTAAGTTGCGGATCGCCGATGACGCGCAGCGCGCGCGCGTCAAGACGATCTTGCATACTTTTCGCCAGCGCTTCCAGCGTGGCGCCGGGTAACGAGAACCGTCGTGGTTGTTCAGAAGATTGGTACTTTCCCCAGCCCAGCGCCTCAGTCATTCCGGCCAGGATTCCATCCGGCTTGCGCGCATGCCAGTGATCGTGAAAGCGCCAAACCACCATGCCATTCTTTTCAATGAAGTTTCGCTTGGCCTCGTAAATCTCTCCACTCAGATTGGTCGTGTCGTCGGTGTGGTTATAAAAGGTCGGCTCATGCGCAATGATCAAATTCTTTCCGGCGGCATGCGCCCGCTGACAAACGTCGAGCGTCGCGCTGAAAGAGGTCGCGATGCCCTTGACGACTGTGTCCGGATTGCCGATTTTGAAGGTGTCCACAGTTTCACTGCGCCATGGGACGCCGACGTTCTTTTGAATGCGCTCGATCACTTGTCGCGCCGTGAGTCCTTCAAACGCGCTTGCGGCGCGTCCAATGGAATAAAGCCCTGCTCCGGCAAGAGCCAGGAAGCCCCGCCGTGAATAATTCAAGCGATGTCCGCACATGGGTTGAAAGTCCTTTCGCTTCGGAATCGTCAGATTTAGGCCCTAAGCGGCCGACCGATGAGTCCGCCGCTTGCTTACGCGCGCGGTACTGTATCAGTGTATCAAAGTCGGAACAACATACATCGGGACAGATCGAACCACGGGGATCACCGGGCGTCACGGGGAAAGGCAATAACCATTTATGTCCTGCTAACACTTGCCTATGCTCGCGCGCAGATTGAAAATACGGTCCTAGACGTCGGCGCGAACGGACCCGCCGCCGAGGAGATCGAAATCCTGCTGAGACAATTGACGCAACTCAGGCCGGAGAGCGACCTTCCGGATCAGATCAATCTTGGTCTCAAGGCATGGGGCGAGTATTTCCAGCGCCGTTTCCAGTCGAACAAATAACCAAAGAGGAACAAACATGTCTCGCGCAATCTCGAGACGCGGCTCCATGTGGAAGTTTGCTCCGAAACTCAGGCGGCGGTTCAGGACGTTGGCGCTGGGCATCTCTCTGTTATTGCCACTCCTTGCCGTTTATCCGCAGACGGTCTCTGTTGTCGCGCGGCAGGAGCCGCCGCCAGGGGCAAAGGCCCAGGTCGCTTACGTTCCCCGTAATGTGGCAGACGATGGCGCTCGACTTCCTGACCTCTCTTCTTTGGACATCCCACTATTGATCCGCGACAGCGACCGCCTGGGGACGGCCATGCATTTACGGCTGCCTGAGTACACGTACCTCCAAACCCGGCATTCACGCGAGTTCGATCAACGCGGCAAGATGTTTGAACGCGTAAGCGAATACGAAGCCTATCCGATCAAAGTACTGGGGCATCAGCGCCACGTCATCAGCCTGATCAGCGAGGATGGCGCGCCGGTTTCGCCGAAGCGCCTGAAGAAAGAACGTCAACAGGCGGCAAAAGAAATAGAGACGGCCGAACGTGAGAGTTCCCTTCAGGTCGGCGGCGCGCCTGCTGCCGACTCGGAAAAGTATGTCGCGGCAGGGATCGGAGTGAGTCAGGCCGGGGACGGCGTGTGGATCGGAGTGTCGCAATTCCTGCGACAGTGTCGGTTCGAAGCGCCTCGATACGATCGACTGGCTGACCGTGACATGATTGCGCTCAACATTCGCTCATGCGCCGGCGGCGTGGGTGATCCGCGCGAGCAGTACCTGGCCAGGATGGCCGGAGTCGTTTGGATAGATGCAGTGGATAAAGTGGTCGCCCGCCTGGAAGCCTGGCCGGCGTCTGAAACAATGCCGGAGATGGCCTCCGCGCCCCGGAACGCGGAAACGATCGTTTATGAACAGACGCGCCTGCCGAACGGGCTGTGGTTTCCTAAACGAATTCGACTCAACGCCATCGGCAAGGTCGCGTTGTTCAATGGAACGGATAAAGACATGACCTTCGAGTTCAGTCACTACCAGCGCTTCAACACTGAGGTCAAAGACCTCCAGCAGGCGACTTTGAAACCAAAGCCATAACCTGACGGCAAAACGAAGGTGAGCTTTCAGATACAATGATGGAATCAGAGGGGAATGGTGAAAGTTCTAGCCCTTGACCTTGAAGGTACCTTAATTTCAAATGCCGTAAGTCAAATTCCCCGGCCAGGGCTCTTCGACTTTCTTGAAGATTGCCGGGAGCTTTTTCCTAGAATCGTGATCTTCACTTCCGTCAATGAAGAGCGATTCCGGACCATAGCCAACCTTCTCACCACAGAGGGCTATGCTCCGAACTGGTTTGCTGACATCGAGTACATCACTTGGACTGGAGAAACAAAAAATCTCAACTATGTCGATGGCGCATCGCCAGAAGAAATCCTGTTAGTTGATGACTATGAGAAATATGTTTATCCGGGACAAGAGGGGCAATGGATCAAAGCCCCCGATTTCGACTATCCATACTCAGATGATGACCTGGGCCTCAGAGAGGTTTTGCAACTCCTACGCATAAGGGTTGCTTCGCAAGTAAAAAACCTCATTTAACTGAGTGGCAGGAATTTGATTCTTCGCATTACACCGACTGCGAGTTGGGGAGATTATATGCAAAAAAAAAGGCTGACCAGGAATCTCTCCCCGGCCGGCCTTTCTCTTTGCAAATTTTGCAAACCCCGCTACCGCCTCACCTCTACCGCCGCCCGCGCCAGCTCCGCCGACATCCCGTTCTGAGGCGCCTTCAGCGTTTCATCGGCGTCGCGTTCGCGTGAAACTTCTTGACGATCTTCTTTGGTAGGTTGTTTGCGCGCAAGAACCTCTTGTTCTCGCTGGTCTGCCATAAAGCCTTGTCGCGCAGATTGTCGAGGTCGGATTTATACTGAGCGTACGCGTCTGGCGGGACGACTAAGGCCGCGACGCTCTTTATGTCTCCACTGCCAACAGCGACGGCGCCCACCGCCACCTGATTGTAATCGTACTCGACGAGCATTAGGAATACGAAGTCGGCGGACTGCAAGGAGGGAGCGACTTTGAACGCCTTCAGCTTCGCGAACTCCTCTTTCAGTTCATGTTCGGTCGAGAGGTCCGGCTGCCCTGAGCTCGTCATGACGACCACGTACACGGCTTGCCCGGCTTTGAAGGCGAAATCCTGGGGGGAGGCCGCGGCGGAGAGAGCAAATACAACTGCGACGGCGGAGAGAAGATTTTGCAGTTTCATAGGCAAATCCTTTCTTATGAGATTTGTCGGAGGCGAGACACAATAGCATGGCCCATTCTGGTCACGCTACCGCCTCGCCTCCAGCGCCGCTTTCGCCAGTTCCGCCGGCGTCCAGTCCGGCATTGAGAACGTCGCATCGCCAAGGCGCATACATCGAAAAAGCCGTGAGCTTTCGGCGAGCGGCCTTGATTTTTATCATATGCCTGTCAAGACCCGCGCGCCGAAAGCTCACGATTCTCCAGGCTATGGCAACGGTGTTCGGAGGTTTGAATTCGCGCTCCACCCTCCCGCGCTTGCCCATGACACTGTAATGCTCACCGAAGACTCACAAACGAAACGGCAATCCGCAGCCGAAGAATCGCTGCGGATTGCCGTAAAGAGTTGGGTCCCGGCTTGTTGACCGGTTTCGTTAAGTTTTCCGATGGGTCGACGAATTGTGGGTTCGGATGCGGCGGCGCTTACTGTCCGTTCCGCGCCACTACTGTCACAACCTCCGGCCCGGCGACGTTTTGCGTGATTGTGTCGCGCTTCTTCGCCGCCTCGCGCTCGGCTTTCGACTTCAGGAGCCCAAATCCTTCACTGCTCTGTCCATCAAAAATCTGCGCGAGGAAGTACTGGGAGCCGTAACGACGGAAAATCAACCTCGCCTGCGTCTCGCCCTTGCCACTAACACTATTGACATTGAAGTTGGCCGCCTCGCGGTTGTCCGCACTGCGAATGATCAATGTGTCAGAGGTGTTGTTGGCGAAGAGCCGACTGACGGAATATTTGCCGGCCTTGAACTCTTTGCCGCCAGCCATGAAATCGAACGGGATGTTTGCGCTGACAGTTCCGCTGAGACCTGCAAACCCGATAATTGACATGGGAATGATAAGGGATAGTGCGGCGACAACGCTCAGTATCTGCTTTTTCAAAATTACCTCCATTTGGTATTTATGCAGCGACCACAAAATTCCGCTGCTGATTTTTATCTCCAAAAGATGCGATTGGCATCCCTTCTCCTGAATGTGGCGTAATGCACACGACTCTCCGCCTTACGCACGCTGCAACGGCGATGTTTCAATTTCGACGCTTCTTGATGTTTCTTTAAGACGCGGGCGTTCGCGGCCCGTTGATAATTGGTTGCGGGAAAATGGCCGCATCCAATATTTTTGATGAGTCAGCCACCCAATTCCCTTTTGAACTCCGCGAACTGCTGTTTGAGCTCACTCAACTCCTGGCGAAGCGAAGCGATCTCTTCTTCCAGATTCGCGATCTTGTCGTTCTCGGCTTGCGCCTGTTGAACTGAAGGCGTTAGATACGGCGGGGCCTCTCTTTGCTCCATCTCGACAGGGCCGCCGAGCAGATGGGCGAACCGTGATTCCCGTGAGCCTGGCTGGCGAGGCAATCTCACGATCAAAGGCTCATCTCGCAGCGACAATCCCTGTAATAGCGTTTCAACTTCGGCCAAGCTCTCAAACCTGTGCAGGTGTTGAGTGCGCGAACGTAACTCGCCCGAGGTTTGTGGTCCGCGCAGGATCAACACGCACATCAACGGGGTTTCAGCCTCGCTCAAATCGAAAGCTTTCGGGAAGAGGTGGCCGTACTTCGGCGCGCGCGCCTCCGAGCCGTGAAAAACATATGCCAGATTCTTCTCCCGCAAACTATCAAGCGCCTTGGCTACGATCGTTTCGTCGTAAGAGACCACCGGGTCGCGATGATTCTTCTGGTTGCAGGCGTTGACCAGCGCGTTGAGCGTCATCGGGTAATAATCGGGCGTTGCGATCTGCTTTTCGACCAGCGCGCCGAGCGCGCGCAATTCATACTCGTTCAGCGTTGCGTTCACATCCATACCTCCCAATAAATGCCCGCGTGGCGTCATCTCAGCCGCCAGTTGCGCGCATTATGCGCCGAATAGGTCAGATTGCGAAATACGGATGAGACGTGGAAGCCCGCCGAGTGACCGGGGGCATTCTTGAATGAAGCCTGAGTCCCGGCTTGGTTTAGTAGCCGCGACCGGTAATGATGGCCGCGGTTCTTGGCGAACTGGTAATACGCCTGCGCATAGCCCTTACTGCCCTTACTGCCCTTACTGATTTATTTATCTGCGCTTTGCAGTCTTCTAAATGCGAAAGAACCTCGAGAAAGCTGAGTCGGGCGCACGAAATCGTTAACGCCTAAACCAAGCAGGGGCTTCGATTTGCGCGGAATCGGCGATTTTTTTGCCCTGCCGCACGCAAGGCGCAAGTTTTTCTCAAGGTGTCCTCAAGGGGTCTAAGGATAATACCGATCATCCGGCAGGCATGCTGAGGTCGGGCGAGAGTTTCCAGATTGGAAGCAGACTTTCTAACCTGACAGCCGCCGGACGTAGACCGGTAAACAGCGACGCTTTCGGCGCCGCAAACGTCAATCTAGCGCAAATGCGCGTATGAAGGAGAAATTCAATGACCGAACCCCAGAGAATCAATGACATTGATGAACAAATCGCCCTTGTGGGACTTATGCTTGGCGTAGACTTGAGTCGTTTGTCGACAGAGGAATCAATGAAGCTCAAACGCTTCGCGCTCGATCTCTACAGACTCGGACATGCCAGCGGTTTCAAAGCCGGCGTCGATCATGCGACGAACGCCCTCGCCGTCTTAGAGCCGCTACGCAGCCCCGGATTCGCGGGCAGGGTTCGCCGAGACTCGTAGGGGTCAAAACATTGCTGCGCCCGATTAATTCGACAGTTACCCGACAATTGGGATTCCGCAGGCGCGCGATATCGACCGCGCGCGGGATTCCCGAATCGCTATGAAACCGCTTCCCTTCTCGAATTGATCAAGCCAGTTCGGGATTGGATAAAACAGAAAGAGAGGCGAGCTATGCTACAATATGCGCCCACATCATCAGAAATCTTCGCGGTCGCCAAAACGACGCCGGGTTATATGACTGACCTGAACCCTGTCGAATTGGCTACTTCACTGCTCACCGCCTCCGGCAGGCTCAAAAAATATGGTGAGGAGGCTGGCGCGGGAATCAATCCCGGGACGCTTTTCGACGTCAGACAGAGTTTGATTGGGATGTTTTTGATAGTGAATAAATTGAAAAACTTCAGCGACAACCTGTCGGCGACGGCCATGATCCATCGGCAGGCTATATTCGCGTTGGAGTTGATCAGAGGTTGGCCGGAAGATGAGGACCTTGGCGAGGTGCGCATCGAGTTGCGCAAGATAGCCGACGGTCTTGCCTTCGGCGCCGATATGGCTTTGCGCTCACGAAGCTAAGCGCTAAATCGAGTTTACTTTGTAAAGACTTACTCAAGACCAAACTGAGTTCATTGGCACACACATGGCCCCTCTAAAAAACTGTTGAAAGGAGGGACATATGCTGATTCTTTTGCTGATAGTCATACTCGTCGTTTGGCTTTTCAGTTACGCCGGCCCGCGCTATTACCCCGCCTATACGACTCGCTATAACCGGTATCCATTATGGGGAGGTAGATCCAATATTCTGCTTGTGATCCTGGCTTTGATTCTCGCGCTGTGGCTCCTGGGCGTGATCCGCATTGGCGGTATTCCGTCGCCCCTCCACACGAGTCGCTCTGGCCCTACCTTTAGAGTACCGTAAGGGGTCAGAAGAGACTCGGCATTCTCGCGCGGCCTCTTTCTCCATCAAACATTATGAATCCCACCGGCTCGGCGCCGGTGGGATTCTGTCGAACATTGAGCCTCTTGCAAAAGTCGCTTGGGGTAGAACGAGAGGATTGAAAACTGTAGCGCAAACTGTCTAGTTTGCGCGGCTTCGATGATTGGCCGTTCGATGAAGCTACGCAAACTAGACAGTTTGCGCTACGGTTATCAATCCGTTTGCTCTATCCCAAACAACTTTTGCAAGAGGCCCACAGTTCGATAGGGCTGACGCTACTCAGGCTCCGTAGCGCCTGTTTCCGCAAGCGGATCGCTGTCATAAACGATAACGACCATATCGATAGTCGCGATTTTACTGAACTCCCGCGCCGCGAACATCGGGATGCGAACGCAGCCGTGGCTGGCGGGGTGAGCTGGGACCGATGGATTGCCGTGAATGGCTATGCCGTAGTGGATGTAATTCGGGTAGTAGAGCGCTCCGAGCGGACTTTTTCTCCAGCCTTCGATCTTGCGATAAACCTTGAACCTGCCCGTCGGTGTGATGGCCTGCCGCGTATCGCCACCTTCGGTGAAAAACTCGCCGGAAGCCGATGAGATCGGCAGAATGCGGAGAGGAACGCCGGAGACATCAACGACAAACAGGACCTGCCGGTGTAGATCAATCTCGATGTGCGGGTAGCCGGTTTCCAACGCCTGCGGTCGCTGCGCGAAGCGCAAAGCCTCGAGCTCCTCAGTGGACAAGACGCCGGTCCGCTTGCGGCCTTCAATCTTCTGAAAGGCGATCAACGCGTGGCGCAGCGAGGCGTCATTCCCCTTCGCGTCCAGGTTGACCCAATAGCCAAGCTGATTGAGAAGCTCTCTGGCTTCCGAAATTTCCGAGGCTGATAAAGTCCTCGCCGGTTGTTTCGATTTCTTCACCGGCGGGCTCTGTTGATCCTTTGATTGCTGGCCGGGTCGCGCGGCGCTTGCATTCACAATGACCGATAGCGCGAACATAAGCGCAAACAAGCCTCGCCATATGGTTCGAATCGAGCCTTGAAATTGCAATTGTCGAATTTGATTTCCCATGCGCCGGTGGAAAGTGCAATTTGAAGGCCATTGAAGATGCGTTCAAATTGCAGAGGATAACCGGTTTCAATTAGTGAACTCTGCGTGAGATTGGGCGCCAAACTGTATCGGGTGGGAAAAATGTCGCAACGATGAGATTCGAGCGGCTTCAGACTTGCTCAGTTTGCATAGAAAAAGGCTAAGCGACGGGTTTGAGCGAGCGCAGCCGCGTCCAGTATTTCTCGTGGACATGTTTCGCCCAGCCCCAGAAACGGCCTTGCCTGATAATCGTCTCGCCCTACTCCCAGAACTCGTGGTCAACTACTTCATCTAAGCGCGAAGACGCGCTGTAGATGGAGCTTGCGGTTTCAGGTTTCGTACTTGACGCTTCTTCTCAGAAGAACGAACCGCTTCGGGCCGGTTGACTTCCTTCCGCGGATATTCGCAGTAGTAGCGGCCCTTCGCCACAAGGTCATGCCTCGCGGCGACTGATTTCGCTCCATTCAGATCGGCGTTGATCTGATAGCCGCAATCGCGGCACTGGAAATTCGATTGATTCGGACGGACTCCAAGATGCAAACATCTCGAACAGGTCTGAGACGTGTACCGAGGGTCGATATAAATGACTTCCACTCCTGCGCCGGCCGCCTTGTACCGGATCATCCATTGCAGTTGGGAAAAACTCCATTCGTGGACGCATTTCGCCTTTACCGACAGGTGAACATCCATCTGTTTAATATGCCACAAGTGTTTTACATGAGACAAGTGTTTTACATGCGAAAGGGGCGGCGCATTCCTCTCCATCCAAAACGAAGCGTTTATGGGTGGAGTATCCTGCGCAAAGAAAGATGAAGGTAGATCGAATCTTCTCCTCCTTCGTCTATCACCATACCCGCAAG
>Ga0081455_10003011_pt1 | contig 19659 bp, 13 predicted proteins | sample TabmetS3T2R1_FD_70207 | JGI IMG/M metagenome (GOLD analysis project Ga0081455, IMG submission 70207) | Tabebuia heterophylla rhizosphere microbial communities from the University of Puerto Rico - S3T2R1 | ecosystem: Host-associated > Plants > Roots > Rhizosphere ... | reverse complement strand
CAGGGCAACATGACCCGTGTATCTATGGGGCGCCGCTGACAGCCGCACAAAGCATCTAGATGGCATGCGAGACAGACCGGGGCCGCCTGGCAGGTCCTGAGGGACACAAAGACGTCGCCGAGCTGTATAAGACAATCGAGAGGTGTGCTCTACAGCAATCCGCCGTCTCGGATGCCGCATGACGGTGTTCTATGGAGACTGGCCGCAATGGCATGGTACAATGCGGTGCTATACGGCGGGTGGCCGTACAATTAGAAGTTCGGCACTTTCATTAAGGAGCAAGTGAAGCGCGCCCAACCGTTGTATCCTTTCGCAGAGGAAGTCATCGTGGAGAAAATCAACGAGAAACGCGAACTATATGCCGTCAAAGATTGGAAGTTGCTGAAAGAAAAATTCTACGGCCGTCTGACGTTTGCCGACGAGGGTGAGGCATACGAGCGCCACGGCGCTAAAGATCACAATCTCGGTGAACGGCTCGGTAATCTTCAGGAGTTCTGGCGTTGCCATGTCGCTCCTGCGACCAACCGGCCCGACGAAATTGATCTTTCCAATAATATCCATCCGTTTGTCAGCCGAATGGCGGAGACAAATTACGAGGTCTATTGCAACATCGTTGACGCTCTTGAAGAGATGAGGGAGATTACCAAGGAGGGCATGAAACCTCCTCGTTACGTACGATGTCTCAATGTACTACGCTATGCAGGAGACGCCTTGCAACTATTCGACGAACTGCGAAAGATCATCGATGGCGATGTCCGTGGGAAAATACGAGGGGCCAAAAAAGTCTTCGCTGATGATGATTGGAAGCCAAGGAAGGAATCCAAAACGGAGCTTCAGTGCTATCGACACATGCTCGTCCACCACGGGCGGCCTTGGTTCTTTTTTCACGGACGAGAGCATCAAGGGCCTCCTTACGTCCTGCGGCCGGAACATTGCAAATATGGAGATCGCAAGTCCACGACCTGGAGTCGTCAGAAAGCAGAAAATCGCTTCAAAAAGAACGATGCCGACTTCCAGCAGCTCGACGAGGCATGCAAGGTCACCCTCGATGGTTCGATTGAATGGCTCAATCGCGCTTACGAGCAGGTTGTGACGGCGATGGAGCCTTGGCTTCACACGGAAGCATATCGAAGTCTTTGGAGATGGCCGGCAGCATAACCAAGAGATGCCGAAAGGGAACATCCAAGATTTCCGGCCGAACCAAGGCATGAAGCTGACTGGGAACAGCGTCCGCTTGTGCCTCGTTCCCGCTTCCAGTGGCGGCTCAACGCTAGCGTTGGGCTTCGATCACGGCGGCCATTGGTGGACTCTCCCCCTGAGGTCGGCATCCTCGCCCACGTCTTTGCTCGGGGGCGTATGCGCTGTGGCCTTGCCCAGAGCGACCTAGGGCGTGACCGCCGCCTGCGCGAGACCCTGCGCTTTTCGCAAGCGCCTTGGGGCAGGGGCGCAGGTCTGCCTATCAGGGTGACATTATCACAGCGATATCCGTGGAACAGCCGTCCCGGATTTTGCGCCCCGTCTCCTGCCCCTCTTTTATCGTAACCTCCTGCAATGCAAGGCCCTCTGACACAGCGCACCGTTGGCCTGCAGCCTGGCACTGAATTTGTAATAAGCGGTGGTGACAAAGAGCCACGACATCGATGGCTTCGATCATCGCAGTAGCCTCTGTCCAAGGCCCAAGCATCATCGGAACCTAAGGAGTGATCAGTCATGGTGCAGTCTCCTATCTTCATTAGCTATAGCCACAGGGACAGAGAGTGGCTGTCAAGGCTTCAAGCTCACCTGGGTGTACTCCAGCAAGAGGGTCTCATCGATGCATGGAGCGACGAGAACCTGCACCCCGGGGATGAGTGGCCTCAGGGGATCCGGGACGCACTCGACAGGGCGGATATCGCTGTCTTGCTTGTATCCGCGCACTTTCTGAGCTCGCGGTTCATTATGGAGAAGGAGATGCCTATCCTGTTGGAGCGGAGGCAGGCAGGCGGCTTAAAGAAGCTCCTTCCCCTGGTTGTGACTCCATGCAATTGGCAGCTCAGCCAGTATCTGAAGGGCATTGAAGTCCGGCCTAAACATCGAGACTCTGTGGCCCGTGGCAATCAGGCCGACCAAGAAGCTGACCTCGCTGATCTCACTGCGGAGGTTGCAAAGCTATTGGCGACTCCAAGGACTGCCGGTGCAGAGAAGGAAGATGACCAGCAGGACGAGAAGGATACGGCGGGACGAGATCGGGACTTGGGGCCAATACGACAGGCACCTCGAGAGAGCGACTACGCGATCCTTGAAGTGAGGTTGGCCCACCGCGAGTGGGACCGCTACAACGTGGAGCTCAGTCTCACATACTCGGGTGACGCCAAAATTCCTCTTCCCCTGATGCACTGCGTCTCCTTTGACTTGCCGCAATTGCTCAGTATGCGTGACGCGACTGAGTACGCGAAGCAACTCTACCATCTCCTATTTCCCGAGCCGCCGCACCAGGACCTGCTCCGTATGGCCCAAGAATATGCTCGGGCCATCAGGGCACCGCTACGTCTCCGTGTCGCCATTGACGCTAGTGCCCGTGAGTTGCATTGCGTGCGGTGGGAGCTCCTGCTGCAGGGTACCCAGGCGGAGCACGCCCTGTCTTTCGAGTCCACCTACCTCATGCGCTATGCCGGGGCTGATACCCGGAGCTGGCGTGACATTGAACGCCGGCCGAAGGCACCGCTCAAGGCCATGCTCATTGCGGGGCTGACGGACTGGTTCGAGACGTCGGTTCCACCTCCCGACGCCTCTGATCTCGCACGGGAGGAGATCACCCGCGCCAGTGCACTCCTGAAGGCATACGCAGTGGAGGCGATGGACATACGCGGTTACCTAAACCTTGAGGCATTCAAGAGCGCGCTCAGGGCAACGGCTGTCGACATCCTCTACCTGTGCGTCGACCTCCCCGCAGAAACCGTACGAACCGCCAGCGGATATGCGGGCTTAGAATGGTGGTCTGCACGGTTGAAGCATCTCCCGCTTGCCGAGGCCATACAGGGTCTCGAAACGCCCCCACGGCTGGTGGTCCTCACCCCCATTATCCGTGGTGAAAGTGCTGACGCCTGTGACTCGCCGTTGAGGTGGTTGTCGATCCTGCGCGAAGCATACGAGCTGGCCCAGACTGGGGTCACCGGCGTTCTCACGACTCAGGGCCCCCTCGATACCAAGACGTGGCATACGTTCCTCGAGACGTTCTTCCACAATCTTGGTCAGGATGGGCGGATGGACTACGCTCTGCACGTCGCCCGCTTGGCGCTCAGCAGCGGTGGCCAGCAGTGGATCCCGGTGCTGATCTCCGGCTTACGTACCGCGCGCATCTGGTACGTGCCGCGATTCACGGAGGAGACAAAGACAGAAACAACCTGGGAGACCCTGCTTCTCAAGATCAAAAGGGGTGGGTGTACCCCCATCCTCGGGCCGGGACTCAACAGCACTATCGCCAGAGCGCGTAGGGAAATCGCCCTGGCCTGGGCCGAGAGCTATCATTACCCGATGGCTTTCCACGAGCGGATCAGCCTACCGCAGGTCGCCCAGTATGTGGCCAGTGTATACGGGGAAGACTTCTTTTACGAGCAGTACGAGGCCAGGTTCAGAGAGTTCGCGCTCCGACGCTTCGGGTCTCTTCTCACTAGCGAGCAGCAGGCGCTCCCTCTCGATCCACTCCTAGCGCAAGCGTTAGCCAGCGCTGAAGGGCACGACGCTAATGAGCCCCACAATATCCTCGCAACACTGCCTTTCTGTCTTTACATCACAGCGAGTCTCAATTCTTGTCTGAGCGACGCCTTACGTCGGGTGCCCGGAAAGGCCCCGCAGGAGGCCGTGTTCGGTCTTGTCGAGTCACCAGGGGTTCAGCTCAACGCCGAGCCATCCCCGGAGCAGCCTCTGGTGTACCATCTGTTCGGGCGCTTCAGCGACCTTCGTAGTAGCGTGTTAACCGAGGACGATTACTTCGATTTCCTCATCCACTTCTGGAAGGAAAGGAACGCTGTCCCGCCAGTGGTTCGGGCCACCCTGACGAACTCGAGTCTGCTCTTTCTTGGCTTCAAGATGCACCATTGGGATTTTCGGGTGCTGTTCCGTAGCCTCCTGGCGCAGGAGGGCGCCAAGCGGCGCTCGAAGCACATGCACGTGGCAGTCCAGATTGACCCGGATGAGGACCAAGTGATGGATCCCGAGCGGGCGCGAGACTACCTGGAGAATTACTTCTCGGAGTTCACAGACGCGGACATCAACGTCTACTGGGGTTCCCCAGAGGACTTCCTGCGGGAGCTCAAGACCCGCTGGGCCCGTTTTGGGAGTTAAGCTCTATGGACAAACCTAGCCCCTACGTGGGACCTCGCTCCTACCGGCTCGGCGAGACGCTCTACGGACGGCACGAGGAGTCCCTAAACCTACTCCGACTGGTGCTCGCCGAGCGTATTGTGCTGCTCTATTCGCCCTCAGGGGCGGGAAAGACGTCGCTGCTGATGGCGAAGCTGGTCCCTGCTCTTGAGGCCGAGGACTTCCATGTGCTGCCTCCGGCTCGCGTCTCCGGCGCCCTGGAGCCGAAGGCCGTTACCGGTGCTGTGAACCCTTATGTGGCAAGCCTCATCTACACCTGGGAAGAAGAACGCCCAAAAGACACCCCGCCGCTCACCGACCTCACCGGCATCGATCTCAACGGTTACCTGACGCAGCGGTCCTGGATACGTAGTGATCCCAGGCCAGTTGTACTCATCCTCGACCAGTTCGAGGAGATTCTCACACGTGACCAGCAGGACTGGAACGCCAAGGGAGAATTCTTCCGGCAGCTTGGCCTGGCACTGCAGAACCGTGAGCGGTGGGCCGTCATTGCAATGCGGGAGGAGCATATTGCGGGTCTGGATCCATACCTGGAGCTGCTGCCGACCCGACTCGCGACGCGGTACCGGCTGGAGCTCTTGAGCCGCGAAAAGGCGCGGGAGGCCATCGTAGAACCCGCCAGATCGGTGGGCGTTACATACCATGCGGCAGCCCTCGGTAGGCTCGTCTCAGAGCTCACGGCTGTGCGCGAGCCGAGCGCCGACGTGTATTACACCGCGTATGTCGAGCCCCTACACCTTCAGGTGGTCTGTAATCGATTGTGGCAACGGTTCCCTGACGGCACAGCCGAGGTGGGCCCACACCTCGTCAATACGGCTGGCACCGTTGGCGCAGCGCTGGCAGGATACTACCGCGATACCGTACACAGCGTGGCCCAAACGCCAGGGGCGGTTGCTGTACAGTGCGACGAAAAGCGCATCCGAGACTGGCTTGAGAACGAGTTGATCTCCTCCAGTGGACTCCGTGACCAGCTCCAGCGCGGTGCGAGCACCACGGGTAGTCTTCCCAACCCGGTCGTCGATGCCCTGGAGGAGCGGTATCTTCTACGCTTTGAACTACGACGCGGGACCCCCTGGTATGAGATAGCTCACGACCGGCTGATCGAGGCTATCAAGGTCGACAATCAGGCTTGGTACGAGACCCACCCAGAGGAAGCTCTGCGGCTCTTCTGGGACCATGGTAAAAAGTGGCAGGGCCATCTGGAAGCCGGACGGTCCGATCAAGCAAGGGCGGAGCTGCTCACGGGGAAGGCGCTCGCTCAGGTCGAGTCCTGGGTAGCCCGCCATGCCCGCTCGCTATCGGCCTGGGATAGGAGATTCCTTGAGGTTTGTCGGGAGTCCGAGCGCGAGAGGAGCCGTATCTATCGTCAGGCCCTTCGCCGCAGGACAGTCAGTGTTGTAGGGCTGCTGCTCTTCCTTCTCATAGGGAGTTATATGTGGCAGCAGCAAAAGCAGCAGCAGGTGGAAGCTCTGCAGCAGCAGGCGGAAGCTCTGCAGCTTAACGAAACCAGACTGCGCGCCCAGACGCTACTTGCTGACGCCGCTCAGGCGCGCTGGCGGCTCAATGATCACGGACTCGCTGTACTACTGACGCTGCAGGCAGAGCGATTCTCTCGCCGGACCACCACCGATCCTCAACTGCCGGGGCGCATTCAAGACACCCTACGGAGCACGCTACGATTACGGCCGTTCACCTCCAGCCTGCCCCTCACTGCCCTGCGTAAAGAGCCATGGGAGGATGGCATGCTGGCCTTTTCCCCAGACGGACGGTTCGTCGCCGTGCAGTCACAGGAGAATGCCATCACGATCGCCCCCTTGGCAGTCGATCAACACCGCTGCAGACCTTACGAACTCCATGCGAAAGGCCTACTGCGTACCGTGGCGTTCACTAACGCCGGGCAGTATCTGGTGGCGGTAACAGACTCCGGGGTCGAGTTGTTTCCAACAGAGAAACTCTCGTGTGCGAACGGTCCAGATGGGCTGGCCACTGTCAATGTGCCCATGGCCATATCATCTACGCCGAGTGGACCATTCTGCATGGCTGCTGAAGACTCTCTACTGTTCGTCGCCGTGCCAGGGGGCGGTGTCGAACGCTGGCGCGTGGGGGGCGGTGCGGCGCGCCGCGAAGATCTTCTACCCGGACGCGTTGACGATGCCCATGCCGACAATGCCAGTGCGGACGATGCCACTCCCACAGCCATGGCATGCGACCCTGAAGGTCGATGGGTTGCTATTGGCGACGCCACAGGAGGGATCAGGATCTTGTGGACCACCACGAGTGAAAACAAGCCTCCGTCATTCCTATCCAATGACTTTAAGCAGTGGCCCACGGACATGCAAAAGGAGTGGGAACCCTATAGGCAGTTATTTGACTATAAGGGGTCGCTTGACTCTGGGGTGAGCGTACTGATACCCTGGCCCAAGCAACCCCAGCTCATCGCTGTTTTTCGCCACGGACCTATCGGTATCGTGTCTTTACCCCAGGAGGGTGACCCCTCCTTGGTCTACCTTCGTCGCACCCGGGATAACCGTGCCGAGCGTAGGGGCAGGTCTGCCTTCAGATGGGGCGCCCAAGAGCTTGTACGCAGATCCAAGTTCCTACGGGCCGTCTTAGACCCAGCCACCGGCCGCTTGGTTGTCGGCGGCGAGAGGTCTATGGAGGTGTGGGAACTCCAATCCGTTTATAGGGACTCCGACAGACAACACGTAGTTCCCCTGGCGCAGAAGTTGCCCTCGGATCAACCCGTCTATGCCCCATATCAGGAGCTCATGGGGTCCCGGACCTCGGTAGTCGAGGCGCTGAGCATCCTGGAGCTGAAGGGAGAGAAAGTCATTGCCGCGGCGGATGCCGAGTTCGGCATCCGGCTCTGGCCGCTGGAGAAGCTGGACGACAACAGCTATGCTGTTGGCCGCATCAGCCTCGGAGCCCCAGACTCGCATCCTGGAGCGCTCTTTGCATTGCGATTCCTCCCTGATGAGCGTATCCTGGCTGCCGGTGCCCGTTACCTTGCTTTCCTCGAGGTGAATCTGAAGCAAGCGGATCTGAAGCAGATAAAGAGCCTCAGGCTGCCGGACCGGTCCTGCTTCCCAGGAAGCTTCCGCTCGATGTCGTTGAGCCCGGACGGAAGTCGGTTGGCGCTTGTCTCCCACACTCTGCAAGACAATCCCGGATGCCAGGCCTTGAAGGACCGACCCAAGAACGCTGTATGGCTCATGAAGAGTGCAGGATCGTCTGGCGTGAGCAATCACGGAGACTCGGTGTGGTTGGAGGTGGCCGGCTCCAAGGGCTTATGGAGTGTCGCCTGGGCAAGAGACCCGCAACTGCTCGCCGCTGGCGACGGTGATGGGCATGTGTGGCTCTGGCCGTTGCATCAGGCGACAGGATTCCCAATTGACACCAGTCCCCAGTCCCTGTCCAGGTCCTATCCGAGTGCCGTGCGGGCCGTGGCCTTTCACCCAACACAGCCCTTGCTCGCAGTTGGTACCGAAGATGGATTGCTTGAGATCCGGCGCCTCGCCATCGATGCGGATGGACGTGTCACCGATACGGCCTTGCAGAACCCGACATGGGTCAAGCGCGGCTCAGTGCGGGCCCTGGCCTTCAGCCCGGACGGCCACATACTGGTCTTCGGCAATGACAGCGGCTCGGTAGGTATGGTAGTAACGCCCGACAGGTCGTCCAATTGGCAAGAGTCCCAGCTGATATTCGCCCACCGAATGGGCGTCACTGCTCTGGAGTTTTGTGGCGCTCCCTCGGCCGAGACCCAGAAAAGTATAGGCCGTCGCATGTGCGACCACAATACCTTCGTGAGCGCGGGCAACGACGGCCGTGTCAAGTTCTGGCAGATTAATCAAGAGAAGGGGACCCAGAAGATCCAACCAATGCAGACCCTCGAGGGGCCAAACGCTGAAGTCCTGTCCGTTGCTCTCAGTCCTGACGAGGGTTTTGTGGCAGCCGGCGACGCCATAGGGCAGATCCATGTGTGGCGACTTGACCAGGAGCCGACAATCGAAAACATCTGTATGGCTCCCCACCGTAACTTGTCCTGGCAGGAATGGTTACAATATGTTGGAGATAAGTTGTCCTACGAGTGCACCTGCCCCCAGCTCCCGCCAGGGTGGGACGTCGATGATGCAACTCTGAAGCACGCGGTCGACTGTCCAAGGTGATCGCATCTTGATCCCCTCAATCTACGTAGATTGGTCACGTGAGGGTGATCGCATAACCGGCCCTTGTGTCGTATCAGCATGATACGACCGCATGTGTCAGAGAGAGCATTGTGAGCATAGTTAGCCACTGAAATCATTCTGGCTTATCGAAGCCGTTCCGCATAGGGGCAGGTCCATATTATTGATGTAGTGCCTCGTCGTGCGTGAGGCTTCCTGGAACGCCATAGCATCATGCTATGAGGCAACGCCCTGCCTGAGGAGCCACACGAGGCGCCTCTGAAGTTGCCATTTTGCTTTTGACACGGGGCGGTCTCTGGCCTATGCTACGCCTCACTCCCCCTGGACAACGGTCGAGCGTGCCTGCAAACCGTACCACCATGCTCCCAGGGCAATGGTGCGTGGGGTGTTATGCTCGATACCAGTGGCGGCGGAGGGGCGGTGACGGTCTTCGTCGCTCTCCACGCGTCAGGGCCTGCAGGGGTCGTCCAGCGTTGCCCCGACGTGCATGCCGTGGATGGTGGTACCAAGGAACGAGAAGAGGGACGAGACGGCGGTGGGTGGTCTGAGGGGCCTGGCGACTGGGCGAGGCGGCGTAGGACCGTCAAAGCTCGGACGAGACGGTCAATAGCGGCCAGGGACGGTCCGCAGCGGTGCGAGACGGCGGCGCGCCTCCCATGGTAAGGCAAGCGCGCCACGCTCGGTGTGCCAGGCGGGGTGGCCTGGGCTTAGTGTCGATGACGGCTCCAAACCATCAGGCCGTCGATATCGTGAAGCATTGCAACCAGCCAGCTACCTTCCTGTTCTGGACAGTATGCCGTGTGTCATAAAGGGTACAGACATGCGGTGACCTTGCTCATATCCCAGGGCTACCCTCGGCGGGGACCTGCACACGCAGGTGCGCTGATACATGGAGAAGGAGGACCAACATGTAGGAAGGATATGGGAGGCGTCATCCTCAGAGATTGCCCAGCCGCAGGTTGGGTGTCGTCGTGGTAGGAGTCCTGGGGTGGTTTGGGGCTTTCAGCCAGTGTGTTACGGCACAGTCCCTCGTAGTTTCCTGCGACAGATTTTGACTGGAGGTTCCACCATGAAGCGGTTCTTTGGTTATCCGTCGTCCTGGTATGTAGGTATAACGCTGACCCTGGGGCTCCTCGGAGGGGTGGGGCAGGCGACAGCCCAGCTGCGCCAGGACGCCACGCCAGCCATGCTGGGGCCACAGGGCGAGGTCACCGTCCTCACCGTGCCGAGCCCGCAGGCACATGGGGGGGCGGAGATCGACTTCGTGCAGGCCCAGCCCCTGCCACTCCCGAGCGTTCCGAGCCGCTCGGCGGCGGCGGCGCGGCAGGCTCTGATTGACGCCTTAACGTTCCCGCCTTTTCTGGGTGTACCTGGTTATGCGCCGGGCGCGCCGGGCAGCGGCACCATCACCCTACGCAGGTTGGGGGTGCCGAGTCCCTCGGCTCCCGTGGATGACCATGCTCCGGAGGCCACGCCGGAAGAATTCGGTACCAGCAATCATCCCTTCAGCACTGCGCAAGCCGATCTGTCGGCGGCCACCAATACGCTCTACCCGTACCGAGCGACCGGTAAGTTGTTCTTCAACATCGGGACGCGCACCGCGGTGTGTTCCGCGTCCCTAATTAAGCGGGGCATCGTCGTCACCGCGGCGCACTGCGTGGCGCAATTTGGGACCAATCAGCTCTACACCAACTGGCACTTCGTGCCCGGCTATCGGAACGGCTCGGCCCCCTTCGGCGTCTGGAGCGTGCAAGCCGTCTATGTCTTGACCACCTATTTAAACGGGACCGATACGTGTGCGCAAGCGGGTGTCATCTGCCGCGACGATGTCGCGGTCCTGCTGCTGAGTCCCCAAAACACTGCCTACCCGGGGACGGCCACCGGCTGGTATGGGTATGGCTATAATGGCACCGGCTTCACAGGGGTGGGGTTGACCCACATCACGCAGCTCGGGTATCCGGGCTGTCTCGATAACGGTTTCTATATGGAGCGGAATGATTCCCATGGCTTTACGTCTGCCGACCTGGTCAATAATACCATCATCGGGTCGCTGATGTGCGAGGGGTCGAGTGGGGGGCCGTGGCTGGTCAATTTCGGCATCCGCCCCAGCCTGACGGGCACCACGGCGGGCGCGGCTTCAGCCCCCAACATCGTCGTCGGGGTGACCAGCTGGGGCTTTGACAACACGAGCATCAAGCAGCAAGGAGCGAGCCCCTTTACGCACGACAACATCGTCCTGCTGGTCACGGCGGCGTGCGCTGCAGTGCCGGCGGCCTGCTCCTGAGCGCCCCTGCCTTGAGAGGACTCGGCAGGCGACAAACGTGCCGCTTGCAAGGCCCATCGGTTTTCACGGGCCTGTGTGCTGGCGAGACCGCCCTGGAGCATGGTGAGGCACACACGTCAACGATGCCACGCAGGCTCTCGACAACCCCGGAGACAGAGGCCGCTGCGACCATGGCGCGGGCCTCGCGTAGGACAGCTGGCCTGTCAAGCTGGTGTGCCGGACGCGCACGCATCAGCGAGAGCGTTGAGGTCAGGTAGTGATAGTATTTTTTGTGAGGTAACGGGAGCGCCAGAAACCACACGGCCCGCTTCAGAGACGCAGAGGAGGTGTTGCGCCTGCGATGGCATCATCCGGATGAGGTGATCGATGTCACACTGCCGGGTCCCCATGGTGCCCAGGGACGTCACCTCAGTGCCATGCTCTTGGGCGATAGAAGCCACAGCCATGGTGTCTGTGTGGACATCCATACCGATGAAGAGTGTGCGAGACCGCGCCATGGTTGGCCTCCGAGCGTGTTGGATTGATGGGACAACATCAGGTGGTGCTGATGTGACGTAAGCTCACCCGCGCTACATCGGGGGTCAACTTACCGCCATCGGCAGTCATTATGTCTAGGTTGCTTATCTGTAACCATAGCGAAGGGAAACATCGTGCCACAAGCGATTCTCTTCGACCTCGACGAAACATTGACAGATCGCATGGCATCCGTCGTGCGCTATGCGGAACGTTTGCAACGCGATTTTACGGCGCATGTAGCGCCAACCGAAGTCGCCAGTATTGTTGCTGCCATTCTGGCTGCCGATGTGCGAGGTTATCATCCGCGTGTAGAAGTTGTGCGGGATTTCGCGCAACGCCTTCCCTGGCGTACGGTTCCCGATATCTCGGGCTTACGGACCCATTGGGAGACGTGGTTTCCGCGGTCGGTGGTGGCGCGCACGGGGCTTGTACCAACGCTGTCCACGCTCCATGCGCAGGGCATGCGCCTCGGCATTATCACTAACGGGGAGGTGCCGTTCCAAGCGCCCAAGATCGCGCAGCTCTCGATTACCCAATATCTCTCGACGGTCGTCATTTCTGAAGCTGTCCAGGTGCAGAAGCCTGATCCACGGATTTTTGCGCATGCGCTGGCACAGATTGACTGTCGAGCGGCCGACACGTGGTTTGTCGGGGATCATCCGGTCAATGATGTGCTGGGGGCAGCGGCCGTGGGGCTCCGGGCGATTTGGCTCACTGGGGTGTGCCCCTGGCCAACAGCCCATCCTGAGGCCCAGTGGCAGATTGCCACACTTGAGGAAATTGTCGAGTTGGCGCACAGCGAGCGGAAGCACGCAACCTAACCCCGGCCTGCAGGCGACGGCTACCAGCGTCCGCTCGTCCCTCGCTCCCACTGCCGGTGGCGCCGATGCAGCACGGCGTCAGGCAGCAGGCGCCCCCTCATGCCTCGTCTGCCCACGCCGCCACCAACGCCGCATCCGTGTGTGGGTGACACCGCGCACCGTGGGACTGCACCAGCCCCAGCCGCCATGGCCACACGCCGGACACGGCCGCAGGCCAACTGGCGCGACGGTCCCGCGATGGGGCACAGGCGCTAGGGTGTCAGGGGGCACGGGGGCTGCACCTGCCCCAGACGCGTGAGGATGGTTGACTTTGCGTCGCGTCAGGCATATAAGAGCGTCGTCATGGCGCCCGGCGATTGCTGAGCATAGGGAGGGGGTGCTATGGCCTGGAAATGCTGCCACGAGGGTGGCATCAGGTCACCATGGCACGTGCCGCTCTGGAGGGCGTCCAGCGTGAGGGGGCATACACACACGACAGGGCACGTCTGCCACGCCAGCCGTACGACCTCAGGGGGACGGTCGCAATCTTGTGCGGGAGATGGTGGCGGTCAGCCATGGTAAAAAGCGGACGGTGGCGGTATAAAGGCGCCCGTTGCCGCGCCAGGCAGACGGTGGTGCCCATCATAGATCGAGACAAATAGTAGCCGCCTATGGGGGGTAAAACATGGCGAGCGGCTGTCTTTGGGTGTTTTTCGGCCTCTGAGGCCGCTGGGAGCGGTCTAATTATAAGTTAGGTCCCACGACACGGGCCACACCCTGAGACCGTGCAGTAGAGACCTTCCGTCACTCTGAGCGGCTCCGGGCGTCCTTCGTTGTGAAAACAGGCCGCAAGATCAATGAAATCGATCCACGTACATCGCCAGTGAGGTTCTTTTGCAAGAAGTTTGTTTCGGCCCGCCAGGGCTCGGAAGTGCAGCGAGGACATCCCATGATCCACGTCGAACAGGGACCGGCACCGCCGGACTATACGCGCCGAGCGGAGGCTGCTCTGCAAAAGCTCATCTCCTTCTTCGCTCGCTCAGAGGAGACGCGGGCTCAGGAGATCCCGCCCTTCGACTACCAAGTGTTACAGCCCATCAAGGATCTACTGCTCGAACGGTTCTATGGCAAGTGTGTGTACTGCGAATCGTTGATTGACCCCAGAGGGTGGGCCGAGCTGGAAAATTACCGCCCCAAGTTCCACTACTGGTGGCTGGTCTACGACTGGGAAAACCTCCTCACCGCCTGTCAGGGGTGCAATCGCGCCAAGGCTGTCCGGTTCCCGCTGGCGAACGAGTCAGAACGGGCCACGAGGCCGCATGAGGAGGGGCGCGAGCGTCCCCTCCTGCTGAACCCGTGCCTAGACTCGCCAGAAGAACATCTGGTATTCAACGACGACGGGAGGGTTTACAGCGACACGCCGCGCGGACAGGCGACCATTGACATCCTTATGCTGAACCGGCCAGGCTTGGTGGAGGCGCGGCGCGCGGTGAGCAGACACGTCCTAGCATTACTTGACACAGCCAGGCCCGACAGATCGTTTGGGTCTCTGGTCAAGGATGACGCGCCATACGCCGGCACGGCCAGGCAAGTGCTAGGGCGGGCCCTGAGACGTAGACGACGCTTAGGCACCCCACCGTCGTGGCTGGAGCGGGTCGAGCATGGACTGCGGGCCATCACGGGAACGCCTGAAGTGGCGCCGAAGGACGTTGCGGCAGCTAGGTCAGCGTACGAGGTCCACGAGCAAGCCGTCGAGGCCTTCTCCCTCCCAACGAACGAGAGCGAGCCAGTCAGCGAGCACTACTTCGCCAAGCGCCGGACGATTGAACGCATCAAGATCGAGAATTTTAAGGCCATTCTCGACCTTGACATCAACCTCGCGAACACGCCAGACGGAGCGCCTTCGTGGCTCATGCTGCTGGGCGAGAACGCGACGGGCAAGAGTTCGGTGCTCAAGGCTGTGGCGCTGACACTGATGGACGAGAAGAGACGGCGGGAGTTGGGGCTCCGTCCGGACGATGTGCTCTCGCGTGGGAAGTCCGAAGGCCAGGTGCAGGTGTGGCTCACGGGCGTGTCCAAGCCGATGAAGTTGACATACCGGACGGGAGACGAGGCCTTCGGGGGCGAGACGGTGGAGAAGGTCTTGCTCCTAGGGTACGGATCGACTCGCCTGCTGCCGCGACCTGGGATGGGTGAAGTGTCGCCGCAGGGCCCCGTCCGGGTGTCAAACCTGTTCAACTCGGCCGCCCGGCTGGTCGACGCGGAGGACTGGCTGGCGCGGTTGGAGCCGGCGTTGTTCGGGCCGGCAGTCCGGGTGCTCAAGGCACTGCTGCCCCTGCGCCCAAGGGACCGGCTGGAGCCCGTATCTACCTACGACGAGGGCGGTAGGCCGCGCGTCTGCATCCGACTGTTCAGGACCGATGTGTCGCTGGACGAACTCAGCGACGGCTATCAGGCGGTGGTGGCGCTGGCGGTGGACGTGCTGAGCGTCCTGGTACCGGTGTGGCAGAAGCAGGTGGAAATGGCGGAGGGTATCGTGCTGATCGACGAGTTAGACGCGCACCTGCACCCCACCTGGCGCATGCGGATGGTCCGTACCCTGCGCGAGTGCTTCCCGCACGTGCAGTTCATCACAACCAGCCACGATCCCTTGTGCCTGAAGGGGCTGCGGGCCGGCGAGGTGGTGGTGCTCCGGCGCACCCGCCTGGGGCGGGTGGTCGCCGTGGAAGACCTCCCCTCACCTGAGGGGATGTCCGTGGACCAACTGCTGACTTCGGAACACTTTGGGCTGGGCAGCACGGTGGAACTGGAGGTCGAGCAAATATTCCGTGAGCCCAAGTTCAAGGGGGTGTGGCCGACAGGAGCGAATTTTGCCCCGCTGCCACTCCCTGATACCAGGCTTGATCAATCCCCACGGCCTCACAAACGATCCGATGATCTTCCTGGATGCCATGAACTTGTAGGATAGGCGCATTGTCCACGACGAAGTGGACAAGCGTCACTGGCGTAAAGAGGGCAAATACCACGGCCGCTGTAGGCGTGGCCGTCGGGCCTTTATTGCCGGGGATGTGCCGATCATGATCGCGGAGATAGAGTCGGACTTGCCGTTGGATGACTGTGTAGACGAGTAAGCTCACGACGGTGAGCATGGCCAACGCCGCAATCCGTTCCGGTTTCTCCAGCCATACCGGGCTGATGGCGGCGGGATTCTTGATCCAGCGAAAGCCCGGTTCCACCGTGATATGCTGTTCCTGATACGCCTGGAGCATCTCGGCATCCGTACACACTTCTGGCCGCAGCGTCGTGGCCAGGACGGTCCACCCATACGCCTCCTCGGAGGGCACCAGGGCCTCCCAGTGCACCACGAGGCGATAATGCTCCTCGACCTGGGGCGCCTCGGCCTTCGGCGGACGGCCTCGTCGTGTCCGTTTCTTGGGGATACTGACAGCTGCTACACGATAGTGGAGGGCATGATAGCGCCACGGGTGTGGCTTGCGGCCCCGCCGTCCCTGCCCACGCCCTTCATAGTCGGCAATGGCCTCCTCCGCGTCGGCAGCACAGGCAAACCACCGCGCTTCAACGTGCTGGACGTGCTCTGCGATACGCTCGGCTTCCTTGGCTTGGGCGGCGGCATATGCCATTGCTGTCTGGTGGGCCAACTGGCTCGAGTGGACGACCAGAAAGCGTAGCTCGGCCACGTCGCGGCGCCCATCAGTGTATTCCACTGGCACGCGGCGGACGACACTTTGCCCATGCCACTGCCGTGGAGGCTCCTGCCGCGTCCGGCCTGGCTTTTCGAGCAACAAGGGTAGTGCCCCTTGCTGCTGGCCCCACGCCTCCACCTCCTGGCGCACCGTACAGGTGCGTGGGACGAGCGTGATCAATCCCACGCCCTGCTCTAGACACAACCCCAGCGTGCGTTTACAGTAGGCCTTACTATCCGCCACAATGCCGCGCACCCCGTCGAGCCCGAGCGCCACACACTCCTCAATGGCCACGGGGGTCTCTATGCTGTCACTGGTATTGCCATCGCGCACGCCCAGACGGAGTGGGAGGCCATCACTGCTCACGCCGAGACTCAGGAGCACCTGTTTGAGATCCTCATGGCCATCTTTGCTATGGCCATAGGCCGGACGTGGGGGGACAGGGCGTTCCGGACTTTGCGAGTGCTGGGTGCGGGTTGGCTCTCCTTCCTCATAGGCCCCGTAGAGCGTGATCGTGGTGGTGTCCTGATGGAGCCAGGGGGTTGGAATAGCGTAGACTTCCAGAGCATTCAATGCCACCGCCCCAAACACCCGGTTCAGATTGGCAGCAAACACGGCATCCAGGATCTGGCCTAATCGGTAATCGTGTAGCGCCGTGGAGGTCAGGCGGGGCTGAAGGAGGGGCAACATGCCTCGCTCCTCCAAACGCGCCCCCACCTTATAGAGAGCATGATGGCCATCCAGAATCGCCAGGAGCAGCGCCTCGACCCCACGGCCACACGAGAGGACATTGGCAGGGTGCGGAGGGCAGAAGGTATCGATGAGCGCAGCCACCTGGAGCTTGCGGACCACACCCAACACCAAAGGCAAGTGGGCCACGGGACTGATCTGATGAATCGCGATCGCCATGAGGGACTCCTTCAGCAAATCTTGCCAGAGGGTGCATCATAGCGGATATCCTTCTCAGGACATAGACTTGCGCCCTGCCTGAGCAAAAAATCTCTTTACAGTGCCACTACCCCTTGAACCTGGGATATACGAGTCATAGTGTCAGAAGTTCTACGAGAGCATTCGATGATGCTTATGTATAGTGATCGGACCTCACCTCACCGGCTCACGCCTTCCCATACGGCTAGGAATAGGAGGGTTTTAGTTTATAAAGTCTTATTGATCCTCCTAAGATACTCCCAGGATAGGCTTTGTCAGAAATATCAATGCCCCTTCGAGGCCACTATTATATTGGAATACAAAAATCTATTAACAATAGGTCTATAGGTATATTTTTCTATACCAAAAGATATATGAATATTCAGAGTGGCTGGTGTCAGGCGCTCACCTCGCGTACAATGTGGCACCATAGACAGGATGCCAGAGCCGCCGGGAAGGAGCAGAGCAGGATGAGTGAAGACCGCATTGAGGCACTGAAACAAATGCTGGAGCAGGAGCCGCACGACACCATGCTCCTCTTCGGCCTGGGGAATGAGTTTTTTAGTTCAGGGCACTACACTGAGGCGATTCCCTACTTTGAGGAAGCTATCCGGGTCGACCCAGAATACGCGGCTGTATACGTGTATCTGGCACGGGCCTATGAGGAGAGCAACCAGCCAGACCTGGTGCGCCAGACTCTGGAACGTGGTTGGGGTCCAGCCGTACGCAGCGGCGACAGGAACCTTATTGCCGAAATCGAAGACATTCGAGAGCGTTTATAGGACACTGCAGATCAGGAGCATGACGAGCATGCCAAGAGCCATACTCAATCTTCAGGATCCCGCCGATTTACGCGCTGTGCAGGGACAGTGGCGTTTTGCACCAGGCTTCATCCCTGGCCAGCCCAATGAGGGCCTCATTGCCCAGGCTGAGGGGAGCCCGGCACGCCTCCCCGACTATGACGATAGCGCATGGGAGGTGTGCCATGATATTACCCCGGGACGTTCGCACGGCTTTACGTTTGCGTGGTACCGTATCAAGGTCACCCTGCCGGGGACGGTCCAAGGGCAGGATATTCGGAGTGGACGGGTGCTTTTTGAAACCTGCGTTGACGACTATGGCGAGATCTGGATCAATGGCGCCTGTGACCGTGAACGTGGCGCCGTGCAGGGTTTTAACGTGCCACAGCGTGTGGTAGTGACTACGGAACCCCAGCCTGGGCAGCAGTACACCATTGCCGTGCTCGCCGTCAATGGCCCGCTTGGCCAGCCTGGTGGGGGAGTTTTTCTGCGCTACGCGTTTCTCGCCCTCGAGTGGCGCACGCCAGGGTATTAGGGTCGGTCCTACCCCGCCAAACTGGCGGGGTAACTGGCCGTGCGCAGCACCGGGGCGCAGCACTATGGAGCCAACGCTTGATATTCCCCCAGCCTGGGACTGGTCGGCAGATCAGATTGTGCGGCACAAATGGCGCAAAATCCTCGTCCTTGGTGGCGTTGATCGCGGCAAGAGCACGTATTGTCGCTTTCTCACCCGGCGCTGTCTGGAGACCGGTCAGCGCGTGGCCGTGGTCGACACGGATGTAGGGCAGAAAGACATTGGCCCACCAGCAACGCTGACCCTGGGGTATCCCGAGGTGGCCCAGTCCCTGGCTGAGGTGCCACCGGTGGCCTGGTATTTTCTTGGGGCGACGAGCCCTGCGGGACATCTGTTGCCAATGATCGTCGGAGTGCGGCAGTTGGTGGACACAGCGCGGGCCGCCTATATCATTATTAACACGACTGGCTTTGTGACTGGTCCAGGACGCGTGCTCAAAAGTTATAAGATCGAGGCAGTCCGGCCAGACGTGATCGTGGCCCTCGAACACGGCCGGGAATTACGGACGCTGCTGCAGGCGTATCGCCATTATCGCATCCTGCATGTGCCGGCCTCCGCATACGCAACACCTAAGACTTTCGAGCAACGCCGAGCCGCGCGCGAACGGGCCTTTGGGGCGTATTTCGCCACCGCCTCCACGGTCGAACTGGGGCTGCGCCAGGTGATTTTTCAACGCGCCCTCCTTTTCACGGGGAGGAAGCTGGAGCAGAAGGATTTTCTGTACGCCGAGCACACGGCCGAGGGGATACTGGGTATCGCTCAGGAGGAACCGGCGGACACGCCCGGTGTGCATGTGCTGCCCGTCGGATTCGAACGCCATCTCCTGTGTGGTGTGGCAAACCGACGTAACGAAGGTGTCGGCCTGGCACTTATCATGCACATTGATTTTGCCAGGGAGACGATCACCCTACGCACGCCTGTGCCAGCCGCGCAGATCAAGGTGGTGCAATTTGGCACGCTGTATGTCCAGGCGGATGGGCGTGAACTCGGCTACCACGTGCCGCGTGGTTTGTTTGCCTAATGTGGTATACGAGCCTCGCAACGGCACAACGCGCCCCGCCAAACTGGGTGCTGCGCACGGCTAGTTGCCCTGCCAGTTTGGCGGGGCCAATTGCGGTACGCAGTACCCGTGTGCAGCACTGAGGAGGTGATCTATGCGTTTAGCAGGGAAAGTAGCGTTAGTGACCGGGGCACAACAAGGCATTGGCAAGGCGATTGCCCTGGCCTATGGCCGTGAGGGGGCCAGTGTGGTGATTAATTACCTGGACAACCAGGCTGCGGCGGAAGAGATTGCCTCCCAGATTCGCGCCCTGGGGCAACGGGCTGTGCCTCTTGCTGGCGATGTGGCCCAGGCTGCCGATATCCGGCGTATGGTGGAGGCAGGTGAGAGCCTTGGCGGGATCGATATCCTGGTAAATAATGCCGGTATTTTCCCCCGCGTCGAATTTCTCGATATGACCGAGGCCCGGTGGGACGAGGTCCTCAACGTCAATCTCAAAGGGACT
>Ga0081455_10003010_pt1 | contig 19659 bp, 15 predicted proteins | sample TabmetS3T2R1_FD_70207 | JGI IMG/M metagenome (GOLD analysis project Ga0081455, IMG submission 70207) | Tabebuia heterophylla rhizosphere microbial communities from the University of Puerto Rico - S3T2R1 | ecosystem: Host-associated > Plants > Roots > Rhizosphere ... | reverse complement strand
GGACCGACGTCATCGACACCGGCGGCCTGGGGCTCGATCGGTTCGACGAGCATGGCCGCAGCCGGCTTGCGACCGACCCCATCGCGCTGCCGTTCCCCGTCGACGCCGGCGACGAGCCGGTCGGCGCCCGCTGAGCCGATGAGCGAGGCCGCCTCGCCGCTGGTCCTCGAGGCCGGTCCGGCGCGCCTCGAGGTCAGCCCGGCCGACGGCGGTCGCGTCGCGTCGTTCAGCCTCGACGGTCGCGAGCTGATCGCCCGCGTCGACGACGGCCCGATCTGGTGGGGCAGCTACCCGATGGCCCCCTTCGCCGGGCGGATCCGGCGTGGCAGGTTCTCGTTCCACGGCCGCGACTACGAGCTACCACAGAACATGGCGCCGCACGCCATCCACGGGGTCGTGTTCGACCGGCCGTGGGACAACCTGTCCGCCGACTCGATGTCGATCCGGCTCGGGGCGCCGTGGCCATTCGCCGGGACCGTGACCCAGCGGTTCGACCTCCAGCCCGACCGGCTGCGGGTGACGCTCGAGCTGGCCGCCGACGACGTCGCGTTCGGGCCGATCGACCGATCGACGCTGACGGCGTCGCTGCCCGCGGGCACGCGGATGACCGAGATCGATCCGCCGACGGTGAAAATATCGGTCGACTGCATGGCGCGAACCGCAAAGCGCGGGTGCAGCACGTTCTGGATGTCGTGCCAGGTCGCGCCCGGCTGCACCGTGACCGATCGCGAATTCTCGTTGAGCACGATCTTGTTGAAGCCGCGCATGTCGAGCACGATGCCGCCCTTGCGGAACGCCTGCCCGCCCATGCTGTGGCGCACGCCGGCTGTGGTCACCGACAGCTTGTTGTCGCGGGCAAAGGCCAGCGTCTTTGTGATATCATCGACGCTATGCACCTCGACGATGCCGTAGATCTCGGTCTTGTTGAGGCAGCTCGCGTCATCGATGGCGCCGCCGAGTTGCGACCACTTCACGCCCCGCAGCGGCGCGATCGCCTTGATCTTGTCAAGGTCAGCCTTGCCCTGATCCTCGCTGTTGGCGGTGCGGCAGTTCTTTTCACCGTCGGGATCGGCGGCCAGCGCCTGCAGCTTGCGAAAACCGTAGACGCCGAACAACACGGCGAGAACAGCGACCGCCGAGACGCCCGCTTTGAATTTCGATGAAAATTTCTGCATAAACTGATTCCAGGTGGGACCGGATCATCCGGGCGCGCAGGTCATTAGTCAAATCCGCGCGCGTCCGGTTCGATTTTTAACGCGGAGTTTCCTCCATGCTGCAAGCGTGCCTCAACGGCGGGCGCACCCGCGATTTTCATCCCGCGGTCCCGCTCTCGGCGGATGAACTCGCCGCGGACGCCACCGCCGTGATCGCGGCCGGCGCGGAGCAAATCCACCTTCATGTTCGCGGGGCCGACGGCAAGGAGAGCCTGCATCCCGACGATGTCGCGCGCACGCTTGCCGCGGTGCGCCTGGCCGTGCCCGGCATACCGATCGGCCTTTCCACGGGCTGGTGGATTCCGCCAAAGGGCCGCGCGCGGCAGGAACACGTCCGGATGTGGCAGGCCGTGCCCGACTACGTCTCGATCAACCTGATCGAGGAGGATTCCGCAGAAGTGATCGACCTCGCGCTGTCAAAGGGCATCGGTGTGGAGGCCGGCATCTGGTCACCGACCGATGCCGAGAAATTCGTCGCCCATCCCAACGCTCACCGCTGTCTGCGCGTGCTGATCGAGATCAACGAGCAGGATGTTCTCGTCGGGATGGCGGCCTATCGCGGCGTCATGGCCATACTCGACCGCGCCGGCATCCGCCTGCCGCGCCTGCTGCACGGGTTCGATGCCACCGTGTGGGATTTTTATCGCGAAGCAATGCAACAAGGCCTCGATGCGCGGATCGGGCTCGAGGACGGCAAACACCTCCCCTCCGGAGCAATCGCCGAGGGCAATGCAGCATTGATACGCGCGGCAGATGTGCTGATTGCATAACCTGCTATTCTCCCGTTCCACGCGCGCACCGAACAAGCGCCGCGACGAACCCACCAGGGAGAAACCCATGCTGACGCGACGCCATATGTTGCTCGCCTCCATCGCCGCCGGGGCCCTCATGCAGAACCGACAAGTCCTGGCCAAGGCGGTGCAACCCGCCACGCCCGTCAACTTTGAACTCCCCGAACACGCCTGTGACTGCCACACCCATATCCATGGCGATGTCGAAAAATTTCCTTTCTTTGCCGGGCGCGTCTACACGCCGGAGCCTGCCTCGCCCGAGGAAATGAGCGCGCTGCACAAGGCGCTGCACATGGAGCGCGTGGTGATCGTGACGCCGAGCGTCTACGGCACTGACAATTCCGCCTCGCAATTCGGCACGATGGCGCGCGGCGCCACCGCGCGCGGCGTCGCCGTGATCGACGACAAGACGTCGGAGAGCGACCTCGACAGCATGCACAAGGCCGGCTTCCGCGGCATCCGCCTCAATCTCGCAACCGGCGGCGTCAACGATCCCAATGTCGGCCGCACGCGCTTCACCGCCGCGGTCGAGCGCATGAAAGCGCGCGGCTGGCACGTCCAGCTCTACACCAATCTTGCGATGATCACCGCGATCAAGGAGCTCGTGCTGGCGGCGCCGGTGCCCGTCGTGTTCGATCATTTCGGCGGTGCGCAGGCCGCGCTGGGCGTGGAGCAACCGGGATTTTCCGACCTCGTCGAGCTCGTGAAGTCAGGCAAGGCGTATGTGAAAATTTCCGGCGCCTATCGTGCCTCCAAGCTGGGGCCGGACTACCAGGACTGCGTCCCGCTCGCGAAGGCGCTGATCGAAGCCAATGCCGATCGCATCGTCTGGGGTACCGACTGGCCGCATCCTGACTCGGTGACGCCGCCCGGCCGCCAGCCGACCGAGGTGACGCCGATGTTCCAGATCGACGACGGGCGGCTGCTCAACCAGCTTCCGGTCTGGGCGCCGGACGCCGCGATCCGCAAGAAGATTCTGGCGGACAATCCGGCGCGGCTCTACGGGTTCTGAGCCGCATCTTGTGGCGCCGTTGGTGGCGCCACAACTTGCAGGTCGTGCTCGAATTCGCGCAGCCACGCGGCGGATTTGCGCAAGCCGCCGAACGGGAACAGGTGGAAGCCTGAGATCTGCGCGGTCGCGGCTGGCGCTGCGGCCAGAAGGCCGCGCACGACATCGTCGGGCCCGTTGTCTGTCAGCAGCCGGCCGAAACGGCCGATCTGCCCGCGCAGCGCCCGCATCGAATTGCCGATGCCGCAGCGCAGGCCGAATTTTGTCAGCGTCGCCAGCGTTGCCGGTCCCGCAAGGCCGATGGTGACGGGCAGATCGATGCCGCGCCTCTGCAATTCGCCGATCCAGCCCAGGATGGGTGCTGCCTCGAAGCAGAACTGCGTCACGATATCGACGCGAACGCCGCTGTGCCTTCCCCAATCCCGCCACGACGCCAGCGCGTCGAAGGCATGCGCACCTTCGAGCCAGGGGTGGCCCTCGGGATAGCCCGCCACGCTTACCGCGGTAATACCGTGAGCCTCGAGCAGGCCGCTTTCCGCCACGTCACGGCTCGATTTGAACGGCCCCCTTGCGGCGGCGACGTCGCCCGCAATCAGGACGACGCGCCTGACATCGGCCTCGCGCCGCGCCCGCACCAGAAAATCGTTGAGCACCTCGCGCGACGGCATTTCGCGCGCCGCGATATGCGGAACGGGATTGAATCCGGCGCGACGCAGCGATGCGGCGGTCTCCACATTGTGCCGGTAGTTGTCACCGGGCAGGAAGGTGATCGACACGTGGGTGCCGGCGGGGAATTGCTCGGCCAGTTCCTTCAGCTGGCTGCCGCTGGAGGAAATTTCGACGGAAGCGGATGCCAGCGGTCCGGCGAGCGCGTTGGTCATGGCCCAACTCCCGCGATCAACCGGGCGCACGGCGGCGCGAGATCACATAGGTCTCGTCGTTGAACCAGAGCCCGCCATGCTTGCGCACGACGCGGTCGGTGGCTTCGAGATAGCGCCCGTCGCGCACGACTTCCGACAGCCGGTTGTCCTCGATCTGCGCCACATAGATCGCCGCGTTCCACGCCGCAAACAGCGTCGAGGTGCCAATCGGCCCGCTCACCTCGTCCGGCAGCGTGTGCATGTGGTAGCGGAAGATCGAGCGCGCATCGGAGGAGGCATTGAAATTGTAGTGCCGCGCCATGCCGCCGAGTTCATGCTTGACCTGGCGAAGGATGGCGTAGCGGTCGGTCTTGAAGGGATCGTCGTTGGGCCAGAGCTGGTCGATGATCTCAATGCCGGGGTCCTTGCCGTGGGAATGGATGCCGATCAGCCGCCCGCCCGGCCGCAGCGAGCGCACCAGCGGCGTGATGACCTTGGAGGCCTTGAACTCGACGCTGACCCGCGCCCGGTAGGGCTGCGAGGCGATGACGAGGTCGTAATCCGCCATCACCCGCCCCGGCCGCGGCATGATGGGATCGAGCAGGAAGGAGTGATCCTCGCGCCGGATCGTCAGCACGATCGGCCGCGTATAGACCGGGTTGCCCGAGGTGGGGCTGATCCCCGCCCGCCAGTTCTCGGCCAGAAAGCCCTCCAGTTCCCCGATCTGCTCGGCAAAGCCGTGCGCGGTGTTGCCGGACAGCGTGACGTCCTTCCAGATCAGCCCCTGCGCGGCGGTGGCGGAGCGCGGGGTCAGCCATGGTGCTTCGCCGTAGTAGAGGTTGGTCACGACCAGCACGGTTGCCGGATGCTCGAACAGGCGGTCGGCCATCTTTTCCAGCATCAGGCGGACGTCTTCGTAGGAAATTTCCTTCGCCACGACATAGAGCGGCATGGTGGGGAAGCGCGCATGCACGGAGCGCATCACCCGCGACAGCACGGTGCCGTCGCCGACGCCGGCATCGAAGATGCGCAAGGCCGGCGGCGCCGGCTGCAGGCTGGTCAGTTCCATCGAGACGCGGTTGGCGATCTCGGTCTTCTCGCTGCAGGTCGAGACGAACAGCAGGTATTTTTGCCGGTTGTCGAAGAAGCGGAAGCCCGGCGGCGCCACCGCCGCCGCCGCCACGGGCGCCGCGCCGTTGCCCGCCACGTGGGCAACCGCCGCGCCGTTTACCGCCGGCGCATCGGGGCGGTGCGAGGTCAGATAGGCGCGCACCTTGTCGAGCGTGCCGGTCGTGATCCTGGCGCCGTCGCGTAAGCGAGACACCAGCTTGCCGTCGTTGACGACGAGGCGCCCGAAGGTGGATTCGGCGGTCTGCGTGGCGCGGCAGAATTCGCGGATCTCGCCGAGAATCTGTTCGGCGGTGGCGGTTGGCTGGCGTTCCTCGATCCGCATGGTCTCTCCCGCGGTTTTTCCCGAGCGCAATCAAGGGGTGCTTGGGAGGGGACGTCAACCACAAACCGAGTGGGCAGGACTTGTGGGCATATGCCCATAGCGACCCACGCGCCCACTGCCAGACGTGATGTGGTCCGGACTGCCGTCCCTTCAGGCTTGTTCCGCTAGCGCGCCGCCCGCCGCGAGAAGTAGGAGATCAGCACCGGCAGCGTCACCAGGATCACCAGCGGCGCCAGCAACATGCCGGTCACGACCACGACCGCGAGCGGCTTTTGCACCTGCGAGCCGATGCCCTCCGACAGCGCCGCGGGCAACAAGCCGACGCCGGCGACCACGCAGGTCATCAGCACCGGCCGCAGCTGCAACTCGCCGGTGCGGATCACCGCCTGCATCCGCTCCACGCCCTCCTCGATCAGTTGGTTGTACTGCGACAGGATGATGATGCCGTCCATCACGGCGATGCCGAACAGCGCGATGAAGCCGATCGCGGCCGACACGCTGAACGGGATGCCCGAGACCAGCAGGCCCAGCACGCCGCCGAAGATCGCCATCGGGATCACGCTCATGGCGAGCAGGGTGTCGACCATCGAGCCGAAATTGAACCAGAGCAGGATGGCGATCAGCGCGAGACTGATCGGCACTACGATCGACAACCGCTTGATCGCGTCCTGCAGATTGCCGAACTCGCCGACCCATTCGAGACGCGATCCCGGCGGCAGTTCAACCTGCCCGGCGACCTTGTCCTGCGCCTCCTTGATGGCGCTGCCGAGATCGCGCTCGCGAACCGAGAACTTGATCGGCAGATAGCGCTCCTGCTGCTCGCGATAGATATAGGCCGCACCTGATACCAGGTTGATGGAGGCGACTTCGCTGAGCGGAATCTGGGTGATCGCGCCGCCCTGCCCGGCTACGCCAATGCGCAGGTTCTGGATCGCCTCCGCGCTCTTGCGGTATTCCGGCGCCAGCCGCACGATGATCGGGAAATGCCGGTCGCTGCCGGGCTCGTAAAGGTCGCCGGCCGAATCGCCGCCGATCGCGACCTTGATGGTGGCGTTGATATCGCCCGGCGTCAGCCCGTAGCGCGCCGCGCGGGCACGGTCGATGTCGATCTGGATGGTCGGCTGGCCGAGCGAGGTGAATACCGCAAGATCCGTGACGCCCTGCACGGTGGAGAGCACCTGCTTGATCTTGTTGGCGGTGTCGGTCAGCGAGCGCAGATCGTTGCCGTAGAGCTTGATCGAGTTCTCGCCCTTCACGCCCGATACGGCTTCGGAGACGTTGTCCTGCAGATATTGCGAGAAGTTGAACTCGACGCCGGGGAATTTCTCCTGCAGCTGCGTCAAGAGTTGCGCTGTCAGCTCTTCCTTCTCGTGAGTGCCGGGCCACTGACTGACCGGCTTGAGCGGTGCGAAGAATTCGGCGTTGAACAGGCCAGCGGCGTCGGTGCCGTCGTCGGGACGGCCGTGCTGCGACACCACCGATTCCACCTCGGGGCGGGCGCGGATCACCCGGCGCATCTCGTTGACATAGGTGTTGCCCTCCTGCAGCGAGATGGTCGGCGGCAGCGTAGCGCGAATCCAGAGGTTGCCCTCTTCCAGCTTGGGCAGAAATTCAAGACCCAGCAATCGCGCGAACGCAATCGTCAGCAGCACCAGTCCCACGGCGCCAGCCATCACGATCTTCCGGTTGGCGATCGCCCAACTGAGCACCGGCACGTAGATGCGGTCGAGCTTCTTAACGATCCACGTCTCGGTCTCGTGGATATGCACCGGCAGGATGATCGCGCTCAGCGCCGGCGTCACCGTGAAGGTCGCAAGCAGGCCGCCGGCGAGCGCATAGGCATAGGTGCGCGCCATCGGCCCGAAGATGTTGCCCTCGACGCCGCTCAGCGTGAACAGCGGCAGGAACGCGGCGATGATGATGGCCGCGGCAAAGAAGATGGAGCGCGACACGTCGGATGCCGCCGATAGAATAGCGTGGTTCTTCATGCCCATCGCCGTCTCCGGCGAGATGTGGCTCTCCTCGGCCGGCGACAGCGCGGTGGTCTGCGTGAGGCGGCGGAAGATCGCCTCCACCATGATCACGGTGGCGTCCACGATCAGGCCGAAATCGATCGCGCCGACCGAAAGCAGATTGGCGGATTCGCCGCGCAGCACCAGGATGATTACGGCGAAAAACAGCGCGAACGGTATGGTGGCGCCAACGATCAGCGCGCTGCGGAGATCGCCGAGGAAGATCCATTGCAGCAGCACGATCAGCAAAATGCCGACCACCATGTTGTGCAGCACGGTGTGGGTGGTGACGTCGATCAGGTCCTTGCGGTCATAGATGCGCTCGATCCTCACGCCCGGCGGCAGGATCGAGGAATTGTTGATCTGCTGGACCAGCTTCTCGACCCGCGCAATGGTCGGCGAGGACTGCTCGCCGCGGCGCATCAGCACGATGCCCTGCACGATGTCGTCGGCATCGTCCACGCCGGCAATGCCGAGCCGCGGCTTCTCGCCGACGGTGACGGTGGCGATATCCTTGACCAGCACGGGATTGCCGCTGCTCTGCGACACCATGGTGTTGGAGAGATCCTCGATCGAGCGGATCAGGCCGACACCGCGCACCACGGCGGCTTGCGGGCCGATATTGACGGTGTTGCCGCCGACATTGATGTTGGAATTGCCGACGGCCTGCAGCACCTGCGGCAGGGTCAGGCCGCTCGCCACCAGCTTGTTGAAATCGACCTGCAGCTCGTAGGTCTTAGTCTTGCCGCCCCAGCCGACGACGTCGATCACGCCAGGCACCGCGCGGAAGCGGCGCTGCAGCACCCAGTCCTGCAAAGTTTTCAGGTCGAGCACGCTGTAGTTCGGCGGCCCGGCGAGGCGGTAGCGAAAGATTTCGCCGATCGGGCTGAGCGGCGAGATGGTCGGCTGCACATTGCCGGGCAGCGGCGACAACTGCGCCAGGCGGTTCAAGACCTGCTGCAGCGCCTCCTCATAGGTGTAGTCGAAGGAGAACTGCAGCTTGACGTCGGACAGGCCGTACAGCGAGATGGTGCGGATGGTGCGCAGGTTCTTGATGCCGGAGACGCCGGCCTCGATGGGAATCGTGATGTAGCGCTCGATCTCCTCCGCCGACAGGCCCGGGCTTTGCGTCACGATGTCGACCATCGGCGGGGTCGGATCGGGATAGGCCTCGATGTTGAGCTGCCTGAACGCGAGCAGTCCGCCGATGAACACGGCGACGAACATGCCGAGCATCAGGTAGCGGCGCTGGATTGACAGGGCGACAAGGCGATCCATTCAGACCGGGGCTCTCGTAAGGGATTAGCTGCCGGAGGCGGCGCGGTCGATGAACAGGCTGCCCTTGGTGACGATCTTCTCGCCGGGCTTGAGATTGCCGAGCACCTCGACGAGATCGCCGTTGGTAAGTCCCGGCTTGATCTGGCGCAGCTCGATCGTCTTGTCGTCGTGCGCGACCCAGACCCGGACCTGGTCGGCCTCGTAGATCAGCGCCTGCTTGGGCACGCCGACCGCGGCATGATCGCTCGGCGAATAGATCGTGACGTTGGCGAACATCTCGGGCTTCAAGAGTCCGTCCTTGTTGTCGATGGTGGCGCGCACAAGGAGGCGCCGCGTCGCCGGATCGATCGCGGCCGCGACATAGCTGATGCGGGCAAACAGCGGGCGGCCCGGCAGCGCCAGCACGGTGAAGGCGATTTCCTGGCCGATCGCGACCGCAGCCGCATCGGTCTCGCGCACGAAGGCGGTGAGCCAGACGGTGGAGAGATCGCCGATGACGTAGACGGGATCGCTGGCGCCGGCGGCGACATACTGGCCCGGGCCGATCTTGCGCTGGACCACGGTGCCGGCAATCGGCGCAAAGATGGTGACTTCCGGATTGATGCCGCCCTTCTGGCGGAAGGTATCGATGGCCTGCTCGTTGAAGCCGAGGATCTTGAGCTTGTTGACCGCGGCATCGAGCGCCGTCTGCGACGAGCGCAAGTCGTTTTGCGCCTGGATCAGGTTGGCCTGCGCCTGCTGGAAATCCTTCAATGGCACCGCCTTGCCCTCAAACAGGTCGCTGGCGCGCTTGTGCTGGATTTCGGCAAGACCGAGCGCGGATCTTGCCTTGTTCATCGCGGTCATCGCCGCGATGTAGTCGTTCTGGGCCTGCACGGTGTCGGCAGCTTCGAGGGTGAAGAGCGGCTGGCCCTTGGTGACGGCATCGCCCGGGCGCACCAAAAGCTTGGTGACGCGGCCGGCGTAGGGCGAGAACACCGGCGTCGAACGATCCTCGTCGATCGCGATCTTGCCTTCGGTGACATGCTCGGCGCGGAACGGCTTTTCGATCACCGGCTGGATGGCGAGAGCCGCCCATTCGGCCGGGGTCGGCGTGTAGCGGGCAAGGCCCTTGCGCGACTGGCTGGAGACGTCGGAGTGGCCGCGCGAAGGGCCGCTAAAATGCAGGAAGCCGTAGAGGCTGATGGCGCCGAGCACGACCAATGCCGCGCCGACAGCCTGCTGTCGCCTGCTAAGTCCCTGTATTTTCTTGGTTATTTCGTCGCGCATGCAATCCGGTCATTCCTTCGATGATTCCGGCTGCTAGCCTGCCTCATCAGCGCGCTAATAGTGCCCATTTGTTGTTTCAGACAAACCAAAAAATGCGAAGACGCTTAGTGTTTGAAGTTAAAATCTGCTCACGTCGGCTTGATCGCTCATCGCCGGTTAATCCGCCTTTGGCCAGCGCGGCGGATGGCTGCCGAGCGGCATGGACGGTCGTGCCCAATAGGCCGGCGTCTTCGACAAAATCGCCGACGGTTTTACCGCGTGCAGTGCACCGTAGCCGGACGCAAGTTCTTCGATAAACGGCCTCACCGCATCCCCGGGCAAATCCGGGGTTTTGAGGCCCTCGCCAAGCCGGCCGAGATGCCACAGCCAGCGGCCGGTCTGCGCCAGCGACACCCGCACATGCCAGCTGCCGCCCTCGCGCGCCTGGCGTGCCTTTGCCATCATGGCGCCGAACGCCATGAAGTAGCCGGTGGCATGATCGAGCATCTGCGCCGGCAATTCCTTCGGCCCGTCGACGCCGGCGGCCTCACCTTCGGCATGATTGAAGCCGGTTGCGGTCTGCACCAGCGAGTCAAAGCCGCGCCGCTCCGCCCAGGGGCCGGCATGGCCATAGGCCGACAGTGTCACATAGACGATGCCGGGATTGATCTGTGCCACATCCTCGGGCGCAAAGCCGAGCGCGGCGAGCGCGCGCGGCCGATAACCTTGCGAGAATATATCGGCTTGCGCCAGCAGCTCGCGCATCGTGCGCCGCCCCTCTTCGCTCTTGAGCTCGATAAAGCACGAGAGCTTGCCGCGGCCATTGTCGATGGAGAGCCACGGGATATCAGGCAGATCGGGACCGGAGACGAGCATCACGTCGGCGCCGTGCGCCGCAAGCGTGCGGCCGGCGACGGGACCGGCGATGACGCGCGACAGATCGAGCACGCGGATGCCGGCGAGCGGGCGGTCACCCCTGGGCAAGCGCTTCGGCGCGGCCTCGCCGATCTTCTCGATTGAGATCAGCGGAAGCTGCGCCAGCGCCTCGGCGTGCGGCCCGGCCCGCCATTCGGCATACGGACGCATCATCGCCACGACGCCGCCGGCCGCATAGGCCGCGGTCTCGAAGGCCTCGGCATCCCATTGCATCAGCGCTTTCTGCACGTCGTCGCGCTCGCCCTTGCAGTCGAGCACCTTGCAGACCGCGACGCGGTGATGCGGAAAGTTGGTGTGCAGCCGCACGAAGCGGCCGTCGCCGGTCCTGTAGACGCCGGCAATCGCATCCCATGCCGGCGGCGGCGGCTTGCCGTCAACGCGCAAATAGCGCTCGGAGCGGCATTCGACCACGGCATGGCGCATGTCGACGCTGACATTCTGCGCCTCGCCGCTGCGCTGCTTCCAGATTTCGGCCGCCGCCAACCCCGATGCGGCGATGCTGACCTGCGCGGCGGCGGCGACGCGGAATGACGACGGCAGTTGCGGCTCTTCGCCGGCAAGCCTCACCGCGCCGAGCGCCGCAGCATCGCCGCCGGCTGATGTCCAGACGTCGGTGAGAATGTCACGGGGACTTTGCATTGCCATCAACCTTGCCGCATTTTGTGCTCTGGTTTGAGCATGATCTTGTCCGAAAACCGGTGCCCACTTTGCGCTAACGCGGCCCTTTCGGGTCGGGATCAAGCTCTAACGCTTCCGAACGATGTCCCACTGGATAAGGAGTTGCAATGGCTGCCATCGATCCCCTGACCGCGGGCGGCGTGCTGCTCGCCACCGCGCTGACCGATGCCGTCTATGTCATGTTCACCTCGGCCGTGGTGGCGCGCAAGCGCGTGCCGGCGGCGACCTGGAGCAGCATCTGGTATGTGCTCTCCTCCTATGCGGTCATCAGTTACACCGAGAACTGGATCTATGTCGCCTTTGCAGCGCTGGGATCGTGGCTCGGGGCGTATTTCACCATCACGTTCCTGCACCGCCCGCCCGGCGGCCCGCCGGTGGGCGCCGCGGTGGAGTGAGCGAGGCAGCGCTCTCTCCTCCGTCGTTGCGAGCGAAGCTTCGTAGGGTGGGCAAAGCGAAAGCGTGCCCACCCTCACGAGCACGCAAGCAAAGGTGGGCACGGCGCAAGAGCGCCTTTGCCCACCCTACGATTTCTACCTGAACTCCGTCCCATGCTTACGCCCGATTGCATTGATCTCTTCGCGCGTCAGCTGTCTCGGCGGCACGCCGGGCGGTGAGCAGGTCTCGCGAAAGAAGGCGTCGAGGCCGGCGGGCGCCATGATCCAGAGCAGCAGCGTTTCGCGATCGGGAGTGGCAAACCCATGCCAGGCATGTTTGGGGATGAAGATCGTCGCGCCCTTCTCGAAGCGATACGGGACATCGTGGAGGGTGAAAATTCCGCCGCCTTCGAGGACATAGAAGGCCTCGTCCATGTGAAAATGCCGGTGCACCGGAATGCCGCTGCCGGCCGGCAGTTGCTGGGTGCCGAGCGCGAAATTGCCAGAGCCCGTGTCGGCGCTGGCCTTGATGTAGATGTTGCCGCCGTCGCGGAAATGAATGAGATGTTCGCCCTCGCCGGCGCCGAGCACATAGCCCTGCGGCACCGCGGTCTGAGCCTGCGTCATTGTCGATCCTCCGGCTGAAGCGGGGCCTGAGGCTATCAATCCGCGCCCCGTGCGTCGACGGCCGACGCCTTCTGCTTCAGACACGCCTTCACGTTCCCGCGGCTCGTTTTCGCCCGAGTGATGCAATTTCGTTGTCCCTCTCCGTGAGAAGAGGGCGCAGGGAAGGCCGGGCGCCGACTGCGCCCGCAGCACCGTGTGCGAAAGGTAGCGAAAGAGTGCACACGGGTTTGACAGGTACAGCCGAGACATCCCGGCCTTCCCCGCGCAATGGCTTTACGGCTTATACGGGCTCTCCCCGGGGAAGCGGCCTTTCTTGCCCCCGTTGCCGGCGGGAAAACCCGCCAGCGTAGCGCCAGGGTCGCGGCGCCAGGACCACACGACTTCGCCGTACGCTGCAGCGTTTTCGTCCGGCGGGGATGAGCCCGCCTGACGCCACAGCGTCCATCGCAACCCGCGCCAACGCATCGTGACGATCGCGATCCGTCCCCTTTGGCGGCGCGGGATGGGAGTTATATACTTCTGATTTGCGTAATTGTCAATAGCTAATTTTCGGATTTACGGCATGCTGGAGCCCGGGCCGCCCGGGCGGTTATTGGCCCCAACGCTATCGCCGCCGGATGTCCGGCAGGCTAGCCGGCGACCGCCTCGATGACGCTGACGCGACCAAAGGGGACGACGCGCGTCATGCGGAATTCCGCTTTGGCAAGCAGTTCACGATGTTCGTCCTCCGTGCGTTCGCATCCGCCCGGTCCGCGCAACATGTTCAGATCGGCCAACGCCACCGCCAAATGGTCGGGCGTGGCTTCGAGCCTGCCCGGCATGGCCCTGTCAACCACCAGCAGCCTCGCGCCCGGCCTCAGCGCGCGATGACAATTACGCAAAATCTGCACGCAGCGTTCGTCGTTCCAGTCATGGATGATATACTTCATGATGATGGCGTCGGCGCCGGCGGGGACCTGCTCGAAGAAGCTCCCTCCGACGAACTTGCACCGATCAGCGACCCCCGACGCCGCCAGATTTTTCACTGCGGCTTCCTCGCAATGAGGCAGGTCGAAGACAATGCCCTGCATCGGCGGATATTTTCTGAGGATCGCGCTGATGAGTTCGCCAAGCCCGCCGCCCACATCCATCAGCGTTGCGATTCCGGAGAAGTCGTAGGCGGCAAGCAGCGCCGCGACCTGCATGCGCGTCCCGGAGACCATCGCCTCATTGAACAGCGCAGCTGCGGCCTGGTTTGTCCTGGCCATTTCTTCGAAGCGCTCGGGGCTGCCTCCCGCCAACTCGTTGGCGGTCTTGCCCGTGCGGATCGATTCAATCATCTGGCCCCAACTTGCTCTCAGCATATCCCCCTCGAAAAGAGCCCACGCCCTGACCGATCGCTCCGATTTGGAGGTGAGATAGAAGCCCAGTTCGGTGAGGTGGAAACCGCCGTCGTTGGCCTCCGTGCAAATCCCGAGCGCGCTCAGTGCACGCATCAGCCGCAGCAGCGAGCGCTCGTGGGTTTCCGTCAATCGCGCCAGGTCTGAGGCTGTCCGCGGGCCGTCGGTGAGCAGATCGGCGAGGCCGAGTTTCGCCGCAACATAGATGACGGCCGTCACGCGGTGTGCCGCTATCAAATCCATAATTGTGGTGGGAGACGGATGGGGGGTCATTTGCGGCCTCCTGGCTTCGACACAATTCTCACTGTGACTTTTTTTCCGACCACACGATGTCGCGCACCTTCAGGCGCTGTTCTTCGATGGCCGCGGCGAATTGCGCCGGAGTGCCGGCGCGCACGGCAATGCCCAGAGCACGCAGTCGCGAACCAACCTCCGGGTCGTTGGCGACGGCAGCGACGTCGCCGGCAATACGGTCGCGACGGGAAGCCGGCAGATCGCGGTCTCCGAAAAAACCTACCACACCTTCGAACGTGAGCTCGGGAAATCCGGCTTCCTCGGCCGTCGGCACATCAGGCGCGAGCGGCGAACGTTGCCGGTTCGTCACCATCAACAGTCGCGCCTTGCCGCTCTGGATGGGGGGCATCAGGACCGGAGGTGCGGTCACCACCACCTGAATGCGATTTTCGGCAAGATCCTGAATTGCGGGCCCGAAGTCGCGATATGGCACCTGCGTCAGCGCAAGCCCTGCCCTCTTTTGCAAGGCCAGGAAGATGAATTGCGGCAGGCCGGGGGTGGCGGCCCAATTGAACTTTTCGGGATGAGCGCGGGCCGCCTCAATGAATGCGGGAAGTGATTTGATGCCGGTTGGAATCGACACGGCAATCGTAAAGAAATTGTCGATTGCCGTTGCGATCGGCACCAGGTCGCGAACCGGATCATAAGGCAATTTGTCGTGGATGAAGGGATTGATCGAGATCGGTCCGGCAAACGAGAACAGCAGCGTGTGATCGTCGTGCGCGGTGACGAAGCCGGTGACGCCGACAATGCCATCAGCACCGGGGCGGTTTTCGACGACGACGGGCTGTCCCCACCGCGCTGAAAGCTTTTCGGCGAACAGGCGCAGCGCGAAATCGGTGCCCACACCGGCGGGAACAGGCGTGAAGATCTTTACCGGTCGCTGCGGCCAGGTTTGCGCGCGGGCCGGCAGAAGGGCGCAGCTCGTCGCAGCGACGAACAACAAGGCAAATAGGAAAGGCGCTCTGGTACGCATCGGCCGTCTCCGCTCTGTCAGGATGTCTTGATTGAACCGCGCTTCCGTCGTCCGCCGCCGGGCCGGGCGTGCATCTTGTTGGCGTTGACGACACGCACCAGCATGTCGAGAAACAGCTCTCGCTCCCGGGCGCTCAGGCAGGCGATGATGCCGTTATTTGCTGCCAGAACCTTCAGGCGACACCGTTGCCACAGCTTCTTGCCCTGCGGAGTAATATAGAGTTCGCGCGCGCGGCGGTCGGCGCCGTTCACCGAACGCCTCAGAAGGCCCCGGGCTTCGAGCTTGTCGACGATCAGGCTGACATTGTTGCGATCGATGCCAAGCGCCTCGGAAAGCGTTTGCTGGCTGATGCCCGGCACATCATCGACGAAGGCCAGCAAGGCGTATTCGAGCTGGACGAGTTCAGCATCGGCCAGCGCTGCGGCGATCATCGACTGGCAGATTTGCTGCAATCGCCGCACCAGCGGGGCAACGACGCGACGGATCGGAACGCCATCGCTCGCCATGATGAGGCGGGCCGGCTTGGCCTCCGATGGGTTCTCGACGGCGGAACGCACTGGTCAGCCTCCCAATCGTCATATTTTTGATCATCATATATATGACGATTTGCTTGTCAATGGCCGCCGTGGCGCGTTTCGCCGAAAATGTCGTCCGGACGACGGTCGCGGCTTGTCCGCCGGGGGGATTGGGCTAGTGTTCGGGGTCGTCAGTCCCACCGCGGCATGACAGGAGCGAGGCATGAGCGATGATCGCACGGCTTGGCGGCGCGTCGGAGTTATCGTGCCGTCGTCCAATACGGTCGTTGAGGCCGACTTCATGCGCACACTGCCGGCCGGCGTGACTGTTCATGCCGCGCGCATGTTCCTCGCCGAGACCACGGCGGAGGCGGAGCGGCGCATGATCTTCGATCACGCGCCGATCGCTGTAACCGACCTCGCCACGCTGCGGCCACATGTCGTCGCCTTCGCCTGCACCAGCGCTGGAGCTGTGCTTGGTGCCGACGGTGAAGCCAAGCTGATCGGCAATATTGCCCGCGAAACCGGCGCTACGGTCGTCAGCACAAACGACGCCGTCGGGAGAGCGATCGAGCGGCAAGGAAAAAAACGCATCGCTGTGCTGACGCCCTACGTTGAAGAGCTGAACTGCGCAATCCAGGCCGGACTGGAGCGCCGCGGCCTCACAGTGGTGCACATGGCCGGGCTCGGCATCACCGAAAATTTCAGCATCTGCAACGTGACGCCCGGCGAGATCGTTGCCTTTGCCGAGCGGGAATTGGCTGGCCTGACCTACGATCTGCTGTTCATCTCCTGCACCAATTTCCGGGCGGTCGAGGCGCGCCCGCTGCTGATGCAGCGCCTTGGCGTGCCCGTGGTGACCAGCAACCAGGCGACAATCGACGCCGCCTTCGATGCCATCGGCGTCAGCGCCAACTGGCCGGTCGCAGTTGCGGCGTAGCATTCCAACGCGGGCGCGGGCCGGAATCGAAAGGGGCCACCTCACAGTGGCCCCTTGCCGGTACAAAATGGTTCGGGATGAAATGCAGCCCCGGCAGTAGGAACAATACCATTGGGCGGCCGCCTTTCGAATTCCGGAAAAACACGGGGTTCCCGCACGGGAACCGGGCACTGTCCTGCCCTCCCCGCGGCCCGGCGGGCAAATCCCGATGGTGTCCGCGCCGTTAACGGATTGCGGGCAATCCCCGGCCTCCCGACAAAAAGGCACTTAACAATCCTCGCATAGATTGCGGGCGCCGCCGTCCGCGAAGGGTGCCAATGGGTAACACGTCCACCAGCCTTCATGTCCTCAAACCGGCAGCCGGTGTGCGCGGCTTCGACCGCAACATCACGGCCGCCTACGAGGCACTCGGCTATGCGGCGCGGCCGGCGGGGACTGAACCGCAGAAGCGCGTGGCGATCGCCGATGCCGGCGGCGACAACGCCTTCCTGTCAATCTACGATAGCGACAACGCGCTGATCGACAATGGCGAGCTGAAGCAGCTTGCCGTCGCCCTTTCCAAGCGCCTGAAGACGGCTGCTGTTCTTACCAGCACATATGACAGCGACAGCTTTGAGTTCGTGGTGTTCCATAAGGGCAAGCAGGTCGACGCTGTCGTCAGCGATCCTGACCAGCACGCGGCCGGCCTGAAGATGCTGAAGGCCGGCAGGCGGATCTCCTCCTGGAAGGAAATGTTCTTCGTCCCCGCCATTCAGCGCGCCCTGACGTCGGACGGCGCCGCGGCCAGCCCCGCCGGCATGAACCTGATCATGGAGCGCGAGCGCGCGTTCGACCAGCGCATGCAGCGCGTCGGCAAGGTCGAAGGCGCCTTTGCCGAAGACGGGCTTTCGGCCTGCTGCGAGGCGGCGGGCCTCGACGTCGGCCACGCGCTGGCGCGCGATCCGGCCGAGGACGGCCTTGCCACGTCTTCCGTGCTGACGTTCGAAAAGGTGGCCGCCGGCCCGCTAGCGGCATCGCGCGTGGCGCCGGGCGGGATACGGCTCGAAGCCTATTTGTCCGATGATGACTGTCCGTCCCTGCGCTATTTCCCGACGGCCTGGCCGTTCGCCGTCGGCGAGCCGGTGCGCACGGACTGGCTGGCGGTCAGCGCGGGGGCTGGTTTCTCCGGCCTAAAGCTTTCGTTCGCATTCGACGGCGCTCCGGCTGCGATGTCCGGCAAGCTGATCGTGCGGGCCCTGCCCTTCTACAACGGGCAGATCACGTCGACGACGCCGATCGCGAGCTTCGAGCAGGCCGCGCCCGCGATGGCTGATAGCTCGTGGGTGTTCGACGTGGCGCCTTTTGCAGTCCCCGATCTCAATCCCGAGGCGCGCAACCGGATCATCCTCATCATCGCGCTCGAAACCGCCAACGCGGGCGCAGCGGCGATAACCATCCGGCCGTCCATCACAAGCCCTGCCCCATTGGCGCTGCCGCCCGTGAAACTGCAGGCGCAGCGGCCGGACTGGATTCCGCTGATAACGCAGGACGCGGCGGCGGAGAAAGCCTCGGCCATCCTGAAGCTGAACACGCCGTCGGTTTTCTCGATGACGGCGCTGCTCGACAATGATGCCGCGAGCCTTGCGGACATTCGAAAGTCTGCGGAGGATTTTCTCGCGGCGCTCAATGTAGCTGACGGCGCGGAGCTTGCGGTTGCGACCCAGAAACATTTGAGTGCGAGCTTTCGCATCGCCAAGACGGAGAAGAAGATGCCGCTCTCCGGCGCAGCGGCGCATTCGCAATGGTCAAAGCTGTTCGATACCAAGTCGGACTATCAAACCGTCATGCTGCAGGTGATGCCTGACGGCCGATCCATGCCGGTTGCGGGATTTATCTGGCAGGCCGCCTTGCGCAACGGCCTGCGGCCCGATCCAGACCAGGCGCTGAAATATCTCCGCGACACCGTCGGGCCGTATGTGGCGGCGAACGGAGATGTGCCGCCTGTGAACAACGAAGGCGGCACGGCCGTGAGCGTCGCGGTCTGGGTGTTGAACGACCCGGAGATTTTCGCTGGCTTGGGAACGACGCCGGAGAAGCTGACAAAAATGTTCGAAGGCTGGATGGCTGGCAAGGCGCCGATCCAGGCCTGGATCACGCGCGCGGCGTGGTTTCCCGAGCTCGATTTCTACGAGCAATACAATCAGACCCTGTACGAGACGGCGTCCACCATCGACTGGTTCCGCTCGCATCTGAACGGGCTGCTCTCCACGCGCGCCTGGGCCTGCCGCCGCCTCCGGTTCGTCGCCTCGACGCTGTGGCTCGGCAAGGAGTTGGGGTCGCTGGTCGACAGGGCGCGGCTGGCCGATGTCGCCGAGCTGTCGCCGGCGGGCGATGCGACCTGCGTGCAGTTGCGGTCTGGCCGCAGCCTCGGCGAGTTGGAGGCGGCGCTGGCGCCCATTTTGCCGGTGGCGCGGGGTTGAAGCCTCAAGGCTGGGCGCATCGTCTGCCCCTCATGGTGAGGAGGCGCGCAAGCGCCGTCTCCGGACGATGCTGCGCATCGCCGGGAGAACCATGAGGCCCGCGGCCATCCTTCGAGACGCGCACGATGCGCGCTCCTCAGGATGAGGGCGGTGGGCGTGGCCGTCACTTGCTCAATGAAAATCCCGGGACGGCGGCAGGATGCGGACGTTGCGGGGGTGGCGGATTTTTTGCGCGGGCGTGTCGAGATGATCGCGGCGGTCGTCGTTGAGCGGCTCGACCAGCGCGGGGCCTGCGGGCAATGCGGGCTTGCGTGACAGCGCGTCGTTGGCCAGCCCAATCAGGTCGTGCGAGCGGTCGGTGAGGCGTTGCGCCACCAGGTGCGTCACCTCCTCAGGGCTGCTCTGGATGTAGCCCTCGACCAGGATCAGCCGCGCGCCCATCACCTCTTTCCGGTACTTCTCCATCACCTTCGGCCACACCACGATGTTGGCAATCCCGGTCTCGTCCTCCAGCGTCATGAACACCACGCCCTTGGCGCTGCCCGGGCGCTGGCGCACCAGCACCACGCCGGCGCAGCGGACGGAGCGCTTGTCGTTCCTGTGATTGACGTCGCGG
>Ga0081455_10003009_pt1 | contig 19661 bp, 18 predicted proteins | sample TabmetS3T2R1_FD_70207 | JGI IMG/M metagenome (GOLD analysis project Ga0081455, IMG submission 70207) | Tabebuia heterophylla rhizosphere microbial communities from the University of Puerto Rico - S3T2R1 | ecosystem: Host-associated > Plants > Roots > Rhizosphere ... | reverse complement strand
GGTACCGATGGCCGGCGCGGGTAGGACCTTCGAACGTGGGTTGAGCCTGGCCTATCCGCGCTCGTTGGGTGTCTACGAGGAGTACGTCCAGGCGCAGCGTGTGGTCGACTTCCTGGCCGATCACGAGTTTCCGGTGCAGAACGTCGCGATCGTCGGGACCGAGCTCCGGTCGATCGAACGGGTCACCGGACGGCTCACCAGAGGCAAGGTCGCTGCCGCCGGCGCGCTCTCCGGCTTCTGGATGGGCCTGTTCGTCGGCATCGCGTTCGCGATCTTCAGTTCGGACGGTCAGATCGGCTTCCTGATCACCACCCCGCTGCTGGGCGCGGTCTTCGGCCTGTTGCTCAGCCAGTTCGGGTTCAGCGCGGCTACCCGCAACGGGAATCGGGACTTCTCGTCGGTGACGCAGGTCGTGGCGACGAAGTACGAAGTGCTCGTCGAGCACAAGGTCGCGGAGCGGGCTCGGGAGATGCTGGCGAACCTGCCCGCGAACTAGGCGCTTCGGCGTGGCCCCGTGGTGCTTCCCTCGCCGGAGGGGATCGGCGGTAGCCGAACCTGCCGGACCCATCGCCGGACGGCGAGCCCGTCGAGGAGAACGAACAGCAAAAAGCCGATCATCACACCGCCCCCGACCAGGTCGTGGTGCTGATCGGGAATGAGGGCGACCACGAGAGCCACGAGGGCGTAACTGGTCAACAGGAGCGCCACACCGAGGTGCGTTCGACGAACCTTCTCCGCCTGAGCGCGGCGCAGGTGGACACGCCACGACTCGGGCGTCGTGAGTTCACCGGGTGGACCACTGTGCACGAAGAAGACGCTAGGCCCCGTACGCCGCTGCGCCGGGATTGACGGGACCGGGGCGAACGTGTCTCGACGCCGTTCCCGCCTCGCGAGCGGCGTCGAGTTCGAGATGGGACAAGCGGTGCAGGGAGACCGGGCTGCGAAGGCTCTGACGAACGGCCACTCAGCCGTCTTCGTGCTGCCGCCGATTTCCTTCTACCGCAGCGGCTCTCGCCCGGCGCTCTGCCCCGGTCTCTTCCGCGAACCCGACGTCGTCACCCGCGACGCGGCCCACGTAATCCCCCTTCGGTGTCGTTCCGGTGGTGCTGGCCTGGTCCGGTGCGTCAGGATCCGGGACGCCCCCGACGAACCGGCTCAGTGCTTGTTGCCCGTCTCGTTCGACGTCTTCTTCGGTCTTCGCGGTGTCGCGTTCGCGGGTCACGGCGTTCTCCCTCCTGCTTGGGTTGCTCTGCCGTCTCCTCGCCTCTGCCCCTTCTCGTCCCGAAACATGCCGCATCGACCGTCGGTGGTTGTCGGTGTAGGGGTCTGGGAAAAACGGCTGCGTGCCGCGCCTTCGTCGATCACGGACCGACGGGCCGGGATGGCACCGGGTCCGTTCCGGGCGCGGCTTTCGGTACGTCGACGCCGAGGGGCAGGTGCTTCGGGACCCCGGTACCCGCACCCGGATCGAAAAGCTGGTCATTCCGCCTGCGTGGCAGGAGGTTTGGATTTGCCCGTGGCCGAATGGCCACATCCAGGCCACCGGCGTCGACGCGGCGGGCCGGCTACAGTACCGCTACCACGACGCGTGGCGGCTGCAACGCGACCAGGCCAAACACGAGCGAGTCCTGGCGATGGCCCGCCGGCTACCGGCGGCCCGCGAGCGGGTCGCCACCGATCTGGCCCTTCGAGGAATGCCGAGACAACGCGTGCTCGCCGCTGCCACACGGCTCCTGGACCTCGGCTTCTTCCGCATCGGTTCGGACGAGTACGCCGAGGAGCACGGCTCGTACGGTCTGACCACCTTGCTGCGTTCGCACGTGAGCCTGCGTCGACGCCCGCCGGCCGCGGTCTTCGACTACGTTGCCAAGTCGGGTGTCCACCGGGTGCAGACGATCTCGGAAAGCACTGTGCTGCAGGTGGTATCGGAGCTACGCCGGCGCCGGTCGGGACCACCGGAGTTGCTCGCCTGCCGGGAGGGCGGGCGTTGGGTTCGGGTCGGCGCCGAGGACGTCAACGCCTACCTCGACGAGATCTTCGAGGCGGAATCCGCTGGTCCGGTCACGGCGAAGGACTTCCGGACCTGGCACGGAACGATCCTGATGGCCCTCGCGCTGGCTGTTTCCGAGGTCCCACCGATGCCCGAGGCGCGCCGTCGTCGTAACCTCGCTCGCGCCTATCAAGAGGTCGCGCACTACCTCGGCAACACCCCGGCGGTGTGCCGTGCGAGCTACGTCGATCCGCGGCTGGTCGAACTTTGGGACCGCGGCCGGACGATCCGCCACAGCCTGGACCGGCTGGGCACGCAGACCGGGATCGGTGAACTGGCCACGCAAGGACCGGTCGAGGACGCGGTGCGTACGTTGCTCGAAGGCGCGTAGAGGCGAGCGGCGAACCGGGGCGACCGCGTCCGCCGTCACGTGGCGAAGAACACAGCCAAGAGCGGAGTCAACGCTCCGGATAGCTGGTACGGTCATAACCGGAGTCACGGGTCCGCTTAAGCGGCCGGTGTGCCGACGAGGCGGGTTCGGGAGCAGGCATGAGTGAGGTCGACGCACGTCGTCGGGCGATTTTCTTCGTCCTGAGCCTCGGGGTGTTCGCCTACGGGCTTCTCCAGTCCCTTGTCTTTCCGGTGCTGCCCACGCTCGAGCACTCGTTGCACACGTCGCAAGCGAACGTCACCTGGATACTCACCGCCAACCTCGTGTCCGCCGCGATCGCCACGCCACTGCTCGGCCGGTACGGCGACATCGTGGGGAAGAAGCCGACCTTCGTGCTCGCACTCGGCTCGCTCGCCGTCGGTTCGCTCGTCGCGGCATTAGCCACCTCGCTGCTGCCGATGCTCCTGGGTCGGGTGATCCAAGGGCTCGGCGGCGCGACGTTGCCGCTCGCCTTCGGTCTGATCCGCGACGAGTTCCCGGTCGAGAAGGTGCCCGGCGCGGTGGGCACGGTCGCGGGTCTGATGGCCGTCGGCAGTGGTGCCGGGATCGCACTGGGCGGCCCGATCATCGACGCACTCGACTACCACTGGCTGTTCTGGATTCCGCTTGTCGTGGTGAGCCTGGCCACCGTTGTCGCGTGGGTGGTGATTCCAGAATCGTCCGTCCGCGGCGAAGGTCGGATGAACTTCTTCGCGGCTCTGTTGCTTTCCGGCTGGCTGGTGACGTTGCTGCTCGCCGTCAGCGAGGCTCCTGACTGGGGTTGGGCGACGCCCAGCGTGCTCGGTTTGTTCGCTGCGGCAGCAATTCTGCTGCCCGCGTGGGTGGTTGCGGAGTCCCGTTCGGCCAGTCCGCTGATCGACATGCGGATGATGCGGGCACGTTCGGTCTGGACGACGAACCTGTCCGCGCTGTTGTTCGGGGTCGGTCTGTACTCGGTGCTGGTCTTCGTCCCCGGTTTCCTGCAGGCACCGTCCTCGGCTGGTTACGGCTTCGGAGTGTCGATCTCGGAGGCCGGGATCATGGTTCTGCCGTTGACCACGATGATGTTCGTCTTCGGATTGTGCACGGGCTCGCTGGCCAGACGCTTCGGGTCGAAGAACGTGGTGATCGTGGGCATGGCGCTCGGGACGTTGGCATTCTCGATGCTCACGTACGTACACGCCACGGAGCTCGACATCTACCTCACGATGGCCGTCATGGGCGTGGGTTTCGGGATGTCCGCCTGCGCACTGGCTAACCTCATCGTGGCGTCGGTACCGCGCGAGCAGGTGGGAGTGGCGAGTGGGATGAACGCGAACATCCGTACGATCGGTGGTGCCATCGGAGCGTCGCTCGCCTCGAGCGTCCTGGTGTCGAGTACGCCCGCGAGCGGCATCCCGAACGAGTCGGGCTATGCGAACGTCTTCCTGCTCTGCGCCGGCGCCACCGCCCTCAGCCTGTTCGCGGCGTTCTTGATTCCGCGAGTCCGACGTAGCTCGCCGACCCGCCGGGAACCTGCCGTCGCGCCACGGCACGCCGAGCTCGCGTACGTCGGGCGCGCCGCCCTGGTCGGGAACGAACCCGAGTGACGTCCGGCCCGAGCGTGAAGGCCCTCCGGCGCGATGCGGCGGAGAACCGCGAACGACTTCTCGAAGCCGCGCAGAAGATCTTCGCCGAACGGGGGCTCGAGGCCTGCGTCGACGAGGTCGCTCGGGTCGCGGGCGTGGGCACCGGAACGCTGTATCGACGGTTCCCGACGAAAGAAGCGCTCATCAACGAACTGGTGCGCGACCTCACCGGCCAGATCCTGGAGCTCGCCCGGAAGGCGCAGGGTGCGCCCGAGGGAACCGGGCTCGAGCGGTTCCTCTACGACGCGGGCGACCTGCTCTCGGCGAACCGGGGTTGCCTGCCCCGGTTGTGGAACAACCCGGACACGCTGGACATCAAGGACGCCTGCCGCGACGTCATCGCGGGGCTACTCGTCAATGCCCAAGAGCACGGTGCGATCCGATCCGACGCGAGCATCACCGACACGGACCTGCTGTTCTGGTCACTGCGCGGCATCATCGAGGCCACCGAAGGCGGGGTCGCACGCGCCGGTTCTCGTCGGCACATCGCCACGTTCCTGGCCGGCCTCCGGCCGACGGGTGAGCTACTGCCCGAACCGTCGCTCGACAGCGAGGACGTCCTGTTGGCGAGGAAGACCGCGCTGCGCCGCTGATCCGGTTGTCACCCGCCGTTGCGTGGCGCAAGTTCGCATCCGCCCGAGCTCAAGACGGGCTTAGACGCGGTCGAGGCATCCGGGTATGCGCAGTTACCCGGGCCTGCTCGTACGAGACGTACGGTTGGGCTCCGGCCTGTGCGCGATCGCGGGGCTGTTCATCGCCGCGACCTCGAGCGGATTCGGGGTCAGCTTGGACGATCGCAACACCTGCCTGATCGCGGGTGGCGCGCTCGGGCTCGCCGGAGCGTTTCTCCTGCTGTTGCCGTGGTCGCGAATGACCCGCCGGGCGCTGCTGGTTCCGCCGGCCCTCATCACCCTGACGCTGGCCTGCCTGGGTTTGTCGACGGTGTCGGTGGCCCAGTCCTTCCTGGCCTGCCTGGTGCTCGTCGCCGTCTATCTCGGGCTCACCCAGCCGCCCGGCACCATCGCGTTCGTCCTGCCGGCTCTGGCCGGGGCGTGGTGGACCGCGTTCCCGTCCCATCCGACGTCGGTCCTGGTGAGCCTGCCGCTCGAACTCGCGGTGTGGCTGCTGGTCAGCGAGCTGATCGCCAGGTCCACGAGTCGGGCCCGACGCGAGTCCGACGAGCTGCTGAACAGCTCGCTGCAGGACCCGCTGACCCGCATCGGCAACCGTCGTGTCCTGACGCGCAGCCTCACCGGGCTCGCTCCCGGTTCGTTGGTGATGTTCCTCGACCTGGATCACTTCAAGGAGTTCAACGACCGTTACGGCCATGCCGCGGGCGACGACGTCCTCATCCAGTTCGCGGCGGTGACCACCAAGGTCTTGCGGGAGGGCGACGTCGTCACCAGGTACGGCGGCGAGGAATTCGTGATCGTCCTGCCGCCCGACGTCCCGGGACATCAGGTCTACGCCCGACTCAAGCGAGCTTGGGACGAGGCCGGCGGCCCCGTCTCGTTCTCGGCCGGAGCTGCTCGGCGGCTCGCCGAGGAAACGCCGGATCAGACGCTGGCACGGGCCGACGCGGCGCTCTACCGGGCGAAGACCGGCGGCCGGGACCAGCTGGCGGTCGACCAGGTCAGCACCTACGTGAGCGACATCCCGGTCCAGGTACGTCATTCGGAGCTCGACGACCCGGACTTCGGCGTCACCGACGTGCTGCAGTGGGCGAAGACCCCGCCGACGAACGCCTGGGGGGCGCGCCGGGGGGAACCGGAGACCGCCCCCACCTGAAGCAGCTCCGGCGATCGGATCCGGTGACGGGGTCTCGTCCGCCAGGACACCGACCCCCGTTACGAGTCGGGACGCCGTTCGCGTTCCGACTCGCGCTCGGCCTCCACGTCGCGAAGGGCCTCGCGGCTCGCTCGTCGGTCAGCCAGCGCGCGCTTCTCGGCGGGAACGCCCGGGTCCCTCGCCTTGCCCGCTGGACGCCCGCCGTGGGCACCGAAATGCTGGTCCTGGTCCTCGGGGACGAAGGAAGTCATGCCTTGCGGCATGTCCGCAGATGCGGGCGCCTAATCCTCGTCGGTCAGCCGACGCCCACCGGCCGCAGGGTCCGCCGCCGATGGCGGTCGAGGTCCGCGAGGATCTCGAGGCGGTCGGTCTCGGTCAGCCCACCCCAAACCCCGTACGCTTCGCGTGCGGCCAGCGCGTACGACCGGCAGCGCAGCAGGACCGGGCATTCGGCGCAGATCGCCTGGGCGGCCCGTTCCCGGCGGCTGCGGGATGGCTCCCGCTCGCCGTAAGGATGGAAGAACAACTCGCCGTCGCCGTCGCGGCAGGCGCCGTCGAGCTGCCACTCCCAGTCGGAGCCGATCGCCGCGGGCCGTTCGGCGCGCAGCGGGATCGACGGGACGCGGGCGCGGGGGTCGACGTCCGTCTCGATCATGATCACCTCGCACGGTCGCTCACCAGATGAGATTGTGAATGTGAAAACTTTCACTAGCGCACTATAGCCGGTCAATCTGAAGATCGTGTCCGGGGGGAGTGGGTGGTCAGCCAGAGGGGTCGGGTGCCGGTTCGTTCGGTGAGGGCGTCACCTGCGGGATCAGCACGACGCTCGTGGTGGGCTCCGGCGTCGGGGTCGGCGGCGGCAGCTCCGGCGTCGGCGTCACGACGGGCGGCGTCGGTGTCGTGGTGGCCGGCGGCGTGGGCGGCGCAGACGGCGCGGTCGTCGGCGGGGTCGTCGGCGCCGCGGTCACGGGCGGCGCCGTACTCGGGATGACCGGCGGAAGCACCACCGTCGGAAGCGCGGCGGGGACCGGGGTCTTGGCGGTGTTCTGCAGCTGGCTGAGCAAGGTCTGGGTCTGATGCAACGCCGTCGCGATCGACGCGTCTTGTGTCTGCGTGCTCATGAGTAGTGCGCGCTCGTTCGTCAGGAGCAGCATGGCGGTCTTCGCGGCGTGTTCGTCGGTCTGTGCTTCCTGCATCAGCGGAAGCAGACTGGCGTGCAGCGCGACCGACGCCGCGACGATCTGACCGGGGGAGCGGTCCTGCACCGCAAGGGCGAGCACGCCGTACTGCTGCGCGGCGTGGAATTCCAGTGCCTGTACCCGGCTGCGGTCGTGGGAGCCGTCGCGGCTGGCGACCACGGCCACGGTCGTCCCGCTGAGCAGCGCGACGACGAGCAGTCCGGCGGCGGCGGACAGCCCGCGTCGGTGCGGCCGCCGGTGTTCGGCAGGGCCGGGGCGATCGTCGTCCAGGTGGAACGGCTCGCCCAGCGTGCCGTTCGTCGCGAGCCGACCCCCGGGGTCGCGTAGGACGTAGGCGCTCGCGGCGACCGCATCGACCGCGGCCGCGACAGCGCGGCGGGCCGGGAGTGCCGAGCGGAACGCCCGCACTTCGCGAAGAAGCCGGTCGGGATCCTCACCTGCGGCACGTGCGACGGCGGTGATGCCGTCGATGCGGAGGTCGACGACCTTTCTCGAGTCGAGCTTCGAGGTGAATTCGGAGTCCGGATCGAAAGGAGAATGCGCCGACGTCGACTCGCCGACGGGGCGGATCGGAGCCTTCGCGTTGTGGCGTCGCCACACCATGAAGCCGCTCCTTCCCCGCGGTCGGTGTCCGTGACGTATCGGACAGGTGATGCTTTCGTTGCGCGGGCTCGCGCTCCCGTAGCTTCGTCACAACCCGCTGAAGTCCTGCTCGACGAGCGTGCGGCAGTATCCGTGTGGTGACGAACCACGACAACCTTTCTTCGCACCCGACGACCACCGGTACCCACGCCGCGTCCCCGACCGCCGTGCCGCCATCCGACGACGCACTGGCCGCGGTTGCCGCGATGTCGATCGGTGTGCTCGGCGGAACCGGACCGCAAGGACTCGGGCTGGCCCGCCGGTTCGCACTGGCCGGTCATCGCGTCGTCCTCGGCTCACGCTCCGCTGAGCGGGCCGCTGCGGCGGCCGTCCCACTCGCCGACGAGGGCTTGCCGGTCACCGGCGCGGACAACGCCGGCGCCGCCGGTGCCGATCTCGTCGTGGTCGCGGTGCCCTACGTCGGTCACGAGGCGCTCTTGGAGGGCCTGCGCGCCGAGCTCGCCGGAAAGATCGTGATCGACTGCGTGAACCCGCTCGGCTTCGACAAGCAAGGCTCGTACGCCCTCGACGTGGCCGCGGGCAGCGCCGCGCAGGAAGCGGCCGCGATCCTTCCGGCCAGCACGGTCGTCGCGGCCTTCCACCATCTGTCCGCCGTGCTGCTCGCCGACCCCGGGGTGGAGCGGGTGGAGACGGACGTGCTCGTGCTGGGCGACGACCGGAGCGCCACCGACGTGGTGCAGGCGTTGACCGACCGGATCCCCGGCATGCGGGGCATCTACGCCGGCAGGCTCCGCAACGCGCGTCAGGTCGAGGCGCTCACCGCGAACCTGATCAGCATCAACCGGCGTTATCAGGCCCATGCGGGCCTGCGAGTGACCGACGTCTGAGGACGATCGCCGATTCGGCTGTCCCTGCTGCGTTGTGACGCTATTCGTAGGTTTGGTCGGGACCGGGGAAGACGCCGTCACGCACCTCGGCCGCGTATGCGGAAGCCGCGTCGCGAAGCGTCGTCCGCAGATCCGCGTAGGCCTTCACGAGCTTCGGCCTCGGCTCCGGGGTGAGCCCGGCCATGTCGGTCCAGACCAGCACCTGCCCGTCGCAGTCCGGGCCGGCGCCGATCCCGATCGTCGGGACGGGGACGCTCGCGGTCACCCGGCTTGCCACGTCGGCCGGAACCATTTCGAGGACGATCGCGAACGCCCCGGCCTCGGCCAGCGCGAGGGCGTCCGCATGTAGTCGTTCGCCGTTCTCGCCACGACCCTGCACCCGGTAACCGCCGAACGCGTGCAGCGACTGGGGGGTGAAACCGATGTGCGCCATGACCGGGATGCCCGCCGCCACGATCGCGTGTACGGAAGGCACCACGTTCAGCCCGCCCTCGAGCTTGACCCCTTGGACACCGGCCTCTTTGACGAACCGCACCGCGGTGCGCAGCGCCTGCGCGGGCCCCTCCTGGTACGAACCGAACGGCAGGTCGCCGACGACCATGGCGTGCGGCGCGCCGCGAACGACCGCCCGGCACATCGAAAGCATCTCCTCGACGGTGACCGGCAACGTGTCGTCGTACGCGAGCACGTTGTTCCCGGCGCTGTCACCGACGAGGACGATCGGGATCCCGGCTTCGTCGAAGACCGACGCGGTCTGCCGGTCGTAGCTGGTGAGCATCGCGAAGCGCTCACCTCGGTCCTTGTAGGCCTGGACGTCACGCACCGTGGTTCGTTTGATCCGGGGCGCCGCCCCGTACGGGGCGGGTTGTGGAGCGGCCGAGTCCTGCGCCATGAGCGCTCCTTCGCAGTTCGAGGCCCGGTCGGGTCCGGCTTCGGTGCATGCACCGCCAACTCTCGCATGTCTCGGCGGAGTCGCTTCCGGCTCTTCCGCTCCCGCCGGTCCGGTGCTTCCGGCCGTCGCGGCCGCGTGTGAAAATGGCCGACCGTGGTAGACGACGACGCGCGGGCGCGAAGCCGGGGACGGGGGCGTCCACGGTCCGAACGCGTCGAGGCCGCCATCCTGGACACCGCCCTGGAGATCCTGGGAGAGAAGGGATTCGAGGGGATCACCATGGACGCCATCACAGCCCGGGCCGGCGTCGGCAAGGCTGCGATCTACCGCCGGTGGAAGAACAAGAGCGAGCTTCTGGTCGACGCATTCCTGCGGCTCAGCGAACCCGCGACGATGATCGACACCGGCGACGTGCGCGCCGATCTCGTCGCTCTCATCGACGGCGCCCGACGCAAGCTGCCCTCGTCCGTCTCCGGCGTGCTCATGCCCAGGATGCTCGGCGCGGCGATCAACGACCCGGAACTGATGGAGGTCTATTGGCGGACCGCCGTGCTTCCGCGCCGCGAACTGTTCATCGAGCGGCTGCGCCGTGCGGTGGCCCGGGGGGAGATCAGGGCCGACCTCGACCTGGAAGTCCTGACGGATGTCTGCCTCGCCCCGACGATCTACCGGCGGCTGTTCATGGGAGTACGCCCCGGGGTGCGTCGTACGGACATCGAACAGTCGATCGACATAGTGCTGACCGGTGTGCTTCCGCTCGCCGTCAGCCCTCGCGCCAGCGATTCGTGATCGGCAGCCGACGGTCCCGGCCGAAGGCCTTCGGCGTGACCTTCGGTCCGGGCGGGTTCTGCCGCCGCTTGTACTCGGCGAGGTCGACGAGCCGGACCGTGCGGTCGACGAGATCCGGGTCGTGTCCGGCGGCGACGAGTTCGGAACGTCCCTGGTCGTTCTCGACGTAGTCGTCGAGCAGTTCGTCCAGCAGGTCGTACGAGGGCAGCCTGTCGGAGTCCATCTGCCCGGGCGCGAGTTCCGCCGAAGGCGCCTTGGAGATGGAGTTCTCCGGGATCGGGGCACCACCGGCCTGCGCGTTGCGCCACTTGCTCAGCTCCCAGACCAACGTCTTCGGGATGTCCTTGATCGGGGCGAAACCGCCTGCGCTGTCGCCGTAAAGCGTGGAGAAGCCGGTCGCCAGCTCGCTCTTGTTGCCGGTCGTGAGGACCAGATGGCCCTCGCTGTTCGACAGTGCCATGAGCAACGTTCCGCGAATACGGGCCTGCAGGTTCTCCTCGGCGAGACCGGTCAGGTGCAGCGCAGCCTGGTACGCGTCCACCATCGGCGCGATCGGGACGACGCGATGGTGGGTGCCTTGGCGGCGGACCAACTCGGCCGCGTCCTCCAGGGAATGGGCGCTGGAGTAGGCGCTCGGCATCGCGACGGTGTGCACCCGGTCGCCCCCCAACGCGTCGACCGCGATCGTCGTGGTCAACGCCGAGTCGATGCCCCCGGACAGCCCGACGACGACCGAAGCGAAACCGTTCTTCTCGACGTAGTCGCACGTTCCGACGACAAGCGCCTGGTAGACCTCGGCGAGGTCGTCGAGGGGTTCCGCGATGCGGCGCGGGACGCCCGCGCGCGGCTCCGGCCCGGCCGCGACCTCCAGCAGGTCGATCGGCAGGACGCCGTCCACGTGCGGCTCGTGGTCCTGGCCGGTCGGCAGGTCGAGGTCGACGACGAGCAGTTCCTCGGCGAACTGCTGCGCGCGGCCCAGCAACGTGCCGTCCACGTCGACGACGAGCGAGCCGCCGTCGAACACCAACTCGTCCTGACCGCCGACCTGGTTCACGTAAGCCACCGGTGCGACCACGGTCGCCGCGACCGACCGGCACAGACCGAGCCGGAACTCGCCCTTACCCCGCTCGTACGGTGAGCCGTTGATGCACAGCACCAGACCCACGCCGATCTCGGTGGCCGCCGCCACCGGCCCGCTGACCTGCCAGAGGTCCTCGCAGATCGTCAGCGCGATCGCCCCGCCGCCGACGCGCATGATCGTCACCTGGTCGGCCCGGTCGAAGTACCGAGCTTCGTCGAAGACGCCGTAGTTCGGCAGGTGGTACTTGGCGCCGGTGCCGACGACCCTGCCGTGCTGCAGGACGGCGATCGCGTTCTGCGGTCGTAGGCCAGGGCCGGCGCGGAGGTAGCCCACGACGACCGCGACCTGGCCGCTGCCGTCCGCCGCCAGGTCGGCGGCGAGTGAGTCGAGTGCCTCCTCGCTGGCCCGGACGAACGAACCGCGTAACACGAGGTCTTCCGGGGGGTAGCCGGTCAGCGTCATCTCCGGGAACGCCAAGACCCCGACGTCGGTCGCGGCCGCCGTCTTCGCCAGGTCGCGGACGCGTTGCGCGTTCCCGGCAAGGTCTCCCACGACGAGGCGGCACTGGGCGAGCCCGAGGCGAAGCGGAACGTGCGCGGGCGAAACATCCACGGGTGCAGTCTGCCGCAGCCTCGCCGATCAGTTGGGCGGTCCGATCCGCCGGCGGGGTTTCGAGCCGAACGGACGGTCCGCCGTCGCCGATCAACGGTGCGGTCTGGAGCCGGCGGCGATGACCGCCGCGGGCGCCAAGCTCGCCGCGACCACCAGCGTGACGACGCGCAGCGCGGTCGGCAGCGGGACGAAGAAGCCCACCACCACCAGCGTCAGGCACGGCACGATGACCGACAGGTAGCGGCGACGGCGTCTCGCGATGTCCGCCATCAGTGCCTCGCGGCGGGTCGGCGTCACCACGTCGTACGCCTGCTGCCGCCGCGACCGGTGGATGCCCATGGCTCCCATGGTGGGGGACGTGGACGAAATATCCGAAAAATTCTTTTTGCACCCAACCCGTTCGGCGGATACCGTTCGGCACGCTGCTGCTGTCGGCCGGATCGTGGTGTTCGGTGGTCCGCCACCGAAGATCCATGCGACGTACCGTCCGGTAACCGGGCCGGCTCGCCGAATCGCTCCTCCACGGTGCCGCCGGCAGCTCGCCGAGCTGGAAAGATGTCCGCATGGACAAGCAGCAGGAGTTCGTTCTTCGGACTCTCGAAGAGCGGGACATTCGGTTCATCCGGTTGTGGTTCACCGACGTTATCGGCGTGTTGAAATCCGTGGCCGTCGCTCCTGCCGAACTCGAAGGTGCGTTCGCCGAAGGCATCGGGTTCGACGGCTCGGCCATCCAGGGTTTCACCCGGGTCTACGAGGCCGACATGCTTGCCCGCCCCGACCCGTCGACGTTCCAGATCCTGCCGTGGCGGGGGGAGAACCCGGGCACCGCGCGGATGTTCTGCGACATCATGCTGCCCGACGGATCGCCGGCTCCGGCCGACCCGAGGCACGTCCTGCGACGGGCGCTGGAACGCGCCGGGGAGCAGGGCTTCACCTTCTACACGCATCCGGAGATCGAGTTCTACCTGCTCGACGACGTTCCCCAGCTGGGGAAACCGACGCCGCAGCCGGTCGACCGCGGCGGCTATTTCGACCTCACGCCGCGCGGACCGTCGCACGACTTCCGCAAGGAAGCGATCATGATGCTGGAACGGACCGGCATCTCGGTCGAGTTCTCGCACCACGAGGTCGCACCCGGACAGCAGGAGTTCGACCTGCGTTACGCCGACGCGCTCACCACCGCCGACAACATCATGACGTTCCGGATCGTGATGAAGGAAGTCGCTCTCTCCCAAGGGGTTTACGCGTCGTTCATGCCCAAGCCGTTCTCCGACCTCGCCGGTTCCGGCATGCACACGCACCTGTCGTTGTTCGAAGGCGACCGCAACGCCTTCTACGACCCTGGTGACTTCTACCACCTGTCGCCCGCGGCCCGCTCGTTCATCGCCGGTTTGCTGGTGCATGCCAGCGAGATCACCGCGGTGACGAACCAGTACGTCAACTCGTACAAGAGGCTGATCTCCGGGAACGAGGCTCCGGCGTACGTCTGCTGGGGGCACAACAACCGCAGCGCGCTCGTCCGGGTGCCGATGTACAAACCGGCCAAGGGCAACGCCACCCGAATCGAGCTGCGTTCCCCGGACAGTGCCTGCAACCCGTACCTGGCCTTCGCGCTGATCCTGGCCGCCGGATTGCGCGGCATCGAGAAGGGCTACGAACTTCCACCCGGTTCGGAGGACGACGTCTGGTCGTTGACCGACGCGGAACGCAAGGCGATGGGCTTCTCGCCGCTTCCGCAGACGCTCGACGCCGCGATCGCCGCGATGGAAAGTTCGGAGCTCGTCGCCGACACCCTCGGCGAGCACGTCTTCGAGTTCTTCCTGCGCAACAAGCGGTCCGAATGGGACGACTACCGCCGGCTGGTCACGCCTTTCGAGGTGGACCGCTACCTGCCCTCGCTATGACGAGCCGGCCGATGACAGGGCTGCTGTGACGACGGCGCTCGTCGTCGAGCACATTTCCGCGGAGACCGCGGGCGCGCTCGGCGTCTGGTTGCCGGCCGCCGGTGTCGAACTCGACTTCGTCCGGTTGCACCGGGGGGAAGTGCTTCCCGCCAGCCTCACCCATGACGCGCTCGTCGTGATGGGTGGCCCGCAGAGTGCGAACGGGACCGAAGCCGGCCAAGGCGACGAGCTCGTGTTGATCCGGGACGCGTTGCGGGCCGATCGGCCGATGCTCGGAATCTGTCTCGGGGCGCAACTGCTCGCGGTGGCCGCCGGTGGACAGGTCACCCCGAACCCGGCCGGCCCGGAATACGGGCACGGACTCGTCCTGCGGACCGACGCGGCCCTGGAGGACCCGTTGCTGCGGACCGTGCCGTTCCTACCCGATGTCATCCACTGGCACAGCGACGAGATCTCCTCGCTGCCGCCCGGCGCCGAGGTGCTGTGTCGGGGAACCCACACGGTCAACCAGGCCGTTCGGGTGGGAGCGAAGGCGTGGGGTCTGCAGTTCCATGTGGAGGTCGACGAACCGATGGTGCGGCGATGGGCCGAGGCGGACGGCGTGGCCCCGGAAACGGTCGTGCCGTTTCCGTCCGACGTCGATCTGGAACGAACCTGGCGCCCGGCCATCGAGAACTTCGCACGGATCGTCAACGGTGGCTTCGCCGGGACGGTCCTGTGAGACGCGCGCGGGCGTGAGCGTCGACGACGACTCCGACTGGGCGCGCCGCCGCGTCGCCCGGCTGGCCAGGCTCGGGTTCACCGACAGCGAGCAGGCCGAGAAAGCCATAGTGCGGCTCGGCCTGCCGGTGGAGGCCGACGACCCCAACGACCCGGACGGTGTCGCGGTGGTGGATGCGCTTGCCGCGTCGGCCGACCCGAGCCTGGCCCTGCACACGCTAGTGGCGATCACCGACCGTTGCGCGCACCCCGCAGACCTGCTCTCCGCGTTGCGCTTTCACGTCGGCCTGCGGGCCCGGCTGCTTGCCGTGCTCGGGGCTAGCAGCGCGCTCGGCCAGCACCTGGTCGTTCACGCCGACGACTGGCAGCTGCTCGCCGGCGGGGAGATCGCGACCGCGCGGCCCAGCGCCTACGGACTGCGGCGGGTGCTGCTGAACGCCGTCGGGGCCGACCCCGACGACCCGCTCCCGTGGGGCAGCGGCGGGGCTCGCGCCGAGGACGCGAGTGCGGAAACCCACGAGGCACTGCGGATCGCCTACCGTCGCCAGCAGTTGCTGCTCGCCGCCCGAGACCTGACCGGTGTCGTCACCGTCGACGACGCCGCGGCCGAACTGGCCGACCTCGCGGCGGCCGCCTTGGAAGCGGGTCTCGCGATCGCGGCAGCCGGCCTGCCGGCCGATGCCGTTCCGGCGCGACTTTCCGTGATCGGGATGGGGAAGTGCGGGGGCCACGAGCTGAACTACGTCAGCGACGTCGACGTGGTTTTCGTCGGCGCGCCGCTCGACCCGGAAGGCGACGAGGAGGATGCGCTGCGAACATGCACGCATGTCGCGGAGGGTCTGATCCGGGTCTGCGGTCAGCCTGGTCCGAGCGGGGTGCTCTTTCCCCTCGACGCGGGCCTGCGGCCGGAGGGAAGGGCGGGGGCGCTCGTCCGCACCGTGGCGAGTCATCGCGCGTACTACCGCCGGTGGGCCCGAACCTGGGAGTTCCAGGCACTGCTGAAGGCGCGGCCGGTGGCCGGCGATCTCCAGCTGGGCGCCGCGTTCGTCCAGGACGTCGCGCCGTTGGTGTGGTCGGCCAGCGAACGGGAGAGCTTCGTCGCCGACGTGCAGGCGATGCGCCGTCGGGTGGAGGCGTCCGTCCCGGTGAAGGAGGCCGAACGCCAACTCAAGCTGGGGCCGGGCGGGCTGCGGGACGTCGAGTTCGCCGTCCAGTTGCTCCAGCTCGTACACGGGCGGGCCGACGACCGGCTTCGTGCGGCCGGAACGTTGACGGCGCTGCACGATCTGCGCGAATACGGCTACCTCGGGCGCGAGGACGGCGACCGGCTGGCCGATTCGTACCGCTGGTTGCGCCGGGTCGAACACCGGCTGCAGCTGCAGCGGTTACGCCGCACGCACACGATTCCGGCGGACGGTCCGGATCGGCGTTGGCTCGCCCGGGCCTGCGGATACGTCGATGTCGTCGAATTCGACCGGGCTCGGGAGGCGGTCAGCGCCGACGTTCGGCGGTTGCACGAGAAGCTCTTCTACCGGCCCCTGCTCGACTCCATCGCCCGGCTCCCGTCGGAGACGGCGCGGATGAGCCCCGAACAGGCCCACGAACGCCTGCGGTTGTTGGGGTTCGCCGATCCGGACCGGGCCGTCGAACACCTCGTCGCGCTCACCCGTGGGGTCAGCCGCCGGGCACAGATCCAACGCGCGTTGCTGCCGGTCATGTTGAGCTGGTTCGCGGCCGCGGCGGACCCGGACGTCGGGTTGCTCGCGTTCCGGCAGGTATCCGACGCGCTCGGCGAAACACCCTGGTATCTGCGGCTTCTGCGCGACGAGGGGATGGTGGCGCAGCGGCTGGCGAAGTTGCTCGCCGGCAGCCGCTATGCGAGCGACCTGCTCACCCGGTCGCCCACCGCGATGCAGGTCCTGGCCGACGACGCGCTCCTCGTTCCTCGGTCGAGCGACGACATCGCGGACACGATGCGGCAGGCGATCGAACGCGCGAACGATCCGCAGGACGCGATCGGTGCCGTGCAGGCGATCCGCCGGCAGGAGCTGTTCCGGATTTCCAGCGGCGACGTCCTGGGCAACCTGGACGTGGTCGCCGTGGGCGACGCACTCACCCAGGTCGGCGCCGCCACCATCGAGGCGGCGCTGCTGATCGCCTCGGAGAAGGTGGCGGCGGGTTCCGGTGGGACGTTGCCGTTCCGGTTGTCGGTGATCGCCCTCGGGCGATTGGGCGGAGGTGAGATCGGCTACGCCAGCGACGCCGACGTCGTGTTCGTCCACGATCCGGACCCGGGGGCCGACGAGGACGGCGTCGCGCGGCTGGCCAGAGAGGTCGCGTACGAGACGAAACGGTTGCTTGCGCTGCCCGGCCCCGACCTTCCGTTCACGATCGACGCGGGCCTGCGCCCCGAAGGCAGGCAAGGACCGCTGACCCGCAGCCTGGATGCGTACCTGGCGTACTACGCCCGCTGGTCGTCGGTGTGGGAGGCGCAGGCGTTGCTGCGGGCGACACCGATCGCGGGCGACGCCGACCTCGCCGGCCGCTTCATCGCCGAGGTCGCCGACGTGGCTCGCTACCCGGCCCATTTCGGTGGGGACCAGGTCCGGGAGGTGCGCCGGCTCAAAGCGCGAATGGAGGCGGAACGGGTCAACCCGGCCCGGCGCGACCGCGACCTCAAGCTCGGCCCGGGCGGGTTGTCGGACATCGAATGGACTGTCCAACTGCTGCAACTTCGCCACGCCCACGAGTTCCCCGGTCTGCGGGTGACCGGGACGCTGCCCGCGCTGGCGGCGGCGAGCGCCGAAGGGTTGCTCGATCCGGCGGACGCGGAGATCCTGCGCCGCGGCTGGACGTTGCTGTCGCGGGTCCGTAACGGCGTCGCGCTCGTCACCGGAAAGCCGTCCGACCTGACACCCCCCGCGGCAACGCCGGTCCTCGCCGCGGTGGCCCAGCTGCTCGGCTACCCTCCCGACGAGCCTGCCGCGTTGCTGGAGGACGTGATGGGTCGAACTCGGCGGGCCCGCACGGTCGCCGAACGCCGGTTCTACGACGACGTGGGAGGAACGCGATGACCCCGACGACGAACCGGCAACCGTCACCTCCCCGGGAGGACGAGATCCCTGTCGACGGCATCCGCCTTCGCACGTTGGCGTGGGATCCGCCGCGCCGGCGCCGGACGCCGCCGACGATCGCGCTGTCCGGCTTGACCGGGGCCGCCGAGGATTTCGCGCCGCTCGCGGCGGTCCTTCGTTCGGACCGGAACGTCTTCGCCGTCGAACTGCCCGGTACCGGGCGCAGTGAGCGACGCGGACCCTACGACCCGCTCCGGGTGGCGGATCGGATCGCCGGCCTGGTCCTGCACGTCAGCGAGGGACTGGCCGGTGACGGGCGGGTCGACGTCGTCGGGCAGGGGATCGGCGGCAACGTCGCGATCGCGCTGGCCGGCGCGCGGCCCGATCTCGTCCGGCGTCTGGTCGTCATCAACGCGCCATACCGGACCAGGCACGTCCCGTGGCCGCGCCAGCTTCCCGCGCCCCGTCTTCCGGCGTGGTCAGCTCCGTCCCGCCTTCGTGGGCTCGGGACCGAAATCGCCTGGCTCCGAGGTCATTTGGCCACCCGGACGGAGTTGCCCGACGTCGCGGTCGAGCGGGCGATGCTCGTCTGGGGAAGCGACGACCGGTGGCTGGCGCCGGCGACATCGGTCGGGGTCCTTCGCGATCTGGCTCGGGGAACACCGGACTCCCGGCAGATCACGATCCCCGGCGGCGGGCATCGCCCGCATGTCACCGCGCCGGACGCCGTGTCGGCCGCGATCAGCGAGTTCCTGCGATCGGCGTGAAGGTCTTTCCCCATCGGCACACGACGACGTGGCTGTTGCCGCTCGTCCTCGTCCTGCTGGGATCGGCACTGTGGCTGTGGCACACCCCGCCGGTCGGTGACCTTTCCGCCCAGCGTTCGTGGGCGCAGCTGGTGGAACGGTCGGGTTACGTGCCCTGGTTCGCCCGCTGGTACGGCGGAGTTCCGGTGGGCGGCTATTCGTTGGTGACGCCCGGGGTGATGGCGCTGATCGGGGTTCGTACCGTCGCCGTCCTGGCGGCCGTCGCGACCGTCGCCGTCGCGTTGCTGCTGGTGCGGGCGGCCCGCCATCCGCTGCTCGGCGCGGCGGCCTTCTCGGCCGCGACCTCGTCCTCGGCGGCGGCAGCTTCGAGTTCCTCGAGCTGGAGCTCCATCTGATCGAGCAGCCGTGCCTTGCGCTCGCTGCGTGGCCCGTAGATCTCGCGCCGCATCTTCTCGATGGCGAGCCGCAGATGCGCGATCAAAGCCTCCGCGCTCGACGCCTTCGCACGCACGCGAGCAAGCTCGGCATCGCGGGCGAGCACGAGACGCTTCAGCGTCGCCACATCATCGGGGAGAGAATCACCGGCGTTCATCACGATGATGGAATCACAAGACATCGATCTTGTGCACACTTTCTGTCGTTCAGCCCGCTGCTTGTGGACGCCACGTGTATTGCGGCGCCCGCCAATCGATTCCTTCGAGCAGATAGCCGAGTTGTGCTGGCGTGATCGCCACCGTGCCGTCAGCCGGCGATGGCCAGATGAAGCGGCCGCGCTCCAGCCGCTTGGCGAACAGACACATGCCCTGGCCGTCGTGCCACAGCACCTTGATCAACGAACCGCGGCGACCGCGGAACACAAACAGATGCCCGTTGTGCGGGTCGCGCCCGAGCGTCTCCTGCACCAGCAGCGCCAGGCCGTCGAAGCCCTTGCGCATATCGGTGGGGCCCGTCGCCAGCCACACCCGCGTCCCACTCGGGATCGGGATCGTCATTGCCGCGCGCCCGCCAGAGCTGCAACCAGCGCCGACACCGTCGCAGGGTCGACCGCGCCGGTGATCCGCAGCCGAGCCCCGCATGCGAGCTCGATCTCGATCAGCCCGGAGCCCATCGGCAACGTCGTGCTCGGCGGCATGTGCTGCTCGCCCGCGACAGTCACTGCCGCGAACCGCGGCGTCGGGAGCACGCGACCGCACAGCTCGTGCCGCCACCGATACAGCTGGCTCGCATGGATCCCGGCCGCGCGCGCCACCGCCGACGCAACTGCACCAGGCTCTAGCGCCGCCGCGACAATCCGCTC
>Ga0081455_10003008_pt1 | contig 19670 bp, 17 predicted proteins | sample TabmetS3T2R1_FD_70207 | JGI IMG/M metagenome (GOLD analysis project Ga0081455, IMG submission 70207) | Tabebuia heterophylla rhizosphere microbial communities from the University of Puerto Rico - S3T2R1 | ecosystem: Host-associated > Plants > Roots > Rhizosphere ... | reverse complement strand
AGTAACCTGGACGCCAAACTGCGGGCGGAAATGCGCTTTGAGCTGAAGAACCTGGTGAAATCCCTGGGGGTGACTACCCTGTACGTGACGCACGACCAGATGGAAGCGCTGACCATGTCAGACCACGTGGCAGTCATGCAAGGGGGGGTGTTCGTTGAAGAGGCTACTCCCAAAGAGCTGTATCTGCATCCGCGCTCGGCCTTTACGGCCACCTTCCTGGGTGAGACCAATCTCATTGCTGGCAAGGTCGTGGGGCGTGCAGCGGGTGACGGTCTGTGGCGGGTGGAGACGCCGCACGGGCCTATGGTCTGTCCAGCGGACTGTGGACCGGCAGGCCAGGACAGCGTCTGGGTGGCGTGCCGGCCCGAAGGAGCAGTCGTCACTGCCGTCAGGTCACCGGGGGAGAACGTCTTCTCAGGGCGTATCACGACAACGGTATTCGCTGGGGATCAGATCACGTATAACATTGCCGTAGGAGAGCAGGCGATCCAGGTCAAGAGTGACCCCTTTCGCAGTTTTCAAGATGGCGATCAAGTTTTTGTACAGTTGCCTCCCGAGAGGTGTTTACTGATCCGTCGCGACGATGCTTGAAAGGAGGAGGCTGATGCGAGCAGTTGATAATATGCTCAGAGGCATAGTGTGTTCCTGCCTGGTCGGGCTGTTGGTCATCGCAGGGAGTGCTGTGGCTGCCAGTCCCAGCCCGGAGTACCTGGCGCTGCTTGAGGCGGCCAAGGCCGAGGGCAAAGCGACCATTGGTGGTTTCGCCTTTGACCCGGAAGAGATTGCCACGCTAGAGAAGGGTTTTAAGAAGCGCTTTGGCTTCCCGGTTAAGCTGACCCACGACCCGACGCACATACGGGATCTCCCTCCCAAGGTCATTGCCGGTGGCTTCGATGTGGTCGAAGTCAACGTCGCTGGGGGCCACCAGATCCTGGAATCGCCACGTGGGCTGGTGCAGGTCGAGTGGTCGATGTTCGCGCACGAGTTTCCGCAGCTCGACACTATCAACCGCCAGCGGCCGGCGGAGGACACGCCGTGTCTGCTCTATCTCAATGGCATCTTTGGTATCGTGTACAACACCAAGCTAGTGAAGGAACAGGATCTCCCCAACACGCTTGAAGACTTCGCCGACCCCAAGTGGAAAGGCCGCTTCGTCCTGTGGGACAACGGCAATCCTTTTGACTTCATTGCCCAGAAGTACGGCAAAGAGCGCGCCCTCGAACTCGCCCGCAAGCTCAAGGCAAATAAACCTATCCTGAGCCGCAGTGCGGCCATCCTCACCCTGATCGCCAGCGGCGAGGCAGTCCTGGGTGCCACGACCATCACCGCTACTCTGGGGGAGATTAACAAAGGCGCGCCGCTCGGGGTCAAGCCGTACAAGGACATCATCCCGGCTCTGAACAACCAGATCTGTGTCGTGGGCAACAGCCCCCATCCCAACATGGCGAAGCTGTTTGCTGCCTGGCATGCCACCGAGGGCATAGGCCTGATTGCTGACTCAGCGGGCCATTACCGCGCCTTACCAGGTGACGACAACGCCCTCACCAGGCTCCTCGCCAAGTGGGGCAAAACGGTGGATGACTTTACGATTTTCCCGGATCGTGCCGCCTGGAAGCAAAGGGAAGAGGTCACGAAGGCCGTGTCCGCTATCTTAACCGGAGCGCAGTAGATGAGCCCCTGATATACTTTTAGGCGATTTCTTAAAAAGAACCTCCCTCGTTGTGGTCCACAGCAGTGTGGACGGACTCCTTGCCTCCCCCAGCGGCAGGAGGTCCCACCCCACAGCACGGGGTGGGAGGCAGGAGAGCAGGTGTAGAGCCGCGTGGAGAACCTTTCCGGAAATCACCTACAACTTGACTTTAGCTAGTGCAGACTAGAGCGGTTTGCATACTAGTGTACGGGTTCATACCAGTCGCCCTCAGTGCTAGCCTGATGGTGATTTGTAGATACCGTACATTCGAGTGAGAACCGCTCTAGGGTTGTAAGCTGAGTGAGTAGCGCTGCTCAACGTGCCAGGGCATTCTCTCCCGGGGATTGAGCCACCGGCGGCGCGATGGCAAAATAGCGTTTGCAAGTCCTATCCGCATGATCCGCTGGTCGATGACGCCCCCGAGCTGGCCCGCACCCTGGCGGCCTCCGTCAAGCAGCGCCTCGCCTTTGGCGAGCGGGCCGGTCAGCAGGTCCGGCGTATAGGCTCAGGCTTTGGCGACGCGGGCGAGACACCAACACTCGCCGGTCCCCGCTGTGCCAGCGTCCACGGGTTTTCCCTCCACGCCAACACTCAGGTCCCGGCCCATCAGCGCGACCAGTTGGAGCGCCTGATCCGGTATACCGCCCGCGGCGCGGTGTCCCTGGAGCGCCTGACCCAAGACGCCAACGGCGATCTCGTCTACACCTTCACCCATCCCTGGTCCGATGGCACCACGGGGATTCGGCTCTCGCCCATGGAACTCGTGGAGAAGCTGGCAGCCCTCGTGCCCCTGCCACGCGTCCACCTGGTGCGCTATAGCGGCTGTCTGGCGCCGCACAGCCACCTACGTGGGGCGATGATCCCCACGCCATGCCAACAGGGCGTGGAGGATGAGGAGACGGACACCAGGCCACCGCGCTGGAGCTGGGCACGACTGCTGAAGCGCGTGTTTGCGCTGGAGATGGCGCGCTGCCCGTGCTGTCAGCGGGGGACGCTGCGGATCATCGCCGCCATCACGCACAGCGAGGTGACGCGGAAGCTCCTCCAGCATCTGAAACTTTCTGCAGACCCACCTCCCATTGCCCCAGCCCGTGTCCGCCAGGAAGCCTTCGCCTGGTCCTCCGCCTGACCGTGCCTCGTGCGTCACCGACCCGTCTCCGACCGCTGCCATGGGGAGGGACCACACCGCCGCCGCCTCCTGCTCAGCCTGACGTCTCCCCGCACACAACGCGGGGGTTGGGAGGCATGGCCGTCCTGCGTCCGCGTCTCCCCAGCGCGCCCTGCTGGTGCCCGTGTGCCGCATCCCTTACCGTGGCAGCGTCTGGCATGCCCACACGCGTGTGCACCTGTCTCTCCGCAGCGCCTCCAGCGTTGCAAGAGCTTTTGTCCCAGTCTCTTCAACCTCTCATCGCCTCTTTAACAGCTCTCATCGCGTTTGCATCAGTCCCCTCCAGCCGCGCCGGCAGCCCGTCCCCAGCCACCTGTCCTGTCCGTGCCCTGCGGCGCGGGGTGGCGCCCGGTGGCGCGGGCCGACGTCAGGCGCGGGCACCAGCGGGAGCAGAGTGGTATGGGGTGGGCGGACGCGGTCGGTGGAAAAGGCCGTTTGATTTTCCTATACTCTTCACTTCTCAGACATGCCAATCCGTCCTTGGCAGCAGAGGCTCTGCTACGTATACTCCCCTGAGGGATGCTGCGACTAGCATGCCCTCGCAGGCTCTTGGAAAGACTGTAGCAGGGAAAAACCATGTACGGCACACTTGAGGAAATCCTGGCACAGCTACGGGCAGGCCTGGAAGCACTGTACGGTCCACGATTGGTCCATCTCATCCTCTATGGTTCACAGGCACGGGGAGAGGCGTCCGCAGAGTCGGACATTGATGTCCTGGTCGTCTTGCAGGGGTCAGTAGATCCTGGGGCAGAAATTGCCCGTGCTGGGTATCTCACGGCGTCCTTGTCTTTGCAGTATAACGTAGTCATTTCGTGCGCCTTTGTCGCACATGAGCGCTTCCGCAGTGAGCGCAGTCCATTCCTCCTCAACGTCCACAGAGAAGGTATCCCGGTATGACGCCTGAGCAAAGCGCGTTACTGAGCAAAGCGTCCGACAGTGTGCGGGCTGCCAAACTCTTATCGGACGCCGGGCTCTACGACTTTGCAGTATCGCGTGCCTACTATGCCATGTTTTACGTGGCTGAAGCGTTCCTGCTCGGTGTAGAGCTCTCCTTTTCCCGACATGCTGGCGTTATTGCGGCTTTCGGCGAGCGATTTGCAAAGACCGGCATCGTCCCAGTCGAGTTTCATCGTTATTTGATAGAAGGCCAAGACAAGAGAAATGTGGGTGACTACCAAATAGGACCCGGCTTGACGGACATACAAGCTGCTGAGCAGATTGCGCGGGCGGAACAGTTTCTCCATTTGGCTCAACGTCTGCTTGATGCACCGCCCCCTGCCGCACCGGGCAACACCGAAGACCAAGACCATCCATGATATCCCTCACAAAAGCCGCAAAGATTATCCGACATATTGACCTATCACAATCAAGAAGGTGCAGAAGTGGAGGTCGTATGTATAGTAGAGCCAATCGCCAGTCCCTGGGCAAAAAGTGTTTTTGAAATTCCTATACGCGGGCCACACTCGCCGCGCTGCGCCCTCATGAGCACCTCGCCGCGGCGGCCCACGCGTCCTGTGCGTGCCCCTGCCTACCCGCTGGCTACTCCAACCATATCCTCCTGAAAGTTGCGCTACCGGCGACGCGGTGGCAAAATAGCGTTTGACATTCCTATCCATCTGTCTGCATATACACCGGGAGTGTGTTGCAATGGCCGCTCGCATTATCGATCGTGGCCGTGGGCCTGAAGTGCTAGGCACACGTGTGACCGTCTATCGGATCATGGACTTTCTCCGTGAAGGCAGCTCCGCAGGACGCATCGCCACAGAACTGCACTTAAGCGAGGAACAAGTCCACGTGGCGCTTGACTACATTGCCGTACACCGTCGAACCCTGGAAGCCGAATACGAAAAGATCCTGCAGCGTGTGCAACAGCGCAATCCCCCACATGTCGAAGCCGGCCGGGCCACGTCACCTGACGCATTGAAACAACGGATACGTGCTCGTAGGGTACAAGACGTCACGCATGTTGATTCTGGCCGATAATGACGTGGGTGGCGCCGTCGCGGCGCTGCGGCGCATCTTGGAATCTGAGGAATGGGCAGAATTCTCAGCGATACTCGCCCTGCGTTTCGTCGAGTTTGCAGACGTGGGTTTGGCTCGTGACGCTTCGGATCGTGTCGTGTGGCAAACGTGTCAGGAAGTGGGGGCAGTGCTGATTACAGGCAACCGCGCCAGTGGTGATAACTCGTTGGAGCAGATGATCCAGGACCATGCTGGAGCTGACAGTCTCCCCGTGGTGACCATTAGCGACCCCCAGCGTTTGGTCCGTGACCGGGCGTATGCGAGCGAGTGCACGATGCGTTTACTCGATTTGCTGGAACGCATCGAAACATTACGCGGCACAGGCCGGCTCTTCGTGCCTTAGACAGAGAGCGTGAGATTTTGAGGGGTGAACTTGTGATTGGAACACCATTGACCCCGCGAAATGTGGGTTGTGTCTGTCAACAGAAGGGGAAATATGGCAACCGTTACAGCTGCTGCCCGTCGGTATAGCGGGCTATCCATCTGGCCTGAGCAGGTGCGGGGGACAATCTTCCCCCTGCTCCTCACCCTGATCGTCCTCGGCCTGGTAGCTGCTCCTGTAGTGGTGCTGGTGGTGGCCAGCTTCCGTCCCGCCGGTGCGCTGCCGTTTACCGGCAAGGTGTGGACCATCGACACCTATGCGGAGGTCTTTGGCAACGCCAGTACCTATAGGCTCCTGAAGAACACCCTGCTGTATGCCGCTGGTGCCATGGCCGTATCGCTGCCGCTTGCCTTCGCTCTGGCCTGGCTCACCGAGCGCACCGACCTTCCCGGGCGGCGCCTGCTGTACACCCTCATGTTCGTGCCCATGCTCTTACCACCCTTTGCCATTGCTCTAGGCTGGATTCTGCTCAGTGGCCCGAATGCCGGGACACTGAACGTGTTCATCCGCACCATTCTCTCCCTGGACATCACACGCGGTCCGCTCAACATCTACACCATGTGGGGCATGGTGTTCGTCTCCGGCATTCTGGCGATCCCTTCTATGTGGCTCCTCCTGCTGGGCCTGTTCAGAAACTTCGATCCACGTTTGGAGGAAGCAGCGTCAGCCAGTGGAGCAAGTCGGTGGCAGGTGCTCAAGCGCGTCACCGTGCCGCTGATGCTGCCGGGCATCCTGGCTGTGGGAGTCTATTTCAGCATTATTTTTATCGAAGCCTTCGATGTGCCGCTGGCTATCGGCACTACGGCTGAGATTCCCGTGCTGAGTACGAAGATCTATCTGCTCACCAGCCGGGCCGAGGAAGGATATCACTACGGTGCCGCGGCGACTTTTGGGCTCATGACCCTTCTGGCCGGTGTCGTCCTGATGATTGGCTACCTCTGGGCGGTGCGCGTCTCGGCGAGGTTTGCCGTGGTCACCGGCAAGGGCTATCGGCCCCGTCTGGTGCGGTTGGGTCGTTGGAAATATCTGGCCCTCAGCGGGGTCATAGGCTATTTCATCGTGGCCGTGATTCTCCCCACCTTGATCCTGGTGTGGGCCAGCCTCTTGCGCTATTATGTACCGTTTAGTCCTGACAATTTTCATCTGGTGTCGCTTCATAACTACCGCCTGATCTTCGCCCGTGACGATTTTGTGCTGGCCCTCAAGAACACCATGATCACGGCCTTTGTGGCTGCCACTGCCTCCATGTTCCTGGCCGCAGTGATTGCCTGGTATCTGGTACGGCGGGCGACCCTGATGGCGCGTGTGCTGAGTGTGCTCTCTTTCATGCCCCTGGCCATCCCTAACGTCATCATCGCACTGGCCATCCTGCTCCTCTACACCTCCACCCCCCTGCATGGCACCCTGCTCATCTTGATTCTCGCCTTCATGACGCGCTATCTCGCCTTCACGACCAGGACGATGCACGCGGCGCAGTTGCAAATCGATAAGGTCCTGGAGGAGGCAGCCCTGGTGTCTGGTGCCGGGCGTTTCGGCACGTTCGTGAAGATCAATCTGCGCGTGCTGCTGCCGGCATTGCTCAATGGCTGGCTGTGGGTCGTCGCCCACGTGGTGCGGGATTTTGCCGTGCCCCTGTTCCTGGCGACCTCGAGCACCCTGATGTTAGCCAACCTCATCTGGGGCCAGTGGGAACTCGGCAGCATGCCCATTGCCTCGGCGTACATGGTCATCCTGATTGCCATTGTGGTTGTCCTGGTATTCGTGGGCCGTGGGAGGCTGGGGGCAGGGCAGGAGCAATAGTTGCGTGGCGTCGCATGCGCTCCGCGCGGGATGGGAAAACGACTCGCGATAGACAACGGATGATACGCCAGATCAGGCTGTGGTGATCCAGTGCCTATGAGCTTATTGGATCACCTTGTCCGCCTGTTTCTTCCACAACTTCACGTGACGTGCGCGGGCTGCTGGCGCGACTGTGTCGGCGCAGGGCCTGAAGGCCCGTTCCCCGCGACTGCGTCGGCGGAGGGGCGCCAGCTTAACGGCGCCCCTTCCCACGCCTGCCTGGCGCGCCAGGCACTCAGGTACTCTAACACCTCGGCCAGGGACACCACGTCGGCATACTTTTGGTGCATGTCGAAGAGGTTGATGGCGTGGGCGGCTTCGTGACGATCGAACACGCCCTCTTCGACCACGATCATGCGGTAGCGATAGGTGCACCCATCGACGACGCTGGCACGCACACAGCCACTGGTGCTCTCACCGCAGGTGATGAGGGTATCGACACCGAGGTAGTTCAGGTGCCCTGCCAGCGGCGTACCCCAGAAAGCGCTGGGAGAGGATTTGCGCAAGACGGCTTCTCCGGGCAGAGGTGCGACCTCATCAACAATATCGTACCGGCGTTGCCACCGGTCACGGGCTTCGGGGCTCATTTCAGCGGGTTGTGATGCCCCACGCCGGACACTCCAGCCAGGCACACCCTCATGGTCCAGACCCGTCATGTGCACGATGGGGATGCCAGCCTCCCTGGCAACTTGCAACAAGGTTTGAATCGAGGGTAGCGCCTGCCACGCTGCCAGCCCACAACTGCTAGGCCAGGTCTTGATAGCCTCCAACAGCGGTTCCGGCTTGTCCCCGAACACCCAGCGATACAGGTCAATGAGGAGCAAGGCCGGTCGCTCGCCAAAGCCAATATCCCGGTGCTTGCTCATAGCCAGATGCGCCCGGTCCTGCTCGGTGAGAAAACTGTCCCATATGCGTGCTGGCATCGGCTGCCTCCTTTCCTCAGATGTTAGGCCCTCAGCTCTTGGTCAGCTCCTGGCGGACGATATGAGTGCCGGCGACCATCGCCTGGAGTTTGCCCACGGCCATGTTTCTGGGGCTCCAACCAAAGCCACAGTCGGGGTTGATGTAGACTTTCTCGGGGGACGCGTAACGCAAGACCGTACGCAGACGCTCAGCGACATCGTCGGCGGATTCGGGATGGAATGACTTGACGTCGATGAGGCCCGCTCCCAGTTCACGGCCATCGTGCCATTCCTTCCACTTCTCGATCTCGGCCATCTCGCGGCTGGCATATTCTAGCACGAACTGGTCTGTGTGCGCTTCTAAGACACCGGGAAAATAGTCACTGTAGCTGCGCTTGAAACGGGCGCGCCCAAAGCGGTTGCCGAAGCAGATGTGGAAGGCCAGTTTCGCTTCCACCCCTTCTGTCGCCAGGTTGAACAGGCGGGCCATCTCTTTCCCTGAGACGTTGCCGCGCGCTGGCTCATCGAGCTGGATAAAGGTCGCTCCAGCCTCCACCAGGGCTTTGAGTTCGGCATTGATCACATGGGCGAATTCTTCAGCGATCTCGACCGTATCCTTGTAGATGTTATTGGGGCGAATGCGCGAGCCAAAGGTCAATGGACCAGCACAGGTGACTTTCGTGGCTTTCTGGGTGTGGTCGCGCAGATATGTAAACTCCTGCACAATACCCAGACCCGTGGGCGCGGCAATTTTGCCAATGGCTTCGTAGCGTGTCTGCTGGTCATAGCCCCAGGGACCGGCTTTGCGGGCCACCGGGAGCGCGCGAATACCCTCGATGATCTCGTAATAGCCATCCACGTAGCCGTCCAGGCGGCGCGCTTCGCCGTCGGTAATAATGTCGACGCCGGCACGTTCCTGGTCGAGAATGGCAATATCGACGGCGTCGCTGAGCAATTCCTCGAGATCATACGCACCCCAATCGCCCTGCTCGTGGAGATACTTACAGGTGTGCCACCAGCCAGGCTTCCCGTGGGAGCCTACCACAGTGGTGGGCAGGATGGGCAGGTCACTCATCGGCCACTCTCCTTTCCAACATAGCGTAACAGTCCACCTGCTAGGACAATCTGGCGCTCACGATCAGTGAGTGCAAGGGTGGTTTCGAAGGTCGTCTGTTTGGTGCGGTTGTAGACCGGGATACGCGTCGCCCCGTCCTCCAGACGCTGCCGCACATCGCTCATTTCCAGCTGGTCCTCAGGGTCGAGGCTGTCGTAGTCTGCCTCGTCGCTGAAGGCCAGAGGCAGAACCGCATAATTGATCAGATTGTCACGGTGAATGCGCGCAAATGATTTGGCGAGGACCGCCTTCACCCCGAAGAACATCGGACAGAGCGCAGCATGCTCCCGCGAACTCCCCTGCCCGTAATTCTGCGCCGCCACGACGAACCCACCGCCCCTGGCCTTGACGCGTTCTACAAACGTTGGATCGACATAGCGAAACAGATACTCAGCAATCGCCGGAACATTGGAGCGCAGGGGCAAGACCTGTGGACCAGCCGGCAGGATGTGGTCGGTAGAAATGTTGTCCCCAAGTTTTAACAGAACCTCACCAGCCAGCGTCTCTTCGAGGTCGGCACGCGTTGGCAGCGGTTTGATGTTGGGACCACGCCGAATCTCAATCGTCTCCGGTGCCGCGGCGGGCGGAAAAATCCCACTGTCATCGATCAGGTATGTGTCCGGTAAGCCGATGTACTCAGTCGCAAAGGCCCGTGGGTCAGCGATTTCTCCTGCCAGTGCCGCCGCCGCACAGGCGGTCGGACTGGCGAGATAAACGCGGTTCTCGAGGCCACCCGAACGACCGGGGAAATTTCGATTAAAGGAACGCACTGATACAGCGTTGTATGATGGCACCTGGCCCATACCGGCACAGGGACCACAGGCCGACTCTAAAATCCGTGCCCCTGCGGCAATGAGATCAGCCAGGGCCCCATTGCGGGCGATCATGTGCAGCACCTGCCGCGACCCGGGGGTAACTACCAGACTCACATTGGGGTGCACGGTCTTGCCTTTGAGCATCGCCGCCACGGTCATCAGGTCGCTGTATGACGAGTTCGTACAACTGCCAATCGCGACTTGATTGACCGGGGTGCCACATACCTCACTGATGGGACACACATTGTCCGGGCTATCAGGGCGCGCGATCAGCGGCTCAAGCGTGTCCAGGTCGAGGCGCATGTGCTCATCATAGGTGGCATCAGGATCCGGCGCTTGTGCTGAAAAATCCTGCGCCCGTTGCTGTCGGGTAAGGTAGGCCAGGGTGCGTGCATCACTGGGGAACAGGGACGTAGTGGCGCCGAGTTCCGCCCCCATGTTGGTGATCGTCGACCGCTCCGGCACATCCAGATTGGCTGCGCCCGGGCCGTAGTATTCCAGTACCTTCCCCACACCGCCTTTCACCGTCAGGCGCCGTAAGATCTCAAAGATAATATCCTTAGCCGTGACGCCCGGTTGCAGGCGGCCATGCAGCTCCACGCCCAGGACCCTGGGCATACGCAGATTGTAGGGACTGCCGGCCATAGCGATAGCCACGTCGAGCCCGCCGGCACCAATGGCCAGCACGCCCATGCCACCACAGGTCGGGGTGTGGCTATCCGTACCTAGCAGTGTCGTGCCAGGCACAGCAAAGCGCTCCAGGTGCACCTGATGGCAGATGCCATTGCCCGGTCGCGAGTAATAGAGACCGTATTTTGCGGCCACGTCCTGAAGATAGACGTGGTCGTCAGCATTGCGAAAATCCCCTTGCAGCATGTTGTGATCGACATAGCTGACGGACAACTGTGTACGCACCCGCGGCACGCCAATCGCCTCAAATTGCAGGTAGGATAGAGTGCCCGTGGCATCCTGCGACAGGGTTTGATCAATGCGGAGCGCGATTTCGTCACCAGGGGTCATGTCACCACTGACGAGGTGTAACTTGATGAGCTTCTGCGTTAGATTCATACACCTGCCGTCCCGAACCAGGGTTTGCCTTCCATAGTGCGCTGCGGCACCAATATAACGCCTTCCATGATGCGGCGTGCCGTGCGCTGTGTGGTCACGCTCTCCACCTCCCATTCTGAGCCACGCCGGTAGACTTTTGCTCCCACCTCCATGACGCCCGCCGGATGTCCCAGGCGTAGCCGCTCTGTCGTGGCCGCACGCGAGACTTCGTGCACTACGGTCCCTTCCACAGCGGCTGCCACCGCCGTGCACATCGACGACGTGGCCGGGAAGGTGCGGTGCGTGTTCTCCATTGAGATAGCGCGTGCCACGAGATCGATGTGCTCGACCGTAATGCTCCTGCCACTACTGCTCTGGTACACTGCTGGCGGTGCCACGATGGCGATCTTCGGGATCGCTTTCACGCTCTCGTGTGCCATCTCGATATTCTGTGCCAGACCGAGCAGCACTGCCGCGTGACAGCGGATCTCCTCCAATACCGCTTGTAGCGCCCGATCGCGGTCCAGCTCCGGCGCCAGACACGTGGCCTCAGCCCCTACAGCCGTAGCACGCACGTAGACCATGGGGAGGGCCGCGTCGACGATGGAGATCGTCACTTCGCGACCATCCGCCAGCTTGATCTGCTGCCGTGGCATACCGGTGGGCAAGAGCGCTCCGCCCAGCGATCCGTCTGGTTTCAAGTACTCCAGCGCAATACGCGCCCCCGGGCCGGGGACCCCATCAATGAGGTAGTCGCCCTCAACCTCAGCTTGTCCCTCCCGCACCGGCACATGCGCGATGTAGCTTTTGCCCGTGTTGGTGGCCAGCACGTGGATGCGGGTCACAGGTTCAACTGCCGGTATCAGGCCCTCATCGATGGCAAACGGTCCCACTGCGGCTGACATGTTGCCACAGGTGCCGCTCCAATCCACAAAGGGCTTTTTGACATCCACCTGCGCAAAATTAAACGTCACGTCGTACGCTGGATTGGCACTCCGCCCGATGATGGCCGCCTTGCTCAGTGACGAGATGCCACCCCCCAGCCCGTCGATCTGGCGCCCATCCGGATCAGGACTCCCGAGTGCCGTCAGGATGATGTTATCACGTATCACCTGATCGTAGGGAGCCATCACGTCCTCCCGAAAGAACACGGCCCGACTCGTGCCCCCTCGCATAAACACTGCCGGAATTTTGTGCTGCATCGCCTTTTCCCCTTTAACTCTTTCTCAATTCGCCCCGAGCTTTCTCCCCCGATGCCCAACGTAACGCGCCCGCGGCCGGATCAGTCGATTGTGAGCGTACTGCTCCAGCATATGCGCCGACCACCCGACGATACGCGAGCTGGCAATCACATTCGTAAAAACATTCAGCGGAAAGCCCAGGTGGTACAGCACCGGCGCCGCAAAATAATCCACATTAGCGATGATCCCCTTGGCCTCACGCATACGTTGCTCCGCCGCTGTGCCAATACGGAACCAGCGGTCGTCACCGCTTGCCACACCAAGCTTTTCAGCCATGGTGCGCAACTGCGTGGCGCGTGGATCACCGGCACGGTACACCCGGTGTCCAAATCCCGGCAGCTTGCGTCGTTCTGCCAGCGCCTGGTCAACGAACGCGGCAGCACGCTCGGGCGTCTCGATTTCCAGGAACATGCGCATTACTTCATCGATGGCCCCGCCATGCAATGGGCCTTTGATAGCGCCAATACCAGCCACCACCGCGGAGTAGAAATCGGACTCCGTGCCCACCACCACACGACAGGCAAACGTCGAGGCGTTGGTCTCGTGCTCGGCGTAGAGAATCAGCATGGTATCAAACGTGCGCGTGGTCGTGTCATCGGGCCGCTTGCCCGTAAGCATATAGCAGTAATTGGCCGCGTGGCTCAGAGACGGATCCGGCGCAATTGGCTCCTGGCCACGTTGCAGGCGGGCCTGCGCCGCCACAATGGTCGGCATCTGCGCCGTGAGGTCTTTAGCTTTGCGCAGGTTGTCCTCTGGGCTGATGTCCTCAGCGCGTGCATCCATGGCTCCGAGCATCGATACTGCAGTGCGTAACCCCGCCATGGGATGTCCTGCGGCGGGCATGGCGCGCAGCACGTCAATAATCTGCTTGGGGACAGCCCGCCGGCCGGCCAGATCGGCGCTGAAGGCGCGCAGCTCATCGGCTGGCGGGATACGGTCATGCCAGATCAGGAAGGTCACCTGCTCGAACGTCAGGGTTTGCGCAATATCATGGATATCGTAGCCGCGAAAGGAAAGCTCAGGGACCGACCCGTCGATGTAGGCAATACTTGACTCGCAGGCCAGTACACCTTCGAGCCCGGAAATCACCTGCTCGGTTGCCTCGCTCATAATGCCCCCCGTGTGCTTGGCCGTTGGTTGGTATGTGCTCTATGTTATGCAATTAGAAGCGATTCTTGCCGCTTTTCATGGCGGTGTCAAGGGGCAAGGAGATGTTGAGAGACAGGGCCTATGCTATGATTGAAGTTATGATGCGGAATGGGATTGAAACAGGCTTCATCCTGGATCAGCAGTGGTACTGGTTGCGAGGCGAGATGGAACGCACGAAGCGACCGGCTCTTTTAGCGCTTGCCAAGATTTTTGCGGAGGCAGACGTGCCTTACGCGATTATTGGCGGTGTCGCGCTCCAGTTCCACCAGACTGACCCTCGTACAACTCTTGACGTTGATGTGGCTGTCGCTACATACGGACAGATCCCGCGCGCCCAACTTGAAGCCACTGGCTTCACTTGGTCCGGGCGGTTCAGCCATTCCGAGAACTGGATTGGACCGGAGGACACGCCGGTGCAATTTACCGATGACCCGGCATTGGCGGACGCCATCGCACGTGCTGAGGAGGTTACGTTAGATGATGTACGCCTCCGGGTCATTGGGCGTACCGATTTACTGCACGAAAAGCTCCGTGCCGCTGCTGATCCGGCGCGCCGCCGCTCGAAACGCCTCCAAGATCTTGTCGATGCGCAGGCTCTCCTTGAATCCACCCCAGCACTGACGCACGCACTCAGCGTGGCAGAGCGTGCCTTACTTGACCAACTACCGCAGTAGCTCCTGCACTATTTGTCTTGTCTGGGTTCGGTGTCCGGTGGCAGGCCAGCCATGTGATCGTCAGCCTCGGTGAGCGGTGTACCTCGTACTGCTTCAAGCCACGCTGTGAGATACGGATCACCCCAGGTCAAGAGTCGCACCCCTGCTTTACCCTCGACATCCACCCCCGGCTCGCTTTCTCCAGGAGCCGTTGGTGGGTGGCGGTCCGCGAGCGCGCCACTGAAGGTGACCAAGACCTCCTCAGTGGGATCGATACCCAAATGCGGCGGCGCATATGCCCAGGTGATCGTCAAGCATCCCTGGGTGCCATCTTGGATGACCGTATTGGTCCCAGGTTCAGGCACCGTGATGATGCGCATGCCTGGGGCGGGGTGTGCAAGGCACCAGGCAGCAAGTTGTCCCTGCGTGACCGACGGTGGCTCTTGACCATCCAACGACACGCCTTCCCGCTCTTCCCGCACACACGCCTCGAGGGCCGCGATGGCGACATGGGGTTGTGCCCGGGCGGCCTCGTCAAGGCGCCGGCGCGCCTCGGCCAATTCGATTTCGCCACGTGCTAATAGTCGGAAGATACGCGGCATCTCAGCCAGGATCGGCTGTAGGGGTCCGATCACTTCCTCGAAGGCGCCGATACGATGTCTGAGGGTATAGTAGGCGTCCTCCTCAATGGTCCCTTGCATGTAGAGGTTCAGGATTTTTACCGTCGGTGCCTCCTGGCCAATACGGTCGATGCGGCCGATACGCTGCTCGACACGCATCGGATTCCAGGGCAGGTCATAATTGATCAGGGCAGAGAACTGCTGCAGATTCAGCCCTTCGGAGGCCGCATCGGTCCCGAGCAAAATCTGCATGGCGTGCGGATGCTCGCGCCGCGAACGCGCTTTAATCTCGGCCTTGTCCACCACACGCCAGGCGTTCTCCACCGGCTCCCATATCTCACCGCCCCGGCCGGAGTAGCAGGCCATCCGGTCGCCGTAGCGCGCCACGAGCTGGCTGCGGATGAAGTCCAGGGTGTCGAGGTACTGCGTGAAGACGATCACCCGATGTCCCTCTGCCACCACGGCGGCAAGCCGGTGTTGAAAGGCGTCGAACTTACTGTCCACTGCCACCTGGTCGAGCGCAACAATGTAATCCTGCAGGTGGAGCCGTTCGGCTTCTAACGCCTCTCGTCGCCGTGGGTCCTGGTATAACCGTACGAGACGTTGGCGCTCCCGGTCGAGGAGGGTAGCGATGTCCGTCTCGTCGTCCTCGTCTTCGTCATCTTCGGACACATCCCTGTCGAGTTCGTGCCTGGCATCAACGTCAGAGAGACCTTGTTGAATGGCGGTGATTAGATCCCGTCGCCTTTCCAGGCTGCGTTGGAAGGCCACAAAACAACTCGCGAGTCGCTTGCGAAAAACCGCCATCAAAAACCCCACCCCACCGCGCTCTGCCGCTGGTAGGTCGGCAAGCCGGTAGAAATGGCTGCACAGGTCATCGATACGGTTGTATAGGGCGCGTTCGGTGTCGGTCTGGAAGACCACCGGGATATCTTCAGGCTCTCGTCTCGCCAATCCGCCTGGCACCATCCCGTGTTCCTGGTAGGCTCGGAGCGTCGCACGGGTGTGGCGGAACATATACACGGCCAGTGGCGTCTGCCGTGTGAGGTAGGGAGTCATGCCCTCGGCTTGGGATAGTGTGATGCGCTGTTGTAAGTCCAGGGTCAGACCTGGCCCACTGCTCTTGACCTTCAATACAAACCCTTGCCACTGCAACTGCGTCCAGTGCGGTGGGACCTGCGTCGCGTCCAGTTCCGGTGCGCCATGGGACACGGCAATGCGGGTCATTGCGAGGACATCAGTACGGACCTGTCTCTCGCGAGGGAAGTGCCGCAGCCCCTCGAAGAATCCTTGAAAGGCGGCGAGGTTAGACCAGCGCCCCCACGCATGATCGTCGAGCCCACACAGTAGTATCAAGTCGTGCACCTCATGTGGGTCGAGTTGCATCGGTGTCGCCGTCAGCAGCCAGAGGCAGCGAAACAGGTTCTGGGCACGGAGCGTCTGCAACAATCCGAGTAACTGATTCGGCCCACCGCCAAACACCCGGCGCCGGGCCGCATGGGCTTCGTCCACCAGCACCGCATCCCATGGGCGCTGGACGGCGAGGAGACCGGCGCGGCGATCAGCGCGCGCAATAAGATGACGGGAGACAATGATAATGCCGTCTTCCTCCCAGGGACGCTTGGTCCACCGCACGCGTCCGTCAACATCGCGCAGGCAGTACCCATCGAAAAACCAGGCCGTCAGGGCAAACTTCTCACGCAGTTCTTCCATCCATTGTCGGATGAGACTGCGGGGCGCAATCAGCAGCACGCGCTTGAGGACACCGCGTATGATGAATGTGCGCAACACCAGCCCCGCTTCGATGGTTTTCCCAAGGCCCACCTCGTCACAAAAGAGAAAGGGCTGAGGAAATGCCGCGACAGCGCGCTGCCATACCTGCGCCTGATGTGGGAAGGGCTGCAGCGGTGCCCCATCGGCCCACAGGGGGTGAAGCACGAGGTGGGCACCACCTGGTCGCTTTGGCGCGTCGAGCCACCACTGGGCTGCGATGCGATCACGCAGCGCAGGAGCACTCTGCGTCAGGTCGATCTCCATCGGATCGCGTCCTGGGGGGCCATCCGGAGGGAGAAAGGCAGCCAGGTGTTCCTGCACAGCCTGCGGCAGTGACAACACCAGCAGCCGAGGATCACGGCCATGCCAGATGGTCTCGAATTCGTCGATCTCGCAGCGAATGTCCTCCGCATCCTGCTCAGAGTACCAGGAACGCTTTACCTCAAATTTTTCGTGGTTGCGCGTCCACGCCGCGCTGGTCTCATTCACGGAGCCCTGAAAGGCAATGATATTGCCATCACCGTTGTAGAGGATACCAGCCTTGGGATGATACAAGGCACCATGTCGCCCCGGATGGTAGGGGCGCCCGGCGGCGTCCATGGGCAGAGCGATGCGCACTTCGAGTAATCCGGCCCACACCATCCATGCTACGGTCCCGAAGCGTTGCCGTGCAATCTGGTCCTCTTCAGGGCGCCAGCCAGGAGGCAGGCCAAGCCGGATGCACTCCTCCTCAGAGGGCGCAAAGTGACGTACCAGGCTGCGGTCAAGGCTGGTATGCAGCGCTTCAATCCCGCGCTGGTAGGCGGCAATGTCCTCGGGACTCCACGTGGCGCCCGTGATCAGGCGCATCGCCGGACGCTCAGCAGATGGGAGGTCTCGAACTCTGCGGATGAAGGCGGCTAAGCCTGCGGCAAGCTGCACCAGGGTGGCCGAGTCAAAGTACCCGGCCTGACGATCGTAGCGCGTCGCCTGGCCCAGGACCGGGACATAAAACTGGTTCACCAGTTGCCCCGCCTGGCCGGCATAGCGACGCTGGAGTCTAGTGAGGTCACGAAAGCCCATATGTGTCACACCCTAAGCGCACCCTACTCCCCAGCGCGTTGCAATACGGCAGCTACAAGCTGTGGATTGGCACGAAATCCCACGGCTGCCAGGGCGTCGATCTCCTCGCGGAGCGAGGCAATGGCTCCCCGCTGTTTGGCGGCAAGCAAAATCCCCAGAGTGCCGATAGTCTTGAGCCCACAGCGATCAGCGAAGCGCCGCGCATCCTGGTCGTCGAGCACCAATCTTTCAGCGTGCAGTTCGGTCGCCAGGACAATGGCCTCGGCCTCCCCTATATGTAATGCAGCCTGGACAAGGGTCACCGCCGTGTGGTCGCTGACCTGCCGCACTTGCATCCACGTTGCACAGGCATCCTGGACAGCCTGTGCGGCTGCATCGGGCTTCTCGGCGATTTCCTCAGCAACCGCCCGTGGGATACACACCTCCCGTCCTGCATGACGCAACAGCTCCAGTCGGCCTAGATTGCCCAGAAACACGAGAGGAGAGGTATTCACTACCCAGACGCTCATGGAGTAAGCTCAGCGGCAGCGTTGAGTTCGGAGTCAATCTGTTCGTCGTGCAGATTGATAGCGTGAAAGCCATATTCACCAAGCTTATGGAGAAACTCCACTCGTCCAAGTCCGGCCATAGCTGCGGCTTTCCCAGAACTCAGCTTCCCCAATTCAAAAAGCTTGGCTGCTGCAAGAAATCGCACTTCGACCGCGAACTGCTCCTCAGTCATTTTGAGTAATCCTGGCAACTCTTCAGGGTATTCGACAATGAGTGGCTTCATATATGCCTCTTTGGAAGACCATAGTCTGGCAGAGGAATCAACCGCCGTTGCATCTCTTCCAGGGAAATGGGTTCCTCATCGCAGCGCTCAGCGATCACCACCAAATCGTGCAAGTCTTCCAGTAATTTCTGGTACTGCTTCAGTGAAAGCAGCACACCTGTCTTTTTCCCCTGGGCATTCACCACAAACTGGGCTTGCGGAGTAGTCTTTGCCATCGCTTTGTTCCTGTACCTTCCTATCAACGTCATTTTAACGGACGCATATACCGATCATGGTTGCCAGGCGTGGAGCACGAGGTCCCACGTACGCCTGGCCTGCCGGGTGGCTTCGTACCACTCGTTCCCCTCAGGCCGTCGGGCAAACACCAGTTCCAGCAGGTGGAGGGTCACGGCAAACGCCCCACGGAACTCCCGCTGCGTGCCGTAACCGGACTCGCGTAACCAGCGTCGGACGGCATCCACGCCCCGGTGCTCGCCATCGGCGCCCATCATTAAGGCGATGGCGTTCCAGGCTGCCGCTCCCACGAAGCCAGGAAACGTGCGTTCCTCCCACACGTCCGCCTCACGGGCTCCACGACCACGGGGGGCTTCCTCGCCCTGCAGCCGGCGCGCTAAGAGACGCAGGTCGACCGTTTGGGGTGGGCGGAGGACGAAGGTCTCTTTCTCAGTGCTCAGGAGCCCCATACGCTTGAAATCATTCGGGTCGACGTTGAGCGACTTGGCCAGCTTCCGGACATCGTCACTGTGGGCGGTCTCACCCTGGAACGTGTCCAGCCACAGCCAGAGTGTCTGGGTGTCCCGATCGACCGCATCGACACTGAAGCCCTCTTCCACATCGGTAAGGTCCGCGGTCAATGTCAGGTCCGCAAAGATGTGCTCAAGTCGCCACCTCCCAACCGCCTTGTAGGCTTCATCCAGCGCTTCCGCCAGGTCGATCTGTCTCCCGGCAAAGTCGGTGACGGGCCAGTTGCGTCCGACCTCGCCGAGGGCGGGACCCAGCGCGGACAGGTACAGGTCTGTGCCGGTCAGCCCCTGCTTCTGGAACCGCTCGGCAGCCCCGCGTGCCACCCGGGCAATGCGGTTCTGGACGGTGCCCCAATTCCCCACCGGCTGTTCGGTTTCCTCACGCGGCAGGCACAGGAGGAGCACGGTGCTACGGGCGGCATCCAGGCCACGGATATTGAGGCTCGACTCGGCCTCAGTATGAATGGGCGCCGAACTGCGGATCTCGAACCCGGCGCGGATGAGCGCCATACCAAGAGAGCGCCAGGCCCAGGTCTCCTTGTGGTTGAACATCACGACCATACGCCCGGCTGGATGTAAGAGTTGCCTGGCGCGGCGGAAGACAGCCGCCATCTTATCCTCGTAGAAACGATCGGCCCGCTCCTTGGCGGAGAGCGGTTTCGGACCAACCATCGCCAG
>Ga0081455_10003007_pt1 | contig 19674 bp, 19 predicted proteins | sample TabmetS3T2R1_FD_70207 | JGI IMG/M metagenome (GOLD analysis project Ga0081455, IMG submission 70207) | Tabebuia heterophylla rhizosphere microbial communities from the University of Puerto Rico - S3T2R1 | ecosystem: Host-associated > Plants > Roots > Rhizosphere ... | reverse complement strand
GCCATGGCGTTGGCACGCGTGTATTGACCGGTTGCTTCATGCGTTAGAATAAAATCGTAGAGAAGTATGGCCGCATAAGGGTGCGGCGGAAGTTTCGCCATCATGTTGATTACCGGAACTACGATCACTGGCTCCGGTACTGAGTAGGTGACCGGCGCGTTTTGTTCCAGTAGGTCCTGGACGTTGTTCAAATAGACCCCCAGTCCACATAACTCTTCTCCCGCGCCTACGAGCTGGGCTCGGAGCGTTCCTCCCCTTCGCAGGTTGACCCCGTTTTGCCTGAAGCCAGTAATCATCCTGTTTGCCTCTTCTCTGCCATAGTTCTGCTGTAAGGCGTAAAACCATTCATATCGGGTATCGTCGATAGAAAACTCCCCTTTCCATTTTGGATCAAGAAAGTCCTTCCAATCGTTGGGAGCACTCTTTACCCGAGCTCTGTTACAGATAATTGCTTGAATATTTCCGAAATAGGCCACCCACCAACCTGCCGGGTCCTGTCGAGTAGACATTAAAATCCCTCCGTTAGGCATGCTTTGTATTCTCTGTTGCCTCCCTCTTTCGATACGGGAGGTGCCACATTATTCTGCCGTGGGAGAACTTCAACGCCCCTCACAGAACCGGACTTGCAGATTTCCCACATCCGGCTCTTCAGCTACCCTCACTTCACCGGTGATAAAGTGTAGAGGTTGCGATATATCCTCGGCTTGGGAATCGGGTAATATCCAAGGTACTGGGTAAAACCCTTGCGCGTATAGCTCCGCCTCTGGCTCCTACGGTTAATCCACTTGTACACGAGCGCCAGCACCCGCAGGTAGTAACGCTCGATCCCCTTGAAGTTGCCGCTGATCCCGTAGTAGCGATAGTGACCCAAAAGCTTTACCCGAAGAACCGCCCACCACTCCTTAAGCTTCACCGCGTTCCTGACCGACTTAAGCCACTCGTTCATGGCCTTGGTCTTGGCCCGAAACTTCTTCCTGCTAGTCCTGCGCCCGACCTTGAACTTCCCTCTCCTGGTCCTGTCGATGAAATGGGTGAATCCCAAGTAGTCAAATGAAGCAGGCTTCTCCCCGCGCTTCTCTCCCTTGGCCCTCGCATACCGGCCAAATTCAATCAGCCGCGTCTTGTCCTCCGACAGGTTTAACCCAAACTTGGCGAACCTCTCCCGCACCGCCTCAAGGACTCGTTCCCCGTCTTGCTTGTTCTGAAGACAGATCACAAAGTCATCAGCGTATCGGTTCTCCTCGGCGTATCCACAAAGCTTTCTCTTCAGCCGCTTCTCAAACCACAAATCCAGCACATAGTGAAGGTAGATATTACTGAGCACCGGACTTAAAATACTCCCCTGCGGGGTGCCTTCCTCCGTCTCTATGTACTTGCCCTCCTCCATTATGCCAGCCCTTAAGAACCTCCCAATCAGCCTTAGAAAACTCGAGTCCGAGATCCGCTGCCTCAGGCACTCCATCATCCACTTGTGGTCCACGTGATCAAAGAACCCCTTGATGTCTGCTTCCACAATGTAGTTGACCCGCTGGGTCATGATTACCTCATTCAGTCGATCCAGCGCATCATGACCGCTCCGATTGCGCCTGTAGCCATAGGATACCTCTAGAAAGTCTACCTCGAAGATCGCCTCCAGTATCCGCGTTACCCCCATCTGCACCACCTTGTCCTCCACCACCGCCAGCCCTAACGGCCGCACCGACTTCTCATCCTTGGGGATATAGACCCGCTTGACCGGCTGTGGCCAATACCGCTTCGCCTTTAGCCGACTTACAAGCCCCCGCAGATTCTCCGTAAGCTTCTCCGCGTATTCTTCCCACCTCACCCCATCTATGCCTGGAGCCTTTCCTCTCTTGAGCTCCATGAAACATTGCGCAAGGAATCCCTCATCCAGTAGGTATGCCAGAGAAGTAAACCGACACCCCCGATCCCGCTGCGCCCGGCTCGTTATGAGCTTGAGTTTCGTTTGCACCCAGTTCCCATTTCTATGCATGGTGGGTGTCTCCCCCTCGCTCTGCGTGTAGCTGCCAACCCCTTCGAGTGAGCCCCCTGCTCGCGCCAAACATTACTCTGACTACCCCTCTACTATGGGTTGGTCCGACTTCCAGAACATCGTCGTGGCTTCCTCCCCTCTTCGGTTTGTCCGCCACTACTCCCACTGACGGGAGAACGCCCTGGATCTCCCAGGTTCCCAAACAGTCCTTTTGATACCATGCCCCGGTCTCAGACCCCGATAGAGCTGCTCCATCCTCGCCTTTACGGATGTAGCCGTGCTGCCTTCCATGCACATGAAATATGTCGGCCTCTATGACATCGAACATTTCGGGGCTCAATCCCTTCACTTGCGTTGGGGCCTGCTACCTCCTTCCTCCTGGCACCACGGAGTTCGTTACCTCTCTCCGTGCAGGATTCTGTACTGGAGCGGTGGCTAGCCTTTCTCCTGACAGGACTCTCACCTGTTGAACCGTCTGAGCTTATCCTGGCGCACTCATGTTTTTTTCCTTATCTCGATCCACTTGTCACTCGATACTCGCCCCCTTCTCATTTGATCACCCTGTCCGCCCTCGCCAACACGTTGGGAGGGATCGTGAGGCCGATCTGCTTGGCTGCCTTCAGATTGATAATAAACTCAAATTTCGTTGGTTGCTCCACGGGCAAGTCGGCAGGCTTGGCACCTCTGAGAATCTTGTCAACCATTAACGCTAAACGCCTGTAGGGCTCGACTTGGTCGGGTCCATAGGACATCAGGCCACCTCCGTCGACAAAATCTCCCCGAGGGCATATCGTCGGCAACCTACTTTTTGTCGCCAGGTCTGCGATCTTTGTTAGATAAGCATTGATAAATGGGCTTTGCGTCACGGCGAGAGCGTCGCTATGCGCCTTGATGGCTTCTTTGAACGCACTTTCGAATTTATCCGAACCCTTCACCTCCATCGAATAAAGCTGCAATCCCAGCTCTCGCGCCGCCAGTTGGCTTTCTTTCCATGATTGCGCAGAGGCTGGATTCTGTGGATTCCACAGCACCGCAACACGAGAAAGCTCGGGAATGGTTTCCTTGAGTAACCTCAGTCGTTTGCCAGCCAATAACGATCCTATACTCGTGAACCCCGTGATGTTCCCCTCAGGCCTTACCAGGCTATCAACTAGCCCAAGCGCTACTGGATCAGACCTGCTCAAAAACACGATAGGGATCGTTTTGGTAGCATTCTTGGCAGCTAACGTAGCAGCGGTTGAGCCTGTGATCAGGACGTCAACCTCGAAATGAACCAGCTCATCAGCCAGTACAGGGAGCCGGTCAAGCTCGTTCTTTGCGGATCGATACTCGATAGCTATGTTCTTTCCTTCAATATAACCGAGTTTTCGGAGCTCTCGCTGGAATAACGCGCGCCCAGGGGTTGAAAGGGTGGAACGGGAGATGGAACGGGTCTCGAGCCAGCCAATTTTGGGCACCCGTGATTGCTGTCGGGCCTCGACGAATTCGATGACAGTAAGAGCTAACGTGATAGTCCAAAGTACGAGAATCGTTTTCTTAACCATGCCGGTCCCTGTTACTGTGGTAAAGGAATTACCGCTTTCAATGTTGAGAGTTCGCCGATTTCTTGGGGACCGACGTGAACCATGTCCGCAAGTCGTGGTCTACTCTTTAGCATAGAAATAGATCCCACTCCTTAGCGATGCGACGCGTCGATCGTGTCGGCTATGCAAGGCTCCTCGATCCCCCGATGGCTTCGGTTTCTGGCCGGTCGTATCTTTCACAGTTTGACGTTCCATCTCAGCGTTGATCTCGGCTCCAAGGAGAATGCTGTATGAAGATAATAAGAACCAGACCATTAGGATGACCACGACGCCGAGCGAACCGTAGGTCACGTTATAACTCGCGAAGTGCATCACATAAAAGGAGAACAAAGCTGAGCCTACCAACCAGAGAAGGGTCGCAACAACCGCACCCGGCGTAACCCACCTCCACTGAGGTTCCCTTCGGCTAGGGCCGTAGCGGTAGAGCACCGCCAGGAAAAGAATGCAGCAGCCCGCTAACAGCGGCCAACGTGAGTAGTTGATAATCACAGTGGTAATCTCGCCAATCGCGATGGACCGTAATACGAAGGACACGCCAGCAACCAAACCGAGAGATATAATCACGAACAGAACAGCGCCAAGCGTCATCAATAAGGCAGTGATACGAAGTCTGATAAAGCCGCGCTTTTCTTCCTCGTCATAGGCGATGTTCATAGCGGCCAGCATTGTGCTCATTGCCTTTGCCGCACTGCATAAGGCCAGTAGGGTACCACCTGCGGCACCCCAGCCTAACCTGGTTCCCTGCGCTTGAATGATACGAGTTAGCTCATTGTTGATAACGTCCACGGCTTCGGAAGGCAAAAGGCTTTCGATGATATGCAAATAGGCTTGAAGTTCCGCGGGGCTGGTGATCAATCCAAAGACAGATACAACTACGGCTATCGAAGGGAAAATGGCAAGAAAACCAAAAAACGCTACACCCCCGGCAATAACAGAAAGATTGTCCCCTGCCACTTTGGCTTTGACCCGACGAAAAATATCGCGCCAACCTCGAACTGGAATTTCTGTTGGCTTTTCGGCTTCACGGCATCCATTCGAACCGCATCGCTGATTGTCGCATTCCGGGATTTTCATCGGCAACTGTTTTGGAGTTTGGCAACATCAATGGTCCTACTTTGCCACGTCCAAACTTCCTCTAAGCCAAAGCAATACAATAATTCCCAACGGTATTCCCAACGGCCACAGGCTAAATTCTTGAAAATAATTCAATCTTTCGATTTCCCGCCGCGAAACATCATAGTAACCTCCTCTTACATCGCTCTATTTCGATTCGCCTCGACTAGTGGGCGATAACCCATTCCAGGCAACATGACGCAACGCCTATGCCACGCTTGCGATGTGAGCAAGAGTGTTGAAGTTTCAACGACGATGAGCACGAAGCAAGAATTTGGGCTGCAATGTAGCGAACTGAGTATAATGAAAACCAGGACACGCAGTCTCTATTTGGTGGACACGTTCTTTTCGGTCTGCTGTTCCCTGAGTGAGAGTTTGCTGAGTGGCTGGAAACCCCCGGTTGCACATCCGCCCGTGTGATTGTTAAGTCACTTCACTTGAGGCTCAAAATTACAGGCATTTTTGCGTGTTGGGAACTCACGAGAATTCTATTTTGGTTTTCGAGGTTGGCGGGTTCTCGCGTTCCTCTCCGACGGCCTTAGCCGCTAACCCGCTCTCTCCTACGTTACTCTGCAAAGGATAGCTTGCCCCCAGCGCCCCCTCCTAAATTCTCCCGGCTATCGTTACAACATACATCGAATGAGCAAAATACGTACAAGAAATGATTCGCAACCATCAGGCAAAAATATTTCCGTGAGACAATTAAAGGGAATCTTATGTCAGCGAAGTTGATTCCAATATCGGGCTATGAAATTGTTGTCGGCTTAATTCCGGTATTGTTTGGTCTCAATGTAGTTGAGGCAGCGGGTGCGACGAGCGGTTATCAACCAAGCAGTCTTACATCTGCAAGTCCAGGATTATACGCCGGTGACGATCGAGAGTCCCAAGAACGCGCTGATTCCGAAACCATTCCGCGGCGAAGTCGTCTTCGACAACGTCTGGTTTCACCACAAACCGGACGATCCGGTGCTCCAAAGGCGTCTCGTTCCGAATCGTCCTTTCCGTAGAAATACTGCCAATTTGTCATTGCTTGTTGGGCTTGGACTGTTGTCGTGCAGTGTCGCGGCAGAGGAAATAGGGGAAAGTAGCACTAATAGCAATGAGAAGTGACCGGAAGTAGATTTTTGCTCTCCCCGGCTAATGTATATGAGGAGGAAATTCTTAACGTCGAGGCCAAAGCGCTGTGAAAGTCGGGGCGACGTTCTGAAGTAGGTCTCACACTATAAAAGACGACTGATGTCCAACCCGCCAATCTCAGCGATTGTCTTGTTGAGGTTAGCCTCCAAAATTCTTACTATCTGCGAGCAGAAGACGTGATCGCTGCATAGAAGGCAGCCGATGTATGATGAGTCGTCGTAATCAATAAAGAGAAAGCATCTATCGGCAGGGAGCACGCTAGATTTCTCGACCCTTCTAAGGATGCCGACTTCACCTCGCCGGGCACTTGTCATTACCACCGCCCATCCATGTCCAAACGGGTGGCCAACTATGCATACCGTGATAGCTAAAAAGCGGATGCTCACGGAGCAACATGATCAAAAAACTTCCTTTTTAGGCCTCTCGTCCATTTACTATAGGACTGGACGAAGGATGTCAAAATGGAAGTGCCAGATTTACGACAACGACGGCAAAGGATGGATTGATTAAGGGACTTTCTGAAATCTGCGTCACCAGTGTCACCCCGTCAGTCGCCAACGCCACCTTGGAGCAAGAGAGTGCGAAACGAAAGCTGGTCCAGACATGTCGGGCGGAAGCCGATATAAGTAAGATAACGTCCGAGCTTAAAGCGCCGGGTCAGTGGTGACGGGAGCCCGAATGAAGGGAGATCCCGAAATGACCACGGAAACCAGGCGTCTCATCGCTACAGCCCGCGCTCAAGTAACGCACACAAAGTTTATCACTCTGAAGTCTCAGGGGATGATTAGGCGTTGCCGACTTCTAGTGAAAACATCGGCGGTACGTCTAAATGCCCGGGGCCGCGGACCGCTGACAGCTGACACCCCTCCCGTTTGCCGAAGTTAAATTCACGTTACTGTATCAACTCCGGCGACGTAATGTGCTTCAAATAAACTTGTTCCGTAATAAAGGAGTGCTCAAGGATGATTACTTCTAGATGGATGCGAAACGGAGTGCGGAATAAACGGCTTGACCCGCCAACGAAAGTATTCATCAACGGTAGCTATATCCCAGCGCTGACTGCTTACGAATACAGAGGCTATATAATCAGCGCATGGGCAAGGCCCGAATTTACGAAAGGCTCGACGTCGATTGGTAGTGTTTATAAATGGGGTCAACTGGGATCGGTCACCCAGGTGCAAAGAATCGAGGGCAAGTTATTCGAAAGTAACGAGCAGGCCGAGCAACACGGAGTAGAGCTGTGCAAAGAGTGGATTGATAAACAGTTCGGCGCTTAGATGCGACCACGTTCGCGCACCTGTTCCCTACCTGCCGACGTTCTGCTTTAAAAGATCCACCAAGCGGCTATCCCGTGAGAATCATCCTCCTATCAGCAATCCGGCTCGCGCTAAACAACTTCACCACTTAGTCGATCGGCACCAAGAACACCTTGTTGGGGTCCTCGAGAGTCACCGATTTTGCCAGCTCCGGGCACAGGATGTCTCGCTTAAGCAATTTGACTAGCTCCGGCGGTAACGCCTTATTTTTATAGGCATCTGCAACCGTTGTCTTCTCCGTAGGTCCATCATCCAATAGAGTAGTTCTCACTGGATGCGTTCGAACGCAATCAGTGCAGAAGACAAGGACGCGATATTGGGCCATCTCGTCACCGTGCAAAGGGATATGATTAAAGTTTCGCAATCAGAGTGAAGGACGTCAATACTATTTGTCGAGATAAACCAACATGACCCGCAACAAACAAGGTTCTGCGTAAATTGAGGAGCAAACTCGGAGACGGTTATGTTTGCGCAGATCGATCTGGCTTGCCGTCATCGATCCATTTTTGTGCGAATGACAGACCGGCCCTTCCGGCTTCTTGACGTGTGGAAAAAACCTGGTTGAGTGTGAAACTTTTGGTTATCTTTTGGCCGGTTTCCCACCAACTAACGTGGAGGTGAGGCTCCCAGCCAATCGGCTCGAGAAGTTCCCAGGCTGAGGTATGAATATCATGCCCTTTGTAGACTGTATCCACTATCTTAAGTTTTCTTCGGACCTACCAGTGACGAGAATGGGCAAGACTGACTCGACATGCGTTTTAACGGCACCCCGTTCCGGCAGCTCGTATTTAACGATGAGTTGAATCAAGCTTAACAAATCGAATCTGATATTCTAGAGAATCCCCGGAGGTCTACTCCCTCGTAATGCTCTCAGCACTCTTATCATTTCTCAATCCTACAAACTTCGAATGTCTTAGGTGACCATCGGGTGTCCATTCCACAAACTCAATTTGTGCCACGAGCTCCGGCCTGAGCCATATGCAGTTTTTCATCTCCTCGCGGGTTAGCGCCCACATCGTCCGCTTCTTCTCAGGTAGATTCGCGAAAGGGCAGGCATCAGTCTCCAAATCCTTGAACTTCCAATAAACGTCGCGACGAACTTGCGGCACAAAGCCATTTCTCACCTTGGCGGCATAAAGAAGCTTCTCGCTCTCATAATACCCGACTATGAGCGCATCAAAGGGATGATCCGGCGTATACCCGCCGATCACAAATTCCTGACCTCGGTTGATTCTGTACTTGAGCCAGGCACCGGATCGCTTTCCGGCCTCATAGAAAGAATCTTTTCGTTTGGCAACGATTCCTTCGAGCGACTGTTCTTTAGCTGCTCGGATCAGGTCCGCCGGCGCCGTCTCAAATGCTTCTGATAAACGGATGGGATCGCCAACCGTGCTGAGGGCTTCGGTCAGCATCTCCCGTCGAGTCTCAAGAGCCACACCCGAAAGATCTCGGCCTTTATAAATGAGAAGATCAAAGGCAAAAAACTGTATGGCATGCGCCTTTGATCTATGATGCTGCAGTAGATTGAACGAAACGCGGCCGCGATTATCCATAGCGACTATTTCCCCATCAATAAGCGTGTCAGCTTCAAGGTCATGGGCTGCTTGGGCGATATGGGGAAACTGCTTTGTCAATGTATTCCCCCGACGGGACCATAAAGTTATTTTGTCCGACCTTTTACCGATGAGACAGCGATAGCCATCTAGTTTGATTTCATAGAGCCATTCTTTGTCGTCTGTCGGCAATTCAGATACTGGTCGGGCAAGCATAGGCTCCATAAACCCCAGCCGCGTTTTTGGGAAGGATTTGAGATCCAAGATCGACCGACTTGGTTGAGGTGATCCCTGGTTACCGTTTCTGTTGCTACGCCAGACAGCATCTGCAGCCGTTGAGATCTGTTCCATGGTACGGCCGGTGAGTGCGGAAGAGTTTTCTTTCTTTTCAGGAAGTCTCGCCAGAATCGCACCCGTTTTTATTAGATACCAGGTATTGTCTTTTCCGTTTTGCTCGTGTCCTTTTACAAAAACCCATTCTCCTTTGAGTTTCTTACCTCTAACAGAGATGTGTAGTTTACCTTTCCAATAGTTCCCGTCTATCAGCTCATAGGTGCCGATGTCCCAGACCATTACCGTGCCCCCACCATATTCCCCCTTGGGAATAATCCCCTCGAACCTCGCGTAGTCCATAGGATGGTCTTCGGTCGCCATGGCAAGGCGCCTTTCGTTCAGATCATAGGGCGGTCCTTTAGGAACTGCCCAGGACTTCAACGTACCGCCCATTTCGAGACGGAAATCATAGTGCAGGTGACTGGCGGCATGTTTCTGTATCACGAATAATCGTCGGCTTTCCTGTCGGCTTGAAGATGGGATTGATGGGGGCGGTTCAGATGTTTTGCTAAAGTCGCGCTTTTGACGATAGGTCTCCAATGCCTTGGAATTAGCGCGATCCTCTCCTGTGAGATCGGATTCAATTTCCAAAAACGGCTTTGGAAGCTTTTGCTTTAGTTTCAATGCGGAAGCGAATAGGTCGCCGGTCTTTTTAAGTCGTTTTAATGCTGCCTCGGGTTCGAATAACAAGGATGCGGCGTCGTCCTTTTGGACGGCTTTTTTTAGCTCATTCCAAGTGATTGGCATAGCGACAAAGGGTCTATCCCCTTTGGCTCGCAGAGAGTAAACCGCGACCGTGGATTTATGCTCTGAGTTCTGGCTCCAGTCGATAAAGACTTTTCCTTTGCGTTTTTCTTTTGCCATTTCGGAGACGATCAAGGCGGGATGCTCGCGTTCGAGGAATTGGGCAATGGTCCGCGCCAAGGCTTGAGTCATTTCGTACGTGACTTTAGTATTCAAGGGCACGTGCAGATGGATTCCCTTGGAGCCAGAAACCTTGACCAGAGACTTAAGATTCAACTTGTCCAGGACCGCCTTTACCAGGAAAGCTACCCTGCAGGATTTGAGGATATTCGTCTGGTCTCCCGGGTCGAGATCGAATACCACCATGGTTGGAACATCTATCTTTGGCGCTTTGGCTAAAAACGGATGGATCTCCAGATTGGCCATATTGGCCGACCAGACGAGCGTCGCCAAATCGTTGATCAAAATGTAATTGATCATCGATTTTCCGCTGGTTCGCGGAATGGGGTAAGTCTGGACCCAATTGGGGGTAAAAGAGGGGGCATTCTTTTCGTAAAAATGCTCGCCAGCGATTCCGTCCGGGAAACGCTTCATGGTGATCGGGCGATCTTTCAAGTGACGCAAGATAAAAGGGGCGACTCGTGTATAGTAATCGATGACTTGGCCCTTGGTAAAACCAACGTCTGGGTACATCACTTTGTCGAGATTAGAGAGCCTTACATCGCGACCCCCTATCTGAAGCATCGCTTTTTTGTGACTCACTTCTGCCTTTCGCATGGTCGAGAAAGTGTCGTTCTAAAGTTCAGTCAATACCAGCTTTGCGGGAGGAATTGGCGGAAACCTGCCTTGCCTGCTCGATCTGATCAACGAGTTTTTCGGGGCGAGTGGACTGTTCAAGAACCTGAACGCTCGGATCATCGTCTGTACTTACTCCCACCTTCTTTGCGATTCGCTCCAGAATTGTCAACATTTTTGTATTTTCTTGTTCGCTTAATAAATTAACCTGCAGGTCTAGCTGATTGCGTCTCTTGCTGAGTCGAGTCTCATGATTTTGGCTTATAAGGATAAAGGTAGAGAGAAAAATGGCCTCCAAAGACACAATCAGCGTGAGAAAGTTAAAGGGAAATGGATCAAAATGGCTAATGCCGGGTGCGGTGTTGATGATAGTCCACCCGGCGAACCAGATTACATGTGCCCATACGAACGGCATGCTGCCGCAAAAGTTGGCGATTACGTCGGCCACGCGGTCGGAGTGGGACCGTTCGGCATTGGTTGCCTGTTCCAATCGAGCGATCGTCTCCACATTTTGTTTGGTAATTTCTTCGACCGTGCTCGGTCTATGATAGTCTTTGTCGTGCAATTTCGTATCCTTTTCGGTTAAATCCCTACCCACAATATTCCCTCCCTATAACGGTCTCCTGTGGAGAAGCAAAAAGGCTTCCTTTGGCTAGACTTCATATTTGCTTGCTTCGCGATGGCAGGAACGATGTATCGCTGGATTTTGTCTTCTAAAATTGCGAGGGGCCTTCTTTGAATGTTGACCGGTGAACTTTGGTTGTGCGGAAAAACCTTAGGAGGATTGGTCGCTTGTAAGTTTTTTTACTGTAACCACACTGCCGGTAACCGAAGATTCACCAACCGATAATCGCAATTTTCCTTGATGAATCGACCGTTCATCTGCGCGCTAGGTCATTTGCCAGTATTCATAGACTGCTATGGGCTTGGCATCGCTTTTGCGCCAGCAACAGCCCATTTAAGGAGGTGCCGAATGGATGCGTTAGAACTTTTGAAACAAGATCACCAGAACGTTAAAGAGTTGTTCAAGCAAGGCCAAGAAACAGACGACAAGAAGCGGCAAAGGCAAATCTTTAAAGAGATTAAATCCGAGCTCGAAACCCATGCCCGCATCGAGGAGACAATCTTCTATCCTGCAATGGAAGAACACGAAGAACTGAAAGATATGGTGCTTGAATCTCTCGAAGAGCACAAGCAAATGAAGACGATCCTTCGAGAGCTGTCGAGGCTCTCAGCGAAAAGCGAGAGATTTAAGCCGAAGTTCAAAGTCTTAAAGGACGATGTCGAGCACCACGCTGAGGAGGAAGAGGAAGGAAAAATGTTTCCCAAGATACGCAAACTGATTAGTGAAGATGAACTGAAGCAGCTCGGCGAGGAACTCGACGCTGCCAAGCACAAACGGCTTAGGAAAGCGAGTTGACTTACCTTTGGGCCGGCGACGAGTTGTGAGACTTCCGTTCACTACGGTCTCGTCCTGAGACCCCTTTTCTCGTTTCGTTTAAGCAGACGGGTGGCGGGGCGGGCGTAATGGAGCAGGTTTATAAGAATTATAATATTGAAGTTTCGGTTTGGCTAAACGATGATGGTTGGTTCATCAATGTGTTTATCTATTACCGTGAGGGCGCTACAAATTTGCTTGTTACATTCGCGGTAAATGAGAATGCCACAACTTATGATGAGGCTGTAGAGGCCGGGCTCAATGCGGCTCGAAGGTGGATCGATAGCGCAAGCGAGCCATAGACTCGCTCACTAAACCCCCTCCTTTATAGATTCAAAAATAAGATGGCGGGCGCAGATTATCGTTAAGGAGTATTTTTCTATCTCGGAATTCAAGCTCACTTGAAGGTGAAGTGTTTGCTTTAAGCACACGCTGCATCAACATCAATGCCTGCTGATTTGCGTTGGCCTCTTCGGAAGCAACACAGTCAGAAGGAATAACAATCTTAAAATCTCGCATGTAAGCATCGTTAGCACTGAAGAGTACGCAGATATCTGCTGCCATCCCAGTTAGCATCAGCGTCGATGCCTCTAAGTAACCGAGCAAACTTTCGAGATTGGTTTGGAAGAAAGCTGAGTGCTTTGGCTTAAGCACGAAATAGTCATCTTGTTCAGGTATCAGATGACCCACCACAGGACGTCCTCGAACATCCTCCTCCAAACAATGGCGGACCAATTTGGCAAAATCCGAACGCCAACGACCAAAGTTGTCGTTAACGTAGATGGTCGGAATTCCCGCAGCTTTGGCGCGGCGTTTAACTGCCGCAAGGCAAACAGCCATTGGAAGCGCTTGTGTTAAGAGTTTGTCTCCGCCCTCGAACTCCAGATCATTGATAACATCAATCAGTAGCAGTGCAGTCTCTGCTTTGTCAGGCACCCCATTCAAGCGATCAGTATAAGTCGAAGCCATTATCTATTTCCGACGATGAATAAGTTTAGGGGCTTCTAAATCTAGCCGATCTTCGTTAAGCAGCCTTTCGTTTCCCGTCGTCTTTCGATTGCTGCTCGAGAATCGCCAGCACCGCTGACTCGTCGGAATTTAGTCGGTCGAGTGACTGCGCCGTATTATGGTCTGTCTTTTGGTTCAAACCATTGAGTAATGAGCCGTCAAAATAAGAATCAATGACCGCCGGATGGATGTAGCAATTGCGACAGACGCTGCGCGTATTGCCTAGCTTCTTTGCGACTGTTTCTATCGCCCTGATGAGGTTACGCTTGGTGCGAGCCTGCGACTCGACCCGTTTGATCTCCCGCAGGGCTTTGGCCGCAAGCACCGTGCCCGCCCACGTGCGAAAATCCTTGGCGGTAAAGTTCTCTCCAGTTATCTGCCGCAAATAGTCGTTTACGTCACTCGAATTAATGGTTCGGTGCCGGCCTTCCTGATCGACGTACTGAAAAAGCTCCTGGCCGGGCAGGTCTTGGCAGTGATTGACGATTCTGGCTAGGCGGCGATCGTTAAGATCAAGATTAAATGCTTTGCCACCCTTGCCGCGGAATTCAAACTGGATTTTCGCTCCCTTCACTTTGACGTGCTTGCTCCTCATTGTTGTTAATCCATACGATCGATTGTGTCGTGCGTATTCTTCGTTCCCAATGCGGATCAATGTTGCTTCGAGCAACTTTACAACCGTCGCGAGGACTTTCTGACGCGGAAGGCCGGGTCGCGCTAGGTCGCGCCTGAGGCGGCGGCGAAGGCCGGGTAGAACTCGCCCGAATGCGCTCATGCGGTCGAATTTCGTCTGGTCTCGTACTTCACGCCAGCGCGGATGGTAGCGATGCTGTTTACGCCCTCGTGCGTCTCGGCCTGTAGCCTGCAGGTGGCTATCAGCCCAAGGACTGATCCACACATGTTCCCAGGCCGGCGGGATCGCCATAGACTTTATACGGCGCAAATGTTTTGTCTGGCGAAGCACTCGCCCTTGAGCATTGATGTAAACAAAGCCTTTGGCAGTTCGCTTCCGGGTGATCCCCGGCGAATCATCCATCACGTACCGAAGCTGTGATTCCTTGGCTAATTTGGCTGGATCAGAGAGAGCGGCGATTCGAACGACGCTTGCTTTTCGTCGGCGGCTTTTAACCATGAGATCAGAGTCAGAGCATGGCGACGAGGCTAAGATAGACATGCGTCGATAGCTTTTGAATCAAAACGTTCCTGAATCACCGAGAGGGAATCAATAGTCCCTCTCGGTGCGCGTGAGATCCGCGCCAACCCCATCGGCAAAGACGAGTTTCGTCATTTTGTGGGACTCTTTCCCGAAGACGGGCTTTCCGGCGGAAGTGGAGTTTGAGTGTCAGTTCCCGAGCGCTCGCTTTGGCTTCCACCAACCGAGGTGTCTCCTTTACTGGGTGCATTTTTCCTGGCTGACTTGCTCATCCCGGAGTTACCTTTGTCACCCGCTCCTGAAGACCGGCTTTTTGACGGAAGTGGAGTTTGAGTATCCGTTCCAGACCGCCCGCTTTGAGTTCCGCCGATGGACTTTTCTTTGCTGCCTTGCGCTTTTCCGCTCGGCTTACTCGGGCTCTTTCCGGCCTTGCTCGCATCTTCCATCCCTGACGACGGACTCTTCGGGGGAACTGGAGTTTGAGTGTCGGTTCCGGAGCGCTCACTTTGGCTTCCTCCAACGGACTGTGCCGAGGCCGGTGCAGTATTCATCGCCGTTACGGCTGCTGCCAGAAACAACATCGATACAAATTGTTTTCGCCTCATAATCGTTTCCTTTCTTTGTTGTGTTTGGTACTAACTGAAAATAACCCCATATCATCCAGCTTTGCGATGGACCTTGCCCTTCGCCGATTCCAACCCCTCACCCAATTGCTCGAGTTCATCTTCGTCGAAAACCTCGCGGATTTTTGGAAACATCTCTCCTTCTTCTTCCTCAACATGGTGCTCAACCGCTTCCATCAATTGTTGGAGCTTGGAGCCAAAATCGTGGTTGTCTGCTCCAAGCTCTTCCAATTCCTCAAGCAGCATTTTTGCTTCTTGATGCTCTTCCAGAGCTTCGGCGACCATGTCCTTGAGCTCTTCCTGTTCCTTAATCGCCGGATAAAAGACGGTCTCTTCGATATGGGTGTGGATGTGCAATTCCGTATCAATCCTATCAAAGAGTTCCTTCTGCTTACTTCTGTCTGAGCCCTTCCTTATGTCTTGAAATAGCCCTTTCACCTTCCGGTGATCTTGTTTAAGAAATTCTAGAGCGTTCATTATTTTTCTCCTTTCAATTCCTTTTGGTTATTTTTTCATCAACGGCGGTTCCCCGGCTCCCCCATACTGTCCGATCCGGTGCTTTGAGTCCTGCTCGAACGGCTGATTAGTTTGACTGTCGGATATCCGACGACGCTTCTTCGTCTTTCTTTTCTGTTGCGGTCTTTTGTTCTTGGGCATAAGCACTTGCTGTCCTGTGCAAGGTTGATGCCCTCTGCAAAATTCCTAGTCTCTTGCCTAGGTTTTGTTAAGAAAACTCAGCGATGAGATCTGCTCAAACTGTCTTTGAAACTAGGGAATTCACTTTTTGTATGATGTTTAAAAATACCTTCAGCATCCTGCCGGAATATGGCGCGGCGTAAGACGTCCTACGTTTTCTTGTAGGGAAATTACGGAGTATTTGTACGTAATAGCTCAACAAATTCATCAACCGCTAAGCTCGGGTGGCGTTGGGAGGATCCGCAGCGATTCTGAAGGGTGCGAGAAACGCATCTGCCGGGTAATAGCCAAGGCGAGTGCGGCTGTTTTGATGATTCTGAAGCTAAGTAGAGTATGATTGCGGGTTCGAAGCGAGCGTCTATGCGCTGCGCTTCTGTGGCGGCCGAGATGGCGTTTTCCGATCACTGGCGGTGGGCGATCTCTCAGCATAGGGGGCCGGAGCTACTCCGGATCCGTACGTACTTGCGTAGGCCTGGGTGAACTCTGCACCTAGTAAAAATATCAATGATGAATAAAAGACCCACAACAAGACCGTAATTAACGAACCGGCGGCGCCATACGCAGAGGCGACACCGCTGCTGCCCAAATAAAGTCCGATGAGAAATTTCCCTATCGTGAACAGGATCGATGTCAGCGCGGCGCCAATCCATACGTCCTTCCACTGAATTTTTACGTCGGGAACGAACTTATAGATCATTGCGAAAAGCAGTGTGACAAAAGCGAACGAAACCACTATGTCGAGCGAATGGGCAACAAAGGCGGCTCCACCGATCAAGCCCCCTACGAATTGGGAAAAGGCTGTTAGTACCGCGGTTACAACAAGAGAAACCAAGAGAATAAAACCTACCGCCAAAACCATTGCAAACGAAATAAACCGCTGGCGGATGAAAACCCATATGCCCTGTCCAGATTTCGGCTCGACTCCCCATATCTTATTCAGCGACGTTTGCAGCTGCCCGACCACACCTCCAGCACCAATTAGAAGAGTCACTCCAGCTATCACGGTAGATATGATCCCTACCGTGGGCTTATTGCTGGCATTTTCGATCATGCCCTGAATCGCTTTGGCGCTCTCGGCACCGATCATGCCGCCGATGGTTTCAACAATCTGGTTCTGCGCCGCTTCCCGGCCAAAAACCAGGCCCGCGACGGCTATAGCAATAACTAACAGCGGAGTGAGAGAAAACAGAGTGTAATAGGATAGCGAAGAGGCCAGGAGAAACGGCTCGTCTTCCATCCATTGCGTGAAAATATCTTTGAGGAATTGCCAGACCGATTTTCGATTCATTATACCTCTCCTTACCGTCTTACTTAGACGCGTCTCTGGAAACACGACGGCTTCTGCCTTGTGAGACCTCTTTTTCAAATCCCGGTAGGATGGCTTTGAAAAACGCGTTCTGGATCAGCTGGACAATGGTCTCCCACGTGCCAGCCTGAGGCTCCTCGACGTCTCCTTCCATTGGGACTCGGGTGGCCACCTCTTCCCGCGACCGGTTTTCCAGCAATCCGGAGATCCCGCCGACCAATCCCTCGTAGAGCTTTCGAAATACGCTCTTCTCGGCATCCTGGCGCCGATCGTAGACCTGCATGTCGCTGAAAAGAGGTTTCACGTATCCCTCAATCTTGCCTTGCTTTATTTTGATCTCTGAATATAGCGAAAAGTTTCCGTTGACGACGTCGAATTTGCCGTAGGCGCGCAGAAGATCATTCATCGCACGCATGTCGGTATTTTCGATGCTCAGCACGAGATCCAAGTCGGGTCCCTTCGATTCAGGACGAAAAGTCACCTGCGCCTGGGTCGGCCCACTACCCATGAATCTTCCCGTTAGTCGTGCCCGACCGGGTCCTTCTTTGAACTCGTTACTCAAGTTTTCGAGTTGGAGTCTGGTGCCGGACAGAAATACTTTGTAGGGCGGTTTTGCGGCTTGATTGACGAAGCCGATTTGGCCTTCGCCCGTGAAGCGCTCGACTTTCAATTCAAGCGTAGGCTCGTTGGCTGCTTTTCTGGCGGCTTTTCCGCCCTCCTTCGTCACCTTTTCAGTGGGCGACGTTTGCTTCTCCTGATGGAGATAATCGGCGTCCAGTCCCGTCAGACTTAGATCGCTGATCAGGATCTTTTGAATGTCCGGGCTGTATTCGATCGAGCCTCGTGCCGTAGAAAGCGATCCCTTCCGGACAGCGAATTTATATCTTTCCGCGATCGGCTTGAAATAATCCAGGGCGATCTGATCCAGCTCGAGGTCGCCCTTGAATGCGATGTGGGGTTTGGCGAGAAAATCTGCGTGGCCAGCGAATTTTGCGCTGCCCTTCTCGAAGATGACTCCATCTAAATAAACCGGCGATGGATAGACGCCTTTCTCGGACTGAACATTCCGGATATTTTCTGCGGTGAAATTGAGGTTCGTGACGTGGAGCGGTTTGAATGGCCCTTTATCGACATAAGTGAGGTCGCCGTTGCGAATTGCGAATCTGTCGATCTTAAGCGGATACGCCGCTTGCAGCGCGTCCTGCCAGCCTTTGTCCTTCACCGGGGTCGGATCTTTGGCTTCCTGGACGAATTGGCGAAGATCAAAATAGATTTTGGGCTCGTTTAATTGAAAATCGCCAACCAAACGTCCAGAAAGCAACGCTTTCCAATGAACACTGGCGTGAAGTGCGGGTATATAGGCAATGGGCGGATCGGGGTGAGGAGTCTGGTAAATCCACAATTTTTCCAGATCAAGGGAAAGCCCCATTGGATGGAAATCGAGTTTGTCAATGCGGATAGTATAGCCCTTGAGGCGAGCATTCATCTCTCGCTCGATCTTCCGACGCAGAGGCTCGTCGATTAGGTAAGCGAGAACGAAGCTAATCACCAAGATAATGGCGAGGATTCCGCCGCCCCAGATAATCGATCGCTGCCCCATATGACTTTGGTAACTCAGAATAGGCTGATTCAAGAAGCTTGGCGCTACCTGTATGAAGCCGCATGTCTGTACTCGGCTTCTTAACCGCACCGCACGTGTTGGGCGCGGTTACGCACAATAGTAAGCGCTAGTTGCAATTGGTCGGCCATCGTATCGTCAACCTTTGCTGTTGTTTTGACGACAATGGGAATAGCTATCAGCCTCGAAGGCGGTGAGCACTTTTCCGACTCTTGTATGAAAGTTAAATTTAAATTGTATGCGATTTAGTGAATATCCAACGCTGTGGGAAGAGTTTCAGCGAGCTTCGTGCTGGAATACGTTTTGCTCAGCATTCTAAAACAATTCCCAAGTGAGATAGGAGGAATTTATGGAGAGAATAGAAAAGTCGATCGACGTCTTGTGCCCGATCAAGACAGTCTATAATCAATGGACCCAGTTTGAAGAATTTCCAAGATTCATGAAGGGCGTCAAGAAAGTTACGCAGTTAGATAATAATCGGCTGCACTGGGAAGCCGAGATAGCGGGCAAGGATAAGCAGTGGGACGCTCGAATTACGGAGCAAGTCCCCGACCACCGAATCGCCTGGGAAAGCGACGGCGGCGAATATACGTCTGGCATTGTCAACTTTACGACCGTCAATCCAAATTGTACTCGCGTTAACCTCCAGCTGATGTATGACCCCGAAGGCTTTGTTGAAAAGACTGGAGATACGCTCGGAGTAGTTTCCCATCGCGTCGAAGGCGATCTCGAACGCTTCAAAGAGTTCATCGAGAACCGTGGCCAAGAGACCGGTGCATGGCGAGGAACTATCCGGGAATGAAACGTCTTTGAAGCCTGGCCGCGGGGCATACGTAACAGCGACGTCAGTATCATGTTTGTTGGGAACTTCAGGCTCCATACAATGATCGGCGGCCAGGCGCAGCAACTATCCCAACCAGATTCTGATGAGGACTGGCAGAAGTGAATCTCTAATCTTCAATTATGGATGTTAAGAAGTGCCCGATTGTTGTAGATGGAAAAGAGTGTGGCCTCGAGTTAACTCCGGAAAAAACCACCACGCCAGACCAGGTAGTCACGTTCGTTTGTCCGCGAGGCCACCTTTCCCATTTCGGTCCAGCACCGTTGAGCAAGGAACCGCCCCGTGTTTAGGCGACGACCGAGCAATTTTACGACGGGCTGTGATCTCGTAGGACTCTGGATAGAAAATTGTCTGCCGCTCCGGATCGCTAGCGGCTCATTAGCGGCGTCCCCGTCTTAGTGAAGCAACCAGCCGTCTCCGCGTT
>Ga0081455_10003006_pt1 | contig 19674 bp, 14 predicted proteins | sample TabmetS3T2R1_FD_70207 | JGI IMG/M metagenome (GOLD analysis project Ga0081455, IMG submission 70207) | Tabebuia heterophylla rhizosphere microbial communities from the University of Puerto Rico - S3T2R1 | ecosystem: Host-associated > Plants > Roots > Rhizosphere ... | reverse complement strand
GCGTCGGTCCTCAGTGCCGGCGTCAACTTGTACGCCATGGCGCTCATCATCGAGGTTCTGCTCGGCTGGCCGACTTGGGTGTCTGTCGTCGTCTCTGCCGGTTTCGTGCTGGTCTACATCTTCCTGGGTGGGCTGTCGGGTGCGATCTACAACGAGGTCCTGCAATTCTTCGTCATCATCGCGGGCTTGATCCCAATCGTGATCATCGGCCTCACGGCCATGGGCGGCTGGAGCGGCCTAATGGAGAAGGTGACGAGCCAGCCAGGAAAGGAAAACCACTTCGAGACCTGGGCAGGCACCGCAGTAGGCAACTGGACCAACCCCCTCGGAGACTGGATCGGCATCGTCATGGGTCTGGGCTTCGTGCTCTCCTTCGGTTACTGGACCACAAACTTCGCCGAAGTACAGCGCGCGCTGTCTGCGAAGAACCTGTCGGCCGCCGAGCGGACGCCGCTGATCGGTGCGTTTCCAAAGATCTTCATCCCCTTCCTGACCATCGTTCCCGGACTTATCGCCGTCGCGCTTGTGCCGAACATCGGTCAGACCGAGGATCTGAAATACAACTACGCGATCCCAATACTGATGAACGAGTACCTTCCGAACGGGACGCTCGGTATCGCGCTGGCCGGCCTGCTGGCGGCGTTCATGGCCGGCATGGCGGCCAACGTGAGTTCCTTCAACACCGTGTTCACCTACGACATCTGGCAGGACTACGTTCGCAAGCACCGGCCCGATGGCTACTACCTGAATGTCGGCCGGGTCGTCACGGTCGGCGGTGTCTTGATCGGCATCGGGACAGCGTTCATAGCGGCCGGATTCAGCAACATCATGAACTACATCCAGACGCTGTTCTCGTTCTTCAACGCGCCAGTGTTCGCGACCTTCATCATCGCGATGTTCTGGAGGCGCACGACCCCCTGGGCCGGTTTCTCCGGGCTCGTCGCGGGGTTCCTTGGGGCGGTCGTGTTCCAGTACCTCATCGGGCCGAACATCGCGTACTTCTATCCAGGTGGCGACACCTCTGCCGAGATCAACGCGCAGATGCTCAACTTCTACGGAGCAATCGTCGCCTTTGTCGCTGACGCCGTGGTTACGGTGATCGTCACTCTGTTCACCAAGCCAAAGCCGGTGGAGCAACTCGCCGGACTAGTCTGGGGTGTCCCGGATCCGGCTGCCGGTGACCCGCACGAAGGCTACGTCCGCCGCTGGTGGGAGTCGCCGAAGTTGCTCGGCTTCACCGCCCTCGGCCTCGTCGTTGTTCTGTCGATCATCTTTATCTAGTAGGAAAGGAGGAGATGAACCATGGCTGACTCAGACTCGACTCCCCCCCGTCGGCAGCGTGGACCCAAGCTGCCGGAGGACTTTCATCCTGTAGATACCCGCCCTGAGGGCGCCAAGGAGACCGACGAATGGGAGGCCACCCACTCTGCGGCCAGCAAGCTGTTTGATCTGCGGTATTTGATCGGTGGTCTGTTCACTGTGTACGGGATCATGCTCACCATCGCGGGATTCTTCACCTCGGATGCCGAGCGGGAAAAGGCCGCGGGAATCAACATCAATCTGTGGCTCGGGCTCTTGATGTTGCTGGTCGGCATCCTTTTCTTGGTTTGGGCGAGGCTCAGTCCAACGAAGCCTCCCGAGCCGAGCGAGGCCGGGACCGACCGGCCAATGATGGGCCACTGATCCGACTGTGAGCGGCGGCGGCGACGATGCCCGCCGAATCGTGAGAGCAGCCCCCTCTCCGCCCAGCCCCGGTCAGGTACGCTCGGCGATTCGCGCCACGTACCTGGCATTTATTGCGGCTGGAATGGCCTTCGCCAGTTGGGCGTCCCGCATCCCTCAAGTGCGCGACGCGCTATCACTGACCCCAGCCAGTCTTGGGCTCGTACTGCTTGCTAGTGCCGTGGGATCGGTGATCGCCCTACCGCTTTCTGGACCGGTTATCACACGAGTTGGGTCGCGACGCACCCTCGCGGCGATGTCGATCCTGACCGCGCTGTCCCTGGCCGGGGTCGCCATTGGCTACCACCAGGGCCGCCTGTCTGTCGTCATTGCCCTGTTCTTCCTCGGAATCGGTTATGGATCCTGGGACGTCGCGATGAATGTTCAGGGCGCCACTGTGGAAAGGCTTCTCGGCCGCGCCATCATGTCGCGTTTCCACGCGGGATTCAGCGTTGGTACCGTCGCCGGAGCGCTGCTTGGCACGGTTATGGTCGCGCTCGAAGTGCCGGTGACTATCCACCTTGTGGCGGTCGCTGTGGCATTGGGCATCGCCGTCCCTATCGGCGTCCAGGCATTTGTGCCCGACACGGCGGCGCAGGAGCAGACCGTCGACTCGGCCGCCACGCCGACGACGCCCGACGCGCCGAGGAGTGCGCTGTCGGCCTGGCGGGAGCCGCGCACCATCTTGATCGGCATCTTCGTGCTCGCATTCGCGTTCGCAGAAGGTACCGGAAACGACTGGATCGCTATTGCACTCATAGATGGCTACGGCGCAACTGCCGCTATCGGAACGCTCGGCTTCGCCGTCTTCCTTGCCGCAATGACTGCGGGCCGCTGGTTTGGGCCGGCCTGGCTCGACCGGTACGGCCGCGTGGCGCTGAACCGGGTCCTTACCGGCGCCAGCCTGATCGGCCTGGCGCTCTTCATTTTTGGGCAGTACGTGCCACTTGCCTTTGTCGGCGCGGCGCTGTGGGGTTTCGGCATCTCTCTTGGATTCCCGGTCGGTATGAGTGCCGGTGCCGACGAGCCGGCGATGGCAGCCGCTCGAGTCAGTGTCATTGCCTCGATCGGCTACTGCGCCTTCCTGGCCGGCCCACCGCTGATCGGATTCATCGGAGAGCAGGTCACTGTCCTCCGAGCCATGATCATGGTCGCAGCCGTTCTTGCGCTAGCCCTCGGCATCGCCGGGAACCTGCGGCCATTGACGTCAACTCAGACACCTTCGACGACTGAGCGACGACCGGTTGAGTGACACCAGTGTGCTTGCGGGGCTTATTGGTTCCAGCGCAAACGAATACCGAGCGAACGGATTCAGAGCGTCTTTCCAAGTACAGCAACGAGCTGATCGAACACCTGAGGCGGGCCAGCGACAATGGGACCGCCATGGAGCATGCCGTTTCCAGAGAGGTAGTCGCTGACACGTACGCCGGCCGACCGACACACGCCGATAGCCCCAAGGCAGTCCCAGGGGTTGATGTGCGCCTCTATGTAGCCGATCAGCCGTCCGCATGCGATGTCGCAGAGCCCAAGTGCGCCAGAGCCGTTTCGAAGAAACATTCCGCCTGCCCGCAGCAAGCGGTCGAGGACAGGCACGACCTGTTCCGGGCCGAGGCGCGGATTGCATCCAAGGTAGGTGAGGCCATCAGCCAGCGACTGGGCGTTCCGGGGAGCGATGGGTCGTCCATTGAGCTCAGCCCCTCGCTCTGCGCCGCCAATGAACAGTTCGCCCGCTGCGGGATTGTTGACCATGCCAAGGAGCACGTTGTTTGCTTGAACGTAAGCGATCGAGATGCACCAGGTGCTCAAGCCGCTGAGGAACGGCTGCGTCCCATCGATTGGGTCGACGACCCAGATTCCCGAATCATCGCCGCCTGCTACATGCCCTGTTTCTTCCCCGAGATAGGCATCGTGGGGATATGCGGCGAGCAGACGTTCCTTGATCAATTTCTCGACTGCGAAGTCCGCATCGGAGACCATGTCCCTCGCACCCTTGCTCATGATCGACAGCTCGCTCAGATTGCCGAAGTAGTGCATGGCAAGATCGCCGGCATCGATGATCAAATTCTTGGCGAACTCGAATCGTTCCTGTCCCTCAGGTGATTGCATGATCATCATCTCCAGAGCCAAGCGGCACCTCGTACGCCACTGGAATCGCCGTGAGCTGCCCGAACTATCGGAGTGTAGAAGCACGGTGAGAATGTCTCGTCGGCGAGTCTGGGTGGCAGGTCGTCATAGAGCTCGTCGACCTTCGCCCGCGTCAGTTCCAAATACCGCGACGTGCCAGAAAATAAGGCGAAGTGATCTGGAGGTCGGGGCCGCGGGCGATGTTCCTCGTGGCTAGAAGCCTGCAAGAGTGGGCCTCCAAGGAGAGGAAACTGTCATGGACTGGAAGATCGAGGTCATCGTCGTGCCCGTCACCGACGTCGACAAGGCGAAGGCGTTCTACACCGAGCAGATGGGGTTCACCCTCGACGTGGACCACTCAGCCGGTGAGAACTTTCGCGTTGTGCAGGTGACCCCGCCGGGCTCTGCCTGCTCGATCACCTTCGGTATCAACGTCGGAGGCGGCGAGCCGGGAAGTGTCAAGGGCATCCACATCTGCGTCGACGACATCGAGGCCGCTCAGGAGCAGCTCAGCGCCAAGGGCGTGGCGACGAGCGGGATCAAGCACTTCGGTCCGACCGGGCAGATGGAGGACGGGCCCCACTCCGAGCGGGCCGACTACGGCTCCTATATCTTCCTCGACGACCCGGACGGCAACTCGTGGGCAGTCCAGGAGGTCAAGCACAACGTCCGCTGATGTGCAGACCGAAGCAAACATTCGTGTTGCACCGATCGGCAAGCGTGTCGCTCGTATGTTCGAAAACTGTCAGTGGTGGATGCGACGATGAATCCATGACGGGGGAAGATCAAGACGACACATCAACGGCCCGGGAGGCGGTGGTCGATGCGCGCCGGGAGGCAGCAGCCGCATTAGCCCGGTTGGCCGAAGCAGCGGTCCGGTACGCCGATCGTCGGACGGCCGACGACACCGCAGCCGGGGTCGGATCTGGCCGGCTTAGCCGGGTTCGGCCGGGTGAGTTCGTCGCCGACGAGTTGGCGCTGTTGTTGCGCGACCAGCCGTACGCAGTGCGGTGTCTGCTGGCACGTACTCGCCGTCTCGCCAGCGGCCTGCCCACTGTGTGGGAGGCGTTCCACTGCGGCGACCTGGACTCCGAGCAGATCCGGATCATCGATCGGGTGGCGCGGCGGGTCACCGAGCCCGCCACCTTGGCCGCCATCGACGAAGGCGCCGTCGAGGCGGCACAGGCCAGGTCGCCAAAACAGCTTCAGGTGTGGCTGCTGAGGCTCGTCGTACAACTGGAGCCGCTGGCGTTCCAGCAGCGGCATCGCCGCGCCCTCGCCGAACGGCGGGTCACTGTGGTGCAAGGTGCCGACGGCATCGGTTATGTCTCCGGCGAAATGTCGGCGGCCGACGCCGCGGCGATCGATGCCATGTTGGCAGCTGCAGCCCGGAACCTCGGCGCGGACGACCCACGCACCGACCACCAACGCCGCGCCGATTTGTTCACTGACCTGCTGCTCGGCCGGCTCGCCTTCGACCACGCCGACACCGATGACGAGGATGAGGAGGACGAGGACCCTGCCGGTGGCGACGCCGACTGGCTGGAAGTGGAGAATATCGATCCCGAGACTGGCGAACTCCTCAGCACCAAACTGCAACGCATCGATCCTCAAGGTCAAACCATCGGAGAGCCTGTTGAGGCAGCGACACACCGTCCACCCGGTCAGCCACCCAAGATCATCAAACGACCGCAGCAACAACGCATCGGCATCGTGGTGCCGCTGGCCAGCCTGCTCGGCGCTAGCGACACACCCGGCGAACTAGCCGACCGATCCGGTTTCATTCCCGGCGACATCCTTAAAGAACAAATCGCTGCAGTCCTCAATTCGGGCAGCCGCGACGAAGTGTTGTTCACCCGACTGCTCACCGACAATGGCGGCCGGCTGCTCGATGTCACCGAACTCGGCCGCTATCCCTCAGCCCGGTTGGCCCAAGCGATCAAGATCCGGGCCGGCAGCTGCCGATTCCCCACCTGCACGGTGCCCGCCGACCGCTGCGACCTCGACCACCACGAACCAGTGCCCAAAGGCGTTACGTCGGGACGAAATCTTGACCCGTTCTGCCGTCGACACCATCGCGGCAAGACCTTCGCCTGGCACGCCGCACACCGAGACTACGACGGCGTCGACTGGACGCTGCCGGACGCCGAACACTACCGATGCATCGACGAACCACTACCCACCGGAGGAGCGTCGGTTGTTCGCCCTTAGGCCGATCGTCCCGCGCGTAACGCTCTGAGCGTGCTGTTGCGACGCTTGCGAGCGAGCGCTCGGAGAGTTCCCGGGTCGCGGTAGCCTACCGCGGCCGCGATTGCGCTCATCGACATAGAAGTGTCGCGTAGCAAGAAGGTTGCCTCATCGAGGCGCACCTGCTGAATGAAGTGCAGCGGCGACATTCCGACGACGGAGGCAGTCGTGCGTTGCAGGGTCCGTTCGCTGATACCGAGGTCACGGGCGGCCGCCGAGATCCGCAGCGGTTCGGGGAGCCGCTGCCGAACCCAGCGTTCGAACGCTGCCATCATCGGGTCTGTTCGAGCGAGCAGGGCGGGCATGGCGTACGCCGCTTGCGACGGACGATCGCCAGTAAGCAGATATCGCGCGGTGAGATCGGCCAAGCTCGGGCTGCGCCGTTGCACAATCGACAGTGCTAGATCGATGTGGGCGAACGCCGCACCGGCCGTGGTAATCCGCGCATCCCGAGCGATGATCAAAGTCTCGTCGACATGTACGGCTTGATATCGACTGCGAAACGCAGGACCGAGCCACCAGCTCGTCGTGGCCAAGCGTCCGTCCAGTACGCCGGACTCGGCCAAGAAGAAGGTTCCCGTGCAGGCACCAGCCAGCTCCGTGCCGTTCGCGTGACTCTCCCTGATGAGGTCCAGGGCCGGGTGGCCACGTACCGTGTCGATGATCTCCTGAGGTGTCTTGACCCCCAGAGCTGGCGTAACCAGTAGATCCGGATGGTGGGCCATTTTCTTGGCAAGGACTGGGCTCACGGTCAAGCCGTTGCCGGTGCGTATCTGCCTTTTGAGCCCCACGATCGTCACCGTGAAAATGGTCGGCGGTTCCGGAACCTCTTCTCGAAGCGCGTTCGCCGTCGCGAGCACATCGACTACTGCTGAGAGCCCTGAGTCGAAGCAGCCGTCGACCGCGAGTACTGAAACTTCCATGTCGGAAACGATATGCAATCGTGGCGGGTCCGCCACTACCGATTGGACTGTTCGGATACGTACGGTAGGGACATCCTGGGAGGAGTTCCGATGAGTCCAAAGTTGGGAGTACTTGCGCTGCTCGAAGCCAAGCCTGGCAAGGGTGACGATCTTGGGAAATTCCTGGAGGCTGGCCGCGATCTTGCCGCTGCGGAGCCGGGCACGGTGACCTGGTATGCGTTCAAGATCACCGATAGCCAGTACGGAATTTTCGACACCTTCGACGACGACGACGGCCGGCAAGCGCACCTCGGCGGTCAAATCCCGGCGGCGTTGAGCCAGGTGGCCGAGGAACTCCTCGCGACACCACCTGACATTCGGACAGTCGATGTGTTGGCAGTGAAATGACAGCGGCCATGGTGCAGCAATGCCACTCCTGTCGAAGGACCTACTGAGGAGGACATCAATGCAGGTACCGGCTCCCTTCGAGTACGAACGGGCATCGAGCGTTGATGAAGCCATTGCGCTGCTCGAGCGGCATGGTGAGGAATCCCGGCTGATCGCCGGAGGGCAAAGCCTCTTGCCGCTGATGAAGCTGCGGTTTGCTGCACCCGAAGTTCTGGTGGATATCAACGACCTCAGCGAGTTACAGCGCATTTGGGTGACCGGGGACCAGCTGCACATCGGGGCGCTGGTCCGCCATGCCGAGCTGCTTGCCTCGGCTGTGGTAGGTGAGCACTACCGGATCTTGCACGACGCGGAGCGCGTGATTGCCGATCCCGTGGTTCGCAACCGAGGCACGGTCGGTGGTTCGCTGTGTCACGCCGACCCCGCCGAGGATCTCTCGGCTGCGCTGGTTGCGATCGGTGGAGACGTGGTGATCAAGAGCTCCGGTGGCGAGCGGCTTGTGCCGGTGCGCCAGCTTCAAACGGGACCATTCGAGACCTGCCTCGCCCCGGCTGAGATCGTCACCGAGATCCAGCTGCCGATCCGGGCGAGCACCGGAAGTGCCTACACCAAGGTGGAACGGCGGGCCGGTGACTATTCGGTTGCTGCCGCTGGTGCGGTCGTCACGCTGGACGGCGACATGATCAGCGAGGTGGGCCTGGGCCTCGCTGCGGTCGGAGCGCCGAATCTGGTTGCCGTTCGAGCTGAGGAGGCCGTACGCGGCCGCATCGCAGACGATGAGGCGGTCGCCCTGGCAGCCCAGGTGGCAGCGGAGGAGTGTCAGCCGACCGCCGACCAGCGCGGCCCAGCCGACTACAAGCGCTCACTCGCCGGCGAACTCGTCAAGCGGTCACTGCGAACGGCGATCGCCCGATGCCGCGGACAGGAGGCATGATCATGCAGGTCACAGTCAAGGTGAACGGCGAGGAATACACCCGCGATATCGAGCCACGGCTGCTGCTCGTGCACTTCCTTCGCGACGACCTCGGCCTCACCGGCACGCATTGGGGCTGCGATACGTCCAACTGCGGCGTCTGCGTCGTCCAGGTCGACGGCGCGCCGGTGAAGAGTTGCACCATGCTCGCGGCAATGGCCGGCGGCCACGAGGTTCGGACGGTCGAGGGCCTGGAACAAGACGGCGAGCTCGATCCGATCCAGCAGGGGTTCATGACCGAGCACGGTCTGCAATGCGGGTTCTGCACACCAGGAATGATGTTGACCACCCGGTGGCTCCTGGACGCCAACCCGCATCCATCGGACGCCGAGATCCGCGAAGCGATCTCGGGGAACCTGTGTCGCTGCACGGGATACGAGAACATCGTGCGCGCGGTCCGCTGGGCCGCAGATCACCCGCGGGTTGCCGAAACTGAGGAGGTCGCATCATGACCGTCACCGCGGACCAGGCCCACGTTGGTTTCGGGCGTCGGATGCGCAAGGAGGACGCTCGCTTCCTGCGCGGCAAGGGCAACTACGTCGACGACTTCGTGTTACCCGGCATGCTGCACGGGGCGGTGTTACGCAGCCCGTACGCGCACGCACGGCTGGTCTCGATCGACACCACAGCGGCAGAAGCACATCCGAAAGTTCGGGCAGTGATCACTGGAGCACTGCTGGAGACCCTGAAGCTGGCATGGATGCCGTCGCTGTCGCATGACGTGGTAGCCGTGCTCGCCACCGACAAGGTGCGCTTCCACGGACAGGAGGTGGCTTTCGTCATCGCCGACGACCGCTACTCGGCACGGGACGCGCTGGAGCTGATCGACGTCGAATACGAGCCGCTGCCCCCGGTCATCGACGCGCGCCGCGCCCTCGATCCGGACGCTGCGGTCATTCGCGATGACATTGAAGGCAAGACTGACAACCACATCTTCGACTGGGAGGTCGGCGACAAGGCAGCGACGGATGCGGCGTTCGCTGATGCGGAGGTGGTGGTCTCCGAAGACATCCTTTACCCACGCGTGCATCCCGCGCCGCTGGAGACGTGCGGCGCCATCGCCGACATGGACAAGGTGACCGGCAAGCTCACGATCTACTGCAACACCCAAGCCCCGCACGCCCACCGCACGCTGTACGCGATCGTTGCCGGCCTGCCCGAGCACAAGATCAGGATCGTCAGCCCCGACATCGGCGGTGGATTCGGAAACAAAGTGGGCATCTATCCCGGCTACGTCCTTGCGGTGGTCGGGTCGATCGTCACGGGCCGACCTGTGAAATGGGTCGAGGACCGCGCCGAAAACCTGATGTCGACATCATTCGCGCGCGACTACCACATGCACACCGAGATCGCCGCGACGCGCGAGGGCAAGATCTTGGCAACGAGAGTGAACGTTCTTGCCGATCATGGTGCGTTCAACAACACCGCGCAGCCGACAAAGTATCCGGCCGGCTTCTTCCACATTTTCACCGGCAGCTACGACTATCCCGCCGCGCACTGCACAGTCAAGGGGGTTTACACCAACAAGGCACCCGGCGGCGTGGCGTACGCGTGCTCCTTCCGGATCACCGAGGCGGCGTACGCCATCGAACGCATCGTCGACTGCCTGGCGTACCAGCTGGAAATGGATCCTGCCGAACTGCGCATGAAGAACCTGCTGCATGCGGAGCAGTTCCCCTATAAGTCGCCGACCGGCTGGGAGTACGACTCGGGGGACTACCCGCGCACCCTGCAGAAGGCAATGGACATAGCCGGGTACGACGAGCTGCGGCGTGAACAAGCCGGGAAGCGCGACCGGGGCGAGCTGATGGGAATCGGCATCAGCTTCTTCACTGAGGGCGTCGGTGCCGGACCGCGCAAGCACATGGACATCCTTGGGCTCGGGATGGCCGACGGCGCGGAACTTCGGGTCCACCCGACGGGCAAGGCCGTGGTCCGGATATCGGTCCAGTCCCAGGGGCAGGGACACGAGACGACATTCGCCCAGATCGTCTCCGAAATCACCGGAATCCCTTCCGACGACATCGATGTTGTGCACGGAGACACCGACAACACTCCGTTCGGGTTGGGCACCTACGGCAGCCGTTCTACCCCCGTCTCGGGCGCCGCAGTTGCCGTTGCGGCGAAGCGTGTCGTCGACAAAGCCAAGATCATCGCCGCGGCGATGATGGAGGTCTCACCGGATGACATCGAGGTCGGAAAGGGCACCTACTCTGTCAAGGGCGACCCGACGGTGTCCAAGACGATCCAGGAGGTCGCGCTTGCGGCGCATGGCCCACTGGAGTTGCCCGAGGGCGTCGAGGGGCATTTAGATGCGGCCTGCGTGTACGACCCGCCGAACCTCACCTATCCCTACGGGGCTTACATCGCCGTGGTCGACGTGGATCCAAGTACCGGGGTTGTGAAGGTGCGACGGTTCATCGCCGTCGACGACTGTGGCACCCGAATCAACCCGATGATCGTGGAAGGGCAGATCCACGGCGGTCTCGCCGACGGTGTCGGCATGGCGCTGATGGAAGTCATCGCGTTCGACGAGAGCGGCAACTGCCTCGGAGGGTCGTTCATGGACTACCAGCTGCCCACCTCGATGGAGTGCCCAAGCTGGGAGCTCGGGGAGACCGTGACCCCCTCGCCGCACCACCCGATCGGGGCGAAGGGTGTCGGGGAGTCGGCCACTGTCGGCTCACCGGCCGCTGTGGTCAACGCGGTCATCGACGCGCTGAGGCCGTACGGCGTACGTCATGCCGACATGCCGCTGACTCCAGCCCAGGTGTGGCGGACCATCCAGGGCCGGCCGTTCCGCACCGATCTGGCGATCACAGATTGAGGCGGTGCCGATCTAGGTGAGCAGCCATGGGGCGTCTTGAGCTCGCCGGGCGGGCTGAGGCGCTCGCCGCTGCCGGCGCGCCCTTTGTGTGGGCGACCGTCGTCAGGGCAGAACGACCTACCAGCGCAAAACCAGGTGATTCGGCGCTGGTGCTCGCGGACGGTCAAGTCGACGGGTTCGTCGGGGGCGATTGCGCGGAGTCGACGGTGCGAGTTCAGGCGTTGGAGGTACTTGCGACTGCCACACCACGGCTGGTACGCATCACACCGTCACCTGATGATGTCGGTGTCGACGACGATGGCGTGGTGACCGTACACAACCCTTGCTTGTCTGGCGGCACCCTTGAGGTTTTCCTGGAGCCGTCAGTGCCCTTGCCGATCGTCGCCGTGTTCGGTCATGCCCCGATCGCGACGGCAATGCTGCGCGCGCATCGGCTCTTCGGACAGCAGGTGCTCCCGCTGGAGAAGCCTGATGATCCTCTGCCGCCGGGCACCCGGGCGGTCGTTGTCGCCTCACACGGTAACGACGAGGAGCAGGTTCTGGAGGCGGCGTTGCGAGCAGACGTGCCGTACATCGGTTTGGTGGCCAGCCGGCGGAGAGGTCCGGCAGTGTTGGCCTCGCTGGACGTGGATGAGCGGCTACGATCCCGGGTACATACTCCCGCCGGGCTCGACATCGGCGCGCGAACTGCACCGGAGGTGGCGCTATCGATTCTCGCCGAGATTGTCGCGGTGGTGCATGAACTTCCGTCTCATCGCGACGATTCTCCCAGCCCAGCATCCGACCTCACTGAAACGGTGCGCGATCCGGTGTGCGGCATGATGGTCGCCCCTGTCGATGCATCGCAGCACGTCGAAACGGCCACCGGGGTGGTCTACTTCTGCGGCACCGGCTGTCGCAACGCCTACCTCGACAACCCTTCGGCGTACGCGCTGTGACCACCGAGAACCGGAGTGTTGCGGAGCTTCTGCCCGATCTCGAGTCTCTTCGTCGCGCGCTCGATGATGTCGACTACCTCGCTGACGACGGCACTGTCATGGCGCTGTTTTGTGCATCGAGGCTGGGGCAACCAGTTCTCATCGAGGGTGAGCCCGGAGTCGGCAAGACCGAGGCCGCCAAGGCACTTGCCGCCGCGCTGCGGACCCCACTCGTACGGCTGCAGTGTTATGAGGGAATCGATGTCGCCGAGGCGCTCTACGAGTGGAACTACCCCCGGCAGTTGCTTGCGATCCGTATCGCCGAGGCGCGTGGCGTCGAGCTGGCCGAGGATGCCCTGTTCAGCGACGGGTTCCTGATCGCGCGTCCGCTGCTCCTGGCGCTGCGCCATGCCGGCCCTCGACCGGCCGTGCTCCTCATCGACGAGGTCGATCGCGCCGACGACGACTTCGAGGCGTTTCTGCTGGAGTTGCTCGGCGAGGGAGCTGTCACCATTCCCGAGCTCGGCACGGTGCGCGCCACCCACCGACCGATTGTCGTGCTGACGTCGAACCGGACTCGGGAACTGCACGACGCGCTCAAGCGCCGCTGTCTCTTCCACTGGATCGAGTACCCGTCGGCAGCGCGGGCGGCCGAGATCGTACGACGGCGGGTGCCGGGGAGCTCGCAAACGCTCGCCGCACAGGCAGCGCGGGTGGTCGAAAGGCTGCGTGGGCTGGATCTGCAAAAACGGCCCGGCATCGCCGAGACGATCGATTGGGTCGCCGCGCTGGAGTTGCTCGGAGTGCGGGCCGTGGATGCAAACACTGTGGACCGCACGGTCGGCTCGGTGCTGAAGTACGTCGAGGACCAGCAACTTGCCCGAGCCGCCGGGCTGGCGGCCGAATGACAGCTGCCGACACAGCGACGTTGCTCGCCCGATTCAGTGACCGTCTCCGGCACGAGGGCGTTGCCGTCTCACCGGACCAGACGATGCGGCTAGCGACACTCGTCGCACTCGATGTGCCGAGGACGGTGCAGGAGCTGTACTGGTGCGCCCGGGTGAGCTTGCTGCGTTCCACTGCCGACGTCGCTGCATTCGACACCGTCTTCGCACTCGTGTTTCGCGGAATGGTCGATATTGCAGAGTCACGAGGGGATTCCACCGATCCCAACGACCTTCGGCTACGCCCCCGACACGACCCTGTTGTCAATGAGGAGCTGAGAGCCGATGCGCGGTCGGCAGGACGCTTCGAGGGACCGGAGAGCACGGCAGGCGAGGAGGTCGGGTGGCCGATACCGACAATTGCGAGCTCAGAGGAGAGGCTGACAAAGATCAACTTCGCGCAGCTGACGGAGGACGAGCTCCGTACGCTCGCCCCCTTGCTGCGGATGCTCTGGGCCTATCCGCCAATGCGGCTCTCACGGCGGCGGCGCCGGCATCGCCGTGGTGACCGGCTGGATCTGCGCGCCTCGCTACGTCACAGCACGCGCTCAGGGGGCGACCCAGCGGTCGCGATCCGGCGTACCCGCAAATGGACAAGGCGGCGCATGGTCGCCGTTCTCGACATCTCTGGATCAATGGAGCCGTACGCGCGCGCCTACCTCCACTTGTTGTGGGGCATGGCAGCCCGCGCACAAGCGGAGGTGTTCGTGTTCGGCACACGGCTCACTCGGCTGACTCGCGCGCTGCGCAACGCCAACCCCGATGAGGCGCTGGAGCGTGCCGCGGCGCTGATGCCTGACTGGTCGGGTGGCACCCGCATTGGTTGGGCGCTCCGCGAGTTCATGAATCTCCATGGCCGGCGGGGCATGGCCCGTGGTGCGGTTGTGCTGATCGTCTCCGATGGTTGGGAGCGCGACGACCCGAGCGTGCTGGCCCGGCAGATGGCTCAGCTGCGCCGGCACGCACATCGAATCGTCTGGGCCAATCCGAGGGCTGCCGCGCCAGGCTTCGCTCCGCTTGCTGGCGGTATGGCGGCGGCCCTTCCGTATGTCGACTCGTTCGTCAGCGGTCACTCGGCCGAGGCGCTCACCGAGGTCGTCGGCGCGCTCGGCGTGTCTACCCGGAGTATGCGCGCTGAGCCTGTAACTCACCGCCACGGGTATTGACTGATTCCGCTCTCAGCTGAGGTTGAACAGCTCGGCGTAGCGGCCGACGAACAGATCCTGGCCCTTGATCTGCCCGGTCATCTCCGGTCCGGCGAAGTCGTCCTGGCCGGGTAGCTGCGTTACGCCGCCGGTCGGGCCGAGCGGAAGCAGGATGAGTGGCGGCGCCGGCTGGTATGCGGCTAGGTCGTCGCGTCCCTCGATGAGCGCCCGAATGTTGTCAGCGACGACCTCGGCGTGCCGGCCCGCGGCGCCCCCGCGCTTGGCCTCGGGAATTGCCGTGAGATCTCCAACGGCGAACACGGTCCGCTGACCGACCAGGCGCAGCTCCGGAGTCACCTGTAGGTGGCCATTGGCAAGGCGGGCTGACGCCAGCTCCTCGGCTAGATAGTCCGAATTCGGCACGATGCCGTAGCAGCGAAGCCAGAGGTCGGCGGTGATCTCTTCGCCGGATGTGGTGACAGCGGTGAAGGTGGAGGCCACTCCGCGTGGCGTGTGGGGCTCCTCGGCAAGGCTGGTCCCGAGAAGGAGATTGACGCCCAGTTCTTCGAGCTGGCGCCGGAGCTCCTTACGCATCGGGTCGGTGTACTGCCCAGAAAGAACGTCGTCGATCGGATCGACGATGGTCACCGCCTTATCGGGCCACTCGGCCTTGATCTCACCGCTCAGCTCAAGCCCGACCGGCCCGGCGCCAAGCAGCAGAATCCGGTTGGCCCTTTCCAGCTCCGCTCGGGTGCTGGCGATCTTGGACTTGGCGACAGTCGAGTCGTGCACATCCATCTTGGCCGGGAACGGGTACGTCGACCCCGAAGCGAGAACGATGTAGTCGGCCACGATGCGCTCGCCGGAACCGAGGGTGACGGCGCCAGCGTCCACGCGGACTGCCCGGTCGTGGATCACCTTGCCACGACTGAGCAGGCGGGTATACGGGTAGAAGATGCGATCGGTCCACTCCGGGTCGATGAGCCCACGTAGCGCTGCGATGTTGTGTACGAATGCGTCCTTGGGCTCGATGAGAACGACGTCAGCTATGTCGTCAAGGGCTTTGGCGGTCGCCGCGCCCCCGTACCCGCCACCGACGATTGCGACTGTTGCCAAGTCTTCAACACTCCTTAGTTCGTGACACGTACTGTACGTTCCACGAACAAATTAGTTGGTATGCGGCAGCTGACCGCCGCGCTATGGGAGATCCTCAGTGCTCAGGACGTTTCGGCAATCTTCGGCTGCGCAGCTCCAGTACGGCACGAAGCTACTGCCCGCTAGGCGGGCCGGCGCCGCAGCCTGATAGCGAGGTCGGATCGTGTCGTTAAGACCCGCCGGCACCCTTAAACGCCACTAACTGCATGAGCCATCCGCTGCTGCCGGTTACCGGAGCCGTGGCCGCATAGCTTCCTACGGTGTTGACGATGCGGTCAGCGACGATGTCGCCATCCGGTTGCGTAACTACGCGTGTCGTGAACCCATTGGTTGCGTTACCGTAAAAATCTGCAGTCATTCCGGCCGCGAACAACAGTGCGTTGGCCGCTGTAGTTGTGACGGCTCCGCTGCTGGCGCTGTTAGTAGAACCTGAGTTGGATGAGGTGACGTCCACGGGGTTCGTCGGGTCAAGCCCCGAATACTCAGTGATGCGTACGTCGACGTAGGGCATGGCACTGCTTAAGCTCACCCTGACCGTATTGCCGACAGGGGCGGCCACGATGTTCTTCGCGTAGTAGATCGCCTGGCTGAGGTTGCTACCTCCTCGAGTCAGCGGAGCTGCCGGTGAATAGACATTTCCGGCGGTGTCGGTGACCGATGAGATTGTTCCTGTCCCAGAGTTCCAGCCGATCGCGATGATGTTGGTGTTTCCGGCAGTCTGGGCGCCTGTGTACGCGGTGTTAACAGTGCTCTGGTTGGTCTGCGGCGTCGAGTAAGTCAGTTGCTTGAACGTGATTGGTACGGGTGCCGAAGACACTGTGTACGTGGCGGTGTAGGTCCGATCCACATCTGGCACCACGATGTCATGTTGTTGGGCTCCACCATCGGACCAGGACGCGAATGTGTACGACGATCCGCCGCTGGTTTGGTTGCGGGCTTCGAGGTTGTGGCTGAAACCGATAAGCGTGTCGGCGGTAAACGGTGTTGTTCTGGCAATGCCGTCGAGGTACAGCGTGAGCCCGGCCGGAACAGTGTTGAAGGTGAGGTTGACCTTCTTCGGATAGATGATGACAGAGCTCGTCGACTTCAATCCGTCTGAATCGGTCACGGTAAGGCTTATGCGATACCGGGTGTTGCCTTCGAAGTCGTGCCCGCTTGTCGGAATGGTGAACGTACCACTCTTCACTCCGGTGATCGGGGTGCCGGGGTGCACGTGGCCATCATGTAGGAAGTCGATGCTCCAGCTAAAGGCGCTGGCCGGAAGCGCACCGTCATCGGGATCCGTGCCGTCTCCCCTGTAAGAGATCACGTCACCGGCCATGAAGAGCGATCCATCGGTTGGCGACAAGATGGTCGCCGTCGGCGCACGTCCCACTGTGATGTTCACGGCGGTGGACACAGTGCTGTTGACTCCGTCGGACACGGTCAGGCGCGCCGTGTACATGCCGGCTTGTGCATATGTGTGAACAGGATTCGGCTGCGTCGAGGTCGTGTTGTCGCCGAATGTCCAAAGGTAGGTAAGCGGTTGGCCCTCCGGATCCATCGAGCCCTGGCTCGAGAAGGTGACATCGAGCGGAGCACTTCCGCTGGTCGGGCTACCGGACGCAATCGCGATCGGCGCCTGATTCGATTGCACATAACGAATCCGCCGAATCTTGCTCACACCGAACTGACCGCTGGTGTCGGAGTATCCGAGGTCGACGTAGTAGAGCGCGCCGTCCGGCCCCACAGTGAGATAGACGATGTCACCATATGGTCCGTCTGCAGCACCATTGGCGGGTTCGAAGTTGACCGATCCGGTCACGTTGCCGCTGGCGTCCAACGTCAGGCGCTTGATCCAGTTCTGCGCATAATCGGCGTAGAAGAAGCTGCCCTGGAAGCTGCTGGGGTATTGGCTTCCCCGATAGACGAATCCAGCTGTGACCGACGCATCCCGACCGTTATGTGGGTAGAAGTAGATGGGACTCGTGCACGGAGCCGAACAGTTACCTTCGCTGTCGGGCCAGCCGTAGTTGGCGCCGCGAGCACCTAGATTGATTTCTTCCTTGGCCGTCGCTGGGTCGTTTCCGCCGACGTCGCCGATGTAAATGCGATCGGTAACCGAGTCGTACGACGCCCGGAACGGGTTGCGCAGGCCCAAGGCCCAGATTGAGTCGACGTTCGGCCCGGTTCCGTCGTAGAACGGGTTGTCCGTCGGGACCGTTCCGTTGGAATTAATCCTGTGCACTTTGCCGCGCGGGCTGGTCAACTGTTGAGAGGGCGTCCCTTGGAAATGATCACCTGTGGTGAAGAACAGCTTTCCGGCGTTGTCGAAGAACACAGCGCCGCCGTGATGTTCATTATTCGCGTCTTGCGGATCTTGATAGAGGATGAGTTCGCTGCCTGCGAGGGTACCGGTCAACGATGAGTTGGCGGTGAACCGGGATAGGCGGTCGCGGTTCGGGGAATTCGCAGTGTAGAAGACGTAGTAGTAATGGTTCGACGTGAAGTTCGGGTCCAGCGCAACGTCGAATATTCCCTGTTGAACACCGGTGTTGGCGATGTTGGCGATCTGCAGGAACGGCGTCGGCGACACCTGGGTGTATGGGGGCGACATCACCTTGATCACGCCGTTGAGTTCCACGACGAGCATGCGGTTGTCGGGCAAGAACTCGATGCTGGTCGGAAGATCAAATCCGGTTGCCAGCACCTCGTTCTGGAACTGGTTAGTGTTTGCGACGTTGACGGTGACCGCAGCAGAGAGCGTCGAGTTGCCGGCGGCGTCGCGGGCACGGGCGGTGAGAGTGTGTGCGCCATTCGCAACGCCTCGAGAGTCCCAGGCCAGCACGTACGGCGCGGCCGTGTCCTCCACGCCGCTGTTGACGCCGTCGACAAGGAACTGAACACCCGCAACACCGACGTCGTCGGACGCATTTGCGGTTATGTTCACAATGTCGACGACTTGTGCATTGTTCGCTGGCGAAGTAATTGCCACGCTCGGCCCAGACGTATCGGGCGCCGCGACCGTAACGTTCCTGGCGGCCGAGGTTGTGGAGTTGCCAGCTGCATCGCGAGCGCGAGCGGTCAAGACGTGAGCGCCGTTTGTGGCCGTCGTAGTGTTCCAGGACACGGAGTACGGCGCGGTGGTGTCCTCAGCTCCGAGGTTGTTGCCATCTAGCAGGAATTGCACACCGACAACGCCAACGTTGTCGGACGCATTGGCTGTCACATTGATGGTGCCCGAGACAGTCGCGCCGTTTGCCGGAGCTGTGAGCGAAACGGTGGGTGCGGTGGTGTCGGCGAGCGTTGTTGCGCTCACGACGTCGGACTTGGATGAGTCATTTCCCGCCGCGTCATTAGCACTAACTTCGTAGTCGTAGGTGGTGTTCGGAGTCCGGCCGGTGTCGTTGTATGACGTGGTCGTCGGGGTGGCTATTTGAGTGCCATTGCGGAACACCTTGTACCCGGTGACACCGACGTTATCGGTGCTCGCGTCCCAGGTCAGATTGATCTGCGAGGTCGATGTGGGTGTCGCCGTCAAGTTCGTTGGCTTCGATGGAGGTGTCGTGTCGGGCGTACCGGGGTCTGCTTTGAACGCCACCATGTGCATGACCCACGCATTGCCATTCTGTCTAGCTGTCGCGTTGTAGGCTCCCACGGCACCCACGTTCTTGTCCTCAGTGCGGTTGCCGAATGAAGAGGAGCGCGAGGTGAAGCCGGTGCCGGCCTGATTGACATTGCCTGAGGATGCGCCGGCTCCGAAGATGAGGTCGTTGGCCTTGGTGGTAGTCGCCGATCCACTGTTCATAGCTGCGGTCGTGCCCTGGCCGACCGCACTCACATCCACCGGGTCGGCTTTGTCGATGCCGGAGTACTCGTGGATGTACATGTCTGCCCAAGATGTGATGGCAGTCGCAAAGTCCGCTTGAACGGTGTTGGCGCCGGCGGCGATGTTCCTGGCGTAGAACACCTGCGAGCTCATGTTCGAGCCAGCGCCCCACGTCGTACGAGTTCCGACGCTCGTATAGGGGTTGCCGTGAGCATCGCTGACCGACACGCTGTCGGCGTTGGTCCATGTCAGGTAGACAACGATGAGGTTGCCGGCCGTGTTGGCGCTGTTGAAGGCCAGGCTGTTGACCTTTCCGGTCGTGATCTCCTTAGCGCGTACCTGCTGGAAGGTCGGTGTTGCCGCGGCCGCGCTCGCCGGAAGTGCGATGAGAGGTAAGTCCAAGAGACCGAGTGCGGCCGCGGCCAGGACTGCAATCGCTCGAAGGGTCGTTTGACGCCGCCGCATATTTGACCCCCCCGAGTTGACCGTCCCCTCAGACCCA
>Ga0081455_10003005_pt1 | contig 19676 bp, 18 predicted proteins | sample TabmetS3T2R1_FD_70207 | JGI IMG/M metagenome (GOLD analysis project Ga0081455, IMG submission 70207) | Tabebuia heterophylla rhizosphere microbial communities from the University of Puerto Rico - S3T2R1 | ecosystem: Host-associated > Plants > Roots > Rhizosphere ... | reverse complement strand
ATCCCCGAATTTGTCGTGATCGCTTCGCTTGCCCTTCTCGCCTACATTGCCGGCCTGACCTACGCGGCGAGGCAGGAGAGTCTCGACCGCGTGGGCAATCTGTGGCCGCTCGCTGTGCTTTCAGCGCCAATGATCGTCGCTTTGCCGGCAGTCGCCCAGGGGCCGCTGTCCGCCGCGATCTATATCGCCCTGATCGGCTGGACGACCGCTGCGGTCTACCTCCTAGCCCGACGGCCCGTGCCCGGAGCGGTCTCACGTGCCGTTGCCGCGCTTATTGCCGGCGTCTCGCTGGTTGATGCCGCTTTGATCGCGAGCGCCGGTGCGAGCGCGCCGGCCCTGCTGGCGCTTGCCGGCTTCGCGGCCGCCGTCCTGTTGCAACGATATATCGCGGGGACCTGACGCCGTGGCGATGGAGACCGCAATGGAACCGCGTGGCCCGACCAGTGCCGAACCTGCATCGATCACGGCGCTTCTGCTGCGCTGGCTTTCCCGTCAGCTCGCGCCCGAAGCAATGGGCTGGCTCGCGGCTGAGCTCGAACGTCAGCGCATGGCCGTCGACGAGCGCCGGCTCGCGCCCGCGCAAGAGCGACACGAACTGGGGCAGGAGCACGCTGTGCACGCCGGCGTGCTCGAGGCCGAAGGCGCCACCGAGCGCGTGCGCGGCGGCGTGTTGCTGGCCGCTCTTCCCCTTCTCGATGGCCACCCCCGCGGCGGCCGCCGTCAGCCGGTCGGGCCGAAGCGCTCCACTCGGATCCGCTCCACCGGAACGTCCAAGTCGGGGGAGGGCGTGCCCCGCATTCAGATCGGCGGCCGGTCCCAGGGTGGAGGGGACACCCTGAGCCCGGCCCCCGACGATCAGCGACTCGGATGGCGCGTCCGGCTGTGGGCGCGGCGGAGCTCGCGCAGCCGGGTGTCGACCACGCGGGCGAGCGCCGCTACCTGCCGCCGTTCCCGGGCCCGGTAGGGCATACCCTCCCGGCCGAGCACGAGCGCGAGCCCCGCCTGCGGCAATGGCGCCCAGACGACGTCAGCAGCCCCGGACCCGCGCCCGCCACGGCCACCGGCGCCCTCGGCGGCACGGCTCCCGGCGAGGAAGGCCTCGAGCCAGCCCCGGTTCGGCGCGTCGCCGCTGGCCACGAGGGTGCCCTCGGCCGTGCCCTGGCCGTCGAGGTCGGTGACGGCCACCCAGGTGGCCCCGACCACGCGGCCGGCGTGGCCGACGACGGCCTCGAGCAGCTCGTCGATCCCGTCGGCACCCACCAACTGGGCGGCCGCCTCCAGGGCGTCGAGCCGCGGATCGTGGCGGGCGTCGGCGACCGGGCGCACCTCCTCCACGGCGACGCCGTCGACCTGGCGAACCTCGGCGACCAGCAGGTTGACCAGGCCCGCGGAGGGCAGCTCGACGACGACCTCGTCGACCGCCTGCCCGTTCTCACGCTCGAGGATGTCGATCCCGACCACGTCGCCCCGCACGGCACCGATGCGGCTGGCGACCTGCCCGAGGGCGCCGGGGCGGTCGGGAAGCCACATGCGGATGACGAAGGTCGGCACGATCCGCACCCTACGGAGCCACTGTGAACCGATTGTTTCGGGCCTGCGACGGGTGGATGAGCAGCGTCGGACATGCGGCGGGCACCCGGTGTTGCCACGCCCTGCGAGCGGCGTGTTCGCGGCTGCCGCTCGAGCCGGCCCGTCGCTGACCGTGGGGTCAAGTCGTCCGGTACCGTTGGCCGCCGACATGGCCAAGCAGCTCACGCCCCGGGGACGGCAACGGCGCGACCAGCTGATCGACTACGCCACGGCCCGCTTCGCCGAGCGCGGCTACCACGACACGTCGGTCGCCGACCTGGTCTCGGGCCTCGGCGTCGGCAAGGGCGTCTTCTACTGGTACTTCGAATCCAAGGAGCAGCTGTTCGTCGAGATCCTGCGCGAGACGCAACTCGACCTGCGCCATGCCCAGCGGGCCGCGATCGGCGCCGAACGTGATCCGGTGCGCCGCATCGAGCTGGGCATCCGCTCCTCGTTGGCCTGGATCGATCGGCACCCCCACCACAACGAGCTGATACGCGCCGCCGCCAGCGACGACCGGTTCCGCCACCACGTCCGGCGGGGCGAGGAGATCGCGCTGAACGACCTGTCCAAGCACGTCAAGGACGCCATCGTCGACCGGGGTCTCCACGACGCCGACCCGGGAATGGTCGCGCAGGCGATCCTCGGCGTGGTCGGCCGCCTGGCGGGGACGTTCCTGCCCGCCCGCGGGGCGCCCGTGGAGGGGGTTGCCGACGCAGCCGTGGCCTTCTGCCTGGGCGGTCTGCTGGCCGAGCACGGCGTCGACTGAGCGAGCGGCGGCGTCCCCGGCCAGGCTGCGGGGCGGCGGTCCCGAGGTCATAGGTTCCGTCCGGGTGAGGTCGAGGTCATCGGTTCCGCTTGCGGAACTCATTGCCTCGGCCTGCGGGTTGCGGAACCAATTGCCTCCGGTTGCCACGCCATCGTGGGCCCCGGCGGCGGCGTCCCCGGCCAGCGAGCGAACCATCAACACAGTGCATTACTCGCCGCGAAGCGGCGAAGTGGTCACTCGGCGGGCCGCAGGCACGCCGAGTGAGCAAGCGCCAGCGAGCGAACCATCAACACAGTGCATTGCTCGCCGCGAAGCGGCAAGGGTGATCACTCGGCGGGCCCCAGGCACGCCGAATGAGCACAACGCGTCGCCCACGCGCGAAACTGTTGTAACGCGATTGTCGTGAGTGGGCGGTCACCGCTGGGGGCTGGGGCCTCGAGTCGGTGATCGCGCCAGCAGCTTGCCGTGGAACCGCCGACAGAGACCCCGCCTCAAAGGCCGCCGAGCGATCTCTCCAGCCTGCATCCCAGGCTGACGGTCCTCCAGGCCGCCGCGAACGAGCGCGCCCGCCTCACCGAGCACCTCGCCCGCCTGCTGGTACGCGCCGCCGACGATGCCCCGACCTCACCCAGCGTGGCAGTCGGTCCCGACGACTTCCACGCCGCCGCCGGCGAGGCTGCGACCCGGAGGGTCGAGGACCACGAGCGGGTCCGCGGCGAGCTGTCGGCGAAGCTGCGCCGGGCGCGCGAGCTGCAGGCGGTGACCGCCAACCGGCGCGACGAGGCCGCCGCCCGCACCCGTCGCATGACGGCGCACCTCGAGGACTGCGACTCCCTCCTCGAACGCGCCGGCGAACTGACGAATGCCGCCGAGGAGGCCCGACGCACCCTCGACGCCCGTCGCGACGACATGGCGACCGCCCGCAGCAAGCTGAGCATGGTCGAAGAGCAGCGCGTGGCCGCGGCGGAGATGGTCGCCGATGCCCAGGACCAGCTCCGCGACCTGGAGGCATCGGAGCTCGACGAGCCGACCCTCCGCCGCGAGCTCGAGGCGGCCCGCCAGGAGCTCGCCGCTGCGGAGGAGTCGCAGGCCGAGGCCACGGACGCCCTGCGGGCCATCGAGCAGGCGGCCGTCTCGCGGGCGGCCACCCGCGACCACGTCATCTACGAGCGGGCCAACCTGGTCGCCCGGGTCGAATCGCCGATGGTAGACACCGAGCCGATCCGGGACGCCCTCGACGACTTCGACGGCAGCACCGAGGTCGGAGAACCCGACCTGGTGGCGCGGGAGCTCGCCCGCGAGTGGCTCGAGGTGGACGGGGAGCTGGCGCGCATCGAGGACGCCCTGCCCTCACCGCCCTCTGCCGAGGAGCTTGCCGCCGCCGAGCATCGCCTGGACCACATCGAGCGGACCATCGTCGAGATCGAGGCGGCCGGCCGCCAGGGCGAGCTCGTGCCCGGCGCCCGTGCGGAGATCGAGGCGGCCCACGAAGCCGTCCTGGCCGCCGAAGAGGCCCTTGACCAGACCAACGATCCCGACGCTGATGAGCGGCTGGCCAAGGCGCGTGAGGACGAGCGCGCGGTGCTGCAGCGCCACGGCTACGAGACCTACCTGGACCTGATCATGTCGGGCCCCCAGCCGGACGGCGACAGCCAGGCCGACCTGCTCGACGCCCTGCGCGTGCGCCGCGTGGCCGAGGACACCCTCGCCGCGCTGCAGGCCGCCACCGAGCCCCCCGCCATCCTCACCGCGCTGCGTGTCCGGCGTGACCGCATCTACCGCGAGGCCGCCGACCTGCTCGGCTGCGACCCCGGGGTCAACGTCGCCGAGCTGCTCTACGCCCATCCGGTGGTGCCGCCGGCCCGGACCCGGGCCCTCGCCTCGGTGCTCGCCACCTACGGCGTCAGCCCGGTGGGGGTCTCCGTGCGGGAGGCGGCCGTCAGCTGGCTGGTCGAACAGGACCAGGAGCTGCTGGCCCGGGGCGAGTGCCGGCGCGAGATCGAGCGGCTCGACCGCGACCTCGAGGCCCTGGACGACGAGGACGGCCGCGCGGCCGAGGAGGCCCAGCGCGTGGTCGAGTCGGCGGAGGCGACCGCCGCCGACCTCGACGTGGTGATGCACCGGGTGCGCACGTACGAGGAGGAGCTGAACGACCGAGCCACGCAGGACGAGCGGCGCCTGCAGCGGATCGCCGCCGCCGAGCAGCTCCGCGCCCAGATCGCGGCGGTCAGCGACGCCCTCGAGCGCTCCGAGGAGGAGTATCACACGTCGCTGGCGGCGGCCGAGTCCGGCGTCACGAGCGCCGAGGCCAGCCTCGAGCGTGCCACTGCGGCGCTGTCGGACGCGGTCCGGCGGCTTCGCCGGATCTCCGAGGCACTGCCCCCCGCGCTGCGCCCCAGGGCGGGCGACGACCCGCTCGGCGAGCTGCCCCGGCTGCGGGAGACGCTGGCGGCCGAGGTCGACCGCGCCGAGGTGGCCCTGGCCCAGGCCACCGGCGACCTCGAGCGCGCCCGCAGCGACATCGACGAGACCCAGGCCCAGCTGGACGACCACCTCACCGTGGTCCCGGCGGACGACGTGACCGACGACGACCTGCGGCAGGCGGTCCGGGACCTGGTCGCCGGCGCCGAAGTTGCCGTCGTGCTCGACGATCCCTTCGGCGACGTCGGGGATCTGCGCGACGAGCTCCTCGACGAGGTCGCGGGCGCCGCCCGGGAACGGCCCGTCGTGCTCCTGACCGACGACCCCGCCACCCTCGGCTGGGCCATCAGCCTGCCCGATGACGTCGGGACCGTGACCCGCCTGTCCGCCCCGCCCGCGCCCATCCCCAACCCCTCAGCCCAGGGCCCTGCGCTCGCCGCGGAGCCACGACCGGTCGGGTAGCCCAAGGAACGATCTGTGGCACGACGCATTCCCATCCGACGCAAGCTGGCGGCGGCGCTGGCGATCCCCATCGCCGCGCTGCTGGTGGTGGCCGGCCTCGAGGTGTTGCAGAGCACGCGCGACGCCGACGAGGTCAAGGAACAGACCGACCTCGCCACTGCCTCGGTGGGTCCATCGGGCGTCATCAGCACCCTCCAGGACGAGCGCAACTACGCCAGCCTCTGGCTCCTGGGCCAAGAGGGGAACGTCGAGGTCCCGGTCGAGACCTTCGACGAAGCCAAGCAGGCGACCGACGCCGCCATCGAGAGCTTCCGTGCCGACATCGCGAGCAAGGGCGGCGAGGTGATGGACACCTACAGCCCGGCGCTCGAGGCGCTCGACGGGCTCGCTGAGCTGCGCCAGCAAGTCGACACGTACGAGGGTGATCGGAACCTCCAAAACACCGACTACTCCGACCCGAACTTCGTCGGCTACACGGAGATCGTCGCCGGGCTGCTCGACGCCAACACCCAGGTGGCGCTGGCAATCGACGACCCCGTGCTGCGACGCGGCGTCGAACTCACCGACCTGGCCTCTCGCCAGACCGACGTGATCGCCCGCACGATCCGGTCGCTGCTCCTCGCGGGCGTGACCCGGAACGCCCTGCTCGACGAGTCCACGGAGATCGCCGAGGCGTCCGGGCTGTTCAGCCAGGTGCTCGCCAACGACGCCCAGGCCCACTCGCTGGGTGCGGGTGTCTACGAACCGGCGGCCCGCCGGCTCAAGGAGGACAACGACGCCATGGGGTTCATACCCCTGGCGCAGAAGACGATCGACGAGGCGCCTGGTCCGGTCCCGGTCGTCCCCATCCTCGACACAGTCGACGTCGACAAGAACTCGGGGTGGTACGGATTCCGGTCCCGCGTCGAGGACGTCCTGGTCGACCGCGCCGACGACCTCAACGCCGCCGCCGATCGGACGCGGATGTGGTTCATCGTCCTGGCCGCCGTGTCGGTCGGTGTTGCGGTTCTGGTGACGTGGTTGGTGTCGCGGTCGATCACGCGGCCGCTGCGGTCGCTGACCGGCCAGGCCACGGCGATGGCCGACCACCGCCTGCCGGAGGCGGTGCTGGACATCCTCGACACCCCCCTGGGCGAAGACGTCGAAGTCCCCGAGGTCGACCCCGTGGCCGTCCACACCCGCGACGAGGTGTCCGACGTCGCCGAAGCCCTCAACACCGTCCAAGACTCGGCGTTGGACCTGGCCGTCGAACAAGCGGTGCTGCGCCGCAACATCGCCGACTCCTTCGTCAACCTGGGTCGCCGCAACCAGAACCTGCTGGGCCGCCAACTCGACTTCATCACCGAGCTGGAGACCAACGAAACCAACCCCGACACCCTCTCCAACCTGTTCCGGTTGGACCACCTCGCCACCCGCATGCGCCGCAACGCCGAGTCGCTGCTGGTGCTGGCGGGCGTCGAACCGCCCCGCAAGTGGGCGGCACCGGTGCGGTTGAACGACGTGATCCGGGCGGCGTTGGGTGAGGTCGAGGACTACCAGCGGGTCACCGTCCGCGGCGTCGAACCCGCCACCATCGTCGGCGCCGCCGCCGCCGACCTCGCCCACCTCCTCGCCGAGCTCATCGAGAACGCCCTCGTGTTCTCACCCCCCGACCAAACCGTCGACATCCGCGGCCGGTTCCGGCCCCGAGCGGCCGTGGGAGCGGAAGGCATGTCCGGGGACGCGGGCAAGGCCGCCGAGGGGCCCGCGTACACGCTCGCGGTCATCGACTCGGGTCTCGGCATGCCGCCCGCCGACATCGAGGCCGCCAACCGCCGCCTGGCCGGCGCCGAGTCGTTCACGATCGCCCCGTCGAAGTACCTGGGCCACTACGTGGCCGGCAACCTGGCCGCCCGCCACGGCATCGGCGTGAGGCTCGACGCGTCGCCCGGCAACGGGATCACCGCCACCGTGAACATCCCGCCGGCCCTGCTCACCACCGAGCCGGTCGTGGGTGTCCCAGCAGTGCCGCCCGACGAGGGCCGGGAGCTCCCCGCGGCCCGGAGACCAGTCGCACCCGAGCCGGTCGGCGTCGCCGCAGTGGGGGGAGCGGGCCTCGCCTCCGCAGCGGAAGCCGGGGCCCAGGAGGCGGGCGATCCGTGGCGGAACGGCGAGTACCAGCCCGGGGTCACCAGCAGCTGGCCGGCGCCCGTCGGCCTGGCGGCCGGATCCCCATCAACCGAAGCGGAACCGAGCCGGACCCAGAGCGGGCTCGTCAAGCGCGCCCGCGCCAACGGCACCGGGCCCGTCGAACCCGAACCGGCGGCCGGCGCCGCCGAGGTGCCCCCGGCCGCCCCGGGCGCCGGCCCCAGTGGGGACCTGCTGGCCGCCCTGCGCCGGCACTCGGCGAACCTCCAGGGAATCCCGGGCATGGCCGGGCAGGCCCCATACCCGCCGCCCTCGGCCCGCGGGCCGCAACCGGTGCCGCCAGCGGATGCACCGCCGGCGCCGACCCACCGGCCGCCGCCGGGTGTCTACGACCCGACGGCACGCCGCGACCGCATCCCCGGGGGCGGAGCCCCGCAGGGTCCTCCGACCCCAGGCGAGCCGCTGACCCGTAGCCCCGACGTCGGTGGCGGGCCCGCACAGCCCCCGCCGACCGCGGTCCCCCGGACGGGCGGGCCGACGGGACCGGCGCCAGCCGTGGGCACCGAGGCCAGTCCTCCCCTCACGCGTCGCGTCCGCGGTGCGCAGATGCCTACGACCAACCCGATGTCGGTTCGCCGCGAGACGGGCGAGCATCCGGCCACGCCCGGCGGTCCCGCCGGGCAGCCACCCGACGCGGGTCGACAGCCTCGGCAGACCCGCTCGGCCGACGACGTCTACAGCTTCCTGACCAACTTCACCGCCGGTGTGCAGCGGGGCCTCGACGATTCCCGACCCGCGGACCGCTCCGGTGAGGACAACGGCAGCCGCTGAGCGTCAGCTTCAACCATCACCCCAACTTGGTCAGCGACCTCCTGAGGTTGCGGATCGCCTGCTGGGTGCGTTGCTCGTTCTCGATCAGCGCGAAGCGGATGTAGCCCTCTCCGCCGGGACCGAAGCCGACACCGGGTGAGACCGCCACCTGCGCCTCGCGGACCAGCATGGAGGCGAACTCGACCGACCCCAGGTCCCGGTAGGGCTCGGGGATCGGCGCCCACGCGAACATCGTCCCCCTCGGCCGGGGCACGTCCCAGCCGATGCGGTGGAGGCCGTCGATGAGCACGTCGCGGCGCCGCTGGTACACCTCCCGCACCTCGTTCGGTGTGTCGGCGGCCTCGTTGAGCGTGACCGTGGCGGCGATCTGGATGGGCTGGAACGTGCCGTAGTCGAGGTACGACTTGAGCTTTGCCAGCGCCTGGACCACGTCGGCGTTGCCGACGAGGAACCCGACCCGCCATCCCGCCATCGAGAACGCCTTGGTCATCGAGTAAAGCTCGACCGCGCACTCCTTCGCGCCCTCGGCCTGGAGGATCGACGGCGGCTCGAACCCGTCGTAGCCCAGTTCGGCGTACGCGTTGTCGTGCACGACCATCGCCCCGTGCTCCCGTGCGAAGTCGACCACCTGCTGGAAGAACTCGAGGTCGACGGTGGCCGTCGTCGGGTTGTGGGGGAAGCTCAGCACGATGACCCGTGGCTTGGGCCATGAGTACTCGTAGGCCTCGTGGACACGCTCGATGAAGTTGCCGTCGGTCGACATCGGGATCTCGCGCGCCGATGCCCCTGCGAACAGCGGGCCGAAGATGTGGATGGGATACGACGGCGACGGGACCAGCGCCGCATCCCCCGGCCCCAGCAGCACCCACATCACGTGCGAGTAGCCCTCCTTGGCACCGATGGTGCTGATGACCTCCCGCTCGGGATCTAGCGACACGCCGAAGCGCCGCTGGTAGAGGTCGGCGAGCGCCAGGCGCAGCTTGGGTATGCCCCGGCTGGCGGAGTACCGGTGGTTGCGGGTGTTGTGGGCGGCCTCGCACAGCTTGTCGACGGCCACCGCCGGCGACGGCAGGTCGGGGTTGCCGAACCCGAGATCGATCACGTCGAAGCCAGCTCGCCGGGCCTCGACCTTCAGACCGTCGATGATCGTGAAGACGTAGGGCGGCAACCCGGTGATGCGGCGGAACTCCATTACTTCCCGCTCCTGATGCTTCGCAGCGGGCCGCTCGGGCCGCCGGCGTGTTGCTTCCCGCTCCCACGGCCGCTCGGGCCGGGCTCGCTCTCTCGCCCTTCGGGACGCTCGCTCATGCAGCCCACGGTACACAGGAGGGTTTCGGAGTCCCGCAGCCGATTCCTGCCCTGGTCACGGGTCGGGTCGTCGGGGATCATTCCCTCGTGACCACACCCATCGACGTCGTGATCGAGATCCCCCGGGGCAGCCGCAACAAGTACGAGTTCGACCACGAGCGCCACGTCTTCCGCCTCGACCGGCGCCTCTTCACCGCCACCGTCTATCCCGCCGACTACGGGTTCATCCCCGACACCCTGTCGGAGGACGGCGACCCGCTCGACGCGCTGGTGCTGCTCGACGACCCGACCTTTCCCGGATGCTGGGTCAGCGGTCGTCCGGTCGGCGTGTTCTGGATGGAGGACGACAAGGGTCCCGATGCCAAGGTCCTCTGCGTGCCCGCCGGGGATCCCCGCTGGGACCAGGTGTCCGACATCGCCGACCTGCCCGCCTACCTGACCGAGGAGATCGAGCACTTCTTCGAGGTCTACAAGGTCCTGGAGCCCAACAAGCACTCCAGCGTGCGCGGCTTCGAGGGAGCGGACGCCGCCGCCAGCGAGATCGAGGCCTGCCGGCGACGGCATGCCGAGCGGCAAGCGCAGCCCTCCGGCTAGCGCCCACATGCGGGCCTATCGGCTCGACCTCTTAGTTGATCGTCGAGGCCTCCCGGCCACCGAGCAGGGCGGCGCCCGTGGCCCCGGCCCGCTCCCCCAGCTCGGCCAGCACGATCCGCACGTCCTCGCGCTCCTCTGGCGCCATGACCTGGCGCAGGTAGGACGCGCGGACGGGCTCCATCAGGACCTCGCCCGCCTCCACCAGGCCTCCACCGATCACGACCAGGGAGCAGTCGAGCAGCGTGACGAGGTTGCCGACCCCGAGGGCAACCCACCCGGCGAACTCACGCATCACCTCGAGGGCGTCCTCGTCGCCCTCGCGGGCGGCCTGGGTGACGTGTTCTCCCCGCACGTTGTCCGCCACACCCCCGGCAAGCTCGACGCCCCGTTCGAACTGCCCCGCCTCGGCGGCCTGCCGGCCGAGCCAGGCGAGGCCGCTGCCGGATGCGAAACGCTCCCAGCAGCCCCGGCGGCCACACGGGCAACGCGGACCCCGGGGATCCACGACGATGTGGCCGGCCTCGCCGCCGAAGCCGTGTGCGCCCCGCACCAACTCGCCGTCGGCGATGATGCCGGCCCCGATGCCGGTGCCCAGCGTCACCAGGACGGCGTCGTCGGCGCCACGGGCGGCACCGGCGAGATACTCGGCCCACGCGGCGCAGGTGGCATCGTTGTCGACGCGGATCGGCAGCCCGAGCCTCTTGTCGAGCTCCACCCCGATGTCGATGTTGCGCCGACCCGGCAGGTTGGGGCTGACGCGCAGGCGGCCGGTGCGGTCGATCAGGCCGGCGATCCCGACGCCCACCGAGGTGATTCCCGGTGTCCCGACCTGGGCGTCGAGTTGCCGCACCACGTCCGCCATGGCGTCGAGGAGCCCGGTCGTCGAGTCCGGCGTGCGCAACCGGGCCTCGCCGAGCAGGACGGCGGGGTCCTCGGCTCGCAGCGCCACACCGAGGACCTTGGTCCCCCCGACATCGATGCCCGCCAGCAATCCGGTTTCCCACTCGGTCACGGACGAACGGCGACGGCTCAATAGCGGAGCAGGGCGCCGATCCGCCCCATGACGTCGAGGTCGGCGTTGCCGACGCAGATCTCCACCTGGCACGACTGCGCCAGGGCCTCCTCGATGGCGTCCTCGACCATGTCGTCGACCGGCACCATCTCCCCCCGGCAGCCCTTGCAGCGGCGACCGATGGTGGCGAGCGTGCCGCAACCGGTGCACCGCCAGCCGGGGGCCGCGTAGCCCTTGGAGAGGATCAGCGTGTCGACGCGATGGGCGGCCAGTGCCTCGACCACCGGACCCAGGCCCGCCACCCCCCGTCGTCGCGCGGCGACGGCGGTGCGCAGTCGCTCGACGAGCACGGCCTCGCGGCGGCGCTCGACCTCGGCCTCCGCGGCCTGGGCGGCGGCCAACACCTCGGCATGACCCGCGGTGACGGGGATCGAGATCTGCCCACACAGCCGCGACCGCAGGTACGGATGCAGGTCGGACTCGAGCTGCGCACGGACATGGGGGTCGCAGGCACCAATGACCAGGTGGCGGAAGGGGCGCTGGTTCCACACCTCGAACGCCACCCGAGCGGCGTGACGGAGGTGCTGCTGCGTATGCGTCTCCACGACCTGCTTGAGGTCGCTGCCCCGGTCGCGCTCGCCCCGGACGTCGAGGTCGCGGGGCACGGCCTCGAACAACTCCGACCGCTCCGCCAGCTCCCCGAGCTCGAACACGAACATCCGGGCCCGCTGCCGATCCGCCAGCAAGACACCTATCGGCTCGTGCTCGCGCAACAGCACCTCCAGCTCGCCCACGGCCGGGACGTGATTGATCACCACGCGGCTGTGCACGGGCATCGGCAGCTCGATGACCTCCCAGAGCCGGTCGGCCGAGCAGGCGAAGATCGCCAGGCCGCGGACGCGGGACCGGTCGATGCCGCCGCGGACGTACTGCTCGATGCGATGCAGGTCACCAAATACGGACGCCTGCCCGTCGGCCCGGGTCCGCGCATCCTTGAGCAGGACCTCGACCTCGTGCTCGAGGTCACGCTGGCGCGCCACCCGGCGCCCGTCGACGTCGAGGTAACAGGATGTGATCGGTGCTCGCTCCCCCTTGATCGATGCCAACTCGCGAATCGTGGCCTCGGTCATGGCCGCCACGGCGCCTCCTCGAGCATGGGGGTTCGGCGATCGGTCGACCTCGTGTGCCGATCGTACGCGACCGACCCGGCTCCCGCTGGGGGCTGTCGGAGGCGGCCAGGCGCCGGTGGCACCCGGCCCGGCGCCGCCGTCACGCCACCGTGATGCGCTCGATCGTCGGTTCCGGAACGGCTCCGATGCCGTCCCCGTCGCCCTGCTCGCCGTCGTCCTCCCGGGCGGACGGGGTGGTCGCGCGGCGGCGGGCGGCGTCACCCATCGCGCCGACCGCACCCACCAGGGTGGCGACCGCTGCCGGGTCGTCGATCAGGTCCTCGGCCACGTCGAGCAGGGCGCGTGCGGCGTGGATCAGCTCGCGCGCCGCGGCCTGCAGGTGCTGGACTCCCTCCCGGGCACGGTCACGGTCCGGGCAGTTCGCATCGAGTTCCATCCACAATCCCTCTCGGCTCAGCGCGCCTCGGCCCACGCGTGGAGCGGCACGTCGTCTTGACTCACCGTGGTCAGCGCGGCCTGGGCTCACGCTGCAGATCCCGTACGGTTCTGTGCCCACATGCGGGCTATCCGCTCGGCCTCTCCGTGGCGGCGAAGGTCACCAGGAGCCGGCCCTCGTGCAGGCGCGCCCCCGCAACCACTCGGCGGCTGAGCGAGTCGGGGAGCTGCAGCGCCCGGCGGTAGGCGCCCACCCGCACGAGCAGCTCCCCGTTGCGCCTGCCCAACTCGAGCTCATCGCGCGCGATGAACGGCAGGTCCACCTCCAACACCGTCGCCGCCCCGCGGCGCCGCACGCGCATGGGCTCGCTCCGACCGAACCGCGCCGTCGGGTCCTCGTCGCCGTAGAGGGCGTCGGCCACCGTGCGCAACGCCTCTGGGCCCACCGGTTCCGCCGGCTGCAGCGCGAGCCTCAGCACCGGCACGGGGGCGAAGTCCTCGTCGATGGCCGACAGGTGCTGGGCGTGCAGCGCCTTCCACCGGGCGAACCACGGGTCGGCGACGTCGTCGGGCAGGATCCGGTTCGCGATCACGGCGTCCACGTGGTAGCCGAACAGCGCCAGGTAGGTGTACGTGCGCCTCGCCTCGGCGACGACCAACCGCTCCGGGTTCACCACCAGCCGCACGCTGGTGCGGGTCCCGTCCGTGAGGATCTCGCGCACGCCCGCGAGCCGGTCGTAGAACCGTCGAGTGGCAGCGAAGAGGTCGTCGTCGGCCACGGGCAGCGTGGTGATGCGGGACATGACCGGCGACACGATCCGGTTCATCTGCCGCCCGACGGGGAACACCCGCTCCATGTAGCGGGCCAACACGTCGGGCAGCGACAACAACCGGATCGTCTCGGCGGTGGGGGCACAGTCGACCACCACGACGTCCCAGTCGGCGTCGGCGTGCTCGCGGATGTCGGCGAGCGCGAACACCTCGTCCATCCCCGGCACCACCGACAGCTCCTCGGCCTCGAGCGTGTCGATCCCCGCCCAGCGGAACACCTCCACCAGGTAGCGCTGGATCTCGGCCCAGGAGTCCTCCATGCGGTCCTGGGCGTCGAGCTGCTGCCCCCAGAGGCCATCGGCCACCGGGGCGACGAGCGGGCCCAGCTCCACGTCGAGGGCGTCGGCGAGCGAGTGCGCGGGATCGGTCGACAGCACCAGGGTCCGGAGGCCGGCGTCGGCGCAGCGCAGGGCGGTCGCCGCCGCCGCGGTGGTCTTGCCCACGCCGCCCTTGCCGGTGAACAGCAGCACCCGGGCGTCGCCGGTCGCCCGGTCGCTCGATCGTGCCCCAGCGCTCGGCATCAATGTTCCAGGTGGTCGCGCAGCTGGCGCAGTGCGGTGTGGACGATGCGCGCCTCGGCCCGTCGCTTGACGAAACCCGGCAGGGGCACCATGAGGTCCACCTCGAGGTGGTAGGTGACCTCCGTGCGGTCGGGGTCGCCGTCGACGGCACGGAGCTCGTAGGACCCGTCGAGCTTGCGCGTGATGTCGCCCTGGACCAGGCGCCATGCCAGCACGTCGGGCGCCTGCGCGTAGTCGTAGCGCAGCGTGTAGCTGGTGCTCCGGCCCATCGCCGCAGCCCGGAAGGCCACGTCGCTGGGACGGCCCTCGTCGTCACGATCGACGACCGTCGCCGACTTCAGGTCGTGGGCCCAGGTCGGGTAGTCATCGAAGTCGGTGAGCACGTCCCAGATGCGCTGCGGCGACGCGCCGATGACCATCTGCTGCGTCGCCTGGTCCATGACGCTGGGCTCCTCCCGGCACGGGGCGATGGAACGTGGGGCACGTTAGTGAACGCCGATTCCGCCTGCTGCAGCCCCCGCCCCGCCCGGCGGGCAGGGGTCTCGTGCCCGCGGCATGTCACTGATTTCACTGATCGGGTTCGGGCGGCTTCGCCGGGAAGCGACCGTGGCGTGCCGCCCACAGCGCCATGAGGCCCAGCCCGAGCATGGGGACGAGGACCGAGAACGCCAGCGCCGTGAATGGCCGCAGCGCTGCCGCTGTCACTGCCACCACCACCTGCACGGCGAGCGCGCCGCGCAGCAGCCGGGTGACGTCCGGGGGAGCCACGTCGTCGCCGAGGAAGAAGAGCCCACCCATGGTGATCGTCTCGTAGCGGCTCCGGCCGATGGCCAGCACGTAGGCCCAGAGGAAGGCGCCGCATCCCGCTGCGAACAGCACGAGATCGACGGGGACCGACAGCGGCAGGAACGTGTCGGGCCGCGCCGCCGCCAAGGCCGAAGCCACCACGAACACGCCCGTCGTCCAGATCGCCAGCCGGCAGATCAGGTCTCGTCCGGCACCCGGCTCCACCCGATCGCCGTTGTGATCGTCGTGTGCCGCGCGGCCCAGGCGATCGCCGCCGCCGGGCTCCCCGCCACGTGGGTCGCCGGCGTCATCGTCGACGGGTCCGTGGCCAAGTCGGTCGCCGCTGCGGTCGTCGTCGGCTCGGCCACGCCCGGGGCTCACCACCGCGCCAGCACCTCCGCCAGTCGGCCGGCCAAGCGGTCGTAGCCGAACTCGGCGACGGCCCGGTCACGCGCGGCGGCGCCCATCGCTCGACGGCGATCGGGATCGTCGAGGAGCTGAGCCAGCGCGGCCGTCACGGCGCTCACGTCGGACGGACTGTCGACCACCAACCCTGTCTCGCCGTCGGCCACCGCCTCGGCCGCGCCACCACTGTCGCCGGCCACCTGCGGCACCCCGCAGGCTGCGGCCTCGAGGAAGACGATGCCGAAGCCCTCCTGCTCGAGCCCGCGCCAGCGGTTGCGGCACAGCATCGCGAACACGTCGGCGCAGCCGTACAGCTCGGCCAGGTCGTCGTCGGGCACCCGGCCGAGCATCCGCACCGGCGCTCTGGTGCGCATCGCGAGGCGATCCAGCCGCGATCGATCACGTCCGCTGCCTCCGATCGCCACCAGGAGGTCGGATCGGGTCCCCGCCAGCTGCGCCGCCGCCTTGATGAGCACATCCATGCCCTTGCGCGGCACCAGGCGGCTCAAGCTCAAGATCACCCGCCCGTCCTCCGGCAGGCCGAAGCGAGCCCGTGCCTTCGCCCGCTGCTCCGGGTCGAGCGGCCGGAACCTCTCGGTGTCGACGCCGGGCGGGACGACGGTGACCGGCAGCGACCGCCCGGCCGCCCGCTCGGCCTCGTCCGCGGGATACCCACCGGCGGCGATCACGGCAGCGGCGCCGCGCAGCACGCGCCCCAGCTGGCGCCCGATGATCGGCAGCCGACCCGGCACTGTCACCTCCGCGCCGTGGAGCACCACGCCGTACGGCAGACGCAACCGGGGGCCCACCAGACCGACCGGCAACGCCGGGTCGAGCATCACCAAGCCGGCCCCCGTCTCGGCCGCGACGCCATCGATGCGGCGGACCATCGCCGTCGTGGGTAGGAGCACCTTCTGGGTGACGCGCTCGATCCGGAACCGCTGGCCGGCGTCCCAGGCCGCGGCGCTGTCGTGCGGCGTGGTCAGCACCGTGAAGCTGTCGGGAGGCAGCCGGCGCCACAGCTCCCACAGGTACGACTGGATGCCCCCGAGCTTGGGCGGGAAGTCGTTGGTGACGAGGAGGTGGGACACGAGGGCTTCTCGAGCTGGGCGGGGGTCAGCCGGCCGCCGCCCCGGGTGTCGGCGCCCCGGGCGGAGCGGGGGCAGCGGACACGCGTGCGTCGACCGCCGCCTCCAGCTCGGCGCGGACGAGCGGGTCCGGGTCGTCGGCGACGTCGGCCAGCACGCTCAGGAGGTCGGAACGCCCCAACCGCCTGGCGGCCCAGACGGCGTGTGCGCGCACCAGGGGATCGGCATCGACCAGGAGCCGACACAGCGTCGCCACCACGGCGGGATCTCGGGCGTCGGCGACGTTGCCGAGCACCACCAGCGCGTTGCGGCGCAGGTACCGGGCTTCGCGGCGGGGTACGTACCAGCGCCCGTACCGGGCCATGAGATCGTCGTCGCTGGCCGCCAACAGGTCGAGGAGGTCGACGACCGGCTGCGCGCCGGGCGCGGCTTCGCTCGCCGGCTCGATCCGGTCGACGCGGTTGTTGGGCGGGCACACCTCCTGGCAGTCATCACAGCCGTAGAGCCGATCGCCGAGCGCGACCCGGTGATCGCGGGGGAACGGCCCCTCCATCTGCAGCATCCACGCCAGGCACCGCCGGGCGTCCACCACTCCCGGGGCGACAATGGCACCGGTGGGGCATCCGTCGATGCAGCGCGTGCAACCACCGCAGCCATCGGCCAGTGGCCGGCCACGGGTCGCCAGCGGCGCATCCGTGACCACCGATCCGAGCACGAACCAGCTGCCCCGACCCGGCAGGAGGAGGTTGGCGTTCTTGCCGTACCAGCCGATGCCGGCCCGGAACGCCGCCTCGCGATCGACGAGGGCGTTGTCGTCGGCCACGACCCGGCAACGCCAGCCCGCAGCCTCGAGCTCGCGAGCGATGACCGTCAGCGCCGATCGCAGTGGGGCGTAGTGGTCCTCCCAGGCGTAGCGGGCGACGCGACCCCACGGCCCGGTGGGGCGCATCGACCCGGGAGCTCGTGATGATCGCCCGTCCGCTGCGGATGGTGGCGCTGCCTCCCGCCGATAGCTGCGGGCGCCGACGACGATCGCACGGGCCCCTGGCAGCGCTCGCCCGGGATCGGACGACCGATCGGGACGCCTGTAGGTGAACGCCATGCCCGCGTGCATGCCGGCGGCACGTCGGCGCTCGAGGTGGCGGCGCGCGGTGGCGAACGGCCCGGCCGGAGCGACGCCGACCGCGTCGAGTCCGTGCGCACGCCCCGCTTCCACCAGGTCGGCGACGCTGGGAACGCGCCGAGGCTGGTGAACGACGGCCATGGGCACCGCGCCATCGTGCCGGTCACCCAGTCGCCGGGCAACCCGGGCACCGTCGTCAATGCCCGGTCGTGACTCAGCCCGTGCGGCGGATGTGGCGCGACACCGGGAGCAAGCCCGCGTCGGACAGCGTGCGGAGTGCCCGCGCCTCCGCGACATCGACCACCACCGCCTCCCCGGGTTCGCGAGAGCAGATGAAGGTCACCAAGCAGTCGGCGCAGCATTCGGTGTCCTGCATCGCACAGTCGTCGCAGTCGATGCGGAGGACGCCGTCGCTGGGGTCGTGGGAACGGGCCATCGACGTCTCCTCGGCTCGGGTCACGGGCCACGGCCGCCCGGAATCTCGTTACTCCACCCATGCCCCGACGTTACGAACGACCTGTGACACTCAAGGCACGTCAGGCGACCCGCCCACTACCATGCCGCCGGCGTGGATCAGCAGATCCGGTTTTGCACCGCACCCGATGGTGTGCGACTCGCCTACGCGGTGCACGGGCACGGACCGCCGATCGTGAGGGCGGCAACCTGGCTGACGCACCTCGAGTTCGACTGGGAGAGTCCGGTCTGGCGGCATTGGCTCGACGGGCTCACCGCCGGCCACACACTCGTCCGGTACGACGAGCGCGGGTGCGGCCTGTCAGACCGTGAAGTCGGCCACCTCTCGATCGATACGTGGGTAGCAGACCTCGAGACGGTGGTGGACGCCGTAGGCATCGACCGCTTCGCTCTGCTGGGCATATCCCAAGCTGCGGCCATCACCCTTGCCTACGCGACCCGCCACCCCGAACGGGTCTCGCATCTGATCCTGTACGGCGGCTACGCACGTGGGCGGAAGCTCCGCGGGCAGCGGCCCCAGGAGGAGGCGCTGGCCTCCGCGATCCGTGCCGGCTGGACGGACCCGGATCCCACCTTCCGCCACGTCTTCAGCATGCTGTTCCTCCCGGGCGGCACCCCCCAGCAGATGTCGTGGTACGACGACATGCAGCGCCGGTCGACATCATCGGACACGGCGGTGCGGCTGTACGAGGCGCGTGGGACCATCGACGTGGTCGACCTCGCCCGGCAGGTGACGAGCCCAACGCTCGTCATCCATGCACGGGACGACCGGGCCGTACCCGCCGACGAGGGCAGGACGCTCGGTGCCCTGATCCCCGGCGCACGCCTGGTTCTACTGGACTCGGCGAACCACATTCTCCTCTCGGATGAGCCGGCCTGGCCGGCGTTCCTGGCCGAGGTCCGCGGCTTTCTCGGAACGAGCCGAGCTCCAGTGGCCGGGCGGCTCGAAGACCTGAGCGATCGCGAGTACGAAGTCCTCGAGCTGACCGCGATCGGGATGACCAACGATGCGATTGCCGAACGGCTGATCATCAGCGTCCGCACGGTCGAACGCCATCTGTCCAACGTCTACGCCAAGCTGGGCGTCTCGGGTAAGGCAGGACGGGCGGCGGCCGCCGCTGCCTTCGCTGAGACGCGCGGGTCTCACGATTCCCGCTGATCGGCTGCGTGCAGACCGCCAGGACCCTCCTCGCAGTTGCGTGCTGGCGCCGATGCGGCTGCGACGCCATGTCCGTACCGTCGTGACCTGACTGCGTCCGCGGCGAGACGTGGCGGTGCCATCGCCGCGGGCGCGCGAGCCAACGGCGAAGAGGATGGATCCGATGCAACTCGATCAGATGGCTGACCCGGCGCCGAACCCGACAGCACCGGCGCCGATGGCGCCCGCCGCGAGTCACCGGAGCGGAGCCGGCCCCAACCGGACTCGCGACGTCCGTGGTGGCGGCGGCGTCAGGCTGCATGTGAACGAGTGGGGCAACTCGGACGGGCCTCCCGTCCTGTTCTTGCACGGGTGGTCGCAGAGCCAGCTGTGCTGGGCCCGGCAGGTCACTGGCCCCCTGGCCCGAGACAACCGCATCGTCACGGTCGACAACCGCGGCCATGGGATGTCCGACAAGCCGCTGGACGTCGAGCAATACGTTGACCAGCAGCTCTGGGCGGATGACGTGGCGGCCCTCATCGACCAGATGAACCTGGATCGCCCGGTACTCGTTTGCTGGTCGTATGGCGGCTTCATCGTGACTGACTACGTCCGGGCCCATGGAGAGGACGCCATCTCCGGGATCAACCTG
>Ga0081455_10003004_pt1 | contig 19680 bp, 20 predicted proteins | sample TabmetS3T2R1_FD_70207 | JGI IMG/M metagenome (GOLD analysis project Ga0081455, IMG submission 70207) | Tabebuia heterophylla rhizosphere microbial communities from the University of Puerto Rico - S3T2R1 | ecosystem: Host-associated > Plants > Roots > Rhizosphere ... | reverse complement strand
CGCTGTCTTGGTGCCGGTGCGCGCCACGGCGGCGGCGGGCGCGTACTTCGAGCAACAGGTGCTGTTCAAGGCCTCGCAGGACCCGGGGTACGCGTGCTTCCGCATCCCGGCCATCGTGCGCACCACGAATGGCACGCTGCTGGCGTTCGCCGAGGGACGGGTCGGCAACTGCGGCGACGCCGGCGACATCGACCTGGTCGTGAAACGCTCGACCGACGGCGGGCGAACCTGGTCGGCTCTGTCGGTGGTCAACCCGGGCGGTGGCGACACCCACGGCAACCCGGTTCCGATCGTCGACCGCACCACCGGGCGCATCGTGCTGATCACCACGTACAACAAGGGCCGCACCGACAGCGCCGGCTGCGCGACACCGTGCCCGCGCACGCCGCACGAGCAGTACAGCGACGACGACGGCCTGACCTGGTCGACTCCGCGGGACATCAGCGCCGAGGCGTCGCGCCCGGACTGGGACTCGTGGTACGCGTCGGGCCCGGTGCACGGCATCCAGCTTTCCCAAGGACGGCACGCCGGGCGGCTGGTCTTCGGGATCAACGCCGAAACCAGCAACGGCGTCACCCCGATCGCCAACCACGCCGCGCTGATCTACAGCGACGACCACGGCGCCAGCTGGCACGTCGGCGCGGTCGACACGTTCCCGTTCCCGCCCGGCGGCACATTCAGCCAGAAGCCGTCCGAGGTCAGCCTGACCGAGCTGGCCGACGGCTCGATCTACGCGGCCGGACGCGAGCAGAGCGGCACCGACATCGGCAACCGCGACTACGCGATCAGCCGCGACGGCGGGCAGACGTTCAGCACGCCGTTCACGACGATCCCTGACCTCGTCACGCCGATGGTGCAAGGCTCCGTGCTGCGGCTGCACCGCGACGACCGGCCCGACCGCATCCTGTTCTCTTCGCCGTCGGACACCGACCGCCGCCGCTGGATGATGATCCGCTCGTCCTACGACGGCGGCCGGACCTGGGAGAACACCGATCAGGGCACGCTGATCACCTCGGACTGGTCGGGCTACTCCGACCTGGTCCAGATCAGCCCGCCGTCCGCATCGTCGACCGACATCGGCCTGCTGTACGAGGGCGGCGCGGTCGACGCCCGGGACGAGATCCGCTTCGCCCGGTTCAACGAGGCCTACCTCGGCTGGCGCAATTCGGCCGGCCCGGTCACGGCCGATGTGTCGCACCACGCCGACGCCCATGTGCTGGGCGGTGCCGGCCTGGCCGACGGGCGGTTCGGCGGCGGCCTGCAACTCGACGGCGTCGACGACTACGTGCGGGTGCCGTGGAACCCGGCCCAGCCGCCCGGCGCGGGCGACTTCACCTGGACGGCCTGGTTCCGGTACGGCGCTACGACCGGCAACCAGGTGTTGCTGTGGATGGGCGGCATGGGCACGACCGCCCCGCAGGTGTGGCTGCGGGGCGAACCGGCCAACCACCGGCTGATCGCACTGATGACCACGCCGGCCGGTACGAAGTCGATTGCTTCCACCGATGCGTACGCCGACCAGGCCTGGCACCACGTCGCGTTCGAGCGCACCGGCGGCCAGTTGCTGATGTACGTCGACGGCGCACTCGTCGCGTCCGGGCCGGACGCGCCCGGCTCGGTCAGCCAGATCGTGTCGTTCCAGATCCAGATCGGTGAGCGGCTCGACGGCGCGTTCCACTTCGACGGCACGCTCGACGAGGTGCGCATCTACTCGCGTGCCCTGTCGCCGGCCGAGCTCGACCAGATCCGCACCACCAACGCCGACCCGCTGGCCGGCGAGGTGCTGCGGCTGCCGTTCGACAAGATTCGCCAGGAGGCGTGATGCGCAGGATCCTCGTCGTTGCCGCGGCGGCCGCCCTCGGGCTCACCGCCGCGGTCAGCGCCACGGCCGCCACCGGGTCGCCGGCCGCCGTACCCCGGTGTACGGAATCCGTGCCCTACACGGCCAGGGCCGACGGTTACGCCAGCTTCCGCATTCCGGCGATGATCACGGCTGCCGACGGGTCGGTGCTGGCCTTCGCCGAAGGGCGGCGCGCCGACACGGCCGACTCGGGCAACATCGACGTCGTGCTGCGCCGCTCGGCCGACGGCGGCTGCACGTGGACGCCCTTGCAGGTGGTGGCCCACGGTGACGGCAACACGCGCGGCAACCCGGCGCCGGTGCTGGATCCGGCCACCCGGCAGATCGTGCTCGTCACGTCCTACAACGCCGGATCGGTCACCGAGACGCAGATCCTGCAGGGCAAGGTGACGCCGGAGCAGTCGCGGCGGGGGTTCGTGCAGATCAGTTCGGACAACGGCGTGACGTTCACCGATCCGCGTGAGATCACGTCCGACACGAAGCGGGCCGACTGGCGCTGGTACGCGACCGGACCCGGCCACGCGACGGCGCTCGGCACCGGGCCGCACGCCGGGCGGCTCGTCGTGCCGGCCAACCACTCGATCGCGCCGCCGGCCAGCTCGACCGACCTCGGCTCGGAGGCCAAGTACTACGGCGGCCACGACATCTACAGCGACGACCACGGCGCAACCTGGCACATCGGCTTCTCCGACGACAACCCCGACGGCTACCTCAACGTTAACGAGACGAGTGCGACTCAGCTGACCGACGGGCGGGTGTACTTCAACGCCCGCGACCACAACGGCACCGCGCCGGGTACGCGCACCGATGCGTACTCCAGCGACGGCGGGGCCACCCTGGACGCGCCGTACGCGCCGCAGGACACGATCGCCGGCCCGGTGGTCGAGGGCAGCGTGCTGCAGGTGCGCAACGGTCCGCTGCTCTACTCCGGCCCGGCCGACCCGGCCGCCCGCGCCGCGATGACGATCCGGGTCAGCCACGACCAGGGCCGGACCTGGGCGGGCCCGCTCGCGATCTCGGGCTGGCCGGCCGCCTACTCCGATCTCGTCGCGCTCGGCCACAACGTCGTCGGCCTGCTGTACGAGACCGGACCCGCGACGTCGAGCGACACGATCACGTTCCGCCGGATCCCGCTGACCGACCTGCGCTGACTCCGGCTAGACCGTCCACAGTGCCTCCGTCGGGGACATGCGGGCCGCCCGCAGCGCCGGCAGCAGTCCGGCAACGGCGCCGATGAGGAGCGCCGCGCCGAGGCCACCGGCCCACGCGAGCATCGGGATCACGATCGCCCAGTGCTTGGCGCTCGCGTAGGCGGCGGTCGACAGCGCGCCCAGTCCGACGCCGATCGCGCCGCCGAGCAGCGCGAGCAGGATCGCCTCGGCGAGAAACTGCAGGCGAACGTGACCCTTCGTCGCGCCGAGGGCTCGCCTCAGGCCGATCTCGGAGCGCCGTTCCAGCACCGAGATGACCATGATGTTGGCGACGCCCACCGCGCCGACCAGCAGAGACACGGCGCCGAGGCCGAGGAACAGCCCGTTGAGGGCGCTCTTCGCCTTGGCGCGGGCGACCAGCGCGGCCGAGGGCTGGCTGACGCTCACGTCACCGGGTGACTCGGGGTTGGCGGTGGCGCCGAGCACCGACTGCACGGCGTCGACCTGATCCGTACGCGCGCGTACATAGATCGTCGACGGGTGGCCGTCGAACCCGAGATACGTCTTCGCCGCCGGAAACCCGACCAGAACGGCAGTGTCGATCTCCGGCGCAAGTACAGCCGGGTTGAGGATGCCGGCGAGGTAGAACCACTGGTGGCCGACCCAGATCCGCTCGCCCGGGTAGACCCGATCGATGCCGAGCCGCTCGGCCGCCGCTGCGCCGAGCACGGCCACCGGCTGGGTCGCTGTGGCCGCGTTGAGGTAGCGGCCCCGCGCGAGCGTCGTACCGAGCGTGGTCGGCAGGTCCAGGCTGGCTGCCTGGACGGTGATCGCGTTCGTGTTCACGTCGGGGATGAACGGGTTGCGGTAGGCCTTCGCGCCGGTCGATCCGGTGTACTGGGTCTCGTCCACCGGCGCGATCCGGGCGATCATGCTGGGTGCCGCGAAGGGCAGTTCGGCCGTGTCGCCCAGCAGGTTCTGGCCGTTGGTGACGGTGAGCAGGTTGGTGCCGAGCCGGTCGATCTCGGCGAGCAGGCCGGCCTGCGACGACGACGAGAGCCCGAGCACCGCCACGATCGCGGCGACGCCGATGGAGATGCCGAGAGCCGAGAGCGCGGCGCGCAGCTTGCGGGTGCGCACACCGACGCTGGCCAACCGGCCGAGGTCGGCCAGCCGCATCCGACGCCCCGCCGGCGGCGCGCTCACGCCGAGCTCCCGGAGCGGGAGGACGCGTTGTCGGCGACGATGCGGCCGTCGAGCATCTCGATCCGTCGCGGCAACCGCGCGGCCACCTGCCGGTCATGGGTGATAACCACGATCGTCGCGCCGTCCGCATTGAGCCGCTCGAGCAGCGTGATGATCGAGTGTCCGGTGGCGCTGTCGAGGTTGCCGGTGGGCTCGTCGGCCAGCACGATGGCCGGCCGGCCGACCAGGGCCCGGGCGATCGCCACGCGCTGCCGTTCGCCCCCGGAGAGCTGGGTCGGTCGCGCGGCGGCCCGGTGCCCGAGCCCGACCTGGTGCAGCGCCTCGAGGGCCCGCCGGCGGCGCTTGCCGACCCGTATGCCCGCGTACAGAAGGCCGTCGGCCACGTTGTCCAGGGTCGTCGAGTGCTCGGCCAGGAAGAACTGCTGGAAGACGAATCCGATCCGGGTGGCCCGCAGGGCCGAGAGGCGGCGATCCGGCAGCCGGGCGGCGTCCAGGCCGGTGATCAGCACCCGCCCCGAGGTCGGCCGGTCGAGGGTGCCGAGCACGTGCAGCAGCGTGGTCTTCCCCGACCCGGACGGTCCGACGATCGCGACGAGTTCGCCCGCGCGCACTTCGAAGCTCACGCCGCGCAGTGCCGCCACGGGTGGCTGGCTCGGATAGGTCTTGGTCACGTTCTCGATCTCCAGCACGGTCATGACGAGGGCACCACCACGTGCTGCCCGGCCGACAGGCCAGGTCCGGTCACCTGCACCAACCCGTGCGCGTCGTCGAAGAGCCCCAGCGACACGGGCACCAGTTTGTGGATGCCGTCGCCGCCGACCACCTCGACGGCATAGCCGCCGGCGCCGGCCAGCGCGACGAGCGCGGTGACCGGTACGACCAGGGCGTTCTTGGCGGTGTCGGTCGTGATCGCCACCTGCACCGGCGCCTGGTCCAGCGTGCCGGTCGCGTCGGGGTCGCTGAGCGTGACGTCGACAGCGATGGTGGGCGAGGAGTCCGCGGCGCCCTGCGCCGGCTTGGTCGCGACGCTGCCCACCGACGAGACCCGGCCCGGCGTGGTCCGCCCGTTCGGCAAGGTGATCGTGACGGCGTCGCCGACCTTGACCGTCGACTGCAGGTCCGCGTCGAGGTCGATGCTGACCTGCCGTTTGGTCGACGTCGCCGTCAGCACGGCCCCGCCGACCGGAGCGCCGAGTGACGCCGTCAGCCCCGTGACCCGCAGCGCGGTCGGTTCGAAGACGACGTCGCCGAGCGCCAGCGCGCCCGTGTCGTCCACGCCGAGGGCGTCCTGCAACTGCTTCACGGCCGCCTTCGTGGCCCAGCCGAACTCGTCCGACGTCGGGTCCAGCTCGTCGCTGCTGGCGTAGCCGAGCGCGACCAGGGCGGCGTTGAGCTGGCGCACGTCGGCGCCCGTCACGTCCGAGGCACTCGCCCCCTCGACGAGTGCTCGGTAGGCCGGCGTCGAGCCGTAGAGCAGGATCACCGGCTTGCCGTCCACCCGGTAGAGAACCTGGCCCTGGCGGATCACCTGGCCGACGGTGGGCAGTGCGGTCGCGGTGCCGTGGGCCTGGCCGGACACCGTGTAGCTGCCGGCATACCCGAGCGACCCGTTCAGCTGGGTCTGCGCGGCCAGCGTGCGTCGCGACACGGTCGCCAGCGTGGTAGCCGCCGTGTTGTCGGCCGCGCTCGCCGGGTGCCGATCGGTGCGGCGGTAGGCCTCGACGGCCGCAACGGCGACGGCGACCGCCACCAGAACCGCCACCGTGGTGAGCAGCCAGCGGCGTTTACGATGCCTCGGGCCCGGTTCAGACAGCGTCTCGGTGGCCGTGCTCATGCCTTGCCGCCGGTGTCCAGGCCGGCACCAGGACCGCCCTTACCGCCCCGGAACTTGGCGCACGCCTTGTCGGCTGCCTTGAACAGCGGCGAGTTCGGATCGAGATCGCTGCCCGGCGACATCGAGATCTGGATGCCGCCCTGCGGGTTCGGGTCGGGGAAGTCCTTGATGCCGTGGTCGCGCATGCACTTCGAGTACTGCAACGCGGCGGCGTGCTGCTTGGCCTGGTCCTGCGGTCCGGGTGTGGGCTCCAACGCCTTGCACGCCTGCTGGGCGGCCTTGAACCGGGCCGAGTTCGGGTCCAGGTCGCTGCCCGGATGGGCCTCCAGCCGGATGTCCCCGTCGCCGTTGGGGTCCGGGAAGTCGGCGATCCCGTGGGCGCGCATGCATTGGGAGTACGCCAGCGCCCGGTCCTTCACCGAGCCGGTCGGCGACGAAGTGCCGCTCGCCGTGGCCGATCCCAGGCTGGCTACGCCCGGCCCGGCCGACCCGGACGCACAGCCCGTGCCGAGCAGTCCGATGGCCAGCAGCGCCGCCACCGTCAATCCAATTCGCCTCATGAAGAGCCTCCGTCGATCGGTTCGCGTCGACGTCGGTTGTAGGAGCGCGCCGGTTTCGAGTGCGTATCAACAGCTATTGCTTAAGCGCTGAAACCGTGCCGAAACCGGGGCGCGGGAGATCCTTGAGCGATGCGGGTGCTCGTGATCGAGGACGACGAGGAGATGGCCGAGACGGTCGCGATCGGCCTGCGCCGGGCGCACCTGGCCGTGGACGTGGCGTTCGACGGATCGTCCGGGCTGGAGCGCGCGCTGCTCAACGACTACGACGTGATCGTTCTCGACCGTGACCTTCCGGGTCGGCCCGGCGACGACGTCTGCGCCGACCTGATCGCGACCGGGTGCCGCAGCCGGGTGCTCATGCTGACCGCCGCGGCGACAATGGACGATCTGGTCGACGGGCTGGGCATCGGCGCCGACGACTACCTGCCCAAGCCGTTCGACTTCCCGGTGCTCGTCGCCCGAATCGGAGCCCTCGTCCGGCGGGCCCAGCCCGCGATCCCGCCGGTGTTGCGACGCGGCGACCTCGCGCTCGATGCGGGCCGGCGCCGAGCGTGGCGGGCTGATCTGGTCCTCGACCTGGCCCCCAAGGAGTTCGGCGTGCTCGAGCTTCTCCTTGCCGCGCAAGGTCGAACGGTGTCCGCGGAGGAGCTGCTGGAACGGGTCTGGGACGAGCACGCCGACCCGTTCACGAACGCGGTCAAGATCACCGTGAGCCGGCTGCGCGCCAAGCTCGGCGACCCCCCGCTGATCGAGACGGTCGCCAAGTCGGGCTACCGGATCTGAGGAGGCACCGTGCACCCGCTCCGTTGGCTGACCGCCCGGGCCGTCCGGCCGCGGCTGCCGCGCCGCACCGTTCGACTGCGACTCACTGCCGTCTACGGCGGGCTGTTCCTCGCCTCGGGCGCCGGATTGCTTGCCGTCACCTACGTGCTCGTCGACCGGGCCACGGACCTCGGATTCTTCAAGCTGGGCAACGGCGCCAGCGGGTTCGTCGTCGGGTCGGCCCCTCCGGCCGCCGCTCGGCCGCAGGTCTCGACCCAGGCGCACGGCCAGCCGGTGGGCGACCTGCCCAGAATCAGTCCCGATCAGGCCCAGCACCTGGCCGCCCGGCAGCACGCGGCGGAAATGCGCCAACTGCTGGTCTCGTCGGGGGTCGCGCTGGCGATCATGGTGGTCATCGCGGTGGCCCTCGGCTGGCTCGTCGCTGGACGGGTCCTGCGCCCGTTGCGGTCGATCACGGCGTCGGTGCGCGACATCTCGGCCACCAACCTGCACGAACGGCTGGCCCTGCGCGGGCCCGACGACGAGCTGCGCGAGCTCGGCGACACCTTCAACGCGTTGCTCACCCGGCTGGACGTCTCCTTCCAGGCGCAGCGGCGATTCATCGCCAACGCCTCGCACGAGCTGCGCACGCCCCTGGCTCGGCAGCGCGCGCTCGCCCAGGTCGCGCTCGCCGATCCGGACGCCGACTCGGGCACCCTGCGTGTCGCTCACGAGCGGGTGCTCGTCGCGGGGCAACAGCAGGAGCGGCTCATCGACGCGCTGCTCGTGCTCGCGCGCGGCCAGGCCGGGCTCACGTCGTCCGAACGGGTCGACCTGGCGCGGATCGCGTGGCCGGTCGTGGCCGAGGCCGAACGCGGCGACCTCGACCTGCGCTGCACGCTGGACGCCGCGCCGACGTCCGGCGATTCACGACTGGTCGAGCGCCTCATCGTGAACCTCGTCGACAACGCCCTGCGCTACAACGAGCCGGGCGGCCACGTCGAGATCCGCACCGGAGTCCGCGGCGATCAGGCGGTGCTCACGGTCAGCAACACCGGGCCGGTCGTGCCGGCCACCGACGTCGCGCGGCTGCTCCAGCCGTTCCAGCGACTCGGCACCGAGCGGGTCGGGACGGGCGCCGGCCTGGGACTGTCCATCGTCGCGGCGATCGCCGACGCGCACGGCGCGACCCTGCGCGCTACGCCCCGTCCTACAGGTGGGCTGTGTGTCGAGGTGAGGTTCGCGCTGCGGTCACGCGGCGTCGTGGAAGACGAGGCCGAGCGTGAACCGCTCGCCCGACCGGATCGTCGACACGCCGTGCCGGACCGGAGCGGCCGACCAGCCACGCGCCGAGGCCACCGGGCGGTCGCGGGTCGTGAACACCAGCCCGTGCCCGTGCGGGACGAGGCGGGCGTGGCCCCGTGACTGGGCCCGCGGGCGCTGCTCGACCAGCAGGAACTCGCCGCCTTCGTGGTCGACGCCGGGCCGGCTGAGGTTGATCACGACCTGCAGCGGGAAGACCAGGTCGCCGTACAGGTCTCGGTGCAGTGCGTTCCAGTCGCCGGCCCCATATTTCAACAGGATGGCTGTAGAACGTGTCTGTCCGGCCGAGTGGCACATGGCCAGCCACTCGTCCAGGGTGTCCGGCCAGGGCGCCTCGCGGCCGAGCTTGGCGTACCAATCGCGCGCGATCGGCAGCAGCCGCGGGTACAGCGCCTGCTTGAGCCGCTCGACCGGCTCCGGATAGGGCCGGTCGAAGTAGCGGTACTCGCCGGACCCGAACCGATGACGGCGCATGTCGATCGTCGCCCGGAAGCGCTCGTCCTTGCCGTAGAGCGTGGCGATGTCGTGCGTCTCGTCCGCCGTCAGCAATTGCGGGATGAGCGCCCCGCCGTAGCTGTCGAGCTCGTGGGTGATGGCGTCCCAGTCGGCGGCGGCCACGCGTTCGGCCCAGGCGTTCATACGAGCTCCAGGCTCGGCTGGCCCGCCTCGAGATCGAGCAGAAGCTGCTTGTTACGCAGCCCGGCTGCGTATCCGGTCAGCTTGCCGTTGGCGCCGACCACGCGGTGACACGGCACGACGATCAGCACGGGGTTGGCGGCCATTGCCGCGCCGACGCGCTGGGCGTCGACGTCACCGACCAGCCGGGCCAGCGCGCCGTACGTCGTGGTGCTGCCGGCCGCAGTCGTCTCGGTCAGCGCCGACAGGACGGTCCGATCGAGAGCGTCGAGCCCGGTCAGGTCGACCGGCAGGCTGAAGTCGCCTCGCGCCCCGGCGAAGTACTCGTCGAGCTCGTGGACGGCGACGTCCAGCCAGGCCTGCGCGATCGGGCTGCCCGTTTCTCCAAACGCGATGTCACCGCGTCGCACGTGGCAGCGGACCAGACCCTGGTCGGTGGCCTGCAGGTGCAGCCGCCCGATGGGCGACTCGTAGGTCGTGGATGCGATGTTCATACCTGGAGAACGCTGCGAACCGTCGTCCTGTGAGGTCGGGATCGTGTCGGCCCGGCCGGTGATCACCGTGCCGCGATGGCGCAGCCGCACGATCGTCCGGGCCGGATCCCAGCTCGTGCTGATGCGCAGGCGGTGGGCCATGTGCGTCCAGGTCGCCAGCTCGTCGGCCACGACCCAGGCGTCCGGGGCGTCGCGGGTCAGCGCGCGGGCCGGCCGCAGCCACGACGCGGCCGAGGCCGGCCAGCTCACGATCGCATCCAGCTCCCCGCCGGCGTCGCGCCAGCGGGCGGCGAAGGCTCGGGCCCAGGCCGACGACTCCGTGTCGCGGCCGTGCCCGAGGCTGATCCTCACGCCGCGGACTCCAGCGCGAGCAGCGACTGCTTGGCCGCGGCGCCGCCCAGGTAGCCGCCGAGCGAGCCGTCGCTGCGGATCACGCGGTGGCACGGGATCACGATCGGCAGCGGGTTGACGGCGCAGGCGCTGGCCGCTGCCCGGACCGCGGTGGGCCGCCCGGCCGCAGCAGCCACCGCGGAGTAGCTGGCCGTGCTGCCGTAGGCGATGTCGCGCAGGTGGGTCAGCACCTCGCGGCGGAAGCCGTGGGCGAGCTGCAGGTCCAGCGGCAGATCGAACACGTGCCGCCGGCCGGCGAAGTAGTCGTCGATCTCGCGTGCGGTCGCGTCGAGCCGGGACGGGGCGCGCAGCACCCGCGGGCTGACCTTCGTGGCCAGGGCGGACAGCACGGCGTCGTGACCCTCGGACTCGTAGGCGACACGCACCAGTCCGGCCGGTGTGGCCGCGAGCAGCAGCGAGCCGAGTGGGGTGTCCACCGTGCGGTAGGCGACGTCGAGGGTGTCGTCGTCGGCGGCCGCGTCGACCAGGCGAGCGTGCAACCGGTCGAGGGTGGCGGCGTCGGGACGGGGTAGTGCGGTCAGGGGGTTCATTCGGGTTCCTCCGGAGCGTAGGTGCGGCGAAGCGTGGCGATGCCGTCGGCGGAGCTGCGCCGGGCCGCGGCCTCGGTGCCGCCGACCAGCTCGGCGATCTCTCGGTAGGACAGATCGGCCAGGTAGCGGTACGCGACGACCTGGCGCTGCTTGTCGGGCAGCGCCCGGACGGCTGCTTCCAGTGCCGCATCGGGCAGTTCGTAAACGTCGGAGGTCGCGGGTTCGTGAGGTAGCTCGGCCACGGCGAGCGGTGCGCGATTGCGCGTGCGGTAGCCGTCGATCGCCTTGCGGTGGGCGATCGTGATCAACCAGCCGCGGATGTTCGAGTCCGGGCGCAGTCGTGGGTAGGCGCGCAAGGCGGCGAGGAACGTCTCCGACCAGGCGTCCTCGGCGTCGTCGGGCCCCAGTACTGCCCGGCACACGCGCAGCACGACGGCACCGTGCTCGGCGACAATCGACTCGAACGGTGGCAGGCTCACACTTCGAGAACGTACGCAGCCCGACATTCGTGAGGTCGATTCGGGGCTTACCGTGCAGGGAAGGACCTGATCCATGACCGGTACCGAGACCCGTCCGCAGCCGTCGCCGGCCGCGGAGGTGCCCGATCCGTCACGCAAATGGTGGACGCTTGCGGCGGTATGCCTCGGCACGTTCATGCTGCTGCTGGACATCACCGTCGTGAACGTGGCCCTGCCCGACATGCAGAAGGACCTGGGCAGCAGCTTCTCCGACCTGCAGTGGGTGGTGGACGCCTACGCTCTGACGCTGGCCGCCGCCCTACTGACGAGCGGCTCGCTGGCCGACCTGTTCGGGCGGCGGCTGCTGTACCTGATCGGGCTGAGCGCATTCACCCTGGCGTCGCTGCTGTGCGGCGTGGCCACCACCACGCTGTTCCTGCAGATCGCGCGCGGCGCGCAGGGCGTGGGCGGCGCGATCATGTTCGCGGTGTCCCTGGCCCTGCTGGCCGACGCGTTCCGGGGCAAGGACCGCGGCGTCGCCTTCGGAGTCTGGGGCGCGGTCACCGGGCTGGCGGTCGCGGTCGGCCCGCTGGTCGGGGGCGCGCTGACGTCCTGGCTGTCCTGGCGATGGATCTTCTTCGTGAACCTGCCGATCGGCGTGCTCGCCGTGGCGCTCACCATCGCCAAGGTGAACGAGTCCCGCGACCCGCAGCCGCGCGGCCCGGACTGGTTCGGGTTCGTGACGTTCACCGCGTCGCTGTCGTTCCTGGTGTTCGCGCTGATCAAGGCCAGCGACAAGGGCTTCACCGACTCGCTGGTGCTGGGCTGCTTCGCCGCCGCGGCCGTCCTGCTGGCAGCGTTCCTGGTCGCCGAGGTGCGCGGGCGCCAGCCGATGTTCGAGCTCGCCCTTTTCCGCAAACCCACCTTCACCGGCGGATCCATCGCCGCATTCGGCGTGTCCGCCTCGATCTTCGCGATGTTCCTGTACCTGACTCTCTACCTGCAGGACGTGCTGGGCTTCTCCGCGCTGCAGACCGGTCTGCGCCTGCTCACCGCGTCGGCCGGCATCTTCGTGGTGGCCGGCATCTCCGGGCGGGCTTCGTCGGTCGTGCCGGTGCGGCTGCTGATCGGGCCGGGACTGCTCATCGTCGGGGTCGGGCTGCTGCTCATGCGCGGCCTGGACGCGAGCTCGGCCTGGACGCATCTCGTGCCCGGGCTGATCGTCGCCGGTGTCGGGGTGGGCCTGCTCAACCCGCCGCTGGCCTCCACGGCGGTGGGCGTGGTGCCGCCGCGGCAGGCCGGCATGGCATCAGGCATCAACTCGACGTTCCGCCAGGTGGGTATCGCCACCGGCATCGCCCTGCTCGGCTCGCTGTTCGCCAGCCGGGTCCAGGACGCCGCCGCCGAGCAGCTGGCCAAAGTGCCCGGCCTGGGCGCTCAGGCCGCCCGAATCGGACAAGCCCTGACCAATGGGGAGCTGGGCAAGGCACTGGGTCAGCTACCGGCACAGCAGCGCGGCCCGACGGCGGTGGCCGCCCGAGCGGCGTTCACCGACGGGCTGAACCACATCCTGCTGGTCGCCGCGGTCATCGCCCTGGCCAGCGGGGTGCTGGCCCTGGCGCTCATCCGGACCCGGGACTTCGCGCACCCCGAGGCGCCGGCGTGAATGCATGATTCGGGCCGCTTCCGGGTAGGCCGAAGGCGTCGGGCCTCGTCCGTAGGTCCGAGGCTGGCTCAGGAGGCACGCCATGATCATCGTCGGATTCGTACTGTTGGCCGCCGCCGCGGTGGTCGCTGTAGCGCTGATCGTTCAGAACCCGGCCACCGTGACCGTGCATGCGTTCAAGTGGTCGTGGGACGTCGACATGCGCTGGCTGGTCGTGGCCGGACTCGCGTTGACCGCGATCGGGCTCCTGGGGCTGGCCATGATGCGTCTCGGCGGCGCCCGCCACGTGCGGCTGCGCCGGGAACGCAAGGCCCTGGCCTTCGAGAACAAGCGCCTGGTGGCCGAGCAGGCCAACGCCCAGGCCGCGACTACTCCGGGCAACGACCGGCCACCGGCCGGCTACGTTCCGCGCCCGGCAATGCCTCCGGAGAGGCCCCCGGCGCGCCCGGCCGAGCAGCCGCCGGCATCCGCAGCCGCCCGACCCGTGCCGCCGACGGCCAACGGGCGTACTGACGTTCGCCCGCCGGCGCCGGCTCAGGGCCGCACCGCGCCCGTCGCGAACCCGGCCGATCGGCCGACCGGCGCGGTCGCCGCACCGGAACGGGAAGGGACCACCTCCACCGGACCGCGTGGGTTCCGCGAGAGACTGGCGGCGGCTCGGCATCGCCATGAAAAGGAGTGAGGCGTGGAGATGGAGGATGATCCCTGGTCGACGGAGAGCCAACAGGTCGAACTGCGGCTGCCGGCCGACCGTGGGTACGTCGCCGCGCTGCGCGCATTCGTCACGGCGCTCGCCGCCCAGTCCGACCTGACCGTCGACGAGATCGAAGATCTCCAGATCGCGGTCGACGAGGCCTGCGCTCTGGTCCTGCCGCACGCCACGCCGGGTGCGCAGCTGCTCGTCAACGTCGAGCTCGCCGCGGCGTCGGTCGGCGTCGTGGTGAGCGTTCCGGCTGCGCCGGACGCCATCCCCGATCGGGCCGGATTCTCCTGGACGGTGTTGTCGGCCGTCGCGGACGAGATGCACGTGACGTCGGGCGGCGGCACGCTGGCGATCCGGTTCAGCAAGCGCTGCGACTCGCTGCTCCGGTGAACGCCGCCGACGAGTCGGCTCGGGACCCACAGCGCGAGGAAGCCGCGCGTCTGCTGGCCGAGCTGCACGCCCTGCCCGACGACGCCGCCGAGCGGCAGCCGCTGCGCGAGCAGCTGACCGAGATGCACCTGCCGCTCGTGCGCTACCTGGCCCGGCGCTTCACCGGCCGCAACGCGCCGTTCGAGGACATCGTCCAGGTCGGTTCGATCGGCCTGCTCAAGGCGATCGACCGCTTCGACCCGGATCGCGGGTTGGAGTTCTCCACCTACGCGACGCCGACGATCCTCGGCGAGATCCGGCGCTACTTTCGCGACACCGGTTGGCTGCTGCACGTGCCCCGACGGGCGCAGGAGCTGCAGGCCACGCTCGCCCGGGCAAGGGCCGAGCTCACCCAGCAGCTGGAGCGCGGCCCGACCGTGCGCGAGCTGGCCGAGAAGGTCGGCGTCGACGTGATGCAGGTCGTCGAGGCGATCGACGTGGCTCATGGTTACGCCGGCGTGCCGCTCGACGCCCTCACCGACGACACGGACGAGAGCCGCAGGGACCGCCTGGCCGAGATCGACACCGACCTGGAACGGGTGGAACTGCGCGCGGAATTACGTCCGGCGCTCGAGGAACTGTCCGAGCGCGACCGCGAGATCCTGGTGCTGCGCTTCGTGGCCGGCAAGACGCAGACCGAGATCGCCGCGATCATCGGGGTGTCCCAGATGCAGATCTCGCGGCTCATCTCGCGCAGCCTGGGCCAGCTGCGCGAGCGCCTGTCGGCCACCGGCGACGCGGATCGCCCGGTGTGACGTGTCCGCGCGGCCCGCGGCTGACGACCGGTCCGAATCCGCCCGGGCGGATTCGGCCCGCGGCTACGTTCGCGACGAGTCCGAGGCGCAGCGGCTCGACCGGAACTACGGCGAGCAGCTGCAGGAGCTGCGGGTTGCCCAGACCGGCGTGCAGATCCTGTTCGCCTTCCTGCTGACGATCGCCTTCCAGCAACGGTTCGCCTCGCTCAGCGCGACCCAGCGCGGCCTCTACGTGGGAACGCTCGTCTGCGCGGCGCTGGCCGCGGCGCTTTTCATCGCCCCGGTGGCCGTGCACCGGATCTTCTTCCGCCGCCGGCTGAAGGACGAGCTCGTCACGTTCACCGGCCGGACGGCGGCCGCCGGCCTGTTCTTCCTGGCGCTGACGATGCTCGGCTCGGTGCTGCTGATCGTCGACTTCGTGTCCGGCCCGGTGGCGGCCTGGATCGTGACGGCCGGGCTGGCCGTGGTGTTCGGCGCCCTGTGGTACGCGCTGCCGGCCCGGCTGCGCTCCGGGAACGGCGAGCCGCCGCCGGGCAAGTAATCCACAGCCTGGCTGTAGGGATGGATCAGCTCGGGAGCCGGACCGGCCGCGGTCGGCGCAGGCTGGCGTTGCCGGCCGAGTGCGGCCCGCGGCCCCGCCGAGCCGACGGATCGGCGCGGAACAGCACCCGGTCGAGGCCGGTCAGCCCCAGCAGACGTTGGACGCGCGCGGGCGTGCCCGAGAGGACGAGCGTGCCGCCCTGTGCGAGCAGCCGGGTGTGCGCTTCGAACAGCACGCCCAGCACGGTGCCGTCGAGGAACCGCACCCGGGCTGCGTCGACCCGGATGTGCCGGCGGCCGCTGCGCAGCTGCGTGTCGAGCTCGGACCGCAAACGGTCGGCGCAGGCGAGATCGAGGTCGCCGTCCAGGACGAAAGTCGTGGTGTGCGGCGCCGGGCCGGCGACGACGGCGAACGGGGTCGTGGTTTTCGAGATGGCGGAGACCATGACGGCTCCCTCGGGATTCGACGGGCCGCGCTTCGCGCCTCAACGCAGCGTGACAGCGCGTACCCCCACGTGGTGCGGCTGTCTGTCCAACCCGCCCTCACCATAACGCCGGCGCCGGGGTAGCTCGCAACACCGCGCATGAGCGCCCCCTCGACTGGGAACGCTGAGGGCGTGACGACCGACGACCGCGAGGCCGCGGGCGGCAGCGGCCGTACCGTGGCCCTCGCGCTGCTGGCCAACGCCGGGGTGGGCGTGCTGAAGCTGATCGCCGGCCTGGTGTCGGGGTCGGCGGCACTGCTGTCCGAGGCGGCGCACTCGGCCGGCGACACGACGACCGAGCTGCTGCTGTTCGCCGCCCTGCGCCGCTCGGACCGTCCGGCCGACCGCGTCCACCCGTTCGGATACGGCAAGGAGCGCTACTTCTGGTCGATGCTGGCCGCGGTGGCGATCTTCGTGTCGGGCGCGGCGTTCTCGGTGTACCAGGGCGTGCACACGATCGTCGCGCCGGAGCGGGCCAGCCATCTGCTGTGGATCAACTATCCGGTGCTGGTGCTGGCCTTCGTGCTGGAGGGCATCTCGCTGCGCCAGGCCGTGCACCAGACGCGCGGCGAGGCCCGGCAGCGCCGCCGTCCGGTCGGCGACGTGGTCCGCGACCCGCACGATCCCACCGTGCGCAGCGTCGTGCTCGAGGACTCCGCCGCCCTGATCGGCGTCACGACGGCCGGGCTCGGCGTCGCGCTCCACCAGATCACCGGGTCGGCGTTCTGGGACGGCCTCGCCTCGCTGGTGATCGGCGCGCTGCTGGTGGTGGCCGCCGTGCTGCTGGCCCGGACCTGCCAGGGGCTGCTGATCGGCAAGCAGGCCGACAGCCGGCTGATGCGCCAGATCGAGGCGGTCATCGAGGAGCAGGACGAGGTGGACGACGTCGTCGACCTGTTGACGATGATGGTCGGCGTCGACCGCATCCTGCTGTGCGCCCGGGTCGACTTCGTGGACCGCGTGTCGGCCGGCGAGCTGGAACGGGCGTGCGTGCGCATGGACGAGCGGCTGCGCCGGCAGTTCCCCGACCTGGGCGAGGTGTTCATCCAACCGGCCTCGAAGGCCGACCCGAGAGTCCAGGAACGGGTGCGCGCCCGGTACGGCCACGAGCTGGCCGGCCGGTAGGGGTTTGCGCCCCGGGGCGGGCGGGCAAGCCGTCAACAGAGACGGACCGAGGCAACACGACACCGGCGGTGAAACGATGCGCATCCCCGACGAAGTGGCGCGGCTGTACGACCACGCGGGGCCGTTCGCCACGGCGTACCTCGACGCGACTCGGGCGACCGAGCACGGCGCCGACGAGGTGCGGCTGCGCTGGCTGGCCCTGCGCGCCGAGCTGGCCGCCGCCGGCGCGGACGAGCCGACCCTGACCGCCATGGACGAGGCAGCCGAGTCGGTCGACGACCACGTCGCCGGCGAGCACGGCCGGGTGGTGGTGGGGGCCGGCGGCGAGGTGCTGCTGGCCGCGACGCTGCCCCGGGCCCCCGTCCACTCGCAGGCGCGGTGGGCGCCGTTGCCGCATCTGATGCCGTTCCTGGCCCAGCAGGGCCCGCGTATCGCGCACGTCGTGGTGGTTGCCGACCGGGCCGGCGCGGACGTGTCCGCGGCCAGCGCCGCGATGACGGCGGCCGCGTTGCCGGCCGAGCCCGAACACGTCGACGGCTCGCACGACTATCCGCTGCACAAAGCCGCGTCGGCCGACTGGTCGGAGCGGCATTTCCATCAGTACGTCGAGAACAACTGGGCGGCCAACGCGAAGGAGGTGGCGGGCGTCGTGGCCCGGCTGGCCGCCCAGGTGGACGCCGGGCTGGTCGTCGTCGCGGGGGAGCAACGGGCGCGGGGGTTGCTGCGCGACGACCTGCCCGGCCGGTTACCGCCCGACGTCGAGCTGGTGGACGTGAGCGACGGCGGCGGGGACGCCGGGCTGGAGCACGGCGACCTGGTCGATGCCGTGCACGGCGTGCTGCTGCGCCGGGACCTGCGCGAGCGCGAGCAGACGCTCGAACGGCTGCGTGAGGCCCAGGGACACGGGCTGGCCGTACAGGGAATCGCCCCGGTGCTCGGCGCCCTGCAGCGGGCCCAGGTCGACACCCTGGTTGTGGTCGACCAGCCGACGGCGCGGGTGCACGCGTGGGTCGGCCCCGAGGCGACGCAGCTCGCCCGCGACGCCGAGGACCTGCAGGACCTGGGCGTCGACGCGCCGCAACCGGATCGCCTCGACGCCGCGATGCTGCGGGCCCTGGCCCGAACGGCCGGCTCGCTGCTCACCGTGCCGCCCGACGACCTGTCCCTGCCGGACGGCGTCGCCGCCCTGCTGCGTTACTCGGACGCGTCCACCCCGGCCTGATCCGCACGTTGTCGTCCGGTTCCGGATGATTGAGGTGGTGGTCAGCACATCAACCCGGCAGGCGCCCGCTCGAGTGGTCTCGGCCACCCTGGTGGCCATCTGCGTGGCCTACTTCATGGTCATCCTCGACAGCACGATCGTGAACGTGGCCCTGCCCGCGCTGCGGGCCGACCTGGGCTCGAGCGTCAGCGGGCTGCAGTGGGTGGTCGACGGGTACCTGCTCGTGCTCGCCGCGTTGCTGCTGACCGGCGGGACGCTGGCCGACCGGCTGGGTGCCCGGCGGGTCTTCCAGCTCGGGCTGGGCGGATTCGTGGTCGCCTCGCTGGGCTGCGGGTTGGCCCCGAACATCCCGGTGCTGGTCGCCGCCCGGCTGGTGCAGGGCGCCGGGGCGGCGCTGTCGGTGCCCGCGTCGCTCGCCCTGCTGAGGGCGGCCTACCCTGACGCCACCTCCCGGGCCCGGGCGATCGGCGTGTGGGGCGGCATCGCCGGCGGGGCGGCCGCGTCCGGTCCCATCCTGGGCGGGCTGCTCGTCTCCGCCGCGAGCTGGCGGCTGGTGTTCTTCGTCAACGTGCCGATCGGGCTGGCCTCGATGCTGCTCACCGCCCGCTACGTGCCGAACCCGGACCGCCGGCCGCGCGCCCTCGATCTGCCCGCCCAGATCGTCGAGGTCGTGGCGCTCGCCGGGCTGACCCTCGCCCTGATCGAAGGCGGCCACGAGGGGCTCAGTCCGGCTGTCGTCGCGGGCGCGGCGGTGTTCGTGGTCGGCGTGGTTGGGTTCGTGGCCATCGAGCGGACGGTGGCGCATCCGATGCTGCCGCTCGCGCTGTTCCGGCACCGGACGTTCGCCAGCGGAAATACAGTCGGGCTGCTGATCAACCTCGGCTTCTACGGCGAGCTGTTCGTGATCAACCTTTATTTCCAGCAGGTTCGGGGCTATTCGGCGCTGGTCGCCGGCCTGGTCCTGCTGCCGCAGATGGGGATGGCGACGATCGGCTCGGCGCTGTCCGGGCGGTTCACGTCACGGGTCGGCTCACCCCGCCCGACGATGCTGATCGGCCTGGTCTGCGGCGGAATCGGCCTGCTGGCGCTGACGGTCACCGGGGCGCACACGGCCTATCCCGTGCTGGTGGTGCCGCTGGTGCTGGCCGGATTCGGCATGTCGTTCACGATGCCGGCGGTCACCACGGCCGTCGTCGAGTCCGTGCCGGCCGAGCGCTCCGGGCTGGCGTCGGGCGCGATCAACGCGTCCCGGCAGCTCGGCAGCGTGATCGGTGTGGCACTGCTGGGCGCGCTCGTCGGCACCGGAGCGTCCCTGCCCGGACTGCGGATCGCGCTCGTGATCGGTGCCGGCGCGTTCCTCGCCGGCGCGCTGCTGGTGGCTACCGTGATTCCCCGGGAGGTGGCCGATGGCTGATACCGCCGAGCCGTTCGTGCCGGCCCGCGCGGGCATCCGCTCGCTGGCGAAGGCAGCGGCCGGCTGCCGGGGCTGCGAGCTGTACCAGGACGCCACCCAGACGGTGTTCGGCGCG
>Ga0081455_10003003_pt1 | contig 19680 bp, 17 predicted proteins | sample TabmetS3T2R1_FD_70207 | JGI IMG/M metagenome (GOLD analysis project Ga0081455, IMG submission 70207) | Tabebuia heterophylla rhizosphere microbial communities from the University of Puerto Rico - S3T2R1 | ecosystem: Host-associated > Plants > Roots > Rhizosphere ... | reverse complement strand
TACCTTGCCAAGCCGTTCGAGCCGCGCGAGCTGCAGGCCCGCCTGCGCGCCATCCTGCGCCGCAGGGGAGCGCCCGCCAAAGCAGAGACTTTGCGCTTCGGTCGATTGGAGATCGACAAGGGCGCCCGCCTGGTGCGGGTCGACGGCGAGGAGCGCCCCATCACGGCCTATCAGTTCGCCCTTCTGCTGGCGCTGGCTGAGCGTCCCGGCCGCGTGCTGTCGCGCGACGCGCTGATGGATCTCCTGAAAGGCGAGAAGCTCGAAGCGTTCGACCGCTCGGTCGACGTACACATCTCCCGCATCCGCGCCGCCATCGAGGACGATGCCAAGAAGCCACGTCGCATTCTCACGGTGCGCGGCGCTGGTTACGTCTTCGCCCGCGATCAGGATCGGTAGTCGTGTTCGGCTGAACATGCACAGGCTCTACCTGCAGTTCTATCTCGCCGTCCTGGTAGTGCTGGCGGTGTTCGTCGGCTCGGCGGCGTTGCTGTGGTGGCTGGCCGAGGACGAAGCCCGCACACCGCAGTATTTCGATGTGGCCGCGGAGCTGACCGGTGCTCTTCTTCCCGAGCCGGATGCGCCGATGGTCGAGCAGCAGAGAGCGCTGGAAGGCCTGCACCGCAAGCTGAGATTCGACCTCGCGCTCTACGGCGCCGACGGCAGCCCGATCGCCATGGCTGGCCGACCACCGTTGCGCTTCGATGTCTTACGCGCCCGCCCAGGGTGGCGCCGGGGCCCCGGCGGCCCCAACTTCACGCTGCAGCTGCCGGACGGACGCTGGCTGGTCGCGCGCGAGGTGCGCGAACGGCCCAATCCCCTGTTCTGGGTCACAGCCTTCCTCGCCTTGCTGGCGCTCGCCATCGCTGTCGGCGCTTTTCCCGTGGTGCGCCGGCTGGGGCGCCGGCTGGAGCGGCTGAAGGCGGGCGTCGACCAGTTCGGCGGCAATCTTGCGGCGCGGGTGAAGGTCGAAGGTCGCGACGAGGTCGCGGCGTTGGCCGAAAGCTTCAACCGGTCCGCCCAGCGCATCGAAGAGCTGGTGGCGGCGCATCGCCTGCTCCTCGCCAATTGCAGCCACGAGTTGCGCACACCGCTGGCTCGCATCGCCGTGGCCGCGTCGCTGCTGGGCGAGCGAGCTGATGCGAGGACGCGCCAGTCGCTCAAGCAGGATGTCGCCGAGCTCGATCAGCTGATCGAAGAGATCCTGCTGGCGAGCCGGCTCGACGCCCATCAGACGCTCGAGCGGCACGAGCCGGTCGACCTGCTGGCGCTCGCCGCCGAAGAATCCGCACACTACGACATCGAGGTGAGCGGCACGCCGGTCACGGTCTCGGGCGACCCGCTGTTGCTGCGCCGGCTCGTGCGTAATCTTCTTGAAAATGCGCGCCGCTACGGCGGCGATGGTCCGGTGCTGGTCTCCGTCGACGCCCATGCCGGCCACGCGATGCTCGAAGTTGTCGATCATGGTCCAGGCGTGCCCGCGAGCGAACGTGAGCGGATCTTCGAGCCGTTCTATCGCCTGCCGCAGAGCCGCGAGAGCGGCCGCGGCAGCGGATTGGGACTCGCCCTGGTGCGTCAGATCGCCCGCCGTCATGGCGGCGAAGCCGTTTGCTTGGCGGCAGAAGACGGCGGCAGCCGCTTTCGCATCGACCTGCCGGCCGCCTAAGATGGCGATGAACGCCCGTTCATGATGGGTCAGCAGAGGAAACGGCTCATGGATTTCGACATTCCCGCCGACATTGCAGCCTATCTGCGCGAGCTCGACGCCTTCATCGAGCGCGAGATCCGGCCGCTGGAACGCGAGAACGACAACATCCGCTTCTTCGACCATCGCCGCGAGCACGCCCGCACCGACTGGGACAATGACGGTCAGCCGCGCCACGACTGGGAGGAGCTCCTCGCAGAGATGCGCCGCCGCGCCGACAAGGCCGGCCATCTGCGCTTTGGCCTGCCCAAGGAGCTGGGCGGGAAGGATGGCTCCAACCTCGCCATGGCCATCATCCGCGAGCATCTTGCCCACAAGGGTCTCGGCCTGCACAACGACCTGCAGAACGAGAGCTCGATCGTCGGCAACTTCCCTGTGGCCCTGTTGCTGCATCGCTTCGGCACCAAGGCGCAGAAGGAGCGCTATCTCGAAGGCATGCTGACCGGCAAGGAACGCATTGCCTTCGGACTCACCGAGCCCAACCACGGCTCGGATGCCACCTTCATGGAGACCACGGCGACCAGGCAGGGCGGCGACTGGGTGCTGAACGGCATGAAGCGGTTCAATACCGGCATGCATACCGCCACGGTCGATCTCGTCTTCGCGCGCACCTCGGGCAAGCCGGGCGACGCGCGCGGCATCTCGGCCTTCCTGGTGCCGGTAAAGAGCGAGGGCTTCAAGGTCGAGCACATGTGGTGGACCTTCAACATGCCATCGGACCACGCCGAGGTCTCGCTCACCAACGTGACAGTCCCGGGCTCGACCATGCTGGGCGACGAAGGCCACGGCCTCGATGTCGCGCAGACGTTCGTGCACGAGAACCGGATCCGTCAGGCAGCCTCCAGCGTCGGCGCGGCGCAATACTGCATCGACATGTCGGTGGCCTATGCGAAGAACCGCAAGGTATTCGGCAAGGCGCTGGCCTCGAACCAAGCGATCCAGTTTCCGCTGGCCGAGCTGCATACCGAGGCAGAAATGACCCGCGGCCTGGTGCGCAAGACGGCCTGGCATCTCGACCGCCAGCATCACATGCAGGTCAGCGAATGGGTGGCGATGTCCAACTACCGCGCCAATCGCCTGGTCTGCGAAGCAGCCGACCGCGCCATCCAGGTGCATGGCGGCATCGGCTACTCGCGCCACACGCCGTTCGAGCACATCTACCGCCATCACCGGCGCTATCGCATCACCGAGGGCTCCGAGGAGATCCAGATCCGTCGCGTCGCCGGCGCGCTGTTCGGCTTCTGGAGCGCACAGAAGGCCTCCTCTTAGTCACAAGCATGACTGGGGACGAGCGCGGGAGTCGCTGGTCCGGCGACGTCCTGATGTTCGGCACGGCCATGCTGATGGGATCGAGCTATCCCTTCGCCAAGGACGTGCTCGCCGTCATGAGCCCGCTGCTCTACAGCGCATCACGCTATCTGGTCGCGGCGTTGTTCCTGTTCGCCATGATGGCCCTCACGCGCCGGCCGATGACGCTGCCCCGCCGCGACTGGCCGGCCATGGTTCTGCTGTCGCTGATCGGCGTGTCGCTGTTCCAGGCCTGCTGGGGGCTCGCCATGGCGCGCAGCGCCCCGTCGCTTGGCTCGATCGTCATGACGACGACGACCGCGTTCTCCGCCATCCTGGCCTGGCTCGGCGGACGACGATTGCCGACGCTGGGTTGGACCGGCATTGTCATTGCCTTTGCCGGCGTGGTGCTGGTCGTCAACAACTCGCTCACGGCGGTGACCCTGTCGCCCGGCAGTCTCGACGGCACATTGCTTTGGGTGCTGGCCGCCTTTGCCTGGGCTCTCTACGTCGATCGTGGCGCGCCCTTCAACCTGCGGCTCGGCGCTTTGCCCGTCATGGCCTGGACCACCCTGATCGGCTCGCTGGTCCTGCTGCCGATCTCCCTCCTCTTCGACTCGCCGGCCGAATTCGCCCAGCTCGACGGACGGCTGCTCGCCTATTGGATGTACACAGCCATATTTCCCGTAGGCGTGGCCTTCCTCGGCCTTACGGCCGGCCTCGACCGGCTCGGCGTCAGCCGCGTCATGGTCTACATGTACCTGATCCCGGTGGCGGGAGTGGGCCTATCGGCAGCTTTTTTCGGCGATCCGCTGACAGCCGCGCGCATCCTGGGCGGCCTGGTCGTGCTGGCGGGCGTCATTCTGACGCGCGTTGCGCTCGACCGTGCACCCCGCGTTCCTGTATGAAACGACCGGCAAGCGAAAGGATACGGAAATGGCCCGCCAGGCCAGCATCACAGCCGGCCGCAAGGCGGCGGCCAAGCTCGCGCCCAAAGCGGCAAGGGACGACGACATCCTGACCACGCCCGGCGTCGGCGGCCGGCGCGCCTTCGTGTCGCGTGCGACCAAGGAAACACGCATATCGGCTGCGATCAATCTCGACGGCACGGGCAAATACGACATCAAGACCGGCATCGGCTTTCTCGATCACATGCTCGAGCAGCTCAGCCGTCACAGCCTTATAGACATCACCTTGCGCGCCGAAGGCGACCTGCACATCGACTATCATCACACGACCGAGGATAGCGGCATCGTGCTGGGCGAATGCCTCAGCAGGGCATTGGGCGATCGGGCGGGCATCCGCCGCTACGGCGCTGCCCACATCCCGATGGACGAGACGCTGACCGAGGTGGCGCTCGATGCCTCCAACCGTCCCTATCTGATCTGGAAGGTGAACTTCTCCAAGCCAAAGCTCGGCACCATGGACACCGAGCTGTTCAAGGAGTGGTTCCAGGCCTTCGCCCAGCTCGGCGGCCTCACGCTGCACATCTGGAATCACTACGGCGAGAACAACCACCATATCGTCGAGAGCTGCTACAAGGGCCTCGCGCGCGCCTTGCGCGTGGCGGTCGAGGTCGATCCGCGGCAGACGACAGCCGTCCCCAGCACGAAGGGCGTCCTCTGACGCGAGCGCCATGACCGTCGCCATTGTTGACTACGGCTCGGGCAATCTCCGCTCGGCTGCGAAAGCCTTCGAACGCGCCGCACGCGAATCCGGCAGCGACGATCGCGTGCTGGTGACCTCCAGCCCACGCGACGTCGCGTCAGCCGATCGCATTGTGCTGCCGGGCGTCGGGGCATTCGCCGACTGTCGTGCCGGCCTCTACGCCGTGCCGGGCATGGTCGATACGCTGCAACAGGAGGTGATCCAGCGCGGCAAGCCGTTTCTCGGCATTTGCGTCGGCATGCAGCTCATGGCCACGCGCGGGGTCGAATATGGCATTCATGCCGGCCTGGACTGGGTGCAGGGCGACGTGGTGCGCATCGAGGCGGCCGTCGATGGCCGCGGCGGGCATCTGAAGATCCCGCACATGGGCTGGAACGAGCTGTCGGACTTCAAGCCTCATGCCCTGCTGGCCGGCATCGCGGCGCGCGATCACGCCTATTTCGTTCATTCCTTCCAGCTCAAGGCGACCGAACCCCAGTCGGTGCTGGCGCTCACCGACTATGGCGGTCCGATCACCGCCATGGTTGGGAGGGACAATCTTGCGGGCACGCAGTTCCACCCAGAGAAGAGCCAGGCTACGGGCCTCAGGCTGATTGCCAACTTCCTGCGCTGGAAGCCCTGACGGCGAAACTCGGGCCGGGTGTCGGGCGTTGCTCGCCTGTGACACCACGGAGGAGCCGGTCGTGCATACCCAACAGATGATCGCCACGCATCCCGCAATGCATGGCCAAAGCGACGACGCCCTATCGCGCTGCATCGAGAGCTGCTTGGACTGCGCCCAGAGTTGCACTGCCTGCGCCGACGCCTGCCTCGGCGAAGACATGGTGGCGGAGCTCACGACCTGCATCCGCCTGGATCTCGATTGCGCCGACGTTTGTCAGGCTACGGGTGCAGTGCTTTCACGGCGAACGGCCACCCGATCGGCTTTGCTGTGGCAGATGCTCGAAACGTGCGGTGGCTTCTGTCGCCTCTGTGCCGCCGAATGTGAGAAGCACGCGGACCGCCACGAACACTGCCGAATCTGCGCAGAGGCGTGTCGCGTCTGCGAACGTGCCTGCCATCAAGCGGTAACGGCGATGAATGTCGCTGGTGCATAGCGGGAATGAGCGCTGAGCCGGTGCACTCCCGCGCATCCACAGTGGCTCTCCTCGTTGCGCTTCTGACGTCGGTGATCCTGCTGGGGCCCGCGCTCGCGCACGCATTCGAGCTGCCGAACAAGATCGACTTGCCGCAGGACCATTATTTCATCGTCCAGCAGATCTATCGCGGCTGGAGTTTCTTTGGCCTTGTCCTGGTCGTGCAGATCTTCGCGCTATTGACAGCTGCGTATTTGAGCCGGCGCCAGACGCCAGTCGTGGTGCCGACACTACTGGCATTCTTGTGCGTGGCAGCGGCGCAGGTCCTCTTCTGGACCTATACCTATCCGGCCAACGCCGCGACCGTGAACTGGACAGTACAACCCGACGATTGGGAGAGGCTGCGCCGAGAGTGGGAATACTCCCATCTCGCAGGTGCTGGCCTGCAATTCATCTGTGTCGTCGGTCTCATCGTCGCGGTGATGATGCGGCGGCCGGCGCGAGGTCGATAAGCGCTCAGGCGGCCGACCGCGAGCGCGACGTCGAACCCAGGAACGCGCCGAGCGATCGCTCGATCAACGCGCGATCCAGGCCATCGACGATGAAGACCAGCCTCGATCGCCGGTCGTTGTCTGGCCAGGCCGCCATGTGGATCGGCGGGTGAACGAGATGCTGCACGCCGTGAATGGCGACCGGCGCGGCGTAGCCCGCCACATTGAGGATACCCTTCACCCGCAGCACCTTCTCGCCGTGGCGATGGAGCAGCATGGTGAGCCAGAGGCCGAAGCGCGCCCAATCGACTTCACCGTCGAACGCGAGCGCGAAGGAATAGATGGTTTCGTCATGCCGGTTACGATCCAACGGCTGATCATGGCGGGCATCAGACGCAAGCTCGGCAGCGAACCAGCGCCGGGCCACTTCACTGCGGCCGGCAGTCGCGAACAGATCGTGGGCGAGCAGTGCCTGGGCATCGATTGGCGCTTCGGCTGCACGCCAGAGAGGCGCCGACGGATTGAGTCGCCGTAGCCGGGTGATGAGCTGCTCGGCGGTACCGATGTCAGCAAGGTCAGTCTTGGTGAGCACCAGCCGGTCCGCCACCGCCACCTGCTTGGTGCTCTCGGGTTGTCTGGCCAGCTGGGCGAGGCCGTTCACGGCATCGACCGTGGTGATGACGTTGCCCAGCCGGAAATGATGGCGCAGGACGGGGTCGGCCTGAACCGTCGAGAGGATGGGGAAAGGGTCAGCAAGCCCCGTGCTCTCGACGACCAGCCGGCGAAAGTAGGGCACCGCTCGGCGCTCTCGCCTGGAGTGCAGCTCCTTGATGGCGTCGGATAGCTCGCCTCGAATGGTGCAGCAAAGACAGCCCGACTGAAGCAACACCATCGTGTCGTCGATGCGTTCCAGCAGGTGATGATCGAGACCGACTTCGCCGAACTCGTTGATCAACACGGCGGTATCGGATAGCGCCGGTTCGGCGAGCAGGCGTTGCAGGAGCGTGGTCTTGCCCGAGCCCAGGAAGCCCGTGATCAGGTTGACCGGCGTGAAGACGGGCTCAGCCATCCTCCAGCCTCACGATGAGATCGGGATCGAGCGGATCGCACGGCCGGCCCAGAAGCCTCTCGGCCGTCGCCCAGAGGTGGCCGAGATTGTCGACGATCTCGGTCTTGCCGGTCGCCGTCGACAGCACGTAGGAGCTGGCCTGCCAGTCGCTGAGCGTCAATCCATAGTGCTTGAGCACCCGGCTGGCACAGGCAATGCGATGCGTCCGCTCGCGCCGCCGCTGCAGGCTATCGACGTTGAGGGTGAAGACCCCAGGTCGTGCGGTGGCGTCGGTCCAGTGGTCGGAGCCGCCCAGTACGCCGCAGAGCGCGCACATCGCCCTTCACCGTCACTTCTTCCGCGGAAAGCGCTTGGCGAAGTCGTCGGCCATCTCGTTCATGGTCACGAAGCGCACGCCAGGGTGGCTGATTATGTGATGGTAGAGTCGCTCCAGCATCATCAGCACATGCGGCCGACCCGAGACGTCGGGATGGATGGTCATTGGGAAGACGGCGTAATCATATTCACGATAGACCCAGTCGAACTGATCGCGCCACATCTGCTCGATGTCTCGCGGATTGACGAAGCCGTGACTGTTGGGCGACTTCTTGATGAACATCATCGGCGGCAGGTCGTCGAGGTACCAGCTGGCCGGGATCTCGATCAGGTCGGTCTCATGGCCGCGCTGCAGCGGCACCATCCATTCGCGGGGCTTCTTGGCGTAGTCGATCTTGGTCCAACGATCGCCCACGCGCACGTAATAAGGCTGATGGTCGTTGTGCATCAGGGAATGGTCGTACTTGATGCCACGCTCGAGCAGGAGCTCGTTGGTTACGGGAGAGAACTCCCACCAGGGCGCCACATAGCCGGTCGGCCGCTTGCCTGAGAGCTTGGTGACGAGATCGATGCATTTGTCGAGAATCTCGGTCTCTTGCTCGCGCGTCATCGCGATCGGGTTTTCATGGCTGTAGCCGTGGATACCGATCTCGTGGCCGGCCTCGGCAACCGCCTTCATCTCCTTGGGGAAGGTTTCGATCGAGTGGCCGGGGATGAACCATGTCGTCTTGATGCCCAGCCGCTCGAACATCTTCAGAAGCCTGGGGCTGCCGACCTCGCCGGCAAACAGGCCGCGCGAGATGTCGTCCGGCGAATCCTCGCCACCGTAGCTGCCCAGCCAACCCGCTACTGCATCGACATCGATTCCGAATCCGCAGAGGATCTCCTTGCCCATGGGTCCGCTTCCTCCATCTTTCGGGAGCAGGGTGGAGCAAGAAGCGTTCCGAAGACAAGTCTCACCGCTGCACAGCTGGTGATGCCGTCCGCTCCCTAAACGGCGGCGCGTATCGCGCCGGCAAACGGCCGTCCGGAGGGCAAGGGCCGATGAGCATTGCGACCGGCCGCGTCCCACATCAGGCGAGGATCGAAGGCTTCGGCCGCAAAGATGGTAATGAACACGACGGCACAAAAAGCAAGCGCGCCGAAGCCCGGATCGATGGTGACGAAGCTGCCGAACTGCACCAAGGCACCCAGCAACGACTCCATGAAGATGTCGACCATCGACCAGCGTCCGACCCAGGCCACGACATGGTACAGCCGGGTACGCTCCTGCAGCAGGGTGCCTGCCCGCCCCTGTGGCGTGGTGAACTGGACAGCCGCCAGCATGATTGCCAGCCCGATCAGCTTGAACATCGGCACCAGGATGCTGGCAAAGAAGACGAGCGCCGCCAGCGGATAGAGGCCAGAAGCCAGCAGCTCCTCGACGCCACCGAGGATCGTGCTGGGTTGGCCGGCGCCGAGCTGGATCACCGTCAGCACCGGGTAGACATTCGCCGGGATATAGAGGACGGCCGCCGCGATCACGAAAGCCCAGGTGCGGGTGAGGCTGTTGGGCTTGCGCTCGTGAACAGCCGAGCCGCACCGCGGGCACCTGCCCTCGCTTTCTGCCGGCACGCAGACCAGGCCGCACCCCTCGCAGCCCATGGCACCCGGCCGGTACTCGAGCGGCGCCTCTGCCGGCATGGGCGCATGCGTCTGCCCGCGTCGTTCGATTTCCTCCCACACTGCCTGGGGATCGAGCGCGACCTCGGCCCACACGATGACGACGGTCAGCAGGCCCAGTGCGTAGACCGCCGGGCCAAGCTCGATGTCCACAAGATCGCCGAGCTTGGTGTAAGCCACGAACACGCCGAGCAGCAGCACCTCGAGCATCGACCAGGCACCGAGCTTGCGCGCCAGCAGGAACACGCCGCGCAGATTGGGCGGCAGGCGTCGCATCCTGAGCCCGACCAGCACATAGATGGTTCCCAGGAACTTGGCTCCCGACGCGTACGCCGTGGTGAAAGCAACGGCCAATGCCAGCGGCCAAAGTCCGCGCGCCACCAGTTCCTTCGGCCCGGAGTCCAAGTTCGTCGCATGGACGATGCCGGCAGCCGACACCTTCATGAGCATGCCGAGCCAAACGATGGCAAACAGCACCACAGCGGCGAAGGTCAGGGCCAAATGGTGATCGAGCGAGTTGGCCCGCGTCGCACGCAACATCGTGCCGCAGCGCACACAGTTGGAACGCATGCCGGGTGCGAGCGCAGGCACGATCTGGAACTGCCCACAGGCCCGACATTCACTGAGTTGCGGCCTGGTCAGCGAGGAGGCCGCGTCGGTCATGATCTCAACAGGCTGGCGATGCCGTCGGCAAGCTCGCCCATCGCGTCGCTGATCGCTGCGACCAGGCCAGGAATGTCCTGGGTCGGCAGCGGCTTGGAGATCGCGAAATTGCGTCCTGCCGACCGTCGTGGTCGATTGAAGTCGATCGCCACCTGCGCAATCAGGATCAGCGTACCGGCCTTGTCGGCATCCAGCCGCTGAATGTTGACTCCGACGGTGGCGTTGGGATCCGCGTTGATGGCGCCGCTCTCGCCATAGACCGAGCTCTGCGGCAGCCGCTGGGAGAGCTCGAGGACCAGGACCCGGCCCAGCATGCCGCCCAGCGGCTCGCCCCACCAGTCGTTCGCCATGACATCGAGCCGGTAGCTTTCCGACGAGCGCACGATCTCACGGCGGTCGAGATAGCTCGCCAGGCCGATATCCTTCACCATCACGACCTTGGGGCCGCTCCCCGCCGCCGGACCCGATCGGGCGACGATGGAGTAGTAGTGCGGGTCCGGCGAGCTGCACGCTGCCGCGGCCAGCGGCGCAGCCACGATGACAAAGCGACGGCGGCCCAGCGGCATGTCGATCATTCCTTACCCGTGTTGGTGCGGCCCGTGATCAGGGCCTCAGGATGCCGCGACAGCAGATCACTCAGGGCGCGGAGCGATCGCGCCATATCCGTGAGTTGAGGCAGCAGTCGATCGAGGTCGCGACGGAAGCGAGAATCATCGCCGTAACCTGCCGTAAGAGATCCGAAGAGCCGATTGGCTTTGGTCAGCGCATCCTGAAGCTGGGCCGCGATGGCCGGCAGGCGTTTGAGTGCCGGCCCTGCATCCTGGTCGAATTTGCGAGTCAGATCCTGGACGTCGGCCATCGCCTTCTGCAGCGAAACCAGTGTGTTCTTCACCTGTGGGCCGTTGATGGTCTCGTCCAGGCCGGACGCGGCGCCTGCGAGGCTCTTGCCGATACCGTCGAAATCAATGCGATTGATCTTGGACAAGAGCTCATTGGCCGAGCGCGCCATGCTGTCGAAGCCGCCGACGTCCGACGTCGGTACGACGAATAGATCGCCTTCGCGTCTCAGCTCCGCCGGCGGGGCGTCGGGCACCATCTCCAGCGCGACGATCTTGCCGCCGGTGAGCAGGCTCGGTGCCTGCAGCGTCGCGCGCACGCCGCGCCTGACCATCTCCGCGGCCACGGTGCCGGGCGCGAGCCCCTGGGCAGCTGCAATTCCGCGAACGCGGCCGGCTTCGATCCGATAATGGACGGGGGCGATGATTCGTTCTTTTTCGCGGTCGAACACCAGGCCTACGTCGGTGACCTCACCGATCTTCAGCCCGTAGAGAGTAACGTCGGCCCCGACCGACAGGCCGGCAACAGAGCCGGAAAAGTAGGAGACCAGCTCCAGATAGTGACCGAAGCCCGCCGACTTGGCGGCATCAAGGTTGGGGTAGAGCGGAAAGACCCGATGCGACTTGGCCTGCGGCGACTGCGTATCGTGCGGTGTGTCGAAGGCGATTCCCCCCAGGAGCAGGGCGCGCAGCGACTCCATCTGGATGGCAATCCCATCGCCGCCCAGCTTCACCGATATGCCCGACGCGTTCCAGAACGAGCTGTCCTCACGTACGTACTGATCGAACGGCGCACGAACGAAAGCATGGATCGTCACGCTATTGGCGAGATCGCCGAGGTCCCAGCCCAGCACGGTACCGACATCGAGGTCGCGGAAGAAGATCGGCGAGCCGAGGCTGATCGAACCCAGCCGACCGGTCTGCAGCTTGTAGACGGTGCCCTTGGTCCAGGCCTGGAGGATCGGTGGATCCTGCTCGCCCACGAAATCCCGCTTGGGCACGGCCTCCTTGTCGCTGGCGGGCCGCATGCCGATGTAGGAGCCCGACAACAGCGTATCCAGGCCGGTGATGTTGCCGGCGAAGAGCTGCGGCTTCACCACCCAGAAGATGGTCTTGTCGGTCAGCAGCGGCTCGGCTTCTCGCGTGGTCTCGACCGTGACGATCACCTTGTTGAGATCGGGGGCGACGGCGATGCTCTTCACCGTGCCCATCACCACGTTCCTGTACTTGAGCTGGGATTGGCCCGCGGTGAGGCCGGAGGCCGTCTCAAAGCTGATGGTGATGGTAGGGCCGCGCTTGGAGAAGGTATCCCAGGCGAGCCACGCAGCGATCAGGCCGGTCAGCAACGGCACGATCCACACCAAAGGGATACGACGGCGGCGCTGGGCGCCCGCCGTCGGCAATTGTGCCGGCCCTTCGCTTTCGCTCATGCGCTTCGATCCCGCCTCCCCCGCCTGGAACGTAGCTTAAATCACCAACACCGCAAGCCTATCGGTGGGGAGGCTGAGCGCCGAAAATGGTCGATTCAGCGCGTGCGATCGTCGATGTCTCGGGCCAGCACTTCACGCTTGCCGACATGGTTGGCGGGGCTGACAACGCCTTCGCGCTCCATGCGCTCGACGATACGGGCGGCTCGATTGTAGCCGATCTGCAGGTAGCGCTGGATGAAGCTCGTGCTGCACTTGCGCTCGCGGGCCACCAGCGCGATCGCCTGGTCGTAGAGCTGATCGCTCTCGCCCTCCTCGCCGTCGCCCGGCAGCCCCAGCCCGCCCCCCTCGCCCTCAGGATCGTCGGTTACCGAATCGACGTAGGATGGTGCGCCCTGCGCTCGCAGGTGCCGCACGACCTCCTCGACCTCGTTGTCGGAGACGAACGGCCCATGCACGCGAGCAATCTTGCCGCCACCTGCCATGTAGAGCATGTCGCCCTGGCCCAGCAGCTGCTCGCCCCCCTGCTCGCCCAGGATGGTCCGGCTGTCGATCTTGGACGTGACCTGGAAGGAGATGCGCGTCGGGAAGTTGGCCTTGATGGTGCCGGTGATGACGTCGACCGAAGGCCGCTGCGTGGCCATGATCACATGGATGCCCGCAGCGCGCGCCATCTGCGCCAGCCGCTGAACCGCCGCCTCGATCTCCTTGCCGGCGACCAGCATCAGGTCAGCCATCTCGTCGATGATCACCACGATGAAGGGCAACGGGGTGAGGTCGATCTCTTCCTCCTCGAAGACCGGTCGACGTGTCTCCGGATCGATACCGGTCTGCACCTTGCGCGTGAGCGCCTGGCCCTTGCGCCCGGCATCGACCAGCCGCTCGTTGTAGCCGGCGATATTGCGCACGCCGAGCGCGCTCATGGCGCGGTATCGATCCTCCATCTCGCGCACTACCCACTTCAGCGCCACGATGGCCTTGCGCGGCTCCGTCACGACGGGCGTGAGCAGATGGGGAATGTCCTGGTAGACGCTGAGCTCCAGCATCTTTGGATCGATCATGATGAAGCGGCAGCGATCCGGCGGCAGGCGGTAGAGCAGCGACAGGATCATGGTGTTGATCGCCACCGATTTGCCCGAGCCCGTGGTGCCGCCGATCAGGAGATGCGGCATGCGCGCCAGATCGGCGATCACTGGATCGCCGCCGATGTCCTTGCCGAGTGCCAGCGGCAGGCCTAGCCGGTTGTCTTCGTAGTGCCGTGTCGACAACAGCTCGCGCAGGAAGACCGTCTCACGGCGCGCATTGGGTAATTCAATGCCGATGACGTTGCGGCCGGGCACAGTGGCGACGCGCGTCGACACCGCGCTCATCGAGCGCGCGATGTCGTCGGCCAGGCCGATGACGCGGCTGGACTTGGTGCCGGGCGCCGGCTCGAGCTCATAGAGCGTCACGACCGGTCCCGGGCGTACCTTCACGATCTGGCCCTTGACGCCGAAATCGTCGAGGACAGTCTCGAGCAGCCGCGCATTCTGCTCCAGCGCCTCTTCGTCGATCTTGGCTTCGCCGCTGACGCGCGACGGCAGCGCCAATATGTCGAGCGGCGGCAAGCGATATTCGCCGGTCGCCAGGTCGAGCTCACGCTGGCCAGCCTTTGCCGCACGCTTTCCCTGAACCGCAGGCTTGCGCGGCACGATCGTCACACCGTTTCCAGCGGCGGATGCCGTCGGCTCTTCGCCGAGCGCCTCCGGCGCGAACGGATTCTCCTCGCCCTCGGGAGCCGCCGGTTCCGACGCTGGCTCGGAAGAGGCCTCCTCCGGCGTGGCCGCAGCAACATCGGGTTCCGGCGCGGGCTCCGAAGCCGGCCGTGGTCGGCCCAAGACCGGTTCGATGCGCAGCCCTGCCAGGCGATCGAACAGTGTGCGGTCCTGTACCGATTGAGCGGCCGTTGCCGGCTGGACGTGCGGATGGCCCGGCGTCGGAACCTCCGGAATTGCTTCCGTCGGTCGCTCGATGGGCGCGTGAGGCGCATCGACCATCAGCGAGTCGCGCGGCGGCAGCGGAGCGCCCTCCTCGGGCAGTTGCCCAAGACGATCACCGAATCGGGCAGGATCGTACTGGCTCGCATCGATCTCGCCGGGAATCTCGGCATAGCCGATCGACGGCGCCGGCAGATCGGACTCCTCGTCGAACGACTGCGGCCGGCCGCGCCAGAGGCCTACAGCGGCGCGCATCAGCCACATCACGCCGACGAACGGCGCGCGCAGGATGCGGAAGATCAGCGGCAGGTCGGTGCGGTTCATGCCGAGCGCCGGTGCCATCGCAATGAAGGCGAGCGCCGCACAGCCCGGCTCGATCAAGGCCAAGCTCCCGCCGCTGGAGTGGGTGAGCACGAACTCGCGAAAGCGGCCGATCAGCGCCATGCCGACCAGCCCGCCGGGGCCGGTATGCGTGGCGGCGGCGCCGACATCGCCCAAGCCGATGCAGGCAACGCTCATCATCAGCAGCGCCAACAGCAGCAGCGAGAGCCGAAGCCCGAAAAAGCCGAGATGATGGGTGCGGACCATCCGCACACCCCAAGTGATCAGCGCCACAGGAACCAGCACGATAGCGAGCCCGAAAGTCTGCAGCAGCAGGTCGGCGACATAGGCCCCTGGCAGCCCGACGATATTGTGCGGCGCACGGCCGGTGGCGTGGTTCAGCGACGGGTCAGCCGGACTGTAGGTGAACAACGCCAGCAACAGCACGACGCCCGTCGCGGCGACGCTCGCGCCAATCAGCTCCATCATGCGCCGGTGCAGGAAGTCGCGCCCGCCTTCCGGCAGGATGGTCGTCGCCTTCCGCGGGACGAAGGAACTAGCGCCGAGAATGGCCATGGCCGGCCCGCACCTCCTAAAGGACCGTCGCGAGACGAGTCATCGCTTCGCGTGTCGTCTTCTCGTCATGCACCAGGGCAACGCGGATATAGCGATCCGCTGTGTTGACGCCGCTGGTCTCGCGGCACACATACGCGCCGGGCAGCACCTTGAGGTGCGCCTCGCCCCACAGTTTGCGTGTCGCCGTCTCGCCATCGCCGACGTCGAGCCACAGGAAGAAGCCGCCGCCAGGCGTGAAGTAGCCGAAACGATTGTGCAAGATCTGCTCGGCAATGCGGAAGTTCCGGGCATACCAGGCTCGTGTTTCAACCGGATGCGTCTCTTCGCGCCATAGCGCCGCAGATGCCTTCTGCACGGCAAATGGAATTTGCGTGCCGCCATAGGTCTTCCACCGCAGCATCAGCGCGACGAGGCGCGGGTCTCCGGCCATGAAGCCGGAACGAATGCCGGCAGCATTCGACCGCTTGCTGAGCGAATGGAAGACCACGAGGTTGCGAAACGGGTCCTTGCCACCCGTTTCGTCCATCGCCAATGCGGCTTCCAGCCCGCCGGTCGGCGGCTCGCGGGTATAGATCTCCGCGTAACATTCATCGAGCGCCAGCACCGTATCGTGCTTGCGGCAAAGACGAATCAGCTTCTGCAGGTAGTCCCTGCTCGCCATCGCGCCCTGCGGATTGGCAGGCGAGCAGAGATAGAAGATGGCCATCCGTTTCCAGGTCGCCTCGTCGATATGCTCGAAGTCGGGCAGGAAGCCCGTCGAGGCGTCGGCATTGGCGAAGTACGGCTCGGCGCCCGCGAGCACGGCGCCCCCCAGGTAGGCCTGGTAGAACGGATTGGGAATCGCAACGATCGGCTTGCCGCCGTCCTTCTCCTGCGGCGTGGCCACCGTGGCGATCACGTAGACGCCTTCCTTGCTGCCGGCGGTCGGGATCACGTGGCGTGCGGCATCGAGCAGGCCTGCCGGCAGCCGGTATCGGCGATTGAGCCACTCGACGATCGCCAGGTTGAGGTCGGGGGTGCCCTGATTGGGCGGATACTTGCTCCAGCCGTCCACCTCGTCGGCCAGGATCTTGCGCGCGAACGCAGGCAACGCGCCTTGCGGCTCGCCGACCGACAGGTTGATCAAAGGAAGATGCGTAGGCGGCTTGACGTCGGCGATCAGAGCGTTCAGCCGCGCAAACGGGTATTCCGTCAGAACTTCCGCGAGCCGCGGATTGAACATCGAAACCATCCATGGGCCTCGATCGGCGAGGCAAAGCAATAACGCCGGCAGGAGGGGGCCTGGCCGGACAACTATTGAGGCATTGTATGGAACCGATAAGCCAATAACAACAAGGCAATAGGTCGCTTGTTTACAGCTTTACAGCGCGTTCGAGCCGGTTTCCCCGGTTCGGATGCGCATGGCCTGCTCGACCGGCGTCACGAAGATCTTGCCGTCACCGATCTTGCCGGTATGGGCGGCCTTCTGAATGACCTCGATGGCGCGTTCGACCTGACTGTCATCGACCACGATCTCGACCTTCACCTTGGGCAGGAAGCTGACCAGGTACTCGGCGCCGCGGTAGATCTCGGTCTGACCCTTCTGACGACCAAAGCCCTTCACCTCGCTCACCGTCAGCCCCGACACGCCCACGCCCGTCAAGGCGTCACGCACCTCGTCGAGCTTGAACGGCTTGATGATGGCCGACACCAGCTTCATATGCTCCTCCTGCCTGGCGGCTGCCGCACTACAGTGGCGTCTGTAACTCTCGCCGTCAAACCAGAGCGGAATGGGATGAGATGGAACCGCATGCGGTTCCATCTCATCCCATTCGCGCGCACGGGAGATCCTGGTTCCACAGAGCATGATGGGTTCGGCTGATTCCAGCCGAACCCATCATGCTCCAGACACAAAACGGCCCGGCGAGAGGCTCGCCGGGCCAGGAACCGCCGCGACACGGAAGCGGCGGGGGGGGGGGGAACCGGGGAGGAGGTCAGGTTCCCAACCGTCCGGTTAGTGCCAATTGATCAATGCCAACTGATCAGTGCTCGTGCACCGTTTCACCGTGCAGGTTGATGTCGAGGCCTTCGACCTCCTCCTCGGCGGTGACACGCAATCCGACCAAGGCATCGACGACCTTGAGGATGATGAACGTCGCGATGGCGCACCATGCAATGCAAACCAGCGATCCCCAGAGCTGAGTCAGGACCTGCCCGGGATTGCCGTCGATCAAGCCCTTCTTGCCGTCGCCGCCGATCGCTTCGACGGCGAATACGCCGGTCAAAAGCGCCCCGGCAAAGCCGCCGATGCCGTGCACGCCGAAGGCGTCGAGCGAGTCGTCGTAGCCCATCGCCCTCTTGAGGCTGGTGGCGCCCCAGAAGCAGACCAGGCCGGCGACGATGCCGATCACCAGCGCACCCATCGGATTGACGAAGCCGGAGGCGGGCGTGATCGCGACAAGGCCGGCAACGGCGCCCGAGATGATGCCGAGCACTGACGGCTTGCCGCGTGCCACCCACTCCGCAAACATCCAGGCAAGGGCTGCAGCTGCGGTCGCGATTTGGGTCACCAGCATCGCCATGCCGGCGTTGCCGCTTGCAGCAACGGCCGAACCGGCGTTGAAGCCGAACCAGCCGACCCACAGGAGCGAGGCGCCGATCACCGAATAGACGAGGTTGTGCGGCGCCATGTTGTCGACCCCGAAGCCCTTGCGCTTGCCGAGGACCAGGGCGCAGATCAGGCCGGCAACACCGGCATTGATGTGCACGACGGTGCCGCCCGCGAAGTCGAGCACGCCCCAGTCGCCGAGGAAGCCGCCGCCCCAGACCCAATGCGCGATCGGCGCATAGACGATCAGCGACCACAGGCCCATGAACCACATCATGGCCGAGAACTTCATGCGCTCGGCGAAGGCGCCGGCGATCAGGGCCGGCGTGATGATGGCGAAGGTAAGCTGGAAGCTGATGAAGACCGTTTCTGGAATCGTCTTGGCCAGGTCATGGACGCCATCGAGCGTCACGCCGCGGAGAAAGATGCGACTCAGTCCGCCAAGGATGGAGCTGCCTGGCATGAAGGCCAGGCTGTAAGTCACGATCAGCCACATGATCGTGACCAGGCAGGTGACCGCGAAGCTTTGCATCACCGTCGCCAGCACGTTCTTCTTGCGCACCATGCCGCCATAGAAGAGTGCCAGGCCAGGAATGGTCATCATCAGCACAAGAGCCGTGGACGTCAGCATCCAGGCCGTGTCGCCAGTATCCAGCTTGGGCTTCTCGTCGGCTGCCAGCACGAGCGCCGGCAGAAGCAGCGTGCCGGCCGCCCCCAGGCCGGCGAGCAGCGGGTTGACCTTGAGCTTCATCGTATTTCCCTCGATTGGTTGATTGATTGGGTTGGCGCGCGGGATCACAGTGCCTCTATTCCGGACTCTCCGGTCCGGATACGGATTGCCTGCTCGATCGACAGGACGAAGATTTTGCCGTCGCCGATCTTACCGGTACCGGCGGCTTTGCGAATCGTTTCGACCGCACGCTCGACCATGCTGTCGTCGATCACCACCTCGATCTTCACCTTCGGCAGGAAGCTCACGGCGTATTCGGCGCCGCGGTAGATTTCGGTCTGGCCTTTCTGGCGGCCGAATCCCTTCACTTCGCTGACCGTCAACCCCTGGATGCCGAGCGACGTGAGTGCGTCGCGGACATCGTCCAGCTTGAAGGGCTTGAAGATTGCCATGATCATTTTCATTCGGCTGTCCTCCACCAGGCGGAACATCCGCCCCCAAAATTTTCGATCAAACGAGAGGCAAGCTGCATGCCAAACGGACTTATTTCGCTACTTCAAACACTTGGCACTCGGTTTGCAGGTGGGGTGTAGAACCAACAAAGTAACTTTTGGGGGCGATCGTGTTGCTCAAAAAAATCGCGGCAATCGGGATGGGGCTGTTTATTATGTATGCAGCAACCACGGCGAGTGCCCAAGACCAGCCCAACACCCAGCAAGGATCTGACAAGGCCACCGTCCAGCAAGCGCAGACGCAGCCTCAGCCTCAACAGGCGCCAGGCCAAAGCCCGACGCCGCAGCAGCAGGATGACAAGCCGTCGGGTCCGCCCGACAAGGAGACCTGGAAGGCGCCGTTCGGCGGCACCTGGACCGCGACCTTCGCGTTCGCCACCGACTATTCCTATCGCGGCATCTCGCAGACCCAGCGCCAGGTCGCCGGCCAGTTCGCGCTCGGCTACGAGAGCGCCCCGGTCAGCGAGAATGTCCACCTCTCCGCCTATGTCGGCGCCTGGGGCAGCACCGTCTACTTCCCCAACACCAGCACCAGCGCCGAGATCGACCTGCTCGCCGGCCTCAGGCTCAAGGCCCTCGACGACAAGCTCACCTTCGACCTCGGCTACATCCGTTACAACTACCCCGGCGCTCCGGCCGACCTGTTCTACGACTTCAACGAGTTCGGTCTCGTCGTCGGCTACGACTTCGGCGTCGCCCAGCTGCAGGGCGCCGTCCGATACAGCCCCAACTTCTTCGCCAACTCCGGCATCGCCTGGTACAAGTGGGGCCAGCTCACCGTGCCGATCCCCTATACCTTCAACGAGAACGTCTCCTTCAAGCTGTTCGGCACCATCGGCAAC
>Ga0081455_10003002_pt1 | contig 19681 bp, 17 predicted proteins | sample TabmetS3T2R1_FD_70207 | JGI IMG/M metagenome (GOLD analysis project Ga0081455, IMG submission 70207) | Tabebuia heterophylla rhizosphere microbial communities from the University of Puerto Rico - S3T2R1 | ecosystem: Host-associated > Plants > Roots > Rhizosphere ... | reverse complement strand
TCGCTTCAACCCGTCCGCAGCCCCGCGTGGGGACGGCGGTCGGCGGGTAGCTCGGCCCGCCGGGGATTGGCCTGGTCGCGCGCGGACAGCACCGGCTCGGTCACGCCCCAGTCGGCTCCCACCTCCGGGTCGTCCCATGCCACCCCCAGCTCGTCGGCCGGGTTGTAGTAGCCATCGACCAGGTAGGTGATGGTCATGTCGGTGAGCGCCGCGAACCCGTGGGCGACGCCGGGCGGGATGTAGACGCCCCGGTGGTCGTGGTCGACCCCTGGGGTCCCCGGCGCGCTGCCGAGGTCCACCGCCAGCGTCTTGCCGTCGGTGGGCGAGCCGACCCGCAGGTCGTGCAGCACCACGCGGCACCGCCCGAACGGCACGTACCAGTAGTCGGCCTGGTGGAGGTGGTAGTGCAGCCCCACCACGGCGCCGGCGCGGCGGTCGCCGCGGTTGGCCTGGATCATCTCCCGGCCCGCGGGGAACCACTGGCGCCGGTAGGTCTCGATGAAGATGCCCCGCTCGTCGCCGTGGATGTCCGGCTCGACGAGCACGACACCTTCGATGACGTCGGACGGCCGGATGTTTGCCACGGGGCTCCTTCGGGACCTCGCTCAGTGCAGCTCGACGGCCGAATTGTCGCCGAGCATGAGCCGCAGCGCTCGGGGCCGGCGCGTCGAGCGGGTCAGCTCGACCTCGCGGCCGATGAGGCTGTCGGTGAGCCGGGGGACGTCGACGATCCGACTCCGGGTGAGGACCACGGAGTGCTCCAACTCGGAGTCGACGATCACGCATTCCGAGGCGACCGACGTGAACGGGCCCACATAGCTGTTCTCGATGCGCGTGCCCTCGCCGATGATCGCGGGTCCCAGCACCCGGCTGTTCACGATCTCGGCGCCCCGCTCGATGATGACCCTGCCCTCGATGGCCGAGGCGGCGTCGACCGATCCCTCGATGCGCGCCTGCAGGCTCTCGAGCACCAGGCGATTGCATGCCAGCAGCGGGTCCTTCTTGCCGGTGTCGATCCACCAGCCGTCCAGCACCTCGTGGTTGACGCGGTGCCCGTGATCGATCAGCCACTGGATGGCGTCGGTGATCTCCAGCTCGCCCCGCCACGACGGCTCGATGGCGGCCACGGCGTCGTGGACGTGGTGATCGAACAGGTAGACGCCGACCAGCGCCAGGTCGGAGGGCGGGTCGGCCGGCTTCTCGACGAGCCGCACGACGTCACCGTCGTCTGCCAGTTCGGCGACGCCGAACTGGCGCGGGTCGTCGACCCTCGCCAGGAGGATCTGCGCTGCCGGCACCGCGGACACCTCGTCGCCGAGGCGCAGGGTGGCGGCATCGGTGCGGGCCTGCTCGAAGCGGTCGGTGAACCCGGCCAGCCCCTGCTGGAGCATGTTGTCGCCGAGGTACATCACGAAGTCGTCATCGCCGAGGAAGTCGCGCCCGATCAGCACGCAGTGGGCCAGCCCGAGCGGCGCCTCCTGCGGGATGTACGTGATGTCGACGCCCCAGCGCGAGCCGTCGCCGACCGCCGCGATCACCTCGTCGCCGGTGGAGCCCACGATGATGCCGATCTCCTTGATGCCGGCCTCGACCATGTCCTCGATGCCGTAGAACAGGATCGGCTTGTTGGCGATCGGGACGAGCTGCTTGGCGCTCGTATGGGTGATGGGCCGCAGACGGGTCCCCGCCCCGCCCGCAAGAATGAGACCTTTCACGAAGGAGCCATTCTTGCAGGATGGCCGGCGCCGGGCACAGGCGACGACTCGGCGCCGATCAGGTCGGCAGGCCCAGCTCGCGGGCGATGACCAGGCGCTGGATCTCGCTGGTGCCCTCGCCGATCTCGAGGATCTTGGCGTCGCGGTACTGCCGCGCCACCAGCGTCTCGTCCATGAAGCCGTAGCCGCCGAACACCTGGGTGGCCATGCGAGTGGCGGTCACCGCCGATTCGGTGGCGTACAGCTTGGCCATGGCCGCCTCGCGCTTGTACGGCTTGCCGGTGTCCCGCAGCCATGCCGCCTGGTAGACGAGCAGGCTCGCCGTCTCGGCCATGACGGCCAGGTCGGAGCAGGCGAACGCCACCGCCTGGTTGGCGCCGATGGCGCGCCCGAAGGCCTGGCGCTCGTTCGCGTACGCAACCGACTGCTCGAGGCAGCAGCTGATGACCCCCACCGCCAGCGCGGCGATGGCGACGCGGCCCTCGTCGAGGATCTGCAGGAACCCGGCGAAGCCCCGGCCGCGCTCCCCGAGCAGGTTGTCGGCCGGCACCCGGCAGTCGCTGAACGTCAGCCCGTGGGTGTCGGAGGCGTGCCACCCCATCTTGCGGTAGGGCGGGTCGACGCCGAACCCGGGCGTGCCGGCCGGGACGACGATGCACGAGATCTCCGGAGCGCCCGCCCGGTCGCCGCCGGTGCGGGCCGTGATCGTGACCAGCGAGGTGATGTCGGTGCCGGAGTTGGTGATGAACGCCTTGGCCCCGTTGACGACCCACTCGGCCCGGGCCTCGTCGAGCACGGCTGTCGTGCGGGTGGCACCGGCGTCGCTGCCCGCCTCCGGCTCGGTCAGCCCGAAGCCCCCGAGGGCCCGCCCGGCGCACAGGTCCGGCAGCCACTGCTGGCGCTGCTCCTCGGTGCCGAACCGGTAGATCGGGTTGGCGCCCAGCCCGACGCCGGCCTCGAGCGTGATGGCCATGGACTGGTCGACCCGGGCCAGCTCCTCGATCGCGATGCAGAGTGTCGTGAAATCGGCGCCGCCACCGCCGTACTCCTCGGGGAACGGGATGCCGAACAGGCCCAGGTCGCCCATCTGGCGCACCACGTCGACCGGGAACGTGTGGCTGGCGTCCCAGGCCTCTGCGTGCGGGGCGATCTCGGCCTCGGCGAAGTCGCGCACCAGCTTGCGCAGCGCCCGTTGCTCGTCGGTGAACTCCACGTGCACGAGGTGGATGGTACGGCGGGGGTGTGCCACGGCAGTGAGGGAGCGACGATGGGTGTCGCTTCCTGGCTCACCAGGCGCGCCAGTATTTGGCAGTTTCTTTGACATGTAATTCTAATTATTCGAGTTGACTCTATACACGAACACTAGTACGCTACTGGTCATGTCTGGGCAGGTCAGCAGCGTCCTCGAGCGTCTCGCCGGGGCGATCGATGAACTCGACCTGCCCGTCGACGGCGGGATATTGACCGAGGCGTTCGCGTTGGCGGATCGGCTCAATGCCAAGCTGTTGGCCGCGGTGGGTGAGCACGACCGTGCCGAGCTGTGGCGCAATGACGGCTCCACCTCCATGGCCGCCTGGCTGCGGCATCACACCCGCAAGGCGGGGCGCGATGCCGCCCGCTGTGCCAGGATTGCCCGCCGGCTTCGGGGCCTGCCCGTCACGGCTGCGGCCTACGGGGACGGGGTGCTGTCGAGCGGCCAGGTACAGGCGATCGTGGACAACCTCATGGACCGCACCGTCGACCTGTTCGCGCACCACGAAGCGCAGCTGGTCCCCGAGCTCGCTCCGCTGTCGGTCGCAGACACCGCGATCGCCATGCAGGAGTGGGCGCGGCGGGCTGAGGCGGTGGTGGGCGACGACCCTGAACCGGTGCTGCCGGAGCGGTCGCTGCACCTGTCCCGCATCCTCGATGGGCGGCGTGAGTTGTCGGGCAGCTTCGACCCCGAGGGTGGCGAGGTCATCGCCACCGCCTTGCGCCTGGCTCAGACCGGCGACGTCGACGGCGAACCCGCCCGCAGCCCCGCCCAACGCCGCGGCGACGCCCTCGTCGACCTGTGCCGCCGCTTCCTCGACCACCAACAGGACCGCCGCGGTGGCCGCCACCGACCCCACCTCAACGTCATCACCACCCTCGACGACCTCCAACACCACAGCCACGGTCGGCTCATCGACGGCACGATCCTCGACGCCGCCACCCTGCAACGCCTGGTCTGCGACACCGGCATCCACCGCGTCATCACCAACGGCCGCTCCAGCATCCTGGACTACGGCACCACCACCCGCACCGTCCCCGCTCCCCTGTTCAACGCCCTGGTCATCCGGGACCGCCACTGCCGGTTCCCCGGCTGCGACCGGCCCCCCCACTGGTGTGAGGCACACCATGTCCGCTGGGTCCTCGACGGCGGACCCACCGCCCTCGACAACCTCGTCCTGCAATGCAGCCGCCACCACCACCTGCTCCACACGCCCGGCTGGCACGCCAAGCTCCTCCCCGACAACACCCTCGAAGTCACCGACCCACGAGGACACGTCCACACCAGCCACCCACCCACACACCGACCACCCCTCCCACTCCGAGAATGACGCCACGCCTTCCGGCCGGATGACCCGTATCTGTCACCGGCCTCTGAGCGATCACGGTGAAGCTGGGGCGCCGCACAACTGCTGTCGTCGCGTCGAGCTGGGAGGGTCATGAGCCGGATGGTCAACCGAGGCCGCTGGCCGTCCATCTGGGTGTGGGGTGTCGTGCTGTCGGTCCTGCTGGTCGGGTGTGCAGGGCTGCGACCCCCAAGAGGAAAGCCACCCAGGACAACCACGACGTCCGTGCTCACAACCACCACGACCGCGGCCCCGCCTTCGACGACAACCACCTCTGTGGCTCCCTCCACCACCACGACGACCGCCTCCTCGACGACGACAACTACGTCGCCCATCCCCGAACCAGGCGGCGCGATCTCCCGCGTCACCAACGGAGCGGGCGGCCCGATCGGAGGCGACAGCTGGGGGTCGGCGATCTCCGCCGACGGCCGGTACGTCGCGTTCGGCTCCAGCGCAACCGACCTGGTTCCCGACGACACCAACTTTGACGATGACATCTTCGTGTGGGATCGCCCCACCTCGAGCACCGAGCGCATCACCGACGGGAACGACACGAGCCACTCCCCGGCGATCTCCGCCGACGGGGGTTACGTTGCGTTCTCCTCGTGGGCATCCGACCTGACGCCCGACGACCTCAACGACAAGTCCGACCTGTTCGTGTGGAACGCCACCACCGGCACGACCACCCGCATCACCGACGGCAACGGCGACAGCTACGGGGCGGCCATCTCGGCCGACGGCCGGCACATCGCCTTCGAGTCCGCGGCTTCCAACCTCGTCCCCGGCGACACGAGCGACACCAACGACAAGTCAGATGTGTTCGTGTGGGACGCCACCACGGCCACCACCACCCGCATCACCGACGGTGCCAACGCAAGCTTTTTCCCCGCGATGTCGGCCGACGGCCGCTACATTACGTTCTACGCGTTCGCGTCGAACCAGGTCCCCGACGACACCAACGGCTGGTGGGATGTGTTCGTGTGGGACGCGACCACCGGCACCACCACCCGCATCACCGACGGCGACGAGAACAGCCTGGATCCGACGATCTCTGCCGACGGCCGCTACATCACGTTCTGGTCGGCCGCATCGAACCTGGTACCGAATGACACCAACGGGCCGGGTCTATTCAGGTGGGATGGGACCAACGGCGCAATCGTCCGCGTCAGCAGCGGTGGTGAGGCTCCGCTGATCTCCGCCGACGGCCGCTACGTCATCTTCAACCACGCCGGGGACTCGTTCCAGGACGTATTCGTCTGGGACGCCACGACGGCCACAGCCACAAACATCACTCAAGGCAACGGCCGCAGCTACCGCGGGTCGGTCTCGGCGAACGGCGGCCTGATCACGTTCTCCTCAGAGGCGTTCAACCTGGTGCCTGGCGACGCGAACGGCTCGGTCGACGTGTTTCTCTGGGATCGCAACGACTGAATCGACGCCGAGCGGGTTACGCCGGTTCGGCGACGAACTCCGCCAGTCGCACGCCGTGGTCGGCGGCCAGCATCTCCGCCGCCTTCTCGCCGATCATGATCGCGGCGGCGTTGGTGTTGCCGCTGACCACGTTCGGCATGACGCTTGCGTCGGCGACCCGCAGCCCGTTGACGCCCAGCACCCGTAGCCGGGAGTCGACGACGCTGCCCATCCGGCACGTCGACGTCAGGTGGTAGACGGTGAACGAGTAGTGCCGGGCCATGTCCTCCAGCAGCTCGTCGCTCGGAGCCTCGCCGGGAACGTAGCCATGCGTGGCCGCGAGCGCAGGGGGGACCAGCCACGGGCCAAGGGCCTGCTCCCCGGGCCAGTGCGCCACGACGTCGAGCGCACGGCGTAGGACGGCGACCATGACCTCCATGTCGTAGGGGTCGCCGTAGTAGTTCATGCGGATGTCCGGCTGATCGAGCGGATCGGCGCTGGTGAGCACGATCTCGCCCTCGCTGTGGGGCTGTACCGGGTTGGCGAGCACGATCACCGACTCGGCGTCCGGAGCGAGCCGGCTGCCGGCATCGTCGAAGTACTCGCCCGGGTCGACCCGGAGGCAGGTCCGCCAGATCGCGTCGTTGTAGCCACACACGAAGACCGCGAGCTGGGCGTCGTGGGTGTGGTCGTCGCCCAGCCCTGTCGAGAACCAGGCGCACGCCTCGTAGAGCGACGATGACACCAGACCGTGGCCGGTGGTCGCCCACTCGGCGACCCGTCGCTCCGCCTCCGCCTTGAGCGCCTGCAGCTCCTCGGGCATGTCTGCGTCGTCGGCCGGGTCGGCCGGCAGCGGCCCGGCGGGCGACCGCAGCGCGTCCGGGCCCAGCGAAACGCCCATCTGGCTCATCGACACGCCGATGCTGGGTGCCGGAAAGAGGAGGCCGACCTGCAGGTGGTCCTTGAGGTGCTTGCCGACGTCGGGGGCGTCGAGCTGGCATGTGACACCGACGGCCTCGATCTCCTCCCGCGGCCCCACGCCGGACAGCATCAGGATCTGGGGCGAACCCACCGCACCCGCGCTGAGCACCACCTCCTTGTCGGCCCGGACACTCGCGGTCTGCCCGTCGGCCGTGCGGTACTCGACCCCGGTCGCCCGTAGGTCGCCGGGACCGCCCTCGATGAGCAGCCTCGTCACCTGCGCACCGCAGATCACCTCGAGGTTGGGGCGTTCCTCGACGTCCCCCTCGAGGAATGCGTGGTACGTGCTCGACCGCTTGCCGTCCCGGGTGGTGGTCTGCAGCAGCGACACGACGCCGTCGGGGCCGCGACGGTCTCGGCCGTTGTAGTCGCCCCTGGGGATCCCGGCGGCGACCGCGGCGTCGACGAACTGCTCGGCGCCGTTGAGCACGGGAGCCCGCACGGACACGCCCAGCGGTCCCTGCGTGTTGTGGGCCTCGGCGTCGACGACGATGTCGCCGCTCGGGGCCAGGCCCTCGCTCTTCTTGAAGTAGGGCAGCACGTCGTCGTAGCTCCACCCGTCGGCGCCGGCCGCGGCCCACGCGTCGAAGTCGCCCGGATGTCCACGCACGTAGGCCATGTAGTTGATGCCCGACGACCCACCGAGCATCTTGCCCCGCGGCACCATCATCCGGCCCTCCATGAGCCCGAGGCCACACCCGCCGGCGTCCGCGGTGTACATCCAGTCGGTCACGGGGTTCTGTTGCAGCGCCGGGCACGCCGCCGGCATCAGCTCCTCGGGAGGCGGGGGGCCGCCCGCCTCGACGAGGGCGACCCGGCAGTCAGGATCCTCCGAGAGCCGGGCGGCGACCACCGCACCGGCCGACCCACCACCGACAACGACGAAGTCGAACTGCCCGGCCATGGCAGCCAAACGTAGCCGTCACCTCCCGGCCACAGCCGGCCGACCGGACCATTGCGGTGACTGGGTCAGACCAGGTGGACGCGCAGGACCTCCGTCCGCTCCACGGCAGCGTCCCGGTCGCCGCTCAACGCGCGGCGCCGTTCGTCGGCCATGTAGGCGGCGAGCGCATCCTCGGACGGGAACTGGACGAGCTGCACCTCCAGCGGCTGGCCAGCCTCTCCGGCCGTTCGTGCCCGCTGCAGGACCCGGCCGCCGTGGTCGGGCACGAACCGCAGCACCCGGTCCTCGTACGAGGCGAGATCCTCCCCTCGCCCGTGCCGGGCCCAGAGCAGGACGCACAGGGTCACTGCCATCGGCCACTCCGGTTCGCCATCGCCTCAGGATCGCGGGTCGACAAGCTCACGTCCGAGCTCGGCGACGCTGCTGGCGCCCACCAGCGCCATCGTGCGGCGGATGTCGGCGCCCAGCAGTCCGAGGACATGGTCGACGCCCCGCTCGCCCGCCGCACCCAGCCCGTAGAGATAGGCGCGGCCCGCCATGCATGCGCGGGCGCCGAGCGCGACCGCCTTCACGACGTCGCCGCCCCGACGCACGCCGCCGTCGCAGATGATCTCGAGCCGGTCCCCCACCGCATCCGCCACGGGCGCCACCAGGTCCAGCGGCGCCGGCGCCGAGTCGAGCTGGCGGCCGCCGTGGTTGGACAGGGCGATCGCCTCGACGCCCGCTTCGGCGGCCAGCCGGGCATCCTCGACAGTCTGGATGCCCTTGATCACCAGCGGGCCGTGCCACTCCGAGCGCATCCACTCCACGTCCCGCCACGACAGGCCCGGGTCGAACTGGGTGTTCACATAGTCGGACAGCGTCACCGCCGTCGTGCCGTCGCTCGGTCCGGCGGAGCCCTGCACGTTCGCGAACCGGATCGGGTCCGACCGCAGGAACCGCCAGGTCCAGCCCGGATGCAACGCGCCGTCGACCAGCGTGCCCAGCCCGATCTTCGGGGGCAGCGAGAAACCGCGCCGTACGTCGCGCTCCCGCCGGCCCAGCACTGCGGTGTCGACCGTGAGCACCAGCGCCTCGTAGCCAGCGGTGGCCGCCCGCCCGATCATCTCCTTCACCAACCCCCGGTCGCGCCAGACGTACACCTGGAACCATTTGGCTCCCGCGCTGGCCGCCGCCACCTCCTCGATCGAGCGGGTGCTCAGCGTGGACAGCGTGTACGGCAGGCCGGCCCGCGCTGCCGCCCGCGCCACGGCCAGCTCACCGTCGGGATCGGCGATGCGGGTGAAACCGGTCGGCGCCAGGACCAGCGGCAGCGGCACACGCCGCCCCAGAACCGTTGTCGAGGGGTCGACCTCGCCCACGTCGCGCAGCACCCGGGGCCGGAACGTCACCGCTCCGAAGGCCGCCGAGTTGGCGGCCAGCGTGCGCTCGTCCTCCGCCCCGCCGTCGATGTAGTCGAACACCCCGCGCGGCAGTCGGCGCCGGGCGATGGCCCGGAGGTCGGCGACCGATGCCGCCCGCGCCAGCCGACGCGCCACCGGATCGAGCTCCAGGCGGCGGAACCGGAGCACCGACCGCAGGGTCTCGATCACAGAAGCTCCCAGCGCTCGCGGTAGGGATCGAGCCGCGCGTCGTCGGGGTCGAGCTCTGTGACCAGCACCCGCACCCGGTGCGGCGCCAGCCCGCGTGCGGGGGCCCGCTGGCCCAGCTTGCTGGAGTCGACGGCCACCACGACCTCTGCGGCCACGTCGGCCAGCGCGAGCTTGACCTCAGCATCCTCGAGCGTGGCCTCCGAGGTGCCGTGCACCGGGTGCAGGGCGGCGGCCGACATGAACAGCCGCCGCAGCAGGACGTCGTGTGCAGTGCGCGTGGCGAGCGGCCCCACCAGGCTGCCCGTCCGGGGGTCGAGCTGGCCACCCGTCAGCAGCGCCGTCACGCCCGGCTTGTCCTGCAGCGCCGCGAACGTGTCCTGACCGTTGGTCACGACGGTCAGGTCGCGCACGTCACCCAGGTGCACCGACAGGCGCTGGAGGGTGGTCGAGGCGTCGATCCCGATCGCGCCGCCGTCACCCACCAGAGGCGCCAGCTTCGACGCGATCCGGTCCTTCGCCCGCACGTGGCGGCTGAACCGCTCGGCGAACGGCTGCGGGCCGATGGCGACGGCGCCCCCGCGGATCCGCTGGACGACGCCCTGCTCGGCCAGCAGGTCGAGATCGCGCCGGATGGTCATCTCGCTGACGTCGAACGCAACCGCCAACTCGACCACCTTGACCCGACCCTCGCTCTGCACCCGGGCGCCGATGCGCTGCAGGCGGTCGATCGCGTCGATGCTCACGATGCACCCACCCACGGGTCGGCCAAGTGACGGCGGGCGTCGGCCAGGTCGCCGTACACGCCGAGGGCGATCCCCTGGACCAGGGCGTTGCCGAGCGCGGTGGCTTCGACCGGGCCGGCACACACCGGCAACCCCGTCCGCTCGGCCAGGAGGCGGCGGTACAGCGCCGACTGGGCGCCGCCGAACACGTACACGTCGGTCACGCCGCCGAGTTGGCCGAGCACTGCCGCCGTGCCGGCTACGTGGGATTCGACGATGCCCCTGACCACCACCGGTGGCGGCGCATCGGTGGCCAGCCCCAGGTCGGCCGTTACGACCGCGAGCATGTCGTCGGGATTGAGGAAGCGTTCGTCGGCGACGTCGAGGACCCGCTCGGGCCCGTCCGCCGTCGCCGCCGCTGCGATCAGGTCGGGAATCGAGGGGTCACCCCATGGTGGGCGGCACCGCTCGATCAACCACGCGCCGGCCAGGTTCTTCAGGAACCGCACACCCCCCAGCGCGCCGATCTCGTTCGTGAAGTTCGCGGCCAGGGCGGCGGACGTCAGGTCGGGTTCCGGCCGCTCCCGGCCCACGATGGCCCACGTGCCGGCGGACACGAACGCCGAGCCGGAGCCCGGGTCCGCCCCCATGGCCACCACGGCCGACGCGGTGTCGTGGCCGCCCACCAGGTGCACCGGCACGGCCTGCCAGCTGCCCACCCGGGTCCCAGCGCCCAGGATCGGCGGCAGCAGCGCCGGGTCGAGCCCGACCGTCTCGGCCAGCGGCGCCGACCACTCGCCGGTGCGGATGTCTACGAGGCCGGTCGTGCCGGCGCTGCTGCGCTCGCCGACGGCCTCGCCGGTCAGGTGGAGCAGGAGCAGCTCCGGCAGCATCAGCAGGTGCCGGGCCCTCGCCAGCTCGGCGCGGTCGTGGGCCGCCACCTGGAACACGGTGTTGAAGGGCTGCAGCTGCACCCCCGTGATCCCGAACAGCGCCTCGGCACCGCCCAGCCGATCCACGACGGACCGGTATCCCGCGGTGCGGTTGTCGCGATACGACATCGGGGGCGCCACCAGCTCGCCGCGCCCGTCGAGCAGCCCGTAGTCCACGCCCCAGGTGTCGAGGCCGATCGACGCCACCGGCCCGACCTCCAGGGCGATGGCAAGGCCCTTCTCCATCTCGGCCACGAGCCGCGGCCAGTCCCATCTCAGCCGCCCACCGGCGTCGGCAACGGGGGCGTGCACGTAGCGGTGGACGACTGACAGCGCCGGCGCACGGTCCCCCAGCTCGACCCGGCACACGCGGATCGAAGACGCCCCGAAGTCGACGGCGACGACCGCGACCGGCGCCTGGATCACGGCGCTACAGCCCCGTCGCCACCGAGTCGGCGCCCCGCGCCGCGGTGACGGCGGCCCGGTAGCCGACCGCCCGGAACGTGGCCAGCGGCTCCAGCGCCGCGCCGTTTCGGCGCCGAGCCTCGGCCACCAGCGGACGCACATCGGTCCGGAATCCTCGGTGGAGCACCTCGGCCGCACGCGCCGGATCGTTCGCCCGCTGGGCATCGGCCAGGTCGGTGCGGTTGACGCACAGGGCCTGCGCCAGCGCCACCTGCAACGCGTCGGTGGCCTGGATCAGGTCCTCGAGCGGGTCCTTGAGGTTGTGGCTCTCGTCGATCATGTACGCCGCTGCGGGCATCTGCCCGCCGCCGGCCTCGAGCAGCTCGCCGACGATGAGGAAGAGCTGGAACGGCGTGATCGACCCGACCGTGAGGTCGTCGTCGCCGTACTTGGAGTCGTTGAAGTGGAAGCCGCCCAGCCGGCCCACCATCGCGAGCCGCGACACCACCTGCTCGATGTTGGTGTTGGGCAGGTGGTGGCCGAGGTCGACGAGGCACTTGACCCGGTCACCGGTGCCCTGCGCCAGGAGCAGCGACGTGCCCCAGTCGTTGTTGACCGACGAGTAGAAGGCCGGCTCGTAGGGCTTGTGCTCGGTGTACATCTCCCAGTCGTCGGGCACGTGGGCGTAGATCTCCCCGAGCCCCGCCAGCACCCGCTCGAACTGGCCCCGGAAGCTGGCCTGGCCCGGGTGGTTCATGCCGTCGGCCAGCCACACGGTCAGCGCCCGCGACCCCAGCTCGACCCCGAGCTCGATCACGTAGCGGTTGTGCTCGACGGCCGCGCGCCGCGCGCCGTCGTCGACGTTGGCCAGGCTGCCGAACTTGTAGGACACGGTCCGGTCGTCGGTGGTCGAGGGGTTGTCCTGGAACGTGTTGGAGTTCATGGCGTCGAAGCCGATGCCCAGCTCCTCGGCGTGGCGCCGCAGGGCGGCGGCCCCGGCTCCCAACCCGGGGTCGTCCCACGGCACGTGGAGGCTGACCGTGCGGTTGGCGCCGGTGAGCGCGTTGAGCATCGCGATGTCGTCGACCTTCTCGAAGGTGTCGCGCGGCTCGCCCCCACCGGGGAACCGGCCGAAACGGGTGCCACCGGTGCCCACCGCCCAGGACGGCGCCGCGGCGCTGAACCGGGCCACCTCGACGATCACCGCTTCTGCGTCGACACCCGACCGATCCACCACGTCCACGGCGTGCGCCAGGTCGGACTCGTGCCACGACAGGCGGATCTGGTTCTCCTCCTCGATGCGGCTCCGGTCGATCGTCATCGCGAGCTCCTCTCGTCTCGAGCGTCACCTGAGGAACGCCATCGGCACCCCGCTGTCGACCGGCAGGATCGTGCCCGTCGTCAGCGCCAGCTCGCCGGAGCACAGGGCGAAGACGGCGTCGGCCACGTGCTCCGGCAGCACCTCGTGACCGAGGACCGTGCGTCCCGCGTAGAACTTGCCGAGGTCCTCGGGCGGCACGCCGTACACCTTGGCGCGCTCCTCGCCCCATGCGCCCTCGAAGATGCCGGAGCCGCGCACCACCCCATCGGGGTTGACGCCGTTGACACGGACGCCGAGCGGCCCGAGCTCCGTCGCCAACAGGCGCACCTGGTGGGCCTGGTCGGCCTTGGCGGCGCCGTAGGCGACGTTGCCCTTGCCGGCGACCACCGCGTTCTTGGACACGACGTAGACGATGTCGCCCGGCAGGCCCTGGGCCGCCATCGCCTTGGCGGCCTCGCGGCTGACGAGGAACGAGCCCCGGGCCATCACCCGGTGCTGCAGGTCCCAGTCGGCCGACGTGGTCTCGGCCAGCGGCTTGGAGATCGACAGGCCGGCGTTGTTGACCACCAGGTCGATGCCCCCGAACGTCGCGGCCGCCTCACGGACCGCCGCCTCCACCGCAGCCTCGTCGCTCACGTCGACCTCGATCGCCGCCGCCACGTCGGGACCGCCCAGCTGCTCGGCCGCGGCCTTCGCACCGGACGCGTCGCGGTCGGCGAGCACCACGGCGGCGCCCTCGGCCGCCAGGCGCACGGCGATGGCGCGGCCGATGCCCGATGCGGCCCCGGTGACGAAGGCGACCCGACCGGCGAGCGGCTTGGGAGCGGGCAGCCGGCGCAGCTTCGCCTCCTCCAGCTCCCAGTACTCGATGCGGAACTTCTCGGACTCGTCGATCGGCCGGTACGACGAGACCGCCTCGGCGCCACGCATCACGTTGATGGCGTTGACGTAGAACTCGCCCGCGATCCGCGCTGCCCGCGCATCGGCCCCGAAGCTGAACATGCCGACACCGGGGACCAGCACAATCACCGGATCGGCGCCCCGCATGGGCGGCGAGTCGGGACGTGCGTGCCGGCGGTAGTAGCCGGCGTAGTCGTCGCGGTAGGCGGCATGCAGCTCGTGCAGCCGGGACACGAGCTGGTCGACCGGCGCCGTCGGCGGCAGGTCGAGCAGCAGCGGGCGCACCTTGGTGCGGATGAAGTGGTCGGGGCACGACGTGCCCAGAGGTGCCAGCCGGTCGACCGCCTCCCGGCCCAGGAAGTCGAGCACCAGCTCGCTCGCCGTGAGCCGCCCGACCATCCGTCGATCGGTGGAGCACAGGCCCCGCACATGGGGAGCGAGCTCGCCGGCCAGGCGAGCGCGCACCTCAGCAATCGGCGTTAATGTGCGCCGCGACCCGCATCCGTTCGGTGTTCGCAGAGAGAGGGATGTCGTCAGAGACCTTCGAGCGGATCGTCGCTGCCCAGGTCGTCTGACGCACTGGCGCTATGCTTCGGCTCCGAAGCGTGCGGCTTATCGCTCTTGTCGCTCCCTGATCGCTCCGCGCGGGCGGCGGCGCGTGCCTCGCGCTTGGCCGCGCGCTCCGCCTTCTTCTCGAGCCAGGCTTCCCGCTTCGCGGCGCGTGCCTCCAACTTGGCGGCCTTCGCAGCTGCGTCGCCGCCATCAACGGCAGCCGGGTCGGCGCTCGGCACGGCCGGTGCCGGTGCAGCGGACGCCGGCGCGGTGCTCGGGGCGGCAGCCGCGCGTGCCTCCTGCAGCTGTGCGTTGAGCGTCTCGCGCTCGCGATCGAAGCTGGCCCGCAGCGTCGCCTCGGTCTCGCTGCTGCGGCGCGTCTGCAGCGCCATGAGCTCGGTTTGAGCCGCCAACTGGTCGCGCAGCGGGCGATAACTCGTGAAGTAGCCGCCCACCGCGAGCGCCGCCGCCAAAGCAGCCACAGACCAACCGCTCCAGGTGGTCAATGCCGATGAGCCCCGCGCGGTGGCCTTGGGGGCGTCGTCCAAGCTCGCAGGTGACGCGTTGGCAGCCTCCATGAGCTGCTGCGCGGCTTGCGCTGCCTGTTGCCCCGCGAAGATCGCGTGCTGTTCGGCATGGGTGGCGCGTGCCTCGGCTGCCTCCAGCCGCTCGAGCAGTTCTGCCATGACCGCGTCCATTTGGTCCGCAGCCTCGGCCTCCCGCGCCCGCGCTTCCCCGAGCCGTTTTGCGGCCTCGGCTTCAGCGACGACGCTCGATAGGTGCTCGTCGAGCACGCTGCGCATCGCAGCTTGGGTCTCAGCCGTTGGCTGCGTTGGCTGCGCTCGCAGGGCGTGCGCGCCGGACTGCGCCCGCACGGGGCGCTGCCCTGGTAGTGATGTCGGCAAGCTTCGGCGGTGTTGCATAGTTCAACTAACGGGACTTAATACTGCGATGTAGGTAGATCCGGACGATCGCATATCAGTTAGCCAGTCGGTGCTGTAGTGCGCAAGTCCTTGGACGCCCCATGAGGCCACTTCCGAGTTGAAGCTCGTTCGGCAGGACAGTGGTGCTGCGATAGTGGAACAACCGAACGTGCGCGAGTGCGTTTCCTGCGGCTCGCATTGCGACTCGACGTCCGATTAGGACACTCGAAGCCATAATCGAGGCAAAAAAAGCCATGACGTTCACCGCAAAACTGCAACCCGTGCCACATGGGGGACACTACGTCGAAGTGCCCGCGAAGGTCGCAGACAGAGCCGGGCTCAAACATGGTGCTCGCGTTCGCGGCACCGTGAACGGCGTGCCGTACCGCAGCTCGCTGATGAAGTACTCGGGGATCTTCCACCTGGGAGTGCACAAAGCGACGCTCGCGCAAGCTGGCATCGAGCAAGGATCGGCTGGCCCCGTCAAAGTCACGATCGAAGTCGACTCCGAACCGCTGCCGGCGGATAGCGTCCCCGACGATCTCGCGGCCTCGCTCGCGAAGAACAGGCGCGCGAGCGCTGCCTGGTCGACGCTGCGTCCCTCGTTGAAGCGGGAGTACGTGAAGTCGATAACCAGCGCCAAGCGAGCCGAGACGCGCGAGCGACGCCTGCTGAAAGCCGTCGAGGAATTGGCTGGAGGGACGGCCACCCGTTCGAAGTATCAGCCTCCTACGGCGAGTAGCCGGAAAACCGCCAAGCGCCCGAAGCGCTGACCCGAGCGACAATGCGGAGCGCCGCAACGTTCGCGGTCTGCGCGCGCCGCTAACGTGAGGCCGGTTCACGCCGCTGCGCCAAGAGCCACGGCACCAACTCGCGCTCTGCGTACGCGCGGCTCAGCGTTTCGTGACCGACGTCCGCATACTCCGTGTAGCGGACCGCACTTCCCTGTGCGCGCAGCGCGGCGACCATGTCGCGCGCGTTCTTCACGGGTGAAATCTCGTCCTTCGCGCCGTGAAACACCCAAATCGGAAGCTTGGCGATCGCGGGCGCGCGCGAGGGATCACCCACGCCCGTCACGGGAACCGCCGCAGCAAACCGATCGAGCGCACGCCTGCTGACGATGTCCCAGGTCCCCGCCGCGCCGGACGAGTGACCAGTCACGTACACGCGATCGCCATCGAGCGCGTATTTCTGTCCGAGCTCGTCCAGCAGCAACAAGACGAGCTTGAGCGCGTCGGCTTCGGGGCGCTCGTTCTGGCTGAAGTTGAGGAACGGCGCAGTCCGCGCTCCCGTGACCCACTTGTCCACTGCCGGGCACTGCGGCGCGAGCACGAAGACGGGTTCGTTCGCTTGCAACCGGCGGTGAAGGCCGGCGAGCTCTGGCCCGATCTGACGGCGGTTGTCGTCCCCGAGCGCGCCCGAACCGTGCAGATAGACGAGTAGCGGGTATCTTCGCGACGCGTCGTAGTCCGGCGGCACGTAGAGCCGGTACACGATGTCGTACGCCAGACCTGCACGTCCGATCCGGCCTGCGATCATGTGCTCGAGCAACGCGCCGGCGCCTTCGGGATCTCCCCGGCCAGGCCCACGACAACCCGCGACGACGAGCAGCGCAACGGTGGCGCGCCGGCCGAGCGCGAGCACGGCGCGGTACCAGCGGCGCCGGCCAATCTCCTCCGTAGGTTCCGTTTCGTTGCTCGCACTCACGCGACGTGCCTCGACTCGCACACTGTACCCCACCGCGCAGAGCGAGTGACGATCGATATCCTGCGGGCTAGTATTTCAGCGTTCCGATGTCGTTTCGCGCTTGCATGCTGACCGCCCTCGCCGCCTGTGCGCTCGGCTGCGGTGATGACGCGACACCAGCAGATGCCGCGTTGGATGCCGCCATCAGCGGCGATGCCGGGCCGGACCTGTGCCCGCACGATCCGCTCCCGCGCGGCGACACCCGCAAGACGCTGATGCATGGCGGTGTCAAGCGCGAGTACGTGATGCACGTGCCGCGGAGCTACGATGCGCGCTCGTACGTTCCGCTCGTGATCGACCTCCACGGTTACACGTACGACGAGATGCACCAGGAGAGTGTCTCCGGCTTTCGCGCGAAGTCCGACGCGAAGGACTTCATCGTCGTCTATCCCAAGGGCCTCGACGACTCGTGGAACGGTGGTTCGGTGTGCTGTGGCTCGTCTCAGGCGGACGGCGTGGACGACGAAGGGTTCCTGCGCGCGCTCGTGACCGAGTTGAGCCGAGACGCATGTGTCGACACCAAGCGCGTCTACGCGACGGGCTTGTCGAATGGCGGGGCTTTGAGCTTTCTACTTGCGTGTCGAGCGGCTGACGTGTTTGCGGCCGCGGCGCCGGTATCGATCGGCAACGGCACGCGTCCGTGCCAGCCGGTCCGCCCGATCTCGGTCATCATGTACCGCGGCACGTCGGACGAGCTCGTGCCGTACGACGGCGGATCGATGTACCCGAGTGCGGCGGCCGACCTGAACGAATGGAAGACGCTGAACGCGTGCACGGGCACGCCTCGCAAAGTGAGTGGTCTATGCGACCAATACACCGCGTGTAAAGACGGTGTAGAGGTCATGCTCTGCACGGTTCCGAAGGGCGAGCACATCTTGTACGACGATGCGACGAGCGCCGGAGCGCCCGTCGCGGACGTGGTGTGGGCAGCGTTCGAGCGCCACGCCCTTCCTTGAGTCGGGGAGACTAGTCCAGTCAGCGCAGGATGCGCTGCCACGAAAAGAGCGGCCCGCCGCCGCGCGGATCGACTTGCAGCTTCAACCACTGCGACGTCGTCTCGCCCTCGACGATCAAGCGCGTCAAGTTCGGCACCGCGAACGTCACTCCGTGGACCGAGTCGCCCGCGAGCAGCGGCTGGTCGACCTTGAAGCGATGACTGTCACCTTGCACGACCAACACGGGTTTCCCAAACGCCTGCGCCAACTCCGCCAACCGCCGGATGATGGCACCAAACCCGTCCGTGGCAGAACCGGGCCACGTATCGGCCTGCATGAACAGCAGCACACCTTGGGTGTTCGACTTGTCCGCGAGCTCGAACGCATTCTCGAGCCACGCGATCGCCCCCGCAGTCCGCAGCTGCACCTCCGCGGTACGGCGCACGGGATCGTCCACCAACGCATCCGTCGTGTCATCGCCGAACCAGGGCGCCAGGCCATTGCTACTACCGACGACGTGCAGCGTCGCGAACACCACGCGCGACTGCACCCAGGCGACATTCTCGGGCAGCGTGCTGAAATCGGTACTGTCGGCTTGCGTGAACAGTGGCTCCGCCGAACCGCCGAGCGTAAACCCCGGATTCGCGAAGAACAGATCGCGCAGCGTCGCCAACCGCTCGAGCGGATCGTACTTGCCGTTGTTCGAGCGGTGGCAATCCGTCCACTCGTTGTCACCCGGCGTGTAGACCAGCGGATCGCTGAAGCTGGCAAAACGTCCCTCGATCTCCACGAAGTAGCTCGTGTCGCAACGCGTGCTCCCGTTCTTGATGTCGCCCACGTGCACGACGCGCTCGACATCCGGGTCGGCATTGATCGCGCTGACCAGGTTCGGCAGATCGGCCACCTGAGCCGCTCCGTACGGCGTATCGCCGATCACCGCGAGCGTCGCAATTTGCTTCGAGCCATCGATCGGCTTCGGATTGTCTGCACGAGCCGGCAGCGCGCTCACGAGAACGAAGACACCAAACATCAGTCGAGCGATTGCAGTACGCATCAGTCCAACCCCATGCAGCTAGCGTAGTAAGTGACCGTCCCCGACCAATCGGAGAAGATGCCCAGGATGCCGACCTGCTTTGCCAACACGTCGAGCGTCGTCATGATGTCGCCATCATTCGTGAGCGCGTCGAGCGTCGACTGATAGTAGAAGGAAGGCGCGTCCGTTCCCTTGGTCGGCAGCACCTCCTCGACGATGCGGCCGGAACGCTCCAGCGTCCAAGTGATGATGCCCAACCCGGCGGCTTTGGCATCCTTGGCGTATTGCGAGGGAACGATCTTGCCGTTCGCGACCGTCAACAAAGCCCACGTCGGAGGCGCGACGATCTTGATGCCTTGCTTGGCATAACCCTGCAGGTCTGCGGCGGTGGGCAGATCGGCGAGCACCTCCGCGTCGTCGAGGAACGCCGCTTGTTTGCCGAAGGCGGGCTCGTTCTTGACCCAGTACAGGATGTCTTCTTGGTTGAACGACTGCGCCCAGACCTTGCGCGGCGAAATCCGGGCTGCCTTGTAGTCGTCGATCAGCGCTTGCGCGTACGCGGCCTGACTCCCGAAGACTGCTTCGACTTGGAGCTTGGCGTCGCGATTGGGCCCCTTCAACTCCGGCGTGTACTTGGTTCCGAGCTTGGTCAGCAGCGCGATGCTCTCTTTGTGGCTCAAGAGCGTCGCCCCCGTAGAGTAAAGATCCGTGCGCCAGTTGGCGGTACCGCCCTGAAACTGCTCGGGCGTGGTCGCGTTCGGATTGGACGCATCCATCTTGCCCTTGAGCGTCTTGAACTCGGCCAGGCTCAGATCGCTCGTGCAGCACAGCGCGCTCGCGGGGGTCACCAGCTTGCCGGACGCATCGAACGTGGCCGGCGCGAACGGCTTGGTGCACTGACTCGCGAGCGACGTCAGCAGGATATTGGTCGTGGTGTGCAGGTCGCATTGATCGTGCCGGCAAACCAGCTGGCGATCCTTGGTGAACGTCACATCGCATTCCTGGATTCCCGC
>Ga0081455_10003001_pt1 | contig 19688 bp, 13 predicted proteins | sample TabmetS3T2R1_FD_70207 | JGI IMG/M metagenome (GOLD analysis project Ga0081455, IMG submission 70207) | Tabebuia heterophylla rhizosphere microbial communities from the University of Puerto Rico - S3T2R1 | ecosystem: Host-associated > Plants > Roots > Rhizosphere ... | reverse complement strand
ATCCACGAGCGCACCTCGGCGACGGGGTTGTCCGGGAGCGGGGGAGAGGTACGGGTCGACACGCCCGGCGGTGCGGTCCGCGCCGGCGCGGTCGCACTGGCGACCAACGCGTACCCGTCGTTGCTCCGGCGTCTCCGGCTCCTGACGGTGCCGGTCTACGACTACGCGATCGTGACCGAGCCGCTCGATCCGGCGCAGCGGGCCGCGATCGGATGGGCCGGCCGGCAGGGCATCGGCGACAGCGGCAACCAGTTCCACTACTACCGGCTCACGCGAGACGACCGGGTGCTGTTCGGCGGCTACGACGCGATCTATCACTTCGGGAGCCGGATCGCGCCGGAGCTCGACCAGCGCACCGCGACGTTCCAGATGCTCCACGAGCACCTCGTCGAGACGTTCCCGGCGCTGGCCGACGTCCGGCTCACCCACACCTGGGGTGGCGTCGTGGACACGTCGACCCAGTTCTGCGCCTTCTACGGCCGGGCGATGCGGGGACGGGCGACGTACGCGGCCGGCTTCACCGGACTCGGCGTCGCCGCCACCCGGTTCGCCGCCGACGTCATGCTCGACCTGCTGGCCGGTGACGACACCGAGCGGACCCGGCTGCGGATGGTGCGCAGCCGGCCGACCCCGTTTCCGCCGGAGCCGCTGCGCTGGATCGGCGTCCAGGCCACCCGCTGGTCGCTCGCCCGTGCTGATGCGCACGACGGCCGTCGCAATCTGTGGCTGCGGCTGCTCGATCGGCTCGGGCTCGGCTTCGACTCCTGACGGATCGGTGGTCGCCCCCTCCCTCCCGCGCGCGTCGGGTGTGGGCCCGGAAAGCGCGGGGGCGGGAGGGAGGCGGCACCGTGCGGCCGGTGCTGTACGCGCCGGTGTGTGGGGCGCTAGAGGCGGGTCCAGGCCTCGGTCAGCACCGACCGCAAGATCTGCTCCATCTCGTCGAAGTGTTCCTGGGTGGCGATCAGGGGCGGGGCGAGCTGGACGACCGGATCGCCACGGTCGTCGGCCCGGCAGTAGAGCCCGCCTTCGAACAGCGCATTCGACAAGAAGCCGCGCAGGAGCCGCTCGGCCTCGTCGTCGTCAAAGGTCTCCTTGGTCTCCCTGTTCTTCACCAGCTCGATGCCGTAGAAGAAACCGTCGCCGCGGACGTCGCCGACGATCGGCAGGTCGTAGAGCTTCTCCAGCGTCGTACGGAAGGCGCCGGCCGACTCCCGTACGTGCTCGTAGAGCCCTTCTCGCTCGAAGATGTCGAGGTTGGCCATCGCGACGGCCGCCGACACCGGATGGCCGCCGAAGGTGTAGCCGTGGGCGAACATCGACTCGCCCTTCCAGTGCCGCAACGCTCCGGACCCGGCCTCGGGCGGACGATTGGCGAACGGCTCGAACAGCCGCTCCGACGCGATCATCGCGCCCATCGGGGAGTAGCCGGAGGTCAATCCCTTGGCGCAGGTGATGATGTCCGGCTGGTAGCCGTAGCGATCGGAGCCGAACATGTGGCCAAGGCGGCCGAAGGCGCAGATCACCTCGTCGGACACCAGCAAGACGTCGTACTCGTCGCAGATCTCACGGACCCGCTGGAAATAGCCCGGGGGTGGCGGGAAGCAGCCGCCGGCGTTCTGGACCGGCTCGAGGAACACCGCCGCCACCGTCTCCGGCCCGGCCATCTCGATGGCCTCGCCGATCCGGTTGGCCGCCCACAGGCCGAACGCCTTCTCGTCGTCGGCGTGCTCGGGCGCGCGGTAGAAGTTGGTGTTGGGCACCTGGAAGGTGCTCGGGACGAGCGGCTCGAACATCTCCTTCAGCTCGGGGAGGCCGGTGATGGACAGCGCTCCGTGCGGCGTGCCGTGGTAGGCGATCGAGCGGCTGATCACCTTGTGCTTGGTGGGCTGGCCGGTGAGCCGGAAGTACTGCTTGGCCAGCTTCCACGCGGTCTCGACGGCCTCGCCGCCACCCGAGGTGAAGAACACCCGGTCCAGGTCGCCCGGCGCCTGTGCGGCCAGCCGATCGGCGAGCTGGATGGCCTGCGGGTGGGCGTAGGACCAGATCGGGAAGAACGCCAACTCGGCGGCCTGCTTGGCGGCGGCCTCGGCGAGCTCGGCGCGACCGTGTCCGACCTGAACGGTGAACAGCCCGGCCAGCCCGTCGATGTAGCGCCGGCCGTGCGCGTCGTAGATGTAGACGCCGTCGCCGCGCACGATCGTCGGGATCTCGTGGTCGCTATACGAGGAATGCCGGGTGAAATGCATCCACAGGTGCTGCTTGGCGGCGGCCTGCATTCCGGCGAAGTCGTCGCCGGTGCGGTCGCCGGAGGCACTCGCAGGGGTCATGCTCCACCTCGTGAGTCGTATGAAAGGCGCCGGTCGGTGGCGGCCTCGGCGTCATTCTGCCGTGGAATATGCCTCGACGGCAAGCGAATCCGTGGTGATATTCCGAAGTTGGTTCGGTATCCGGCAAGCTGACGGGCTGTTCGCGACGAAATCCGCAGCAGTCCTGCGGGATCCGCATCGGCCACCCATGCCGTCGATGACCAGGCGATTTGCGGCTACTCAGGACCAGGGTCATGCCGATCCGGGCCGAAAGTCCGGGCTGGTAAGAGGACCTGTTTCGCACAGGATCGGGACGAAGGCCCCAGGTCGAGACGGTTTGTCCTTGGGAGCCTGTGATTCGGGAGGGGCAGGTGCCTTCCGGCGTAGCCCGGGAGGCATCCGTTCTCACCCCTAAGGAGGGGGACACATGATCCGCAAGGCTCTTGCGATCGGCCTCGCAGTACCGGCAATCAGTGCCCTCGGGCTGGCGAGCCCGTCGGCGGCCAGCAGCGCCCACCATGGCGCGTACCACCAGAACACCGGCGGTCTTCGCTGCACCGGCCAGGTGCATGACGACGGCGACGGCGGGCGGATGAGCGTGGTGGTCCGCGGCCGGGAGATCCGGCCCCAGGACGACCACTTCCGCACGGCGTACCTCCGGACCCGGCTGGTCGCCGAGGAGAAGACGTACAACGGCGGTTGGAAGGCAGTCAAGTGGACGAAGGCCCACCACGGTCGCCTCGGGGCGACGTGGGACGCCGGGGCGCACAACATCTCGCCGTTCGTCTGGCGCGGTGACCGCTCGCCCCGGTTCCGGATCACGGTGCGCGGCTTCGACGACCTCTTCCGGGTACGGGTCGTGACCCGGGTGTTCAGCGACGAGGGAGCGTTGCTGGCGAAATTGGTCACTCGAGAAGGCGCCTGCCGGCTCTGAGCTCGGGACGGGGCGGGTAGGAAAGGCGAGATCCCTCGGCGGCGCCGGGGGATCCCGCTTTTCCGCGTAGTACTTGCCACTCCAGAACATGGCGTGGTCTCATGCGACGGAATTCGTAGGAGGACCATGCCAGCTCTGTACGGACCCGATTTCACCTTCCTCGGGGTGCCGCGCTGTGAGGTCGAGGACCCCGAGTCCTTCGCCGACGCCGACATCGTGATCCTGGGTGCGCCGTTCGACGGGGGCACCTCGCATCGCTCGGGGGCGCGGTTCGGGCCGATGGCAGTACGCCAGGCGTGCTACCTGCCGCAGGACGGCTCGCGGCCGCATCTCGCGCTCCGGGTCGACGCCCTGCAGGATCTCGTCGTACGCGACGCCGGCGACGTCATGATGTATTCCGGTGACGTGGAGACGTCGATCCGGGCGCTGGAGGACGCGGTCTTCGCGGTGCGGTCCGGTGGCGCTCTGCCGCTGATCATCGGCGGCGATCACACGGTCACGCTGCCGGACGCGACCGGAGTCGCCCGCCACCACGGGTTCGGCCGGATCTCGATGCTGCACTTCGACGCCCACGCCGACACCGGCGACATCGCGTTCGGATCGCTCTACGGCCACGGCCAGCCCATGCGGCGGCTGATCGAGTCCGGCGCGCTGCGTGGGGACCGGTTCCTCCAGATCGGGCTGCGTGGCTACTGGCCGGAGCCGCCGACGCTGGAGTGGATGGCGGAGCAGCGGATGCGCTCCTACGAAATGACCGAGATCGGCGCCCGTGGCCTCGACGCCTGCCTCGCCGAGGCGTTCGGGATCGCGACCGACGACTGCGACGGCGTCTTCTTGTCGGTCGACATCGACGTCTGCGATCCGGCCCACGCCCCGGGTACGGGGACGCCGGAGCCGGGTGGCTTGTCGGCCCGGCAACTGCTCGACTCGGTGCGCCGGATCTGCCTGGAGCTCCCCGTCGTCGGCATCGACGTGGTCGAGGTGGCGCCGCCGTACGATCACGCCGAGCTCACCGCGTACCTCGCCAACCGGGTCGTACTCGAGGCGCTGTCCGGTCTCGCGGCGGCCCGGCGCGGACTCGACCACGATCCGGCCGGACCGCTCCTGGAGGGCCGCTGATGGCCGAGCAGCGCCGCCGCCCACTGGCGGTAGCCAAATTGCGAAACACGCCGGCGTGTCTCGCAATTTGCCTACCCTCAGTGGCCCCGGGGCGGAGGTTGGAGTACGCATGACAGGTGAGCAGCCGGATCTGGTGTTCGCCGGCGGCCGGATCTTCACCGCCGACGGCCGCGAACCGTTCGACGGCGCGGTCGCGGTCCGCGAGGGGCGCATCGTGGCGGTCGGCGACGTCGAGGTGCGTGAGCTCGCCGGGGCGAGCACTCGCGTCGTCGACCTGGCCGGCGGCCTGCTCATCCCGGGGTTCGTCGACGCGCATGCGCATCCGGTGCAGGGCGGGCTCGAGCGGCTGCACTGCGACCTCACGGAGTACGACACTCGCGAGGCCTACCTCGCGGCGATCCGGTCCTACGCCGATGCGCATCCGGATGCGGAGTGGATCACCGGCGGCGGATGGCACATGCCCGCCTTCCCCGGTGGTGCCCCGCTCGCCGCCGACCTCGACGCGGTCGTCCCGGACCGTCTGGTGTTCCTGCCCAACAGCGACCACCATGGTGGCTGGGTCAACTCCCGGGCGATGGAGCTGGCCGGCATCGACGCCACGACGCCGGATCCGCCCGACGGCCGCCTCGAGCGCGACGCCGACGGCCGCCCGACGGGCACGCTCCACGAGGGCGCGATGGACCTGGTCGGCCGGTTGGCGCCGCAGCCGACGTACGACGAGTGGATGACCGCGCTGCTCGGCGCCCAGACGTACCTCCACTCGCTTGGGATCACCGGCTGGCAGGACGCGATCGTCGGGGAGTACGCCAACATCACCGATGTCGCCGACATCTACGTCGACGCCGCGAGCGACGGCCGTCTGACCGCGAGGGTCACCGGTGCCCTGTGGTGGGACCGGGAGCTCGGCGCAGCGCAGATCCCCGACCTGCTGGCCCGGCGCGAGCGGCTGCGCGCCGGCCGGTTCCGGATCACCAGCGTCAAGATCATGCAGGACGGCGTGGCGGAGAACTTCACGGCCGGAATGCTCGAGCCGTACCTCGACGGCGACGGCAACCCCACCCCCAACGCCGGACTGTCCTTCGTCGACCCGGCAGCGCTGAAGGAGTACGTCACGACGCTGGACTCCGAGGGCTTCCAGGTCCACGTGCACGCGATCGGCGATCGAGCCGTCCGGGAGGCACTCGACGCGTTCGCCGCGGCGGCGTGGACCAACCCGCCGTCGGATCGGCGCCATCACATCGCGCATATCCAGGTGATCCACCCCGACGACGTGCCACGCTTCGCGACGCTCGGCGTCACCGCCAACATGCAGCCGCTGTGGGCCGCGCACGACCCGCAGATGGACGTGCTCACGCTCCCGTTCCTCGGTGAGCCGCGCTCGTCCTGGCAGTACCCCTTCGGCGACCTCGCGGCCGCCGGTGCCCGGCTCGCGGCGGGCAGTGACTGGCCGGTCAGCAGTCCGAACCCGCTCGAGGGCATCCACGTGGCGGTCAACCGGCGACAGGCGGGGCTCGGGCCGGGCGTCCCGGCGTTCCTGCCGGATCAGCGGCTCGACCTGGCGACCGCGCTCACCGCATACACCGCCGGGTCGGCCCGGGTCGCGCACCTCGACGACAGTGGGACGATCGCTCCCGGTCGGCTGGCCGACCTCGCCGTACTCGATCGGGACCCGTTCGCCGGGCCGCCCGAGGAGATCGCCGCCACTCGGGTGGTCGCGACGTACGTCGAGGGTGAGCCGGTCTTCGAGGCCTGACGCGGGCCGAATCTACGGATATCGTCGCGATGCGATAGCGGGGCTTCTCATTACGTCTGGATTCTGCGTACGATGCGCGCAATCCGCTTGTCCAACCGCCGATAGTACGCGTGGAGGGCCCGAATGTCCGACAAGCTCGAGTTGCGAAACTTCGTGGGTGGCGAGCAGGTGTCCGCCGCCGACGGTTCGACCTATGACCTGATCGACCCGGCCACCGGCGAGGTCTATGCCACCGCGCCGATGTCCGGCACCGAGGACGTCGACCGCGCCATGAAGGCGGCCGCGACGGCGTTCGAAACCTGGGGCCAGACGACCCCCGCCGAGCGGCAGCTCGCCCTGCTCAAGCTGGCCGACGCGATGGAGGCCCGCACCGACGAGATCGTCGACGCGGAGGTCCGTAACACCGGCAAGCCGCGCGAGCTCACCACCGCCGAGGAACTGCCGCCGTCGATCGACCAGATCCGGTTCTTCGCCGGCGCGGCGCGGGTGCTCGAAGGCCGGTCGGCGGGGGAGTACATGGCCGGGATGACGTCGATGATCCGGCGGGAGCCGATCGGCGTCTGCGCCCAGGTGACGCCGTGGAACTACCCGCTGATGATGGCGATCTGGAAGATCGGACCGGCCCTGGCGGCCGGCAACACGATCGTGCTGAAGCCGAGTGACACGACGCCGGCGTCGACCGCACTGCTCGCCGAGATCGCGGCCGAGTTCTTCCCGCCAGGCGTGTTCAACGTGGTGTGCGGCGATCGCGACACCGGACGTGCGTTGGTGGCGCACAAGACGCCGCAGATGGTGTCGATCACCGGGTCCGTACGGGCCGGCATGGAGGTCGCCCGGGCGGCGGCCGACGACCTGAAGCGGGTACATCTGGAGCTGGGCGGCAAGGCGCCGGTCATCGTGTTCGACGACGCCGACCTCGAGGCAGCCGCCGAGACCATCGCGGAGACCGGCTACTTCAACGCCGGTCAGGACTGCACGGCGGCGACCCGGGTGCTCGCCGGGCCGGGCATCCACAACGACTTCGTGGCCGCGCTGACCGAGCAGGCACGCAACACCAAGACCGGGGCGCCCGACGAGGACGACATCCTCTACGGTCCGCTGAACAACCCGACCCAGCTCGACCGGGTGTCCGGGTTCGTCGACCGGCTCCCCGGTCACGCGGAGGTCCAGACCGGCGGCGAGCGGGTCGGCGACCGCGGCTACTTCTACGCCCCCACCGTCGTCTCTGGCCTGCGACAAGACGACGAGGCGATCCAGCAGGAGATCTTCGGCCCGGTGATCACCGTGCAGTCGTTCTCCGACGAGGACCAGGCGCTGTCCTGGGCCAACGGCGTGGAGTACGGCCTCGCCTCCAGCGTGTGGACCAAGGATCACGGCCGTGCGATGCGGATGGCCAAGGGCCTCGACTTCGGCTGCGTGTGGATCAACACCCACATCCCGATCTCGGCCGAGATGCCGCACGGCGGGTTCAAGCACTCCGGCTACGGCAAGGACCTGTCCATGTACGGGTTCGAGGACTACACCCGGATCAAGCACGTCATGACCAACTTGGAGGGCTGACCCCCGCGCAGTCGCGATACCACGTTCTCGTGGTGTGTGCGCACTCTGCATGGCGTCGATCCCATGCAGAGTGTCGACGAGCCATGCAGAGTACGACGGAACCGCGCGATCTCGACGTGAGCAGGGGGCGTCGATCGCGTACACTTCCTCCTGGCGGCCTCTCTGGAGGCTGACTTCGCGCGCCCGCTACCAGCCGACTGGCGGAGCGCGTCCCGTGGTCCTCGTAGAGGTGGGGCGCGTGTCGGGCGTCAGGGCGCCGGCGAACAGTCGACGCGGACAACCAGAACGGACGCCCGGACGGCGTCCCCGAGGAGGCATACGGCTATGGCCGTCGTCACGATGCGCCAGCTCCTGGAGAGCGGCGTACATTTCGGGCACCAGACCCGGCGCTGGAACCCGAAGATGAAGCGCTACATCTTCACCGAGCGCAACGGCATCTACATCATCGACCTGCAGCAGTCGCTGACCTACATCGACACCGCGTTCCGGTTCGTCAAGGACACCGTCGCCAAGGGCGGCCAGGTGATGTTCGTCGGCACCAAGAAGCAGGCCCAAGAGGCGATCGCCGAGCAGGCGACCCGGGTCGGCATGCCCTACGTCAACCAGCGCTGGCTGGGCGGCATGCTCACCAACTTCCAGACCATTCACCTGCGGCTGCAGCGGCTCAAGGAGCTCGACGAGATCGACTACAGCGACGTCGCCGGCTCCGGCCGGACCAAGAAGGAGCTGCTCGGCCTCAAGCGGGAGCGCGACAAGCTCGAGCGCAGCCTCGGTGGCATCCGCGGCATGGGCCGCGTCCCGGCCGCCGTGTGGGTCGTCGACACCAAGAAGGAGCATCTCGCGGTCGAGGAGGCCAAGAAGCTGGGCATCCCGATCATCGCGATCCTCGACACCAACTGCGACCCCGACGACGTCGATTACCCGATCCCGGGCAACGACGACGCGATCCGCTCGGTCACGCTGCTGACCCGGGTGCTCGCCGACGCCGTCGCCGAGGGTCTGATGTCTCGCGCCGGTGGCAAGGGCGACGAGCCCGGCGCCGAGCTCGGTGCCGAGGAGCCGCTGGCCGAGTGGGAGCGCGAGCTCTACGCGGCCGAGGGCAGCGGTGCCGCCGGCTCGTCGAAGTCCACCGAGTCCAGCTCGACGCCGGCCAACGGCTCCGACGCTCCGGCTCCGGCCGAGTCGACCTCGACCGAGTCCACCAAGTCCAGCTCGACGCCGGCCAACGGCTCCGACGCTCCGGCTCCGGCCGAGTCGGCGTCGACCGAGTCCACCGTGTCCACGCCGCCGGCCAACGGCTCCGACGCTCCGGCTCCGGCCGAGTCGGCGTCGACCGAGTCCACGCCGGAGGCCAACGGCTCCGACGCCCCGGCCGAGTCAGCTCCGGCCGAGTCCACGTCGACCGAGTCCACACCGGTCGAGGAGACCGCTTCGAAGCCTGTCGAGGCCAACGCCTCGGGCGCCTGAGCGCACTCCGCGACAGCCGGTCGAGCTCGTACGGCCAACCGGTCGCGGACCCAGCACGTAACCACACCCAGCGACTCCTGGTCGCGCGATGAGAAAGACGACGAGAGGCAAATGGCGAACATCACCGCCACGGACGTCAAGAAGCTCCGGGACATGACCGGTGCCGGAATGATGGACAGTAAGAAGGCGCTGACCGAGGCCGACGGCGACATGGACAAGGCGGTCGAGATCCTCCGGGTCAAAGGTGCTGCCAAGGCCGCCAAGCGCGGCGCCGAGCGTACGGCGTCGGCCGGCCTGGTCGCGGCTGCCGAAGGCGCCATGATCGAGCTCAACTGCGAGACCGACTTCGTCGCCAAGAGCGAGCAGTTCCAGCAGCTCGCGGCCGACATCGTCGCGCACGCGGCGGCGTCGAAGCCGGCCGACGTCCAGACGTTGCTCGCCGAGAAGCTCGCGGACGGCAAGACCGTCGAGGAGAACATCTCGAGCCTCGCCGCGGTCATCGGCGAGAAGCTCGAACTCGGCCGGGTCGCCGTCTTCGACGGCCAGGTGGCCAGCTACATGCATCGCCGGGCCAGCGACCTGCCGCCGGCGGTCGGAGTGCTCGTGGAGTACGCCGGCGACGACCTCGACACGGCCCGCGGCGCGGCGATGCAGATCGCGGCGATGCGCCCGGCGTACGTCACGCGGGACGAGGTTCCCGCCGACATCGTGTCCAAGGAGCGGGAGATCGCCGAGGCCAAGGCCCGCGAGGAGGGCAAGCCGGAGCAGGCGCTGCCCAAGATCGTCGAGGGCCGGGTCAACGCGTACTTCAAAGAGGTCGTGCTGCTCGAGCAGCCCTCGGTCATCGACCAGAAGAAGGCCGTCAGCGCCGTTCTGGACGAGGCGGGCGTCTCGGTCCAGCGGTTCGCCCGGTTCGAGGTGGGCGGCTGACCCTGGATCGCTGAGATCCGCGTACCGAACGGCGTTTCGCGGCGGCTGAAGTTGAACGTCGTGGTCGAGAAGATGGCACACTCGACCCCATGACGTTGACCTCGACGGACGAGCCCACGTACTCCTATCGTCGAGTGTTGCTGAAGCTGTCCGGCGAGGTCTTCGGCGGTGGCAAGGTCGGAGTCGACCCCGAGGTGGTCAACACGGTCGCTCGCCAGATCGCAGCGGTCGCCAAGGAGGGGGTCCAGGTCGCGGTCGTGGTCGGCGGCGGCAATTTCTTCCGGGGCGCCGAGCTCTCGCAGCACGGCATGGACCGCGGCCGCGCCGACTACATGGGGATGCTCGGCACCGTGATGAACTGCCTTGCCCTGCAGGACTTCTGCGAGGGCCACGGTGTCGAGACCCGGGTACAGACCGCGATCGCGATGGGACAGGTCGCCGAGCCGTACGTCCCGCGCCGGGCGATCCGCCATCTCGAGAAGGGCCGCGTCGTCATCTTCGGCGCCGGGGCCGGCATGCCGTTCTTCTCGACCGACACAGTCGCCGTCCAGCGCGCCCTGGAGGTCAAGGCCGACGTCGTTCTGATGTCCAAGAGTGGTGTCGACGGCGTCTACTCCGCGGACCCGCGCACCGACCCGAACGCCACCAGGTTCGACGTCCTGAGCTTCGACGAGGCCATCCGGCTCGGATTGCGAGTCGTCGACGCCGCGGCGTTCGCCCTGTGCATGGAGAACAAGCTGCCGATGATCGTCTTCGGCATGGCCGAGGAGGGCAACATCGCCCGGGTTCTCCGTGGTGAGAAGATTGGCACGCTCGTTCACGCGGAGTGATCCGCGTACGACCGCGAGAAGACCAGGAGTGAGTACGCCGTGATCGACGAGACACTGCGCGAGGCCGCCACCAACATGGACAAGGCCGTGGAGTTCGCCAAGGAGGAGTTCGCGGCGATCCGGACCGGCCGGGCCCATCCGGCGATGTTCGCCAAGATCACGGCGGACTACTACGGATCCCCGACGCCGATACAGCAACTCGCGTCGTTCCACATCCCGGAGCCGCGTGTCGTCGTCATCTCGGCGTACGACAAGAACTCGGTCAAGGCCATCGAGAAGGCGATTCGCGACTCCGACCTCGGCGTCAACCCCGCCAACGACGGCACCGTGCTGCGCCTGGTGATGCCCGAGCTCACCGAGGAGCGCCGCAAGGAATACATCAAGCTCGCCAAGTCCAAGGCCGAGGACGGCCGGGTCGCGATTCGTAACATCCGCCGGCATGCGAAGCAGACGCTGGACAAGATGGAGAAGGACGGCGACGCCGGCCAGGACGAGGTCATGAGCGCCGAGAAGCGACTCGACGGCATGACCAAGAAGCACGTCGACTCGGTCGACGACCTCCTCAAGCACAAGGAGGCCGAGCTCATCGAGGTCTAGGGCAGACCTGATGACCGGCGCGACCATCGATGGCATCACATAGCAGGGCCGGACCCGGCCGCGCCGACGCCGACGCGAACGGCACGGGCTCGGCGGCGCCGAGGCGCCGATCGCGCGGCGGACGCAACCTGCCGGCAGCGATCGGCGTCGCCGTTGTCCTCGGCGTCGTCATCATCGGCTCGTTGTTCGTCGTCAAGACTGTATTTCTAGGACTTGTACTTCTCGCCGCTCTGCTTGCTGTGTGGGAGCTGGCGAACGCGCTGGCCACAGCGGGCATCCGGCTACCGCTCGTCCCGGTCTGCGTCGGCGGCGTGGCGATGCTCGCCGGCGCCTACTTCGGCGGCGCGGAGGTGCTGTCGGTAGCGCTCGCGTTCACGGTGATCGGCACGATGGTGTGGCGGCTCGCCGAGGGATCGGACGGCTTCGTACGGGACGCGACCGCGGGTGTGTTCGTCACCGCCTACGTACCCCTGCTCGCCGGGTTCGCGGTCCTCATGCTCGCCGAGGACGACGGCGCCTGGCGGGTCCTGACGTTCCTCCTCGTGACGGTGTGTTCGGACGTCGGCGGCTACGCCACGGGATACAAGCTCGGGCGTCATCCGATGGCGCCGACGATCAGTCCGGCGAAGTCGTGGGAGGGCTTTGCCGGCTCGGTGCTCGTGTGCTGCCTCGGCGGCTGGCTGACGGTCGTCTACCTGCTCGACGGCGAGGCCTGGGTCGGCCTGGTGCTCGGTGCCGTCGTGGCACTGACCGCGACCCTCGGCGACCTCGGCGAGTCCATGATCAAGCGAGACATCGGCATCAAGGACATGGGCAACCTGCTGCCCGGGCACGGCGGCATCATGGACCGGCTCGACTCGCTGCTGCTCGTGGCACCGGTGTGCTGGCTGCTGCTGCATCTGCTCGTGGACGCGTCCTGACCCGGCTGACGCTGGTCCGGCACGGGCGTTCGGCCGTCGACACCACGACCGCGCCGCACCATTGGGACCTGGCCCGCGACGCCGCCGTCGAACTGACTGCGCTGCGAGACAGTGGCCGGCTTCCGGGCCGTGGGCGGTGGTTCAGCTCACCGGAACCGAAGGCCGTGGCGACCGCGGCGGCGCTGACCGACCGTCCCGTGACCCAGATCGACGATCTGCGTGAGGCCGAGCGACCGGCGGCCTGGTTCGGCGACCCGGCGGAGTTCGTCGTCGCCGTACGCCGAGCGATGAATGCGCCGGACGAGCCGGCCGTACCGGGCTGGGAGCCGGCGGCGGCGACCCGGCGACGGGTGGCCCGAGCCGTACGCACGCTGCTGGACAGTACGCAGCGGTGGACCGAGCTCGTCCTGGTCGGTCATGGCACGGCGTGGACGCTGCTGGTCGCCGAGCTGACCGCACGCGGGCCGGACCTGGACGCGTGGGAGCGGATGGCGATGCCGGACCTCGCGGAGCTGGACGTGCCCACCTCCGGAGGTCCGGCCACGGTCCTCCGCGACTGGTCGGGCTGACGACCGCGCCGCGACCGTGCGGTTTCCCATGAGGTCATGGGAAACCGCACCGATCATGGGCCACAACCCATGGTGCGTGCAGTTTCCCATGAGGTCATGGGAAACCTGAGGACGCGAAAGTGGCCGTTGGAGTCAGCTGTCCAGGTTGCTCATGACGTGCTTGATCCGGGTGTAGTCCTCGAGCCCGTACATCGACAGGTCCTTGCCGTAGCCGGAGTGCTTGAAGCCACCGTGCGGCATCTCGGCGACGATCGGGATGTGGGTGTTGATCCACACGCAGCCGAAGTCGAGGCCCTTGGCCATCCGCATCGCGCGGCCGTGGTCCTTGGTCCACACGCTCGACGCCAAGCCGTACTCCACACCGTTGGCCCAGGCCAGCGCCTCGTCCTCGTCGGAGAACTGCTGGACGGTGATCACCGGGCCGAAGATCTCGTTCTGGATCGCCTCGTCGTCCTGCCGGAGGCCGGACACCACGGTCGGGGCGTAGAAGTAGCCCCGGTCGCCGACCCGCTCGCCACCGGTCTGCAACTGTGCATGGTCCGGCAGCCGGTCGACCATGCCGGACACCCGGTCGAGCTGGTTCGGGTTGTTCAGCGGGCCGTAGAGGATGTCGTCCTCGTCCGGCGCACCCGTCTTGGTGTTGCGGGCCTGCTCGGTCAGCGCGGCCACGAAGTCTCCGTGGATGCCCGGTCCGGCGAGCACTCGGGTCGCCGCGGTGCAGTCCTGCCCGGCGTTGAAGTAGCCGGTCTCGGCGATGGTCTCGGCCGCCGCCTCGAGGTCCGCGTCGTCGAACACGACGACCGGCGCCTTGCCGCCCAGCTCCAGATGCACCCGCTTCAGGTCGTCAGCGGCCGACCGGGCGACCTCCATGCCGGCCCGGACCGATCCGGTGATCGACACCATCTGCGGCGTCTTGTGCGTCACCAGGCTCCGGCCGGTGTCGCGGTCGCCGCAGACCACGTTCAGCACGCCCGGCGGGAAGAACTCGGCGGCGATCTCGGCCAGCAGTACGGTCGACGCCGGCGTCGTGTCGGACGGCTTCAGCACGACCGCATTGCCGGCGGCCAGCGCCGGACCGATCTTCCAGATCGCCATCATCAGCGGGTAGTTCCACGGCGTCACCTGGGCACACACGCCGATCGGCTCGCGCCGGATCATCGACGTCATCCCCGACATGTACTCCCCCGCCGACCGGCCCTCCAGCACGCGAGCCGCCCCAGCGAAGAACCGGATCTGGTCGACAGACGGCGGCAGTTCCTCGGACGCGGTGAGCTCGCGCGGCTTGCCGGTGTTGCGGACCTCTGCGTCGACCAGCTCGTCGGTGCGGGCCTCCATCGCGTCGGCCAGCTTGAGCAGGGCGAGCTGCCGCTCGGCAGGCGTTGTGTTGCGCCACGACTCGAACGCGTCCGAAGCCGCTGACATCGCCCGGTCGACGTCCTCGGCGCCGGACATCGGCGCGGTGGCATAGACCTCCCCGGTGGCCGGGTCGATCAGGTCATAGGTCGAACCGTCGGCGGCCGACACCTGCTGTCCGCCGATGAAGTTTCGCAACTCAAGCTTGTCGGACATCGGGGCCTCCACCCGTACGGTCAGCGGTTTGGACAAGCGGAATGCGCGCATCGTACGCAGAATCCCGACGTAATGAGAAGGCCCGCTATCGCATGGCGACGATATCCGTAGATTGGATCGACTCAGGCCTCGTACACGGGCTCACCCTCGACGTAGGTCGCCACCACCCGGGTCGTCGCGATGTCGTCGGTCGGCCCGGCGAAGGGGTCGCGCTCGAGTACAGCGAGATCGGCCAGCCGCCCCGGCTCGATGACCCCGCTCTCGTCGAGATGCGCCACCTGCGCCGATCCGGCGGTGTACGCGGTGAGCGCCGTCGCCAGGTCGAGCTTCTCATCGGGCAGGAACGCCGGGACGTCCGGACCGTACTCCGGCAGCCGCCGGTTGACCGCGACGTGGATGCCCTCGAACGGGTTCACGCTGCTGACCGGCCAGTCGCTGCCGGCCGCGAGCTGGGCACCGGCCGCAAACAAAGACCCGAAGGGGTACTGCCAGGACGACCGCGGCTCGCCCAGGAACGGGATGGTCAGCTCGTCCATCTGCGGCTCGTGGGCGGCCCACAGCGGCTGCATGTTGGCCGTGACGCCGAGGGTCGCGAAGCGCGGCACGTCGTCGGGGTGGATCACCTGGATGTGGGCGATGTGATGCCGCCGGTCCGAGGGCGCATTGGCCCAGGCCGACGCGGCGAACGCGTCCAGCGCCTCGCGTACGGCCCGATCGCCGATCGCGTGGACGTGGACCTGGAAGCCCTCGGAGTCGAGCGTCGTGACGTACTCCTTCAGCGCCGCCGGGTCGACGAAGGACAGTCCGGCGTTGCCGGTCGGGCGGCCGTCGCCGTCGAGGTAGGGCTCGAGCATTCCCGCGGTGAAGTTCTCCGCGATGCCGTCCTGCATGACCTTGACGGTGGTGATCCGGAACCGGCCGGCCCGCAGCCGTTCGCGCCGGTCGAGCAGGTCCGGGATCTGCTTGGCGCCGAGATCCCGGTCCCACCACAGCGCCCCGGTCACACGGGCGGTCAGCCGGCCGTCGCTCGCGGCGTCGACGTAGACGTCGGCGACATCGGTGATGCTGGCGTACTCCCCGACGATCGCGTCCTGCCAGCCGGTGATGCCGAGCGAGTGGAGGTACGACTGGGCGCTGAGCAGCGCGGCCATCCAGTCGTCGTACGTCGGCTCCGGTGCCAGTTTGCTGACCAGGTCCATCGCACCCTCGTGCAGCGTCCCGGTGGGGCGGCCGTCGGCGTCTCGCTCGATCCGGCCGTCGGGCGGATCCGGCGTGTTGGCGTCGATCCCGGCCAGCTCCATCGCCCGGGAGTTGACCCAGCCGCCGTGGTGGTCGCGGTTGGGCAGGAACACCAGACGGTCCGGGACGATCGCGTCGAGGTCGGCAGCGAGTGGAGTGCCACCGGGGAAGGCCGCCATGGTCCAGCCGCCGCCGGTGATCCACTCCGAGTCCGGATGTGCGTCGGCATAGGCCCGGATCAGGTCGAGGTACGCCTCGCGGGTCTCGACGACGCTCAGGTCGCACCGCATCCGCTCGAGGCCGCCCTGCACCGGATGCACATGCGCGTCGACGAACCCCGGGATCAGCATGCCGCCGGCCAGGTCGACCACCGTGGTGTCCGGTCCGGCGAGCTCGGCCACGTCGGCATCGCCGACCGCGACGATGCGCCCGTCGCGTACTGCCACGGCGCCGTCGAAGGGCGGTCGGCCGTCCGCGGCGAAGATCCGGCCGCCGGCGAAGACCAGGTCGGGCTGGGCGTTTGTCATCAGCGTCCCTCCAGCAGGGGGCCGGCCGGGTCGTGGTCGAGTCCGCGCCGGGCGGCCGCGATCGCGCACAGCGCCTCGAGGACGACCCGGTTCGCGAGGTAGGCGGTGATCTCGGCGTGATCGTACGGCGGCGCCACCTCGACCACGTCGATGCCGACGATCGGCAGCTCCAGGCAGATCCGGCGCACCGAGTCGAGCAACTGCCGGGCGGACAGGCCACCCGGCTCGGGTGTCCCGGTGCCCGGCGCATGGGCGGGGTCGCAGACGTCGATGTCGACCGACAGGAACACGCCGTCGCAGTCGTCCATCGCGATGACAAACGCCTCGTCGAGGCAGTCGTCGAGCCCACGGGCGCCGATCTCGGTCATCTCGTACGAGCGCATCCGCTGCTGCGCCATCCACTCCAGCGTCGGCGGCTCCGGCCAGTAGCCACGCAGGCCAATCTGCAGGAACCGGTCGCCACGCAGCGCGCCGGACTCGATCAGGCGCCGCATCGGCTGGCCGTGGCCGTAGAGCGATCCGAACGCGACGTCGCCGGTGTCGGCGTGAGCGTCGAAGTGCAGCATCGAGATCCGGCCGAACCCGTGGTGCCGGGCGACGCCGGTCGCGTCCGGCAGCGTGATGGTGTGGTCGCCGCCGATGATCAGCGGCAGGGCCCCGCCGGATCGCACGGCGAAGACCGCATCCTCCAGCGCCCGGATCGACGTCTGCACGTCGCCGGAGTACATCATGACGTCCCCGGCGTCGCGTACGACGAGGTCCTGCAGGGCGTCGACCCGCAGCGCGAGATGCGGCCGGCTGCCGTCCTGCGGCAGATAGCAGGCCTGGCGGACCGCATTCGGCCCGAAGCGAGCACCCGAGCGATGCGAGGTCCCACCGTCGAACGGCGCCCCCAGGATCACCACGTCGGCGTCGGCGAACGACGCGGGATCCTCGAAGTCGCAACGCTCCACGCCGAGGAAGGTCAGGTCGGGTCCGTATACAGCAGGCATGATCCTCCTACGGATTTCGTCGTAGACGACGTTGTCAACCTTCGGGATACCGAGCAGACATCGGATGTCACCACGAATTCCCTTGAAGTCGAGTCGTTCTGCACGGCAGAATAGCCCGCATATGGACGCCGTGGGAGTGTCCGAATCACTCGACTCACGAGGTGGTACATGACCTCCGCGAACACCACCGGAGGCGGCAGCGGCGACGACTTCGCCGAACTCCAGTCAGCCGCCCACCAGCACCTGTGGATGCATTTCACCCGGCACTCGTCGTACGAGGATCACGAGATCCCGATGATCGTGCGGGGCGACGGGATGTACGTCTACGACGCACAGGGCCGCCGATATATCGACGGGCTGGCCGGGCTGTTCACCGTTCAGGTGGGGCACGGTCGCGCCGAGCTCGCCGAGGCCGCCGCCAAGCAGGCCGCCGAGCTCGCCTTCTTCCCGATCTGGTCCTACGCCCACCCGCAGGCGATCCGGCTCGCCGAGCGGCTGGCCGCCCATACCCCGGGCGACCTGAACCGGGTGTTCTTCACCTCCGGTGGCGGCGAGGCCGTCGAGACCGCGTGGAAGCTCGCCAAGCAGTACTTCAAGCTCACCGGCAAGCCCGGCAAGCACAAGGTCATCAGCCGCTCGATCGCCTACCACGGCACTCCGCAGGGCGCCCTGTCCATCACCGGGCTCCCGGAGCTGAAAGAGCCGTTCGAGCCGCTGGTCCCGAGCACCTACCAGGTGCCCAACACCAACTTCTACCGCGCGCCCGAGCACGCCGACGACGAGAAGGCGTTCGGGCTGTGGGCCGCGAACCGGATCGCCGAGGCCATCGAGATGGCCGGTCCGGAGACGGTCGCGGCCGTGTTCCTCGAGCCGGTGCAGAACGCCGGCGGCTGCTTCCCGCCGCCGCCGGGCTACTTCCAGCGGGTTCGCGAGATCTGCGACGAGTACGACGTCCTGCTGGTGTCCGACGAGGTGATCTGCGCCTTCGGCCGGCTCGGTCACATGTTCGGCTCGGAGCGCTACGGCTACGTGCCCGACATGATCACCTGCGCCAAGGGACTGACGTCCGGCTACTCACCGATGGGCGCGACGATCGCGTCGGAGCGGCTGTTCGAGCCGTTCGCCAACCGGCCGCCCGAGGCCGGGTCCGGAGTGCTGCGGCACTGGAAGGGCGAGGCGATGTTCGCCCACGGCTACACCTTCGGCGGCCACCCGGTGTCGGCCGCGGTCGCGATGGCGAACCTCGACATCTTCGAGCGTGAAGGGCTCTACCAGCACGTCCAGGACTCGGCTGGCGCCTTCCGTACCACCTTGGAGAAGCTCTACGACCTGCCGATCGTCGGTGATGTACGCGGTGACGGGTTCTTCTACGGCATCGAGATGGTCAAGGACAAGACGACCAAGGAGACCTTCAACGACGACGAGGCCGAGCGGCTGCTCCGCGGCTTCTTGTCGAACGCACTGTTCGAGGGCGGGCTCTACTGCCGAGCCGACGACCGTGGCGATCCGGTCATCCAGCTGTCCCCGCCGCTGATCGCCACCCAAGAGCACTTCGACGAAATGGAGCAGATCTTGCGGTCGGTGCTGACAGAGGCCTGGACCCGTCTCTAAGCGCCCCACACCCGGCGCACCCAGCACCGCCCGCAAGATCTGGTAACCGGGATCACGAGTCGAAGCCCAGTCCGAGCCGGTCGAGCAGCTTGAGCCACACGTTGCGACGGCCGTCGCGGGCGTCGGCGCGCGCGAGTGACCAGCGCGTGGCCTCGACCGCGAGCCAGCGCAGCGGCTCCGGCGGGAACGGGGTCGGCCGGCTCCGTGTCATCCGCAGCCGGGTCCGCTCGGTCTGTTCGCCGGCCAGCAGATCGAGCATGACGTCGGCGGCGAACCGGGTCGCGGCCACACCGAGCCCGGTGAAGCCTGCCGCGTACGTCGCCCGGCCCCGCATCGCCCGGCCGTAGAAGGCACAGAACTGGGTCGAGGTGTCGACGACGCCGCCCCACGCGTGGCTGAGCCGGATGTCCGCGATCGCCGGGAACGTCTCGACCAGGTGCCTGTGGAGCAGCTCGAACGTGGCGCTTCGCTGGTCGAGCTCCGGCGCGATCCGGCTCCCGTAGTGATAGATCGCGTCGTAGCCGCCGAACAGGATCCGGTCGTCGCGGGTCTGCCGGTAGTAGTGGAACTGGTTGCCGCTGTCGCCGATGCCCTGCCGGCCGGTCCAGCCGATCGCGGCGCGCTGTGCCGGGTCGAGCGGCTCGGTCACGATCGCGTAGTCGTAGACCGGCACGGTCAGCAGCCGAAGCCGACGGAGCAGCGAGGGGTACGCGTTGGTCGCCAGTGCGACCGCACCGGCCCGGACCGTACCGCCGGCCGTCTCGA
>Ga0081455_10003000_pt1 | contig 19690 bp, 15 predicted proteins | sample TabmetS3T2R1_FD_70207 | JGI IMG/M metagenome (GOLD analysis project Ga0081455, IMG submission 70207) | Tabebuia heterophylla rhizosphere microbial communities from the University of Puerto Rico - S3T2R1 | ecosystem: Host-associated > Plants > Roots > Rhizosphere ... | reverse complement strand
GAGCTGTGCCAGGAACACGTCCGCGCCTTGTCCGCGGATTTGAGGGCGTTTTCGCGCCATAAGCTTGTAACTCCTGTGCTAACTTCCGGTAGGCGTGTGCCGCCTCGGAGTCCGTCGCGTGTTGGAGAATAGGTTCACCACCGGCGGCAGCATCAGCAAATTTTACCGTGCGTCGGATAAATGTGTGCAGCACCTGCTCGGCCCCGGCCTGCGCGATCTCTTCAAAGACTTCCCGTCCATGGGTGGTCCGGCTATCGTAGAGCGTCCGTAGGATACGGACGTCCATCTGTGGATTGACCTTGCGTCGTACTTTGCCGATGATCTTTTGGAGCTGCTTGAGCGCCCGCAGGGCCAGGTACTCGCACTGCAAGGGGACGATTACCATATGAGCGGCGACGAGGGCGTTGGTGGTGAGCACGCCGAGCGTGGGAGGGCAATCGAGCAGGATGGCATCATAGGAGGTGGCCACACCGGTCAACGCGTCTGCAAGGGTACGATCCCACCCAATCTCGCCAATGAGTTCAGCTTCAGCGCCTGCAAGGTCGAGGTTGGCTGGGACGAGCTTCACTTGGGGCACCCTCGTCTGGAGGGTCACAGTGACGAGGCTTTCTTCTTCTAAGAAGACCTGATACACCGTCTTATTCAGCTGGTCGGGGTCGAAACCGTAACTGATCGTTAGCCCCGCTTGGGGGTCGAGATCGATCACGAGAACCCGCTGGCCTTGTTCGGCAAACGCCGCTCCGAGTGAGACCACCGTGGTCGTTTTGCCGACGCCGCCTTTCTGGTTTGCAACTGCGTAGATCATACCCGTATGCTCTATTCTAATGTTTGAATAGTGTAATTGATAGATATTCCAACATTTAAATGTTTAGACATCTAGACTGGGAGATGTCTGGAAGTATCCAGCGGGCCACATCTGAACACATTCGTGTACTATCTTACAGTAGACCATCGCGATGTCAAGATTTTTTATTGGTTCAACATCCAAATGTTTAGATAAGAAACCATTGAGATGTCTATAGGAGAATAGAGTCACGCGCAGATGTTCTCTCCAAAATACTGGCCCTGCCTCTCGTGGTGTTGACAGCCTCTCGTGGGAAATTATCCCTGGTCGGTAGGAGCAATAGTTATGTTCTGTTATGTGAAATACATACAGGGAGGCAACTATGGGGCTTGCGAAGATCAGGGGGAGTTTCGTGTCGTACTTTCTGTAGAAAGCAATACGGGTATAAGCGAATCCTGTCACGGCCACTCTGATGATGACTGTCTCTCAGCTGTCCCTCGCTGAGCAATTACTATCTCAGCGGGCAGCGCCACCGTGTGGCGGTGACCGCAAGACGCCGTAAGGCACCGTGCCAGAAAACGCGTTCGCACGCGAGAGCCTTGTGCCCTTGACGGGCGTCAGACGACTACCGAGACAGGCCTTGCGGTGTGCGCCGCTGCGAGGTCCTGGATGCCGCGGCTGTCGTACGGCGCTGCGCTTGTGGCCCGCTGCTGTAGGTCTCGTCACCCTACCTTCAAAGGGTTCCTGGGCGCGGTGCTCCGCAAGTGATACCGTCGGGTGTAATGACACGTCTGGTTCTGCATCTCGACCGCGATGATGCCATGAGTATCGCATGTATACCGCTCCTCGATCCACGGCGCCTCGCGCTCCAGGCGTGTGATGGGGATCGCCTGGAGGTTGTCCGCCGCGTGCAGGGATGGCACAAACGGGAAATAGACCTCGTCCCACGGCGTCAGATCGCCCGTGGGCTCGCCGGTGTCGGTGAGCTGGCTGCATTCGAGGTAGCGAAAATGTCCGACATTGTGCGTTGGCTGATACCGGCGGGTGCCGGCGAGGGGCGCCTCCCCGGGCGCCGGCAACAGGCAGTCTTTGCCAAACACCACATCGAAGGCGACCGCGCGGCCGTCCTCCGCTTCGCGCCACACCCCGAAATGGCGCGTGAACCGTTCCTGCAGCTGGTACCCCGCATCCTGATCCGCCGCAATGGCCAGACCGATCGCCGTGGCCGCGTGGGGATAGGGGGACGTGCGCACCTTGCGACCATAGCGCTCGCGTAGCAAACGTCCAACCAGGGGCAACGCACTCGCACCGCCGACGACATACAGAGCGGCCACCGCCCCCCAGTCGAGATCCTGCATAACCTCCTCCAGGGTGACGAGCGTGCGTGCCACGAGCGGCTGACAACACTCATAGAAGGCACTCGTGCTGACGACGACGGTCCCGGTACCCTCCCGCCCCCGTTCGAGATCAATCGCCAGCCGGCGCGTGTTCGGGTGGAGTCCCTCTTTCTTTTCGCGGCACTCCTCCAGCAGCCGCGCCCGCTCGGCCGCCGTCCAGTCCTGGCCCCCGGCCTGTGCCAACGCCAGCTCAAGCAGGATGGTATCCACGTCATCCCCACCGAGCTGCGCGATCCCGGCGCTGCGGACCACCTCGTGGCGGCGCGCCGCCATACTGATGACGGAGGCATCGAAGGTGCCCCCGCCGAGATCATACACCACGACCAGTTCGCGCCGGGCGCTGGGAGCCGCACTACGAGCATGATGGGCATATTCGATGCCCGCGGCGGACGGCTCATTGAGGAGCCCGCGGATCTGAAAGCCGGCATGACGGAAGGCCTCTAGCGTCAGGAAGCGCTGGTTACTGTTGGCGTTCGCAGGGACGGCGATCACGGCCTCCAACGGCTCCTGCGCGGTGAGGCGCAGGTTCGAGCGGGTGACGAGGTCGCGCCGCAATTGCGCCAGGAAAGCCGCGAGCAGCTCCAGGGCGGTGACGGTCCCGGTGCCCAGTGGCAGCTGCGCCGCGGGCCCCAGCGTGGCCAACTGCCGCTTCAAGGAGCGGAGCAACGCCCAGTCGGGGTCGTCCTGGTGGCGCGTGGCGTCCAGCCCGTACAGACGTGCGTCGCCTCGCGCCGTGATCAGGGAGGGATACCAGTCCTGGGTGTCGCCGTCCGCCGTGTGAAAACTGACCACCGGGTAATTGCCCCGATCGACCGCAGCCACGACAGTGCGGGTAGTGCCGTAATCGATGCCGAGCAGCATGACGTCCTCCTTGGTACGGATGAGGAAAGCCTGGGGTGCGCCCCTGGAACAGCCACCCGCGGAGGGAGGGAACGCGCACGCGGGCGGCGCGGCACCAGCCCGCCACTGCTGTCCAGGGGACTGGTGTCGGCGCCGCTGGCTGGGACGGTGGGTGCCACGCGCCTGCAGCAGACCCCGCACCCCACGCGCCGTGCTGGTGTCGTCCAGCGTTACCATAGAAGGTGCGCACCCGCAGCCCACATGTCAAGTTTTTTAGCAGGCGAGGCGCGAGCTGGAGCGCGGTGGCTTCCCCGCCATGGCCGCCAGCCTTCGCACCCTATCCGTCCTGTGCTCACCTCTCCTGACCCTAGCACTGCCGGAGCCACTCGCCTAGCGTGTGGCCTGGTGTGGTGAAACGAATTATGGTACAGCTTATCCGTGATATAACCGCCCTACTGGGCTGCATTGTCACCATCCTGGGATATCAGCGAGAGCTGAGATGACGGCTCATACTGGGGCAAGCCATCCGAGGACAGCACGTGTTCACCCAAAGCATGTCTCCCATAATGTTGTCATCTCAGCGCGCATGGAGGTGGTGTGCTCGACCTGGACTTGAGTATGCTTCTCTGGAGGATATGCAGTCCGTGAGGCCATCCCTCTCCCGCTCTGGAACACGACCCGGTCCCCAGTATCGCACGCTCTTCTGAGAGCGGCAGGGTGGAGGGGCGGTCGGTGTGGGCACCCCTGTCCTGGCCCGGCATGCCGGCCCGGCGCAGCATGGTCTACCCGCGGAACGGCCGGAAAAAGGCGCGGATATCGGCGGCCAGCGCCTCCGGCTGCTCCAGGGCAGCAAAGTGGCCCCCACGGTCCATGGGCGTCCAGCGTTGGATGTTGAACACCCGCTCGGCCATCGAGCGTGGCGGCCGGACAATCTCGCGGGGAAAGTCGCTGTAGGCCGTTGGTACCTCGATGCGCGGCCCCCCGGCGGCCTCCCAATCCCCATGGCGGCGGGCATAGTACGGCCAGAAGGCCGCATGGATGGCACCCGTCACCCAGTACAGCATGACGGCCGTCAGGAGTTCATCCTTGGTGAAACAGCGCTCGACGTCGCCCCCACAGTCGCTCCAGCTCCGGAACTTCTCGACGATCCAGGCGGCCAGACCGACTGGGGAGTCGGTGAGACCATACGCCAGCGTCTGGGGTTTCGTGCCCTGGATCCATTGATAGCCCACTTCTTCCGTGAGCCAGTGCTGCACCTGCGCCTGGTACTGCACCTCCTCGGGGGTGGGCTGTCCGGGCTGACTGACGTCGCGGAGCAGCCCCAGGAAGTTCAGATGGAGACCGTACAGGTGCTGAGGATACACGGCCGCGAGCCGGGCGGCCACCTGGGCCCCGATATCGCCTCCGTGGGCACAGAAGCGGGGGTAGCCGAGGACGTCTGTCATGACGGTGGCAAACAGGTCGGCCATCGCGACCCGGTCGAGCCGCGGCTGCTGGGGGCGAAAGGAAAAGGCGTACCCAGGGAGGGACGGGGCCACCACCGTGAAGGCGTCCCGGGCATCACCCCCAAAACGGGCGGGGTCGGTTAAGAGCGGAATGAGTTTATGGAATTCCCAGATTGACCCCGGCCACCCGTGCAACAGGAGCAGCGGGAGGGGCGCGGGCCCCAGGCCCGGTTGATGAATGAAATGCAAGGTAATACCGGACACGGGGACCGTATAATGCCGCAACGTGTTCAGCTGGGCCTCCTGGAGGCGCCAGTTGTACTGCTGACGCCAGTACGCCACGAGGGCGTGCAGATACGTGAGATCCGTGCCGTACTGCCAGCCGGCCCCAGGAATCTCGTCCGGCCAGCGCACGCGCGCCAGCCGCTCCTGTAAGTCGGTCAGGATGTCCTCGGCAATCTGAATCGTCATGGACGTGGGCGTCATACGCGTCTCCTCCGGGAGAGTAGAGCAGGGGTGTCAGGGCCCCAGTGTGACGTCGGGGATGAGGTGCGGCAAGTATGCACGAACAGCCGGTGTCACGCAAATCCGGTCTGGCAGACGCCTGGGGCGCACACTGGCACAATTCGGTACACGAAAGAGCCCTTTCAGCGACTGGTTTGTCCTACGCGCGACGGCGTTTGGCCGATACGGTGCTGCTCACGCCCACCAAAACACACGACGAAAGTATGGGTACCTGCACCGGCCGCACAGCGCCTCCCCCACATCGCCACCTGAGGTGGTCACTGACGCCAGTCGCACACCACCTCGTGCGGCCTCTTCCCCTCGCGTCCACCATGGCTCTGCGGTTTCCTTAGCCCTGCCGATCCGGACCGGCGCGCTCGATGGTGATGCGGATCAGCGCGCGCCGGTCAGCCGTCATCGCCCGGCGATAGTCGTCCCAATCCGGATGTTCTCCGGCCAGGCGCCGATAATAATCCACCAGCGGTTCCATCGCGTCGGGTAAGGTCACGATCTCGGCCGTGCCCTCAAGCTGGACCCAGGGACCACGAAACGCCTCGACGAACACACACAACGTGGCGCGGGGATCGCGCCGGAGGTTGCGCACCTTGGCGGTGGTTTCCTGACTGCTGATGATGGCCCGTCCGGCGCCATCCAGGCCCACAGTCACTGGCGACATTTGCAGGCGGCCATCGCGCCGCCACGTCGCGAGGACGGCATTTTCGTTCTCGCGGAGAAAGTGCTGTGCGTGGGCAATATCCATCGACGTTCTCCTTCGCTGAGACATGGTGTACGGTGGAGTGGGAGGGAGTCTCATGTCCCCTCTCTGGGGGAGAGTGTAACAGCGATGATGGGAGCCGTCCCGGCAGCGGAAGGAGAAAGCCAAGCACGCGATGGTGCAGGGAGGGCGACACCACACGCATCGTGAGCGAAAGGATCAGACAGGAGGCGCGTCAGAAATCAAGCATTGTGTCTCAATTTTCATTCTTGCAAAAACAAGAGGTTGTGGTCGTCACACATCATGGTCACAATATGCTCGTGCACAGGACGCCGTATGCTTGATGATGGCTCAGGGGGGCTCCCCTGCGTCTCGCAGACCTCTCCCAGAAAGGATCGCTATGCGATTAGGCATTTTTACTGGTGGCGCCGGCGAAACGGACACGCTGGACAGCCTGCTCACGCAGGCGCAGCAGGCTGAAACCGCCGGGTTTGGGAGCTTCTGGTTACCTAACCTGCCGACGCGGAACTACGATGCGCTCCTGGTAATGGCGCTGGCGGGGCGCGCGACCACGCGCATCGAGTTGGGGACGGCGGTCGTGCCGACCTACCCGCGCCACCCCATCGCCATGGCCCAAGAGGCCATGACCGCCAATGCGGCCACGCGCGGCCGCCTCACGCTCGGCATTGGGTTGTCCCATCGCCCCACGATCGAGGACGTCATGGGCTTGTCCTATGCCCATCCGGCACGCCATATGCAGGAATATCTGACGGTGTTGCAGGCGCTGCTCCATGACCACACCGTGGCATACACGGGGGAGACGCTGCACGTCACCGCGGACGTCTCGGTGCCCGAACCAAGGCCATTGCCGGTCCTCCTGGCGGCCCTCGCCCCGCGGATGCTGCAGCTCGCCGGGAGCATGGCCGAGGGCACTATTACCTGGATGGCAGGCGTGAAAACCCTGGCCACGCATGTGGTCCCCCGCCTGCAGGCGGCGGCTCGGGAGGCCGGGCGCACGGCCCCGCGAGTCTGCGTCGGTCTGCCGATTGCGGTGACCGATGATGTGGCCGGCGCCCGGGAGGCCGCAGGTCGCATCTTTGAGCGCTATGGGCAGTTGACCAATTACCGCCGCCTGCTCGATCTCGAAGATGCCCAGGGCCCAGCGGATGTCGCCGTGATCGGCAACGAGGGCGAGGTGACCCGCCAACTCCAGGCCTTGGCCAGGGCGGGAGCCACGGACTTTCTCGCGGCCATTTTCCCTGTCGGCGCCGACGCGGCTGGCTCGCGGGCGCGCACCTGGGCGCTGCTCCAGCGTTTGCACGAGACAGCGCTGACGTTCTAACCGTCTCGGCGGTCGTGTCCGCTCCTACTCCGCGGTCGGCTGCTCCGCGGCGCGTGCATACCGGCTCACGGCGGGCTTGAGGCCGAGGTGCTCGCGCAGCGTGGCGCCTTCATAGTCCGTGCGGAACAGGCCGCGCTCTTGCAGTACTGGAATCACCAGATCAACGAACTCGTCGCACCCGCCCGGCAGGTACGGCGGCGTGATGTTGAACCCGTCGCAGGCGCCCTGCTCGAACCATGTCTGCATCACGGTGGCGATCTCCTCGGCGGTGCCGATCACGTTGTAGCCGCTGCCCATGCCGGCGACCTGCTGGCTGAGCTGGCGGATCGTCGGATGGTCGCGGCGGACGCGGTCCCGCAGGCGCTCGCTGATACTGCGCAGATCCTGCGGTCCCTGCTGCTCTAGCGGCACTGGACCGTCCAGCGGATAGCTAGACAGATCGCCGAACGTACTGGATAACGTCGAGAGGGCCACCAGCGGATGGAGCAACGCTTGGAGTGCGTGGAACTTCGCGCGAGCTTCCGTGGCAGTCCGGCCGAGGGTGGGGCGCAGGCCGGGCAGGATCTTCATCTCGTCAGGCGCGCGGCCATATTTGGCCATACGGCCCTTCACGTCGACGTAATAGGCGCGCGCCGCTTCCAGCGTGTCGGGCAAGCAATAGACCACATCGGCGGTGGCCGCGGCCAGTTCACGCCCGTCCTCGGACGCGCCGGCTTGCACGATCACCGGGTGGCGCTGCGGGGCCGGGGCGACGTTCAGCGGGCCGCGCACTGCGAAGTATTTCCCCTGGTGATCGAGCACATGCAGCTTGCGCTCATCGTAGAAGAGCCCCGACGTTTTGTCGTGGAGGAAGGCATCCGGGTCCCAGGAGTCCCATAGCCCCTGCACGACGTCGACAAATTCACGCGCCCGCGCGTACCGGGTGGCGTACTCGAGCTGGGAGTCGCGGTTGAAGTTCCGCGCTTCCGCCTCCGACCAGGAGGTGACGACATTCCAGCCGGCGCGGCCCTGGCTAATCAGATCGAGCGAGGCGAAGGTGCGGGCGACTTGATAGGGCTCGTAATAGGTCGTTGACGCCGTGGCCACGAGCCCGATATGGGTCGTCACCATCGCCAGCGCCGGCAGCAGCGTCAGCGGATCGAGATCCACGATGTCGCGGCCCTGGCGTGCCAACGCGCCACGCGGCACGTCACGCTCGCGGATGCCGAGGCCGTCGGCGAAGAAGATCAGGTCGCATTTGCCGCGTTCGGCGGTCTGGGCGGTGTGGATGTAATGGTCAAGGCGGACACTGGCATCGGCGGGGACATCGGGATGCCGCCAGGCGGCGAGGTGATAGCCGTGGCCACGCAAGGACATACCTATCCGCATCTGTTTCTGGCTCATCCAGATCCTCCTGTGTGCTTGATGCCGACGCGTCACGGCACTCTACCGAAACGGCGCATGTGATGCAACGAGGTACGACGCGTGTGCCTGAGGGGACGCCGAGGCGTTGGAGGCGCTGCTGGCAGCGGCCACCGTACGCATGGTGGTCCTCCAGCCTCCTGTCACAAGAGTACGCGTGCCATCCCCGGAGGCGTTCGTCAAGCGGGCATCCCCAGCCCCATGCTGCGCCCAACTGCCTGGCGAACCCTGCACACAAGGGTCTGCGGCTTTGCCCACCGATCACACCGGCTGTCTGCCTGGAGATGCAAGGCCCTCGGCACCCTGTATAGGAGGGTATCCCCAATTGACCAGGGCAGGGGGAGGGGGCCTAGTCGACCAGGGCCCGGTAGAGTGTCGCCCGGTGCACCTTGAACAGCGCGGCGATCACGGGCACGGGCTCACCCTGGGCGCGGAGGGCACGGGCATGGGTGATCTGCTGCGGCGTCAGCTTCGGCTTGGGGCCGAATTGCACCCCACGTTGCTTGGCGGCCTGCACGCCAGCGCGGGTGCGTTCGGTGATCAGGCTGCGCTCCAACTCGGCCAAGACGCCGATCATCTGCCACATGGCACGACCGGCGGCGGTCTCGGTATCAATATGCTCGGTCAAGGATTGAAATTTGATCCCCTGAGTGCGCAGCGCGTCCAGCAGCGTAATAAGATCGCGCAGATTCCGGCCTAAGCGGTCCAGTTTCCAGACAATGAGCGTATCGCCTGGCTGGAGGGCTTTCAGACACCGGGTGAGGGCCGGGCGCTTGACCGTCGCGCCGGAGAGGCCTTCGTCCGTGAAAATCGTTTTGCATCCTGCCCGCTTCAACGCGGCAAGTTGCAGAGCAGTGTTCTGGTCGTCGGTGCTGACACGCGCATAACCGTATTTCATGCCATCATTATGCGACAAACTTATGCGACACGCAAGCCTTTGATTTCACGAGGCGCAAATTTTGTCGCAGGACTTACCCTTTCTGCGACATCACCGGGGGATTGGCAGCGTGGCCTCCATAGGGGAGGACTCGTTTGTGCATGTGCGAGCCCTCAGGTAGATCGAGGGGGAATGCCCCGCATGGTGCTGGTACACGACCCTGGGATAGACAGCGCAGGAGCCATAGGCTCGGCCGTACGCAATCATGCAAGCGCTGGGAAACACACCTCGCCTGCCCGTATGCGGGGCCTCCTGACGCGTGCGCGAGGCTGAGAGCGCGGTTGCCCTAGCGCAGAGCGCGGAAAAAAGCGCGGATGTCCGCTGCCAGTGCCACCGGTTGCTCCAGGGCAGCAAAGTGTCCCCCACGGTCCGCCGTGGTCCAGCGCTGAATGTTCAGCACGCGCTCCGCCATCGTCCGCGGCGGACGAAGGATCTCACGGGGAAAGGCCATATAGGCCGTGGGGACCGTAATGCGCGGGCTAGCAGGCAGTGTCCAGTCGCCGTGGCGCGTGGAGTAGTACGGCCAGAAGGCGGCGTTGATGGCGCCAGTGGTCCAGTAGAGCATGATGTTGGTGAGCATCTCGTCTTTGGTGAAGCAGCGCTCCACCTCCCCTTCGCAGTCGCTCCAGGTGCGGAATTTCTCCACGATCCACGCTGCCAGGCCGACCGGGGAGTCCGTGAGACCGTAGGAGAGCGTCTGCGGTTTGGTGCCTTGTATCCACTGATAGCCCACTTCTTCGGCCAGCCAGTGCTCGACCTCTTGCACATAGCGGGATTCCTCAGCCGTGGGCTGTCCCGGCTGGCTCACATCGCGGAACAGGCCCAGGAAATTGAGATGGATGCCGCAGAGTCGCTCAGGGTACGCCAGGCCTATACGGGTGGCAACGCTGGTGCCAATGTCCCCACCTTGCGCGCCAAAGCGCTGATAGCCGAGCACTTCGGTCATCAGGGCGGCGCACACGTCGGCCATACCAATGCGATCCAGGCGTGGTTGCTGCGGGCAGTAGGAGAACGTGTAGCCAGGGAGCGAGGGCGCCACGATGGTAAAGGCATCGCTGGCGTCGCCGCCAAAGCGCGCCGGATCGGTCAGCATGGGAATCAGTTTATAGAATTCCCAGATGGAACCTGGCCAACCATGCAGCAGCATCAAAGGCATGGGGTGCGGCCCAACGCCGGGCTGATGGATAAAGTGCAGGTGAATACCACCGAGCGGCACGGTAAAGTGGCGGAAAGTATTGAGCTGCGCCTCATGCGTGCGCCAGTCGTACTGCGTCCGCCAGTACTCAATAAACGTCTTGAGATAGGCCAGATCCGTCCCGTACTGCCACCCGGCGCCAGGGATCTCGTCGGGCCAGCGCACACGCGCCAAGCGGGCACGCAGGTCTGTCAACACCGCCTCGTCAATGTGCACGGTCCATGGGGTAGGCAGCACAAACGCCTCCTGACTTGCACGGGTTGGCGCACGGGGTAACGCTGGCGGTATCTGGAGCATGCCGTCAGGTTGGAGGGGCAACGGCACCACGGCACGCACGGCCGAGGTATTGAGCGGTCCATAGAGGTGCGGGTACAACTCGCCGCTGCTGCCGCTCGCCTCATGCTTGAGGGGGGCCGTGGCTTGTTCTGGCTCGATGCACAGGATTACCAGGCCGGTCTGGCCGCGATAAGAGCGATACGCGACGCCGGCAAGTTGATGCGCATGCGAACAGTGCATGAACCCTTCCTGCGCAAAGCCAGCGGGCGTGTACTGGCCTGCCCGCTGCGCCTGCTCCCAGGCGGTGGCAGACGTGATGTGGTAGAGCATCGGGTCTCCTCCGTCGCATGATCTCTGGCTCACACCAGATCCAGCATGACCTTCCCTGTGATCCGGCCACTTTCCAGGGCCTCATGCGCCGCGACAATGTCCGTCAGCGCAAAGCGATGCAGCGTGGGATGACGCAGCACCCCGGCGGTCAGGCAGGTGGTGATGTCATCAATGGCCGCCTGGTGCGCGGCGGCAGACATAGCGTACACGAGCACACAGTGCAGCGTGGCGTTTTTGGCTGCAAAGGCGTAGTACGGCACGGGGGGCTCGCGGTTGGTATTGGAGGAATAGGAGGCCAGCACGCCGTTAGTCTTCAGAATGCGCGCATTGGTCGCCAGATTCCCCGCGAATTCCACCTCCACAATGCGATCGACCCCCTGCCCCGCGGTGAGGGCGTGGACCCGCTGCACTACGTCTTCCGTCCGGTAATTCACCACATGATCGGCCCCTGCCTGGCGCGCCACGGCGGCTTTTTCCGGCGAGCTGACCGTCGCAATGACCTGCGCGCCACCCCATTTGGCCCATTGGATCGCGTACAACCCCACGGCCCCTGCCCCACCGGTCACCAGCATGGTCTGGCCCGTCACCGCGCCATCCGCAAAGACGCAGCGATGCGCAGTCATCGCCGGGACACCCAGACAGGCCCCGGCCAGCATATCGGTGCCCGGCGGCAAGCGCACGGCTTGGGCACTCGGGAGCACCACCCACTCTGCGGCCGTGCCACAAGCGCGTCCTATCTGGGCTTCGTAGATCCACACTGGCTCGCCCACGCGTGTCGGTGCCACCCCAGCGCCCACCGCTTCGATGACCCCTGCCCCGTCCTGATGGGGAATGACCCGGGGATAGGGCATGGCCGTGATGGTCGCACCCCCCCGGCGTTTCACGTCTGAGGGATTGATGCCCGAGGCATGCACGCGCACGCAGACTTCGCCCGGCCCCACCTGTGGTTGCTCCATATCCGCCAGATGCAGGACATCCCGCGCCGCGCCTAAACGCTCGTAATAGGCCACTCGCATACCGTCTCTCCTTGTGTCGTGCTCCCCTGCTCTCCTGGCCTCGTGTGGGTACCGAGTCTGCTCCACTCCACAGGACGCTGTCAAGCGCTGCCCCGTCTCTGCCCTGGCGTGATGCCCTGGGGAGGCGCTGCGACCGTTGCCATGCGCTCCAAGGAGAACGGTTCAGGCATGCATGAAAAGGAAGAACGGTTCAGGCATGCATGAAAAGGACCCGCCCCTGTGCAGAGCGGCGGTGATCAGCCACAATGAGGTCCGTGAAACTGACAAGCAGAGCACCGCGAGGAGGACGAGTCCCATGAAGCAAGAGCTAAGCACCGTCGCCCTCAACGACGCGCTCCCACGCGCTGACCGGCCCGGGCACGAGGCGAAAGAGCGGGTGGGGGACGGGGACCACTACCGCGGCATAACAGGCGGCACGCGCCGGGTCCCGCACCAGAAGTTTGTGCCTGAGGTGGCGCCGTTCGTAGCGACGCTGCCCGTCGGTCGCGGTGAGCGTGGCGGTGGACCGTTCCGGGGCGATCTTGGACGCCGCAAAGTGATAGTCCCGCCGGGTCGCTTCTTCGTAGACCACTGTCACATACGTCGCGAGCACGGCCACAGGCTCGGGCATGACCCGAAATCGGACGAGTTGCGGATGGTGGCGGTAGCCGGTGGTCTGCCCCTGTAAGACCTTTTGTGCCAATAAGGCTTCGCGCCACAGCACCACGAGGCCCTGCTGATCGAGATAACGGGGATGGAGAGTCCACAGGCGCATCACCTGACTGCCTTGGTGGTCTGGGGCACAGTCGTCCCGGTGGTGTACCACACGTCACCCTGGCGGTCCTGATGACGCTGACTCCGTGGTGCGACGGCGTCGGGTGAGGTGCGGCGGTACCTCCGTGGTGGAGGACTGGTCTGGGCGTGTGCGCGCCTCCCAGGGATCGCGGTGGACTGTCCCTGTCCCCACCACGGGGAGCCGTGGAGTGTGTCACTCCGCCCCACGGTCCCGCTCCTGGCGCAAGAAGTCCTCGAGCTCGTGCATGAGCTGCTCCGGGTTGAAGGCGTCGTCACGGCGTGGGTGCGGCGTCTCGTCCCCCGGCGCGTCATAGGCCTGCTCCAATTGCCGGACATAGGCTTGAGTCGTCGCGTCCTGCGCCACTGCCTGGTCGCAACGCGTCCGAAAGGCCTGCACGGCGGCATCAAGAGGAGAGACATCAAGCTCCAGGTCGAGCAGGCGGGCCACCGCGGTCAGCAGCGCTTGGCGCATCGCCGGATTCGTCGTCCCCTGGAGATAGTGGGGGGCTTGGCCCATCAAGGTCAGCGTCGCTATGGCCCGGTGCCGCGCTGCCTCCATCATCACACTGGCAATGCCGGTCGGGCCTTCGTAGCGCGAGCGCCGCGCCATCCCCCACGCCTCGAATTGCGCGTGCCAGCGGGGGTCGGTGCTGCTGCCCGTGACGCGCGGGGGGCGGGTGTGGGGGAGGTCTGCTAACATCGCCCCCAGCGACACGATCCGCTGCACGCCACAACGCGTGGCGACCTCCAGGAGTGCCGTGGCGTATGTCCGCCACCGCCGCTGGGGCTCCAGGCCGCGAAACAGCAGCAGCCCTGCCCGGGGCTCGGGGGGCTGCCAGAGCCAGAACGCGCTCCGCGGCCAGCGGATGGTCCGTTCGCCCTCCGCATTCAGGCGCACGACCGGCCGATCTTGGGTAAAATCAACGAAATCCTCCAGGTCAATCGTGGCGAGCGGCTCGGCCGCCAGCTGGCGGACCAGGAACCGCAGCGCATCGGTCGCGGCCTCCCCGGCATCAATCCAGCCGCTAAATGCCGTCACCATCGTGGGGATATGCGCCGGGGGCTCACAGTGAAATGCGACCTCGTCCATGATGATCCTCCGTATAGGAAAGCGCCGCACGCCTGAGCCCCAGAGGATCGTGGCTGCCATCTGGGCGCACGGGGCATCACCGTTCCACCGTCATCCGCCCGTGGTGCTGTGGGCCTTGCATCACCCACCACCACGCCTCCACCATCGGCACGGGCCGCAGACATTCCCCTGGGGCAGGGGGTGATGCGCGTCGCGATAATATGGGAACCTACCCATGGGTAAACACGTCGTTGGCAATGTCGATGGCGCCGCGCGTGAAGGCGATGCCGCCATATAACGTCATATGCAGAAAGACTTCGATCACCTGCTCCTGGGTGAAGCCGATGTGCAGCGCCCCACGGATGTGGCTGCGCAGGGGGCCTTCCCGTCCCAGCGCGGCCAGGCACGTCATGGTGCACAAACAGCGGCTGGGCAGATCGAGTCCAGGACGCGTCCAGGTGGCGCCCCAATAGTATTCGCCGGTGATGCGGTTAAACGCCCGTTCCGCCTCGGTTGGGGGTACGGGTCGCGCGGCCGATTGGTCTCCCAGGTACTGCCGCCGGAGCTGGGCGCCCCGCTCGAACAGGCGGTCCGGGGCTTCGGTGGTGTCGTGGACCCGGAGCGGTGTGAACGCAATCCCGCGTTCTGCGAAGACGGCTTTGCACAAGGCGAGCGCGTTCAGGCCAGCCGGCGCGCCGCCGTACCAGGTGTCGTGGATAATGAGCTCGACAATCTGTGCGGGGGTTAAGCCGATATGGAGCGCGTTCCCGAGGTGCTGACGCAGCTGGGGCTCACGGGCCAGCACGAGGAGCGTCGACAACGTAATCATCTCGCGCTGCACGGGGCTGAGGGTGTCGCGGCACCAGATGGTGCCGAAGAGGGCTTCGCCGAGGATCCGCTCGAGATCCGGGGCCATGTCCCAGGCGCCGGGCACGGAGCCCGCGTTCCTGATCGTGCCACCGCCAAACATGCGTCGCGTGTCCTGCCCACGGGCGTAGCGGGCATCCAGTTCACTCATCGTGCGCCTCCGGTTAAGGGGATGGCAGCTCACAGCTCTCTCTGACGTGTGGCCCACGGGCGCCATCGGGAACCGCTGGTCGACACTCCCGAGGGGGTAGAGCCTCATGCCTCACCACAGGCATCATGGCACGAGCCGAGGGGTTTGTCCATGACGGAGCTGCTCCAGGGATGACGCCTCGGTGGCACAAAACCCCCTGCACCATCGGCCACAGGAGGGCTTGCAGTGCCAAGCATTGGTAGACTGCAGTCTGATGGTGACAAAGCACTAGTTTTGTGCCAGCACGGGAGCCCGAGGACACCCTGTCGGGACCAGGCGGCTGTCAGTTCCATTGTTTAATGCGACTCTACAAGCAATAGCGCGACTCACACAGTAATTCATGCGGCTCATTTTACGTAATGCAAGAAATTTCAATGATTATGGATCAATTTTTGCCGAATCCAATCGCATGAATTCTTGTAAAAACCAACCCAATCGTGACAAAGGATGTGGCCAGTCGCGGTAATGCCTGTACAAAAATCCTCGTAAGTGTTTGATAGTTCGTTAAACCAGTCGCATTAAATCGTGGAAATGACAGCGGCCGATACGCCTGGCATGGGAGGAACAGTCCCGGGGTGGTGGTGCCAACATGGATAGAGAGGCCATACCATCTAGAGATCACCGTCCATGGCGCGACGTTCGTTCGCAGCCAGGTTTCATGACTCCGACCGACGAAGGCGCCTAGCGGAACGCTGTGGTAGCGACCCGCAACATCTCCAGCACATCGAACACCCGCGCGATATAGTGATCCCGGACCCGATACACGCCGCCACGGCCGCCACGCAGCTCTTCGCCCAGGGCGGTGACGAAGCGGTCGAGCCGGCGCCGGTGGAGCCCGGTGGTCGCGAGCAGGGGATCGAGGACGATCCAGGCCAGCGCGGTCACCACACCGCCGGCAGCGAGCAGGGCGCCCGTGGTGGCCGCCACCAGCCCCGCCGAGGCCGCGACGGGAAAGACCGCGTAATACCAGGCACCCACAGTCGAACCCAGCCAGAAATTGGCGATGGCAAGATGCTGGGCGATGGCCGTGGCAGCAGCCGTGCCAGCGGAGAGGGCGCCGGGGGTGGCCTTGCTCAGCGCGGCGTACCCGGCCGCCAGATGGAGCAGGCTCCCAGCCAGTTCCGAGACGGCGCCGCGGGTTTTGCCATACTCCGCCAGATGCTGTTCCAGGGCGGCCCGGAAGGCGGGTCGATCCGCAAGGCTGTGCAGGTGCGTCAGATACGCGTCGCACAGTGCGGTAATCTCTGGTTCGGCCAGGATAGACTCCATGAGCGCATCGCGGTGCGATACACGGCCCTCCTGTGCACAGGGGAGCTCCAACAACTCGGTAGAGAGCAGCCATTGCAGTTCCTGGTGCAGGACCGTCGGTATCCCCCGCGGTATCCGATGCAGCCATTGGGCGGGGCGGGGCGCTCCAGCCTTGTCCAGGAGATCCGCGGCGCCGTGCACGAGCGTCACGGGCAAACCCCACACCAGGTTGACGGGATGCCTATAAAAATCCCGACTGAAGGTCTTCCAATGCAGAGCGAGCGCCCCGCGGAAGGAAAAATGCTGGTCGATGAACAGAGGAATTCTGGCTCGGCGCGACGTGATGTACGCTTCGATGCCATGGTCCACGGCGTGTTGCAGGGTCTGGTGCAGTCCGAGGTTCATAGTCGTGCCATCCGATAATGCGCGGTGGCGCATAGTGGATGCCCGGGTCGCGGCAGTGAGGAGGGGGTTCCCGGAGGATTGGGCCAATAATGACCATCATGCCTTGCATGATGGATCGCCTACAACGGGCACCCCGATCTGTCACGCCCCACGGCCACAGGCCCAGGGTGGATGGGCCGAACACTCCTGGGGCGCCTCCACCTGCACGTCCTCGGGCTCCAGTGGCAATATACCCTCACCGACCGCCAAGGGCAGTGGGCCTCTTTGGGGCCTGCTGTGGTGTGACGGAGGGGTATGGCCATAGGTATCCCTCTCTTAGAGCCTGTTTGAAAAGTATCAGGCAGCAAGCCGTTTGAGCATCAAACGCGTCATCGCCACGTACACAAACGTCTCACTGGTGCTTGGTAACTCTTCATAATCTTTACTCAAGCGACGGTTCTGGTTCAACCAGGCCAAGGTTCTTGCCACGACCCAGCGATGCGGTAACACCGCGAAGCCTTTTTGTCCTTCCGCGCGTACGACGGCTTCCAGGACTATACGGTACTTCTCTTTGATCCACGCAGTCCACTCCGCACCACGATACGTGCCATCTACCCACACTTTGCGCAGTTTCTTACCGGTGCCGCGCATCTCCTGGAAGATTTTGCGTGCGCCTGCTTGGTCTGAAAGGGAGGCCGCGGTCACCACGACTATCAGTAATAATCCCAGGGTATCCCCGAGCACATGGCGTTTGCGTCCCTTGACTTTCTTGCCGTTGTCAAACCCTCGTTCCGCTCCACCCACCTCGGTAGTCTTCACTGACTGACTATCCAGACACCCCGCCGTGGGATGTTTGTGCCTCGCCTCTTTTTCGCGGACGCGGGCGCGTAACGTATCGTGGATTCTGACCCACACCCCCTGGCGTTTCCAGGCGCGCAAATAATGATAGACGCTCTGCCACTTGGGGAAATTGGTCGGCAACATGCGCCATTGGATCCCGCCTTTGGTCACATAAAAGATGGCATTGAGCACGGCCCGCATACAGAGGGTACGCGGGCGTCCACCGCTTTTAGCGGCCGGGATCACCTCTTTGATCCACTCCCATTCCTCGTCGGTCAGATCGCTTGGATATGTTTTTTCGTTCATATCCTCATGCTACACAACCCACGAAGACTTTTCAGACAGGCTCTCAGGCCACTTGACGCTGTCTGTCGGAGTGTACACGGGCTCGCTGTTCCAGCCAGGCACGCATGGTTGTTTCCTGATGCACCCGGCGCCGTGGACGGCTACAGAGAAAGCGGCGTAAACGGGGTAGGCACGCCTGGAGACGGGCCTCCGACCAGCTGCCCTGCACCTGCTGCCGCAGCGTGTCGAGCCCCAGCCCACTGAGCAGCCAACTGCTCAGCACCGTCATCTCGGGCGGGGTGCTCGCGCTCAAGAGGGTGCGCAGTAGCGTGGTGGTGTCTTCATGCAACGCCCAAGCAATCAGCAGGGCCCGCACCGTGGCTTCCACACTCGTGAGGTGCTTGCTCCGTATCTGATTGAGGCGCAGCAGTTGCTTCATTTTTTTAAACACGAGCTCCACTTGCCACCTGGCGCGATATATATACAGCACGTCTGCCGTCGCCCAGGTGCCGGGGTCTAGCGTGGTGATGAGCAGCAGCCATCCCGCCACAGCTAGCGTGGGTGTCGTGAGTGTACGCCCGGCCTTTTGGGCTTTGCGGCGCGCGCGGTATCTGGCGCGCCGCGTCGCCGTAGGATCGAGCTTGACCGCGACCAGCCGCACCGGATACCGCTGTCCGGCCCAGCGACACCAGCCGCGCCACTCCCGTTCGGCACCACCCTGGTGCCGCAGCCAGCGCAGCACATTGCAGGGCTGGCCCGCCTCGGTTTCCAGGGGAAAAGTCGCCGGATGGATCCGCACGACTACGTCCGCCTGCTGGCGCACCGCCGTGGCCACACTGCGGCGATAGCCATAGCCGCGGTCGGCCACGATGACCTCACCGGCGTGCCAGCGATAGCGCTCTAAGTGTTCCCCGCCATGGCGGTCCGTGACGCTTACTTGGTGCATCCGGCCGGCCAGGAAGTCGTAGGCCAGATGCAGCCGCCAGTCGTCCCCGGTGCCCCCAGGCTGACTGAGCGTACTGGCGTCCACGAGCATGAGGCGGCCCGCTGGACGGGGACATGGCAGCGCGGGCGCCTCTGGAACCGCCAACAGTTCACCCAACAGCCAGAGCAGCCAGTCGTTACTGGCCCGCAGACGCTTGCGCCACGCGGCCTCGGAGAGGTCTGCAAGACCAATCAGCACTGCCCATGCTCCCAGGCGGCGTGTGGACAGAGGCCCCAGCACGTAGGCCAGCAGCCCGCGCAACAGGTCGTGGGGCGTCGCGAGGCCACGGACGCGCTGGAACGCCTTCAGCACCCGGGCCTGCTCGGCCAAGTTGCCTGGCAAGCGTGGCACGACTTCGGTCGCCCAGGTCTCTCCGACCAAGGAGAGCGGTTGTGGTGTGACAAGCCCGTCGGTATGATGCTTATAGACCAGCATGGGGTGCTCCTGTAGAGGGTTGTGATGGCGTCACAACACCATACTACAGAAAGACCATGCTGGTCTGGGACGCTCTAGTTTAGATGCTTAAGTGCGCGCAGATGGGCATTGCCCCCCGAGGTGGTCGAGCAGATCGTGGCCAAAACGGATGGGGTGCCGCTGTTTGTCGAGGAATTGACCAAAATGGTGCTGGAGTCCGGTCTGCTCCAGGAGTGGGACGACCGCTACGAACTCACCAGGCCTCTGCCCCCACTGGCCATTCCGGCCACCCTGCACGATTCGCTGATGGCGCGACTGGATCGCCTGGCAACGGTGAAGGGCCTGGCGCAACTCGGCGCGACCTTAGGGCGCGAATTTTCCTATGAGCTGCTGCGGGCCGTCTCACCGTGGGATGAGGCGACCGTCCAACAGGGGTTGCACCAGTTAGTGGA
>Ga0081455_10002999_pt1 | contig 19694 bp, 23 predicted proteins | sample TabmetS3T2R1_FD_70207 | JGI IMG/M metagenome (GOLD analysis project Ga0081455, IMG submission 70207) | Tabebuia heterophylla rhizosphere microbial communities from the University of Puerto Rico - S3T2R1 | ecosystem: Host-associated > Plants > Roots > Rhizosphere ... | reverse complement strand
GGGGGGAGCCGCAAACGACTCGTCAGACAACTGCTCACTGAGAGCCTCCTTATTTCACTCAGCGGTGGCGCCGCCGGAGTGTTACTAGCTACAGTGATCAATAACGCAGTGCGAGGCATTCGCTTGCCGAGCGACGTGACTCTGCTGTTCGATCTGCGTACGGACTGGCGCGTGCTCACTTTCGCGCTGCTGCTCTCGATCGGGACCGGAATACTTTTCAGCCTGATTCCGGCACTGCAATCGTCAAAGCCACAACTGGTGCCCGCGTTGAAGGACGAATCATCGATGGCCGGCTTCCGCCGGTCGCGATTGCGCAACTTCCTGGTGATCGCGCAAGTCACCCTTTCGTTAGTCCTGCTCATCAGCGCCGGCCTTATTGTGCGCAGCTTGCAGGCCGCTCAAAAAATGCGGCCAGGCTTCAATCCAGAAAATGCCGTGGCGATTTCGTTCGATGTCAACCTGCAAGGATACACCGAGGAACGCGGCCGCGCGTTTCAGAAACAAGTGCTCGAGCGTGCGAAAGCTTTGCCGCAGGTCGAAAGCGCCGCGCTGACTGATAACCTGCCACTTGGTCTCAATTACAATGACAGCACGATTTACATCGAAGGCACAGAATTCAAAGGTGCCAGCTCATTGCCGATTGCGATCCCAATCGAAACCAGCCCCGGTTACTTCGATGTGATGGGCATTCCACTACGCGGCCGTGATTTTCGAGATGACGAAAACAAAAAGGAAAGCCGGGTGGCCATCGTGAACGAGACGTTTGCGAAAAAATTCTTCAACGGACAGGACCCCATTGGCCGGCGCTTCAACTGGCACGGTCCCAAGGATCCGTTCTTTGAGATTGTCGGCGTGGTGCCCGCCGGGAAATACAACTCGTTAGGCGAAGATCCCAAGCCCGCTCTCTATACGCCCCTCTATCGGGATTACACCGGCATGGTTACTGTTGTCGCCCGCACTCGCGGCGATCCGTGGCAGGTGTTGAACGCTTTGCGCAACGAAGTGCACAAGCTCGATCCATCGGTTTCTGTCCATGCAGCAAAGACGCTGAAAGAGCACTTGGGCATATCACTTTTCCCGGCACGGATGGCTGCGATCGCGCTGGGCAGCTTCGGTGTGCTTGCCCTGATTCTCGCCGCCGTGGGAATTTATGGTGTCATGTCACACGTCGTAGCCGGCCGGACGCGGGAGATTGGATTGCGCATGGCGCTTGGCGCGCAGCTTTCCGACGTGCAGAAACTGATCTTGAAACAGGGCATGCTGCTCGCAGCGATTGGTTCGTTATGCGGGTTGGTGATTGCCTTCGGCGGCGCGCGCATGATGAAGAGCCTGCTCTACGGCGTGAGCAGCTCCGATCCAATTACATTCACAGGTGTCGCTTTGGTTTTATTAAGCATTGCGCTTCTGGCCTGCTGGATCCCGGCGCGAAGAGCTAGTCGCGTCGAGCCTATGATTGCATTGCGCGCGGAATAAGTCCGGAGCGTTCGTGCCTGCCGCGCGGCAAAGTAACCTGGCACTTGCGTCCGAGCGAGCCAAACCGAGGACTTGGCGTCCTGTGTCGATTAATTCCCGTACAATTGCAGAACCGATGACTCCGGTCGCTTTGGTACCAAAGCTCGCATGTTAGGTTTCCGCCCTGGCTTTTTGTTCCGACTCCGTGCCAATGGCCTCGAGTTTGGCGAGCGCGTCCGATGGCAACGTCAACGTTGCAGCCTGGAGATTCTCCCGCAGATGCTGCAGTGACGACGTTCCAGGAATAAGCAGAATATTTGGCGAACGTTGGAGCAACCACGCGAGCGCAACCTGCATTGGTGTTACGCCTAACCACTTCGCGGCTGCGTCAAGAGACGCCGATTGCAATGGATTAAATCCGCCCAACGGAAAAAACGGCACATAAGCGATACCTTGCTGCGCGAGGTCATCAATGAAAGCGTCATCGTCTCGATGCGCGACGTTATAAAGATTCTGCACGCACACGATTTCAGTCATCGTCTGAGCTTCGGCTAACTGCTTTGGCGTTACGTTGCTCAAACCGATATGGCGAATGGATCCCTGAGCTTTCAGTGTGACGAGTGCCACCAGCGGTTCCTCAATTGACCCCTCTGACGGTTCCGCGACACCTCCAACGCGAAGATTGATGACGTCGAGACACTCAACACCGAGATTTCTTAAGTTGTCATGAACGCCATCGGTTAGCTCTTGACGCGAAAGGGCAGGAAGCCAGGATTTGTCCGCGCCGCGACGCGCGCCAACTTTGGTAACAATTACCAATTCTTTCGGGTAAGGATGTAACGCGCGGCGGATGATTTGGTTCGTTACGTGCGGTCCATAGAAATCGCTGGTGTCGATGTGATTGACGCCAGCGTAGACGGCTGCGCGCAGCACGGCGACTGCAGCCTCAGGATTGCGCGGCGGTCCGAATACGCCGGGGCCGGCAAGTTGCATGGCACCGTACCCCATTCGGTGCATGGCCATTGAAGTGCCGGGAAGCGTGAACCTGCCGCCCAGCTTGGTTAGGTCGTTACTTGTTGCTTTCATTGATTTCTCCCCTGTTACAAAGAGCCAGATGTCTGAGGCGTAACATTGCCAGCCCACTTTGTTAGCCAGCGCAGAACCGACAACGGCTTCGCATTCTGCGTGGTCAGGATGACGTGATAGCCGCGTTTTTCGCTACCGTTCGGGTAGACCGCGCGGATAAGTCTTTTTTGATCTCTTTGCGCTGTTTTCATTTTCATCGTGAGTTTTCCTTTAAAGACTCAAAGATAGCTTTGGTTATCGAAGTGGACGCTGGTCGTTCGGCTGATCGAAATAGCCGCCGAAAAGCGAAATAATCAGTACGCATAAAGTTATGATTGTGATCACGGCACCTAACTCCCCTCCGCTTTCGACCAGCATGTCCCTATCCCGCGATGAAGCCGCCATGCGCAACCGGCGCTTCGGCCGAATTGAAATTGCGTGTAACAAAGCCGGCGGGAACGTAAGCTTCAAAAAAATTGAAATCCGGAGCCGCGAAAAAAGTACTGTGCTGCCTCTTTTCTGCATCCAGGTTCAGTCTCGCCAGGTGTGCTTCGACCAGATCGGGAAGCACAAGATGCGGAAATGATGTTAACTCCCACGCTCTGGCTTCCTCCTGATCGAGGACGAGATGGATGATCTCGCGCAAACCGGGATACCCCTGTTCGTAGTCTTGCTGCAATCGCTGTTTCAGATGCGAAAGAGCGACTGAAATCATCTGGGGGAAAACTGCTGCTGATTGAGTTGGCTGTTCAGTTCTCATGGGCTGTTTTCTGATTTGTATGTGGTTTTATATTTGACTGGTCGTCTATACAGTTTGGCAAAAAAAGAAGTTACGTTGAGACGGATTCAGGGCGTTTTACGCCCAAGACTTCCCGACCCACGTGCTTGAATTGGCGAAGCAATTCGATGTCGTTCTGGATCCGTGCCTGGGCAATTGTTCCTTGATAGCAGGCGAAAAGCGCCCTGGCCTTCGAATCCGGGTCCGGTGCCTCGATCAATCCCTGTGCCGCAGCATCGCGAACGGCCGAAACGAAATAAGTCAGCTTCCGGTCCATTATCCGATCGATCGTCTCACGCACCATTTCATCCTGCGTACTGACTTCGCTGCCGACACTGACGAAGGGGCAGCCAAGAATGGCACCACCACACCGGTCCCGCACGTCGACGAGCCGATCGTAAACAAACTCGAAATAGCGATCCAGCCGCTCCAACGGTGGGACGGTCGGCGAAAAGATTCGATCCATCTCGCCGCGCTTCTTGTTCCAGTCCGCTTCCAATGCCGTAGCCGCGAGCTGGGACTTCGACTTGAAAAAGTGATAGAAACTTCCCTTTTTTGCGCCGGCACGCTCACAAATTGCATCGACGGAGGCGGCACCATAGCTGTTTTGCCACATTAGCTCCATCGCGGCCTCCATCAGGCGGCCTTTCATGTCACTCACTCTCGGCATACAGCCCTTTTACATTCAGTAGACTAGTCAGTCAACTATTTTTGTTTGAAATTTTTGGTCTCTCGGGAATCTGAATCCCCTCGAAGCGCTTCGTTCCGAATAACCAGGCGTCTCGGGCGCGCATTTTTCTCGCTGGCCGCGATCAAAGTTGGGAAATTCAAAAATATGGAAATAAAAAGAGTTGGCTCGCAAGTCTCCGGAAAAGGGCCGGCCGATTGGTTTACAGGAATGGTTCGCATGGACCCGTTATTCGAAGCGCCAGAACCGGCACGTGTTCGTGCCGCAAGCGTAACGTTCGAGCCCGGCGCACGCACCGCCTGGCATACACATCCACTGGGCCAAACGCTGATCGTCACCTCCGGCGCCGGCTGGGCGCAACGTTGCGATGGACCGATTGAGGAAATCCGGCCAGGCGATGTCGTATGGTTTGCGCCTAACGAGAAGCATTGGCACGGCGCCACGGCGACGACCGCGATGACACACATTGCCATCCAGGAAGCGCTGGATGGCAAGGCGGTTGAGTGGATGGAGAAGGTAACGGACGAGCAATACCGTAGATCTTGAAATCGTGAACGCGGGAGCGACTTGGCGGCAGCTGACTGACAATGTTGGTTTACTTTCGTTTCCGTGGCGCGCACTCGGGATCGACTTCAAGCGGAACGTCACACTGCTTCGTCTCGAAGACGGCCGCGTGATAATTCATTCCAGCGCGCGCTTTACCGAGCCAGACGTAGCCGCGATACGGCACTTCGGTGAGCCAGCCTGGCTGGTGGACGCGACACTGATGCATGACACATTTGCGAAACAAGGGCACCAGGCTTTCCCGGACCTGCTCTATCTCGCTCCGGAAGGATTTGCCGAAGCCAGCGGAATCTCGACTACATCGTTATGTCCTCCGCCGGGAGATTGGGCGGGACAGGTTGACGTCTTTAAACTCGATGGAGTTCGATCGAACGAGCACGCGTTGTTTCATCGGCCTTCGCGGACACTTGTCGTGGCGGATTTATTTTTCTCTTTTCCAGAGAACATTCGGGGTTGGCCACGCTTCTTTGTGCGCCACTTCATGCGGCTACCGCGATTGTTTGGCGTTAGCTCTTTTTATCGTCGTTTAATCGTCCGTGACAAAGAGGCATTTAAACGTTCCGTTTGCGCGCTAGTCGCTCTGGATTTTGAACGCTTGTTGGTAGCACACTCCGAGCCGATCGATAAAGATGCGAAACGAGCAGTCGACAAAGCACTGCGTGATTCCGAACTTTTGGGGTGAGAGATTCGTCCGCCATAGTATTACTCTCTTTGCGAAATGACATTGGGATGATCTGACTGACGTATCTTCCGGAAACATTTCCTCAATTCTTCGGTGAAGATTGCGGGCTTCTCGAGCGAGGCGAAATGACCTCCCTGGTCCAGCTCATGCCAGTAAAAGAGATTTGGATAAACGTCTTTCGCCCAACTTCGGGGAGCGGGCAGATCATGTGGGAAAAGACTGACCCCCACTGGAAGATCTACGCGGCCCGGGTTGCCGCTTTCACCCAGAAGCGCACGTTGCTCATAGTAGAACCGGGCTGAAGAAGCGGCGGTCCCTGTTAACCAATAAAGGGTGATCTCGTCGAGTATGTTATCTCGACTGATTGCTTTTTCCGGATCTCCGAGATTTCCGGTGCCGGCGTCATAGATATCATAGATCCATGCAGCCTGGCCTGCCGGCGAATCCATTAACGCGTAGCCGATAGTTTGCGGGCGGGTCGCCTGCATCGTGAGATAACCGGAACTTTCGCTGCGAAACCGATTGAGGACTTCCATCGCGCGTTGCTGGTCGGAAGAGAGTTTGTCAGGGAGATGGTCGGGAATGACTCGCGGGAAGTTGAGATGAATGGCAACCAGACCCGGCGCCCGTTGTTGTGCCATGGCAGTCGTGACAAAAGCTCCCCAGTCTCCGCCCTGGGCGACATACCGCTTGTAACCGAGACGCGACATGAGTTTCGCCCATGCTTGCGCGGTGCGTTCCGCGTTCCAGCCACGTTCGGTGGGCTTGTCAGAAAAGCCGAAACCGGGAAGCGATGGGATAACGACGTCGAATGCGTCCTCGGCCTTCCTACCATGGGCAGTGGGATTCGTTAACGGTTCGATTACGTCGCGAAAGAGGAGAATCGTGCTGGGCCAGCCGTGTGTCAGGATGATGGGTAACGCAGCCGGGTTCTTCGAACGGACATGGATGAAATGAATGCCCACTCCATCGATTTGAGTACGAAACTGAGGGAAACGATTTAACTGCTTCTCACAGCGCCGCCAATCATAGCCTTTTTGCCAATAGTCTACGAGCGAACGCAATTTCTCGAGCGGAACACCTTCCGACCAGTCATTAGTCGTCTCGCGTTCTGGCCAGCGAGTTTGCGCCAGATGTTGTTTTAAGTCATCGAGCGCACTTTGCGGTGCATGGTACGTAAACGCTGCAATTTCCTCCTTCTTTTGTTCCCGAACAGAGTTCAGACCCAGGCTACCGGCTCCGGCAAGTCCGGCCGCCGCCGATAACCCAGCGCGTGTCGCCCGGCCAAGTCGGCTACCTCGGCGCGACTTCGCCTTGCCTGGCACGATCGCTCGACGTGTTGGCACCCTATGCGTTGGTTTAGACATTTGTTCTGTATGAAGCGTCAGCCATCGACGCATCCAAAGGGATTTTCGAATCCGCGGGGCCTTTTGGCTGGGACTCGTCGCCAATTTACGAAGAAGTCCAACCTTTAACCCTCGAATTCTGAGAGTAGCTCGCGGGCGATTTTTGCGTGTCTGGCCACCGCCTTGGATCAAAACATCGGTTTCACTCGCCGATTATCTTAATGAGTACTCGCTTTTTTCTTCGACCGTCGAATTCGCCGTAGAAAATTTGTTCCCATGGTCCGAAATCGAGTTTGCCTTTGGTGATGGCCACGACAACTTCGCGGCCCATGATCTGACGCTTGAGGTGAGCATCGGCGTTGTCTTCACCAGTGCGGTTGTGTCGATAGGCGTTGACCGGAGCGTGCGGAGCTAATTTCTCCAACCACACCTCATAATCGTGATGAAGACCTGGTTCATCGTCATTGACGAATACCGAGGCCGTGATGTGCATGGCGTTGACAAGGCAGAGCCCTTCAGTCACGCCGCTGCGATAGACGAGTTCCTCAATCTTCGGTGTGATATTGATGAAGCCACGCCGAGCAGGCACTTCGAACCAAAGATGTTCAGTGAGCGATTTCATGTCAGAGAAGTTGATGGACTAGTTAGGCCGCGGGCACAAGCGCCGCTTCAACAGTCACGCAGATTGACAGTCAACCACCCGGCGATATGGTCGGCCCCGTGCCGGAGGAGAAGGAAACGCGCGCTGCCAGCCGATATGAAGCGTTCGTGGCGACCTTTGTTGCCTTACTGGCTGTGTCTGTTGCCGGTTACACCGCCTACATGCAGCGCCAGCAAGTCCGCGCAGCTGTTTGGCCAATTCTTGAATTCGATAGCAGCAACGGTCCCCACATCTACTTTAGTGTTGCCAACAAAGGAGTCGGTCCGGCGATCATACGCCATGTCATTGTCGAGATAGATGGCAAACCGGTGAAGAATTGGAATGAAGTGCTCGATAAGCTTCTCGGACCGGGAAAGCATCGCTTTTCCGAGAGCGATATCACCGGCCATGTCTTCGCCCCTAATGAAACAATGACTGCGTTCACACCGCATGATGCCGACGGCAACCCTCTAACCGACAGATCCAATCCACTCTGGATAGAGATGAATAAGGATCGTGCACGCCTATCCGTTGAGATCTGCTATTGTTCCACGCTCGGTGAATGCTGGACATTGCGTGCCAGTGGTTTGAGCCCTGGCACGACAACCCCGACCCGTCGTTGTGCGAGTCCGTCGGAAAATACTTTCCAGAACTAGGGTCGTAGCAAAATTGTAACTTTACTTCGCATCAATCCTGGAGACGCTCGGTGAGCGCCAAGTCCGTTAGGCGTCTCAGCAAAAGGAGTCACCTGACCCGCTTCCCGCCCGGGCATAGCCGCGAGCGAAGGGCCCGCTTGCACAATCGTGGATGATAGATGGCTCCAAACCGCTTAGCAAAACAGCATGACAACTAAAACGACAGCAACCCGTCCGCCTTTGCCGCCGTTTACTCGCGAGACTGCCATTCAAAAAGTTCGCCTCGCAGAAGATGGTTGGAACACTCGCGATCCGGAAAAGGTGGCGCTCGCTTATGCAATCGACTCGCGCTGGAGAAATCGCGCTGAATTTCCGAATGGACGACAGGAGATCATTCAATTTTTGAAGCGGAAATGGGCAAAAGAATTGGACTACCGGCTCATCAAGGAACTCTGGGCATTCACAGAGAATCGCATCGCCGTTCGTTTTGCTTACGAATGGCACGACGATTCGGGCAATTGGTTTCGGTCGTATGGCAACGAGAACTGGGAGTTCAATCCCGACGGGCTCATGGCTTTTCGCTTTGCGTCCATCAACGATCTGCCTATTTCAGCATCAGAACGCAAATATCACTGGCCGCTTGGCCGTCGCCCGGATGATCACCCGGGATTAAGTGACCTGGGTTTGTAGTTCTTTGTTAACCAAAAGGAACAGCAATTATGGACATGAAACTTGAAGTCGTGGTTATACCTGTCTCGGACGTCGATCGCGCCAAAGCGTTCTACGAGAAACTGGGATTTCGCCTGGATATCGATTATGCCCCAGATGATAAATTTCGGGTGATACAGTTCACTCCACCGAACTCGGAGACGTCCATCATCTTCGGCAAGGGAATCACATCTGCAAAGGCTGCTTTGGCGGAGAGTCTGGTACTGGTGGTAAACGACATTGGCGCCGCTCGCGACGACTTGATCGGACGTGGCGTGAAGGTGAGCGATGTATTCCACTACGACGGCGGCCCTTTCAACAGTTCTGGAAATAACCCGCGTGTTGGCGGCCGCGATCCGGAAGGTCGCTCCTATTTCTCATTTGCCTCGTTCGAAGATCCAGACGGCAACGGTTGGTTACTCCAGGAGATCACGACGCGACTTCCCAACCGCGAATGGAAGGTAGCGCGAACGCAAGGCACGGACGTCGCAACTCTCGCAGAGCTTCTCCACGAGACGGAGCAGCGCCACGGGCAATATGAGAAGACGCACGATAAACATAACTGGTGGGATTGGTATGCCTCTTACCTAAGCGCGCGTCAGAACGGTGGCACTTCGGCGGAGGCAGCGGCCGCCGCCGATCGTTACATGGATGAAGTTAAGCACGTCGCCAGTAAAGGCTAACTCGTGCGGTCTAGATGAGAACTGACATTATTCCAGGAGCGGTTTTCCAGATTAGGAGCTTATGGATCATAGCGGGAAACGCAGGAAGCTCTCCCTGCTGCAAGGGCAAGATCCCATACTTCAGATTCGTCGTTGAAGGACAAAGAAGACATAGGCGTAGCTGTCTTCTGAAATCGTAAAGGTTTCAATTTCTCTAAGAGTCTCGACAGCGAAGTCTCTCACGGCAGGATCGGACTGATTAACGAGCGATTTCGCGCGCGGCTCGAGAATGTCGTAGTAATCCTTCACCCACGCTTCCTTTGGCAGCCTGTAGGTGTTGAAAAGTTTGTAACCAGCCTCTTCTGCGGTCTGGATGTTTTGCTCCACAGAGTGCATTTCCGGATATTCCGAGCGAAAGAACTCTTTCACCGCGTCTGGAATTCTGTCGTCTCGCAGCCAGCAAAGCTCGCTGATGACTGCGAAACCGTCCGGCCTGATCGCTTTTGCCCAGCCGGCCAGAGCGTTTGCGAAACCGATGTTATAGGCTGCTCCTTCCGCCCATAGGAGGTCGATTGTTGGAAAGACACTTGGAATGTCTTTCATGTCCTTGCAATGTGGGCGCACCAGCCGCGCAAGACCCTGTTCCTTGGCTCTCTGTGTGAGGCGCTTCAGAAATGGCTGATAGGAATCTACTGCATGAATTACCGTGTTGAGCTCACTCGCGAGCACGAACGTTTGGCGGCCTGCGCCGCAACCGGCATCAACGACAACCTTAAAACGATGCTGGGGCAGAGATCGCAAAACGTACAGACTCAGCGCGTCGTCACCGGGACTCAGCTTATGCATGCCGGCGAAAAGGAGATCAATCGGATTTGGCGCGTTCATCCATTTTACGCAATGACTTATGGCAGTTTCGCTTTGGCAGTGACGATTTGGGGCAGCAAAATGTCGCGTACGTAATGCCAGTACGGCACAATTTCGAGCGCGTTGCGCGCATAACGTTCGGCGGCATTTACGTCGGCGGAATTCGCGTTCAGATAGCAATAAGCGAGGCTCATCATCAGTTCCGGTTTACCCCACGACGGTTCAAGCGGGTCGTCACTCGGTTTGATTTTCGAATAAACTTCCAAGCCGTGCTGGTAATTTTGTATTGCCTTGTCCTGGCCGCCACCGCGTTCGGGAGGAGAATTCCACAGGATGGGACCGTGCACCCAGATGAGTCGCGGATTGTCCGGGGCCATTTCATCAGCTTCCTTCACAAACGGCAATATCCGGCCAACCAATTCTTTCGCGCGGGCCTGGTCTTTTCGGTTCATAAAAGCCAGAAAACCCAGACACGAAATTGTGCCGACCTTCGCGTCGACGAAGGTCGGATCCTTTTCCATTGCGACCTTGAATTCGTCGAGCGCAGTGTTGAGGTTTTGCTCCAGTTCTTTCGGATCGACATTATCATTGAAGCCGTTGATCGCCCGCCTCCATTGAGCAAAGCCGCGCCAATATCGAATGCGCGAAGCGAGTTTCCTGTCTTCCATTAATGGCTTCAGCTCATCGTAGCTACGCTGCATTGCAGCACGGTCGCCTTCATAATCACTCCGTTGAATTTGCGCGACGATGCGGGCGGCTTGTTCGCGAGCCTCGTTAGCGCGAGTCGCTGCAGTGAGTAGGAGCGCAGAGAAAATAAGTGCTGTTGCGACCTTCGGGTTCATCGTCCTGGAACAGGTTGACCGGCAAGCGGCCGCAGAAATTCCAAAACATCTTTGGCTGCTGGGCCGCCTTTCTCAGCGTGAATGATCAAAGGAATTCCATGAGGCCCGGGCACGTGCACAATGTTCGGAAAAGCGGCGACCGCCGCTTTCACGATGTCGAGCCTGCCCAGCATCGTCGCGGCGAAAATGTCCAAGCGCGCATTGTGCTCGAGCAAGAATTCCGCGATGTCGTGGCGACCCATGTGGGACGCTCCGCCCAAAGCCGTTTCGAAATCGCCTTTGCCCCAGTCAATAGCCCCATTGATCAGATTCGGTTCTTCTGCCAACATCGCTTTGACCGCGGCGAGATTTCCGTGTCCGGCAATCACGAAGCGCTTCACGCGAGCTCGGTCAAACTGCGGATGGTGCTCTGGGAAATCCGGTACGTAGTCAGCTGATTCCGGAGTTGTTGCTGGCACCAAAGCAGATGGACTGGTTCCCGGCTGAGCCTGTAAAAGACCACGACCACAAAATAGGCCGACAGCCGCCGCGCTAGTGCCGATAAGAAATTGCTTGCGTGTGCAAGGTTCATCACTGCTTTTCATAGGTAGTTTCCTCTCTTTCTGGACAAAAATACGGCCGTAGCCTCGCGTGCCGACGAGAATGTCGTGAGTGCTGGAGGAAAAGTCGCGAGCGCGCTGAATCAAGCCGTAGTTAGCGGACGGCTAAAGCGGTTTTCCCAGAAGGTCGAACAATTTGCCTTTGTAGTTTCGGCTCAGAGTGAGCTTTGTTCCATCCTTCAGAAGTATGGAGTACTCGCCGCTAAACAACGGTTGTAGCTCCGCGATCCGCTCGACATTGACGATAGCCGATCGATGAACACGCCGGAATTTTGCCGGATCCAATTGCGCCTCCATCGCGCCCAAGGTTTGTCGCACCATCGGCCGCGCCTTGTTCGTGTGCAGGTGCACATATTTGTCGTCAGCTTGAATCCAATTGATTTCGTCCGTGCACAGAAACGTAATGCGACCCCCTGCCTTGATCACAAGACGCTCAAGATGTTGCGGCTTGCCTTTGATGTTTTCCAGGAGGGCGCTGATCTGAATTCGCCCTTCGTTCTGACGCTCGGAATGAAATCGCTCTTTGGCATATTTGATCGCATCTTTGAATCGCGCCTGATCGAAAGGTTTCAATAAATAATCAAGCGCGTGAAGCTCGAACGCTCGAATCGCATACTGCTCGTAGGCTGTGGTAAAGATAATTTCCGGCAGCCGTTCAATCCCGATTGCTGCGAGCACCGCGAATCCGTCCATCTCCGGCATTTGCACATCGAGAAAAACAACATCGGGGCTCTCCTTTCTGATCATCGCGACAGCTTCTTTGCCGTTACTGCATTCGCCGATAATTTCGAAATCGCGATGGTCCTTTAACATTCGGCGGATGAACTTCCGCGCGAGCGCTTCGTCGTCGACGATCAATGCTCTAATCAATGAATCTTTCATGCCGATTCCTGGTCGTTTCCAGAATCCGCCTCACGCTGCAAAGGAATTTCCATGACAACGGTTAGTCCGCCGTCTGCGACGTTCATGAGTTCAAAGGTAGACGCAGGCCCATAGATTTGCTCGAGCCGGGTGCGCACATTAGCCAGTCCTACACACTTTTTCCCAAGCAAATTAGCGTTCGAACTTATCCCCGGTCCGTTATCGCTGATCGTGACTCGAAGCGAGCTGTCAACGCGCTTTGCTTCAATATTGATGTGGCCTGGCGCGGCGCGCGGCGCAATCGCATGTCGGATGGCGTTTTCCACGACCGGTTGCAAAATGAGATGTGGCACCTGGGCAGTAAGCGTTTGCGGTTCCAATTCAAACGCTACGGTTAGCCGATCTCCGAAGCGCACCTGTTCGATGTCCAGATAGCATCGAAGGAATTCGGTTTCTTCTTTGAGGGTGACTAACTGCTGTTCGGAATTATCAATCGTTAATCGAAGGAAGTCACCGAGTTGCGCGATCATGCTGTTTGCTTTTGGCGGGTCCTCCAAAACAAGTGATGAGATCGAGTGCAGCGTGTTGAAAAGGAAATGCGGATGGAGCTGCATTTTCAGCGCTCTAAGCTCCGCCTGGGCGAGCTGGGTTTTGAGAGATGCTTGCGCCAATTCGCTAGCCCGAAAGTTCTGATAATAGAGCAGCGCATGCACCGCGATTACGATCAGCAAAGCAATGATCAAATCGAGATAGAATCCGAACGCAAAATAAGCGCGATAACAATCGATCAAGGCTGGATACTTTTGCCTCCATGTCGGCGTGATGGACCAAAGGACAGCCAGGTGAATGACCTGATGGATTGCGGCGAACGAAATTAGCGCCGGAAAATACAGCAACAAGTTACGAACATTGAGAGGGCGAAGTTCAATCGGGAAGCGGCGACTAAAGCGAAAAACAAGGGGCGCGAGGATCCCCCAAACGTAAAACTGAACCAGATTCTGCCTCAGGGCAGAGACGAAGCCAAATTCCTTATTATTTTCGCCAATCGCAGCAGCATAAGAAATCCCTGCGAAAATAACGCCAACCACAGTCCACCCGGCAAAAAGGAGTGCGGCTCTGCGGCACTTAATCTTGAGGTTCCGCATGACGACTTGCGCTATTATATCAAACCCGGTGTTTCACCGGGCATCCTTTCGAAAGAATGTCGTGAGTGGTCGCAAAAACGCCGCGAGTCTACAAAATCAAGGCACGATTGGCAGCCAGACTAATTTGAACGATCTGATAACTAAGCGCGTTCGTAAATTGGGTTTCGATTCTCACCTAAAAGAGGGAAATACAATCAACTCGAACGTGGCACGATAAAATCCCGCACACGCGGGGTGGCAATTGGAGCCCGTATTTACGACGCTGTTGTCACGTCTGAATGATTCAGGTGTACGACACCGAAAAAGGCAAACCACTAGGAGGACCAATTACATGCAGCTGACCACGTACAACGCGAAAGCTTATTCTGCTACCAACGAAAAATCGCCACTGATTTCCACCAAAATCAAGCGTCGCGATCCGACTGATCACGACGTGCAAATCGAGATTCTGTTCTGCGGCATTTGTCACTCTGATCTTCATTCCGTGCGCAACGAGTGGAGCGAGTTCATGGCCACGAATTATCCAATCGTTCCCGGCCATGAAATTATCGGTCGTGTTACCAAGGCAGGTTCGGCAGTTACTAAGTACAAGGAAGGCGACCTCGTCGCAGTCGGTTGCATGGTCAATTCGGACCGCACTTGTCACAACTGCAAAACAGGGCTCGAACAATTCTGTCCGAACATGGTTCTTACCTTTAATTCACCGGACAAGCACCTCGGCGGCTTTACGTATGGTGGCTATTCTGAAAGCATCGTTGTCGACGAACATTTCGTTCTGCGTGTTCCGCCCAATCTGAATCCTTCCGGGGCCGCACCACTGCTTTGCGCTGGAATCACAACATACTCGCCGATGCGGCACTGGGGTGTGGGCAAGGGCAAGAAAGTTGGCGTGGTCGGCCTGGGAGGGCTCGGCCACATGGCGGTAAAATTCGGCCATGCGTTCGGAGCCCATGTCGTAGTATTCACCACCTCGCCTAACAAGAAGGAGGACGCGCTGCGTCTCGGCGCCGACGAAATTGTGGTTTCTCGGAACGCCGATGAGATGAAAAAGCACGCCGGCAGCTTTGATTTCATCATCGATACCGTCTCCGGTAATCACGACATCAATACCTACATCAATTTACTCGGTGTCGATGGCAACCTTACGATGGTCGGCGCTCCCTCGGAGCCCCTGGCAGTCCCGGCGTTCAGCCTTATTGTGCGGCGCCGCAGTTTCTCGGGCTCCGCCATCGGCGGCATCGCGGAAACGCAGGAGATGCTCGACTTTTGCGGAGCAAACAACATCACCGCCGATGTCGAAGTGATTCCTATTCAAAAGGTCAACGAAGCCTACGAACGCTTGCTCAAGTCTGATGTGAAGTACCGTTTCGCCATCGACATGGCTTCGCTCAAGTCGGAGTGAGCAGAGGAGTTGATAGTTGATGTTTGAGAGTTGACAGAAAAACTGATTCAACTTTCGAAATTCAGAAAAATGAAAAAACGCAAACTTGGAAAAACTAACCTGGAAGTTTCGGCGATCGGACTGGGCTGCATGGGCATGAGCTCTGGGTACGGTCCGCCGAAAGAGAAGCAGGAGATGATCTCACTTATTCGTGCGGCTGTGGAACGCGGCGTCACGTTTTTCGATACGGCTGAAATTTACGGTCCGTTCATAAACGAAGAGCTCGTGGGCGAAGCGCTGGCTCCGCTGCGTGAGCGCGTGGTGATTGCCACCAAATTCGGATTCAAGCCTGATTCCACACCCGAAACGAGGTTGAGTAACATGGATAGCCGGCCGGAACACATCAGACAAGTCGCTGAAGCTTCGCTGAAACGACTCAGGACGGATGTGATCGATCTATTTTATCAACACCGCGTTGATCCCAACGTGCCAATCGAGGACGTGGCCGGAGCAGTGAAGGATCTCATCCGCGAAGGGAAGGTGAAACATTTCGGTTTGTCGGAGCCGGGAGTGCAAACAATCCGCCGCGCGCACGCAGTTCAACCGGTCACCGCGATCCAGAACGAATACTCACTGTGGTGGAGAGCATCTGAAGCGGAAGTCTTGCCGACACTCGAAGAACTCGGAATCGGCTTTGTTCCATATAGCCCATTGGGCAGGGGATTCCTCACGGGAAAGATGAACGAAGATACGAAGTTCGACAGTTCGGACTTTCGCAACATGCTCCCTCGTTTCACGCCGGAAGCTCGAAAAGCGAATCAAGCCCTGGTTGATCTGATCGGCGAGATCGCAAAACGCAAGAAAGCTACGCCTGCTCAGATCGCGCTGGCATGGCTGCTTGCCCAAAAACCCTGGATCGTTCCGATACCTGGCACCACAAAATTGAAACGACTCGAAGAAAATATTGGAGCAGCTTCAATTGAACTTACGTCCCATGATCTCGATGAGATCGAAAGCGCCACATCAAGTATCGATGTACTTGGAGCTCGATACCCCGAAAAACTGGAGCAGATAACGGGACGCTGAGTCCGAGGCGTCGGGCAGTTGTCGTGATCGGCGATTGCTAAAGCGCTGTACAGCGGAAAGTTCGGACGAAAATCGGGATTTTTTTTGCTGAAAGGTCCCGATTCACTGAAGTTAACGCTGCCGCGATTTTGAATGCGGCGTGCTTCAAAATGTCTGGGCTAAAAACTTCATCGACATTATTAGGCGACTTCCGCACTGACTCGCGGCTGCTTGTCCTCATCGTCCTGGCATTGCCAGTGGGCGTGATCAGCGCGCTGGTGGCCAAGGCACTTCTCTGGCTCATCGCCGGAATTACAAATGTCGTCTTTTTTCAGCGGTTCTCTTCGGAGCTGGGTTCCCTTCAACATAACAACCTCGGAATCTGGGTGATCGCTGCGCCGGTGGTTGGCGCAATCATCATTGGACTGATGGCACGTTACGGCTCGGAAAAGATTCGTGGACACGGAATTCCCGAAGCACTCGAAGCCATCCTTCTGGGCCGCAGTCTGGTTGAGCCAAAGGTCGCGGTGCTCAAACCGATATCATCAGCCATCTCAATTGGAACCGGCGGACCGTTTGGCGCTGAAGGTCCGATTATCATGACCGGCGGTGCTTTCGGTTCGATCCTGGCTCAGTTATTTCATTTGAGCGCGGCGGAGCGAAAAACGCTGCTCGTTGCCGGAGCAGCCGGAGGAATGTCGGCGGTGTTCGCATCTCCAATTGCCGCAACGCTGCTCGCCGTCGAGCTTCTTCTGTTCGAGTGGCGTCCGCGCAGTTTCATTCCAGTAGTCGTAGCGACGCTGGTTGCATGGCTACTCCGAATTCCGTTGATCGGAGCCGGTCCAATATTTCCCGTCGCAATGCACGCGCCCGTGGGCTGGAATGTAATTCTCGTCGCGTGTGGAGTCGGCATCGCGACTGGATTTGCTTCCGGTCTGGTGACCGGACTTGTCTATTGGTGCGAGGACACATTCGCTAAATTACCGATTCATTGGATGTGGTGGCCGGCAATCGGCGCGGTGTTCGTTGGAATCGGCGGCTGGATCGATCCCCGTGTTCTTGGCGTCGGGTATGATCTTATTCATGGAATGCTTCGCGGGGAAATTCTGGGCGCTGCGCTGGTCGGATTGCTGATCGGCAAATCGTTGGTCTGGGCCATCGCCTTGGGCTCGGGAACATCCGGCGGTGTGCTTGCGCCCTTGCTCATCATCGGCGGTGCACTCGGTGCCGGGCTCGGGCAATTCGCACACACAGGCGACGTCGGTTTATGGGCAGCAGTAGGAATGGCAGCAATGATGGGTGGAACAATGCGCGCACCATTGACCGGAATATTTTTCCTGCTCGAGCTGACGCACGATCTAAATGCGCTGCCGGCATTGCTCGGCGGGTCGGTCGCGGCGCTGGCAGTCACCGTGTTGCTATTGCGCCGTTCTATTCTTACCGAAAAACTTGCGCGTCGCGGTCAACATATCGCCCGTGAATACAGCGTGGACCTGTTTGAAATGTTGCGGGTACGCGACGTCATGGACAAAGATGTCCCACTCATTCCGGCAAATACGCCGTTGCCGCGCTTTTCCGCCCGCGTGGCCAGTGGCGACCCGTTGATCTGCACGCGACAAGGCACACTGCTTGGCAACGAAGCAGGGGAGTTAGTGGGAATCATTACCCGCGGCGACGTCGTGCGCGCTTTTGACCGGTCGCGAGATCCAAACACCACGGTGCTGGACGCAGGCTCGACAAATTTGATTGTTGCCTACGAAGACGAAACCTTGCACGACGCCATCGCGCGAATGCTACGGCATGACATCGGCCGTTTGCCGGTGGTAGATCGTTCGGACGGGAAAAAGGTTATCGGATATCTTGGCCGGGCCAGCATCCTGAGTGCTCGCGAGCGCTATCATCGTGAAGAAGAACTGCGGGAGCGAGGTTTCCAGTCTGCCGATGCGGCACTCATTTCGACGACGTAGTTCGGTGATTGCTGGGGTCGAACCGAATCGGCGTGTTCTGCCCGGCAGCGAGCCACCAGACGCCCCCGCGACGCACGAGCACGTATAGCGCCATTTCCGAGAACGGCGCCGTGACATCGTCGGACGATTCTATGGGCTGGCCTTCGGAGTCCAGTGCTACGCGTCGAACCTGTGCCACAGCAACCCCGGGGGCGGGCGCAAGAACCTTCACGATCTCAAAGCGCGAAGAAAGGCCGCCTCGTCCCTGCTGTTTTAAACGAACGTGGATGGCGTGAAGCTCCTCGTAGCCATGGATTGTTGCACCGAACGGACTACCCCACATTACGTCCGCGGCGAAATGCCGGTTCGAGAGATCGGCGTCGTGCCGGTCCCAGCCCGCTTGGAGTTCCCTGACCAGGCTGGCGACTGCTTCCATCGCTTGCTGTGTCTCGGTTCCTTCTGTTCCTAACTTCGGACGGTCCGGTCGATCGATGTCATTCATGAGCTTCCCGCTTTCTGTATGTTGCTTCTTACTGACCGGCGCCGGCTGTAAGAGTGACAACCGTGCTAACAAGTCGCCTGTTTTTGTCTCCGTTCATCTTAGTTGAATGTCGGCAACCCGTTCGATCCTTTGAATATCGCCATATGGCCCGATCAAGGAAGCGCGACTTTCAGTTTTCGTTTTGGAGAATCTTTGCGACCTTCTCGATCGTGTTCCAATTGCGGTTGGTAGCGGGCACGCCGAGGAGCTTCTCCATCTTACCGAGATAGCCAATCGCTTTCATGTGTCGGCGGTACAACCCCAGAACAAACCTGCCTTCGATCGCAATCACTTTGAGCGACCAGTCGTCATCCGCGGGCAGACTAAGAGGGAGCGCAGGTGGCGAGAGCGGTCGTTTCGCTAACACGTTGACAAACCGCGTTATGTCCGGGCCGGATGGCTGCCCTGTGAATGGATCCTTTGATGCGAGCTTGAGTATCTCGCGCGCCGGACAAATCATGATCTCGCATTTGAACGGCAACTTCTTCGCAATCGCGTTGCGCAGAACGGATTCGCTAACTTTTTCGCGCACGACAAAGGTGCCGACCGCGCCGAGGTTGATCACACCGAACCTTGACAACTGTTTCGCGATCAGCGCAGGCTGGCATCGATTCGCTCCACCGACGTTCACTGCACGAAGAAATACGACCCAGCGCATTGGGAAAGTAAGAATTAAAAATTAGGAAGGGAGAAATATTGAGGCCGGGACCCCGAAGTTTCGAGCCGCTTTGGGATCTTCAGGTTAGATTCGTCTGAATGAATTGCGGACTGGCGTGGATATCAATCTGACGCAGGACCGTGTTTCCTGAGTTCACAAAGCGGTGTGGCGTGTTTGCGGGAATGACCACAATGCTTCCGGCATTCACTTCACGCGTTTCATCGCCAACCGTGATAGTGGCGCGCCCTTCCACAGTGAATGCGACCTCCACATATGGATGCGTATGCAATGGCGGACCCTGGCCGGGCTTCGCGTTCACGACGTAGGCTGAGAATGGCGTCTGCTGCGTTTCGCCTACGAATTCATAGGACATTCCAACAAACGGGAGTTGATCAAGAGTGAAGAAAGCCATGGGAAAGCATGAATTCTGTCAAATTAGAATCTGATCGGATCTGTTCAATCCTACTTGTAGGCAATCGCGGCGCTGGAGGGTCCCGCAAGTTGAATCACTTCGAAACGCTTGAAACCTGCTTCGCGACACCATTTCTCAAAATCCGCGGCGGAGTAATCGA
>Ga0081455_10002998_pt1 | contig 19698 bp, 17 predicted proteins | sample TabmetS3T2R1_FD_70207 | JGI IMG/M metagenome (GOLD analysis project Ga0081455, IMG submission 70207) | Tabebuia heterophylla rhizosphere microbial communities from the University of Puerto Rico - S3T2R1 | ecosystem: Host-associated > Plants > Roots > Rhizosphere ... | reverse complement strand
GACCGGAGCCCGGGGATCACCTTGACCTTGTCCCAGTGCACGCCGAACGAGACGTGCGGCACCAGCCCGAGCCCGAACACCCAGCCGGTCTTCGTGCCTCGCTCCCGGCGTTGCTCCCGGGACTGGCTCGCGATGAGTGCGCCGGCGCTGCACCCGGCGTACACGGCCCCGCGGTCGAGGGCGGCCTGCATCGCGTCCCAGAGCCTGGTCCCCCCGATCGTGGAGGCCAGGTGCGGCGGCTTGCCGCCCGAGAAGAAGATCATCGCGGCGTCGTCGAGCGCCCTGGCGTGCCGCTCGTCGTTCGCGTCCTCGCGCGTCTTCACCGGGACGACGCGCGCCTCGATACCCATCGCGGCGTAGTGGTCCAGGCCCATGGTGCCCCACCGGTCGAACACCGCGTCGCCCTCGGTCGAGCTGGCCGTCGGGAGCACCGCGACCGGACCGTTCCGGCCGTCGAGCGCGGCCGTCTCGATCTCGCTCGACCACGGCTCGAACTCACCCGAGCCCATCAGCAGGAACGTCCTGGTCTGCGCCACGGCGGGAGGGTACCTACGATGGGCGAGGAGGTGTTGCCCCGTGGACCCGATCCAGGAGGACGTCGAGCAGGGGATCGTGAAGACGCTGGAGGCCGCCGGCGACGTCCGGCTCGAGCGCGCGCTGGTCGGCGTCGTGAGCGCCCGCGACGTCTCGTTGCAGCAGGCGGGCGCCGGCCCGATCGCGGCGCAGGGGGACGTGCACATCACGCAGGGCGGCTGCGGCCCGGTCCTCGTCGGCCGCGACCTCACGATCCGTCAGGGCGGCTGCGGGCCCTCGATGGTGCGGGGCAGCCTGTCGATCCAGCAAGGCGGCACCCAGAGCGTCCTCGCGGCGGGCAACGCAACGATCGGCCGTGGGGCGTTCGTCGGCCTGGTCGCGTCGCCGAGGGTGACCATCGAGGACGGCGCCCGAGTGCTCGTGGGGAAGCCGGCGGCGTTCGCGGCCGGGGCGGCGCTCGGCGCGGTTGTCGCGCTGATCGCGCGGAAGCGGCGTTCGGCCGGCTAGGGCGTCTCGGCCTCGGCCAGGCGCATCGCCAGGACCGGGAGCATCTTCACCGCGACCATCGGCTCCTTCTGCAGGAGCTCGGCGAAGGCCTGCCGGCTGATCGCCAGGCCTTGGACGGCGGTCTTCGCGCGGACGCGGGCCACGCGCGTGAAGCCGTCCACCAGCAGCGCGAGCTCGCCGACGAACTCACCGGGTCCGCGCTCGAGCGTTCCACGCGGCAGCTCGATCGAGATCGTCCCGTCGGTGACGATGAACATGCCCGAACCCGGCTGCCCGTGTTCGATCAGGACGAACCCGGCCGGCACGTCGAACTCGGTCGCGAGGCCTGCCACCCACGCCATCTCCTCGTCGTCGAGCTCGGCGAACATCGGGACCTTCCGGACCAGGTCGGCCGTGTCGGTCACAGACCCGCTCCCTCCTCCCCCATCTCCCGTTCGATCACCATCGGCTCGGGCTCGCCGGCGTAGGAGGGCATCTTGACACCGGCGCGGTGCCGCCCGCCCGTCGTTCGGCGAGACCCGCCGCGGCGGCTCCGCCAGATCGCCAGCGCGCAGGCCCCGAGCCCGAACGCCGACCCGAGGAGCCACACCACGCCGCCGACGTACGGGATCGCCGCGACCGCGGCCAGGATCGCCCATCCGATCAGGAGCGCCAGGATGCGTCCGCGAGGCTCCCGCCAGATCAGCCGGCCCAGCGCGAAGGCGCTCCAGACGAGCCCCACGGAGTAGATCAGGAACAGCGCCAGCAGGATGCCGACCCCGAGCGGCAGCAACGCGAGCGTGAACAGGCCGACGAGCGCCGCGAGCGGGAGCGCGACGAACGCGACCACACCCCATCCGGCCGAGGGCCACGGCGACACGACCGCCGTCAGGGCCGTCAGGTCGGCGCCTCGGGGCGCGAGCCACAGCAGGAGGAGCCCGAGCGCGAGCACCGAGAGCCAGATCGCGAGCCACGGGGCGAACGAGCCCAGCGCCTCGATCGGCGTGCCGAGCGCGAACGTCGCCCCCTCGCGCACGTCGCCGTCGACGATGGCCCCGTCCGCCTTGGTCACGGAGTCGCGGGCGAGCACGTCGCCGCGCACCTGCGCGCTCGGACCCAGCACGACCGAGCCGTCGGCGTTCACGACGCTACCGCTGACCTGCCCCGTGACGCGGATCCGGCCGTCGATCACCACCACGTCACCCCGGGCGACCCCGGCCACGACGACGCTCCCGCGCAGGACGACGACCTCGCCCACCTCCTGTCCCCGGCGGACGAACACATCACCCAACAGCACGATCTGATCCCTCGGCTCGGGCCGCTCGACGAGTCCCTGGGCGAGCGCGACGGCCGGGGCGAGGAGACACAGGCCTCCGACGGCGAGCACGACCAGCGAGCGGGCATGAGGCATCAGCGCATCCTACCGGTGCGTCTCGGCGCATCGGCCGCCGTGTCGCCGGTTCGCGGTACCGTGCCCGGGTGAGCCTGGAGCGCTTCTCCCCCGCCGTCCGGGCGTGGTTCGAGGGGACCTTCCCGGACCCGACGCCCGCCCAGGCGCTCGGCTGGCCCGCGATCGCCGAGGGCCGGCACACCCTCGTGCTGGCGCCCACGGGTTCGGGCAAGACGCTCGCGGCCTTCCTGTGGGCGCTCGACCGGCTGATGACGGAGCCGCCGCCGGGGCGCGACGGTCGCTGCCGCGTGCTGTACATCTCGCCGCTCCGAGCCCTGGCCGTCGACGTCGAGAAGAACCTGCGGGCGCCGCTGATTGGGATCGGCCACGCCGCCGAACGCCTCGGCGAGCACGTTCACGAGCCTCGTGTCGCGATGCGCACCGGCGACACGCCGGCCAGCGAGCGCCGGCGTCTGCAGACGCACCCGCCCGACGTGCTGATCACCACGCCCGAGTCGCTCTACCTGATGCTGACCTCGCAGACGCGCGAGATCCTGCGCAGCGTCCGCTGGGTCATCGTGGACGAGATCCACGCGATGGCCGGCGGCAAACGTGGGGCGCACCTCGCTCTGTCGCTCGAGCGCCTGGAGGAGCTCGCGCACGAGGCGCCGCAGCGGATCGGGCTGTCGGCCACCCAGCGCCCGCTGGAGGAGATCGCGCGCTTCCTCGGCGGGCGCACCGAACGCGGACCGCGCCCGGTCACGATCGTCGATGCGGGGATGCGCAAGGCGATGGACGTCGAGGTCGTCGTCCCCGTCGACGACATGGCCGACCTGTCCGACGTGGCCGAGGTCCCGCAGCGTTTTCCCGCCGCCGACCTCGGTCCGTCCTCGCCGGGCACGTCGCCGCCCCGGGCCTCGATCTGGCCGGCAATCCACCCCCGCCTGCTCGAGCTGATCCGCGCGCACCGCTCGACGATCGTGTTCGTGAACGCCCGAAGGCTGGCCGAGCGTCTCGCCGCTCGGCTGAACGAGCTCGCCGGCGAGGAGATCGCCCGCGCGCACCACGGCTCGATCGCGCGCGAGCAGCGTCTCGAGATGGAGGACCGGCTCAAGCGTGGGACGCTGCCGGCGATCGTCGCGACCAGCTCGCTCGAGCTCGGCATCGATATGGGCGCGGTCGACCTGGTGATCCAGGTGGAGTCGCCCGGCTCGGTCTCGCGCGGGCTGCAGCGGATCGGGCGGGCGGGCCACCAGGTGGGTGAGCCGAGCATCGGCAAGGTGTTCCCCAAGTACCGGGGCGACCTGCTGGAGGCCACGGTCGTCGTCCGGCGCATGCTCGAGGGCGCGATCGAGGAGACGCGCTACCCGCGGAACCCGCTCGACGTGCTCGCGCAGCAGGTCGTCGCGATGTGCGCGATGGACGAGTGGACGGTGGCCGGCCTCGGCCGCGTGCTCCGGCGCGCGGCCAACTTCGAGGACCTCTCGGACGAGCTGCTGCGCAACGTGCTCGACCTGCTGGCCGGCCGCTACCCCTCGGATGAGTTCGCCGAGCTGCGTCCGCGGATCGTCTGGGACCGCCGCGCCGACACGGTGCGCGGACGCGAGGGCGCCGGGCGGCTGGCGATCGCCTCGGGAGGGACGATCCCCGACCGCGGGCTGTTCGGCGTGTTCACGCTCGACGGCCGCCGCGTCGGCGAGCTCGACGAGGAGATGGTGTACGAGAGCCGCCGGGGCGAGGTGTTCGTCCTCGGCGCCACGTCGTGGCGGATCGAGGACATCACGCTGGACCGCGTCGAGGTCTCGCCGGCGCCGGGCGAGCCCGGGAAGATGCCGTTCTGGAAGGGCGACAAGCCCGGACGTCCGGTGGAGCTGGGCCAGGCGATCGGGGCCGCGACCCGGGAGCTCGCCGCGGAGGAGCACGGCGTCGCGGCCGAGCGGTTGCGTTCGGCGTTCGGGCTGGACGAGCTGGCCGCCGAGAACCTGACGGCCTACCTGGAGGACCAGCGCGAGGCGACGGGCGCCGTCCCCGACGACCGCACGATCGTGGTCGAGCGCTTCCCCGACGAGATCGGCGACTGGCGCGTGTGCATCCTGTCGCCGTTCGGCGGGCGGGTGCACGCGCCCTGGGCGATGGCGATCGAGGCGCGGATGGCCGAGCGCCACGGGATGGACGTCCAGGTGCTGTGGAGCGACGACGGCATCGTGATCCGCCTTCCCGAATCCGAGGAGCGGATCCCGGTCGAGGACCTGCTGTTCGATCCCGACGAGATCGAGGAGCTGGTCGTCGCGCAGCTGCCCGGCACCGCGCTGTTCACGACCGTGTTCCGCGAGGCCGCCGCCAGGGCCCTGCTCCTGCCGCGCAGGACGCCGGGTCGCCGGACGCCGCTGTGGCAGCAGCGCCAGCGCGGCGCCGACCTGCTCGAGGTCGCGTCCCGGCACCCGACGTTCCCGATCCTGCTCGAGGCCACGCGCGAGGTGATGCGCGACGTGTTCGACGTGCCGGCACTCAAGCTGGTGCTCGGCGACATCGCGTCCCGGCGCGTCCGGGTGGTGCCGGTGGACACGCCGAAGTCCTCGCCGTTCGCGCAGTCGCTCCTGTTCAACTGGATCGCGGTCTACATGTACGAGGGCGATGCGCCGCTGGCCGAGAAGCGTGCCGCGGCGCTGTCGCTCGACCGCGACCTGTTGCGGGAGCTGCTCGGCGCCGAGGACCTGCGCGAGCTGATCGACCCCGCCGCGCTCGCCGACACCGAGCTCGAGCTGCAACACCTGGCCGAGGGCCGCCGGGCGCGAAACGTGGACGACCTGCACGACCTGCTGCGGCGGCTCGGGGACCTGAGCGCCGAGGAGGCCGACGTCCGATCGGTCGCCGATCCGAGCGGCTGGCTGGAGGCGCTGGAGGCCGAGACCCGGGCGATCCGCGTTCGGGTGGCCGGCCAGGAGCGGTGGATCGCGATCGAGGACGCTGGCCGGTACCGGGACGCGATCGGGGCGGCGCTGCCGCTCGGCGTGCCGGCGGTGTTCACCGAGTCGGCGCCGGCGCCGCTGGAGGGCCTCGTCGCCAGGTACGCGCGGACCCACGGGCCGTTCGGCGCGGACGACGTCGCGGCGCGTCTCGGCGTGGCCGAGGACCGCGTGGCCGGAGCGCTCGCCTCGCTCGAGGCGCAGGGGAAGGTGGTGCGCGGCGAGTTCCGCCCCGGTGGGCTCGAACGCGAGTGGTGCGACGCCGACGTCCTGCGTTCGATCCGGCGGCGGTCGCTCGCCGTCCTGCGCAAGGAGGTCGAACCGGTCGAGGCGGGCGCGCTCGGGCGCTTCCTGCCCGAGTGGCACGCGCTGACGAACCCCAGGAGCGGGCCGAACGCGCTGATCGACACGATCGCGCAGCTGCAGGGCGCCTCGATCCCGGCGTCGATCCTCGAACCCGAGATCCTGCGCGGCCGCGTGCGCGGCTACCGGCCGGCCGACCTCGACGCGTTGTGCGCGAGCGGCGACGTCGTCTGGATGGGCGCGGGCGGGATCGGGGCCGACGACGGCCGGGTCGCGCTCGGCTTCCGCGACACGCTCCGGCTGGTCGCACCTCCGCCCCCCGAGACGCCGCCCCAGGGCCCGGTCCACGACGCGATCCGCGAACACCTCACGAAGCGCGGCGCGTCGTTCTGGCCGGAGCTGCTCGCCGCCGCGGGCGTCCCGGACGAGCGGATGGTGCTGTCCGCCCTGTGGGACCTGGTCTGGGCCGGCGAGATCACCAACGACACGATCGCGCCGATGCGCGCGTTCCTGATCCAACGTCCGGCGAAGGCCGTCCGCGCCGGCGCCAAGCCGCGTCCGGGCGCGCTCAGGCGCGCGGGGCCCCCGGCGGCGGCCGGCCGATGGTCGCTGGTCGAGACGCTGCTCCAACCGCCGCCGTCGCCGACCGAGTCCGCGCACGCGCGCGCGATGCAGCTGCTCGAACGCCACGGGGTGCTGACCCGCGAGGCCGTGCTGGCCGAGGGCGCCTCGGGCGGCTTCGCCGGCGTGTACGGGGTGCTGCGGGCGCTGGAGGAGTCGGGCAAGGTTCGGCGCGGATACTTCGTCGACGGTCTCGGGGCCGCCCAGTTCGCGATGCCCGGCGCGGTCGAACGGATCCGCGACCTCCGCGAGCCCGCCAGGGAGACCTCTGCGATCGCCGTCGCGGCGGCGGACCCGGCGCAGCCGTTCGGCGCGGCGCTCCCCTGGCCCCAGGGCCCGGGACGGCCCTCCCGAACCGCGGGCGCCTTCGTGATCCTCGTCGACGGCGAGGCCGCCGCCTTCCTGGAACGCGGGGCTCGCAGCCTGATCACGTTCGGCACGGAGGGCGGGGCCTGGATCGACGCCCTGGCCACGCTGGTCAAGGACGGCAGGCTCAGGCGGATCGAGCTCTCGCGCATCGACGGCGCGCCGGCCGCGGAGTCCGGCTTCGCCCAGGGTCTGCGGGACGCCGGATTCGTGGATGGGTACCGAGGGCTGGTGCTCCGGGGCTCCTAGCCAGGGAGCATGAGATCGGGGCCCGAGCGGGCTACGATCCCGGCCGTGAGGATCCCCCGGACCGACCCGGCGCCGCCGGGCGCGGACGAGCTCGAGCGCCTCAGGGACCTGATCGACCGCTTCCCGGGCATCATCTACATCGAAGACGCGGACCAGGACCCGACGTCCGAGGGTCCCGGTCACTTCCTGTACGTGAGCCCGGCGGTCGAACGGATCCTCGGCTTCACTCCGGAGGAGTGGCTCGCCGACCCCGAGGGTTGGGTCGACCGCCTGCACCCCGACGACATCCCGGCGATGCGCGCGGCCTACCTGGCCATCGTCCCCACGGGCGCCCCATACAGCGCCGACTACCGGATGTTCGCCAAGGACGGCCGCATCGTGTGGATCCACGACGAGGCCGTCCTGATCCGCGACGAGGACGGCGCGCCGCTGCACTGGCAGGGCGTGATGTACGAGACGACGGACCACCCCGAGGCCCTCGAACGCCTCCGGGAGGCCGAACAGCGGTACCGCGCCCTGATCGAACAGACGCCGGTCGTCACCTACATCGACGCCCATCAACCCGACCACACGACGATGTACTTCAGCCCCCAGGTCGAGGCGCTTCTCGGCTACACGCCCGAGGAGCTCACGCGGGACGACCCGCTGTGGCCCGAGCTCCTGCATCCCGACGACCGCGAGCGGATCCTGGCCGCCTCCCTGTACTCGGAGAACACGGGCGGCCCCTACGACGTCGAGTACCGGATGATCGCGAAGGACGGCAGCGTCGTGTGGGTGCACGACCAGGCCGTCCTGATCCACGACGAGCAGGGCACCGCCAAGTTCTGGCAGGGCGTCTGGGTCGACCTCACCGAGCAGAAGCGCGCCGCCGAGCTCGAGCTCGAGCTCAAGGCCGAACGCGAGGAGGCCGCCGAGCTCCGGGCGATCGACGAGCTCAAGACGACCTTCCTGCGCGCCGTCTCGCACGACCTGCGGACGCCGCTCGCGGCGATCCTGGGGCTCTCGGTCACGCTCGAGACGCAGGAGGATCTCGGGTCGGCCGAGTCGCGCGACCTGGCGCGGCGCATCTCGACGAACGCGCGCAAGCTTGACCGGATCGTCTCGGACCTGCTCGACCTCGATCGCATCTCGCGCGGCATCCTCGAGCCGAACCTCGAGGAGACCGGCCTCGGCGAGCTCGTGCGCTGCGTCCTGGACGAGTCCGACCTGCTGGCCGACCGCGACACCGAGATCGAGATCGATCCGGTGACGATCGAGGCCGACGCCGCCAAGATCGAGCGCATCGTCGAGAACCTGCTCTCGAACGCGGTCCGGCACACGCCGCCCGAGTCGAAGGTCTGGGTGCGCGTGGGCCCGGAGGCCGGGGGCGCGATCCTGCTCGTCGAGGACGACGGCCCCGGCGTCCCGGCCGAGCACCGCGAGAGCATCTTCCAGCCGTTCGGCCAGGGCGCCGGCGCGCCCGAACACGCGCCCGGCGTCGGCATCGGCCTGGCGGTGGTGGCCCGGTTCGCCGAGCTGCACGGCGGACGGGCCTGGGTCGAGGAGCGCTCGGGCGGTGGCGCCTCGTTCCACGTGTTCCTGCCGGGCCAGCCCGGCAGCTGACCGTCAGCTCGCCGCGGCGACGCGCTCCGGGCGGTCGGACTCGGCGGCGAGCCACGAGTAGGCCTCCTCCTCCTGCGCGAAGTGCAGCCGCAGGATCGCGTGCAGCCCGTACAGCACGCGGCGCAGGTCGACGAGGTCGTCGGGGCTCGGGCCCTCGGGCGGCAGGTCCGAGAGCAGGTGCCCGAAGACGCGGGCCAGGTGCTCGATCTCCATGTGGGCGCGCTCCATCGTTCCCATCGGGTCCTCGCCGCCCATGAGCTGCGCCACCACCGGGTAGACCGCGGCCTCCTCTTCCTCCTCGTGTTGCACGAGGCGCTCGAGCAGGAACCAGCGGATCCGCTCGAGCTCGGCCATGGCCTCGGCGGGCTCGTAGGTCTCTAGGCGGTCGGCCACCGTGCGGATGCGCTGGAGGTGGGGGCCGAACTCCTGGTGTTCGGCGCGGAAGCGGTCGCCGACGTTGGAGCCGGGTCCGCCGCGCTGGCGCGTCTGGCGGTCAGGGCGGAGCGCGCGGAGCGCGTTCAGGATCACGGTGACGTCGATCGCCTCCTGCACCAGCGCGCCGGCCACCGGTACCAGCAGCCCGAACGCGCCGAACAGCATCGCCACGAACGACAGCCCCATGCCGACCAGCACGCTCTGCAACGCGATGCCACGCGACCGGCGGGCGATGCGCATCGCCTCGGCCACGCGGTCGAGCCGGTCGACGACCAGCACCACGTCGGCGGCCTCGGACGACGCCGTCGCGCCCCGCGCGCCCATCGCGACGCCGACGTCGGCCGCGGCCAGCGCCGGCGCGTCGTTCACGCCGTCGCCGACCATGATCGTGGGGCCGAACTCACCCTCGGCCTTGACCGCGTCGACCTTGTCGGCCGGGTCGCGCTCGGACAGGATGCGGTCGACGCCGATCGAGATGCCCACGGACTCGGCCACGTCGGGATGGTCGCCGGTCACCATGACCACGCGCTCGATCCCGGCGCGTCGGAGCGTTCGGATCACGCGCGGGGTATCGGGGCGGACGGGGTCCTCGAGCACGATCGCGCCGGCCACCTCGCCGTCGACCGAGACCATCACGCTCGAGGAACCCTCCATCGCGCTGCGTCGCCGGACGTCTCGGGCCTTGGGCGGCAGCGGCGCTCCCCGCGCCACCCAGCTCGCCTTGCCGAGAGCGACCCGCCGGCCGTCGACCCAGCCCTCGATGCCTGACCCCGCCTCCTCGCGCGCCTCCTCGGGGAAGGAGAGCTCCAGCCCGCGCTGGCGGCTCGAGGAGACGAGCGCCGTCGCCAGCACGTGCGGCGAGAGCTGGTCGAGCGACGCCGCCAGCCGGTGGACCTCGTCGGGGTCGAGCTCGCCGAACGAGAAGACCTCGGCCACCTCGGGCGTCCCGGTCGTGAGCGTCCCGGTCTTGTCGAACAGGAGCACACGCCCGCGGGCGAGCGATTCCAGCGCGCCCCCGCCCTTGACGATGATGCCGCGCTTGGCCGCCCGCGAGATGCCGGCAACGATCGCGATCGGCGCGGCCAGGATCAGCGGACACGGCGTCGCGACGACCAGCACCGCCAGCGCGCGGACGGGATCGCCGCTGATCGCCCACGCGAGACCGGCGATCACCAGCGTGACCGGGATGAAGATCAGCGCGTAGCGATCGGCCAGGCGGACGAACGGCGCGCGTTCGCGCTGCGCCTGTTCGACCAGCCGGACGATCCCGGCGTACGTGCTCTGGTCCGCGCTCGCGACCGCGCGCAGGTCGAACGCCGGCCCGGCGTTCACGGCCCCCGACCGGATCTGCTCGCCCTCGAGGCGTTCGACCGGCCTCGATTCGCCCGTGAGCGCGGACTCGTCCAGGACGCCGTTGCCGGACGCGAGGATCGCGTCGACCGGCACGACCTCGCCGTGCTTGACCAGCAGCCGGTCGCCCGGCCGAACCTCGTCGATCGACACGGACGTCAGCGAGCCGTCCACGTACCGGTGCGCCGAACGCGGCGCGCGCTCCAGCAGTGCCGAGAGCTCACGGTGCGCCCGGGCGTCGGCGAAGTCCTCCAGGGCTCGGCCGGTCGAGAGCATGAACGCGATGACCGCGCCGGCCAGGTACTCCCCGAGCGCGAGGGCGCCGGCCATCGCGAGCACCGCGATGAGATCCACGCCGGGCTGCTTGCGCGCGATGCCCTGCAGGACCTCCCACGCGATCGGGACGAGGCCGATCGCGGTCGTCACGCCCCAGACGAGGTTCGCCGCGTCGCGATCGCCTGCGACCCACAGGATCGTCCCGATCGCGATCCCGAGCAGCGACAGGACCAGGAAGGCGGCGCTCGCGGATGGCAGGCGCCCGCGCACGGCTCAGACCCGCTCGAGCCGCGAGCGGACGTGGGACAGGAGGTCGATCCCCTCACTCGCCATGTGGAGCTCGTAGGAGAGCAGGCCGTCCTCCACCTCGACGCGACGACGGAGCTCGATGACCGGGCTCGCCGTGGGCGTGAGCGACACGGCCGTCGAGGCGACCTCGACCACGGTGCCCTCGACCCGGCCGACCGAGACCTCGGTGATCCCGATCGGGTGCGCCAGCACGAGCTCGACGCGACCGGGCCCGGACGGGCGGAGGAAGCCGCGCTCGAGGTGGATCGGCGAGCCGTCCTCGGGAGACCACGACCGCTGCGTGTAGACGAGGAACGTGTCGCCCACGTCCTCGAACGACACGTCCTCGACGTACGCGAACGGGTCCCCCGGCGGCCACACGCCCTCGCCGGTCCCCTTCCACGTGCCGAGGAGGAACGCGAGCTCGGCCAGGTCCTCGTGCAGGATCCCGGGTGGGGCCGGGTGGTGGTGAGGGTGCGCCTGAAGCTCCTGTTGCCGCTCGGCCTCCATGCGTCCGACGCTACCACGCAAGCATCGTCGGACCGGGTTGGTAGCGTTGAGGGCATGCCGACGGTCGCGCGGTTCAACGTCACGCCGGTCAAGTCGACCGCGCTGCACCATCCCGAGCGCCTCCGCCTGGGCCCCGACGGGGCGACGGGCGATCGGCGCTTCTTCTTCGTGGACGGCGACGGCAAGCGCTTCTCCGGCGCGACGAAGGCCCCGATCCTGCCGATCCTCGCCGAGTACGACGAGGAGCGCGACGAGCTCGAGCTCCGACTGCCGAACGGCATCGTGGTCTCGGGAAGCGCCAGGGCGGACGGCGAGGCGCTCCGGGTCAACTTCTACGGCAGGCCGGTCTCCGCCCACACCGTCGAGGGGGATTTCGAGGAGGCGCTGGGCGCCTACGCGGGGCACGAGGTTCGGCTCGCGCGCCCCGATCACCCCGGCGACGCGCTCGACGTCATGCCGGTCACGCTCGTGTCGCTAGAGTCGGTGGCCGAGCTCGCCGAGCGCGGCGGTCACGACGGCCGCCTCGATCCGGGACGTTTCCGCATGACGATGGAGATCGAGGGCGTGTCCGGGCCGCACGAGGAGGACACCTGGGCCGGGCGCCGCGTTCGGGTGGGAGGCGCCGTGATCCGCGTCGACGAGCCGGTCCCCCGCTGCGTGGTGACCACGCTGGACCCGAACACGGGCCTCCGGGACTTCCCCACGCTGCGCGTGATCCGCGACTACCGCGGCACGAACGCCGATAACCAGCTGGAGTTCGGCGTGTACGCGGAGGTCGTGGAGCCCGGCGACCTTCGGGTTGGCGACCCGGTCGAACCCATCGAGTAGACCGCGGATCCGCGTCATCCTCGCCGAAACGGGTACTCCTTCTGTATCGCTACTCGTCGATACGGGAGCCCGAGATGGCCGAAGAACGCAACGACGCGGATGCATTGGCATCGATCGGCGACGACTCCGAGGATGACCTCGTGGAGGCCGTCGAGCAGGTCGTCGAATATCGCGTGAGAACCAGACGCGGACAGGCGCATCCTGCCCCACACGGCGACCTGGCCCGGTTGTCGGCCGCCGTGGACGGCGGTCTGGCACGGGCCGACAAGCCCGCTCCCGACCGTGACGACGGAGCCTAGGACGGAGCCTAGGGACGACTCAGTCCTGCACGACGCGGATCCCCGGCACCTCGTCGAGCTGCAGCAGCTCGAAGATCCGCATGACCGAGTCCTGCGGATACCGCAGCACGACGTCGCAGGGCGTCCCGCGAGCGAACAGGACGAGCGACCGAACACCCATCGAGTCGATGAAGCCGACCTCCACGAGATCGAGCACGACCTCGGCGCCCCGTGCGGGTGGGTGTCGATCCAGGGTGATGCGGAGGTCTTCGCCGCCCTCCCAATCGAGGTCACCGGACACGTAGTAGATGCCACCGGCCTCGCGGACGGAGATGCCCATCGGTGTGTGCGTCGCCTCCATGGTGCGACGACGCCTCGCTCGTGTCGCGGCGGTCGGAAGGAGCTGATCAGGCAGCCGACGGCCGCTGCATCAGCTCCTGCTTGCGGGCCATCATGCGTTCGCCGAGCCGGGTCAGCTCGTCCTTGTCGAACACCTGCCTGGCCTGCTCGAACATCTCGCCCTCTTCTTCCTCGATGTGGTGCTCGAGGTTCTCCTTCATGACCGTGAACTTCGCGCCCCACCTCTCGTCGTCGTAGGCGAGGCCCTCGATCTCGGCCATGACGGTGTCCACGACGTGGTGCTCCTCGTACGCCTCGAGCGCGATCTCCTTGGTCTTCGGGTGATCCTTGAGGGCCGGGTAGAGGATCTCCTCCTCGATCGTCTCGTGGACCTCGAGCTCCCGCCTGATCTTCGTGAAGAGCTGCTCCCGGGTCTTGACCCCTCGTTCGGTCGTCGACTCGAGCTCGTCGAGCATCTTCTTGACCTTGTCGTGGTCTTCCTTGAGCAGTGTCAGCGCGTCCATCGAGATCTCCCATCCGTGGCTGTTGTGTGTGCGTCGTGAAGGTTCCCTCTGCCACCCCCGGCAAACGCGGCGCCTCGGTCGGGAGGAGAACCTCGGCGACCGTGGGGACCTTTACGGTTCGCGGTTCGGCATGACGTCTGGGCGATCAGGGACACTGAGCCGGACCCACTCGTGGAGGGGTCCGTGGGGAAGACGAGCTGTCCATCCTGCTTCCAGCGGCTCGGTGCCCTCGACCGCAGACCGAGCGTATGGCCGGTTAGAACGTCACGGCATCCTGCAATCGGCGTAGAACGCTGTTGAGAAACCCCCAGGCGGCGCTCGGCGGCTCGTGGCTGAAGGGGGAACCGCTGGGATACGGACCCGGAGGGTCGAAGAGCCCTCAGCTTGGCGAGGTCACCGAGGTCTTCGCTCTTCAACCCTCCGGTGTCGCCCGGAGGGTGCCAGGCAACGACTTGGAGATACCCATCGGGACGCCGCGACACGCGGGTCCGGCCGCGGCCCGATAGAGCGTTGGCGGATTCTCATAGACCCGCTAGCGGATCGGCGCCGTCGAGTAGCGTCCAGCGGCGCTGGTGGTGTGGAGGCCGGGGATCGAGCCCTTCCTCTCGATACCCCGGCCCCCGGCGGGCGGACGCGGAATCCTAGGGGAGGACCTGTGCCGACAGGTCCGCACCCGCGCCCGGGACGAAGCGGTTGCAGTCGCAGACGGCGTAGAGGCAGCGCTGATTGCCGTTGTCCGCATGGACGAACTCGGAGTGCCCGCATGTCGCGCAGTAGACCCGGGTTGAACCTTCCGGATCGGATGAGTGGAGGTCGTTCGATGTCATGAGGCGCGACTCCCTCACGTGGGCCTAGCCGCGGGTTTTGCCACCGGGAAGAACCGTGGGCACTTGCACTCGCTGAACAGGCACGGGCCGGTCTCCCTGTGGATGAACTCCGAGTGGCGGCACCAGGAGCAGGCGGAGGCCAGACTCGGATCGAGGTTGATCCAGCGGATCGCGGAAAGGCTCGCCTCTGTCATGCAAAAGCGAGCGTAGGTTGTGCGTGCTACAGAGTCATCGGCTGTTCGGGGCAGCATCCATCTACATCGAAGGACCTATCCGTCTGGGTCGATCGTCGCCGATGCCTGCAAGCCATGAAGTACATCCTCGCGGCGTGCCCCATCCACACAGCCTGCACGATCCAGGTCATCTTCGGGAGGACAAGGATGCGCGCATTCCGTTTCCCGACCCCACCTTGAAGCCGCTGGCCGAGCGCGACTTTCCAGACCTGGTGCCGATCGAGGTGGAACACCGTCGAACCCAGCGGGCGTTCTCCGCACGATAACGACTAGGCCGCGACCGCCACCACGACGCCTACGCCAACCAGGATGGCCACAACCCCCGAACGTGCCTTCCGTCGATCTGCACGTCATCAGACCGCTTGCCCCCCATCTCGACTTGGAGGGCACATCACGACTCCTGCTCAGCACGGTATCCATCAGCCGTCTGAACGCAGCGGACAGGTAGACGAACGCGATCTGTTCTGGACTTCCCGCGCTGAAGTGACGGGTTTCCAATGGCCTCGGTCGCCCGCACCAGCAGTCAGGAATCGCCCGCGAGGCCTCGATGAGCGCCTGGACCCTGCTGTCGAACCCTTCCCGGGCGAACGAAAGGGATAGCTCAGCGATGTGGTCAGCGCTCATGGCCGGCCTCCTTCTGTGGCGACCTCCGTTCAGGATCGAGTCGCAGCTCTTGCGGGGGTGCCGCGCTCGACCGTCTACTACTGGGCGCGGACCGGGCTGGTGCTGCCCACCGTGTCCGTCGAGAAGGTGAAGAAGTGGTCCTTTACCGACCTACTTGTTCTCCGGCTCGTCGACTGGATTCGCCGGGATAAGCCTGACATCAGCCGCGACGTCAACATCCCCGGCGCATCCATGCGCACGATCCACCAGGAGCTCGCCACCGTGACTGCACTCGGTGAGCGACTCGCTGTAGACATGACTGCTGTCAGGGAGAGCTTCATTGAGGACGTGACAAGAGTATTCGTAGACCGCAAGGGCCGGTTGCACTTCGGAAGGAGCGGTCGGGTCTGGGTCGAGCTCGGGGCAGGAGTGAGTCAGGAACTGCTCGGAACCGAAGTCGATTTGCTGCGGCTGTCACTCTGGCGAGAGGGGATTCGGGGTCCGGACCTGCGCGAGCCGCGACCAACCCTCCGTATCGTCCCAGGGAAGCTCGCTGGCGAGCCCCACGTGGCTCGTACCCGGATCCCCACGGAGATGATTGCCGCACTGGACCGCCGCGGGTTCGAGCAGTCCGCGATTCTCGAGCTGTACCCCTCCATTCGGCGGGACGCCGTCCGAGACGCTATCGATCTCGAGGAACAGCTCGAATCGAACCTGCGCCATGGCGCAGCGGCGTAGGCCGATCTTCGTCCTCGACGAGGGCTTCCCTCAACCGATTCTCAGGGAGGCGCTTCGGCTTCACGTGCCTGAACTGGATATCCGTCCGGTGCTCGACTTCGATCGTCGGTTCGTCCAACAGGACACACCAGACCACGTCTTGATACAGGGATTGTGGCAGCTGGGCGCAGAGGGTCTCGTTACCGTCGACGACAGCATGCTCTGCCAGAAGTAGTGATGATGATTCAGCAGACACGCTTCTCTGTTGTTTCAGTCACACGACTCGGCCACGACGGCATTGCTGCATCAGGCCTCTTTCTGCTTACGTCGGCCGCATCGCGAGGAGCCATGATCCTCGGAAGCCACAGGTCTGGCGGTTGTCTGCACGGCTTCCCCCGCCTATCGATACGCGGGAACTGGCAGCAAACATCCGAAGCCGAAGCGGGAACGATCCCGCAGCATACAAGCTCACGTTTGCCGACCTGCATAAGCCAGTGTTTGGTCCGTGAACTGCGATTCAGCGAGCTCCTTGATGATCGGCTCGCCGTGCGACGCTCACCACTTCCGCTGCATCTCCGCCAGCAACCCGAAGACAACCGCCCGAAGAGCCTTGTCCTCCTCCAGGTCGATCAGGAGTTCGGCCAAAGTGACAGTGTTGGCTCAGACGGTTGTCGGCTTCTCTTGACGACCACGATCGGTTACGGACGATTTGGGTATCCCTGCGTTGCCATCACTGAAGGGAGAGCAGGAGCGCCGCCATGGGTTTCAGGGAGGAACGGATTGCCATGAACGAGGCCGTCGTCCGGGAGATCAACGAAAGGGTCGAGCAGGACCAGGAATCCCGTCACCACAGCTCGTTCATGCACATCGTCTGCGAGTGCGGATACGAAAGGTGCGACGAGATCATTGCTCTGACCCAAGACGAGTACGAGGGGATCCGAAAGGACCCTCGCCAGTTCTGCGTCGTCCAAGAACATGTCATCGAGGACGTCGAGGCAATCGTTGAGGAAAACGACCGATTCGTCATCGTGGCCAAACGGGAGGGGACGCCTGCGGAGGTAGCCATTCGAACCGATCCTCGGGGTTAAGGCCACAATTTCCGCTCCAACTCTGCAAGCATCCCGACCAGCACCGCCCGGAGCGTCCGGTCCTCCTCGCAGTCGATCAGGAGTTCCCTGGGGTGAGACATAGAGTCAGGCGGTGGGTGCGAGTTTCTGGGAGGAGATTGGCGATCAACCGGCTGCGCCCTCGTCGTCGACGGGGCGGCCTCCGGCCACCCGGCGTGAGGTTCCATCACCGGGTAGACGCCTGATCGGCGAGTTCTTGCGATGACGCCGGTGATCTCGGTGCGGGGAGGCGTCTCCAAATGAGCTCGCCCACGGGAGCGAAAACGGCGACGCAGAACCCGCCGACCGCCGCCCCGCAGAGGACGTCAACGAAATAATGCTTGTCGGTCGCCATCACCGATAGCGCGACGGCACTGACCAGCACGATGGCGACCGCCATCGCCGGAAAGAGCAGGTCTCGACGTCCAAACAGCCAGATGAGGATGACGAGCATCGCTAACACAGCGACCGCGACAGCCACATGCGAGGACAGGAAGGCGCGATCATCCATTTCGCCGGTGGGAGGGAAGGGCACCACGCGGACGTCCGCACCGAGCAGCATTTTCAAGACCTCGACCAATGCCTTCGTCACCACGAACGGCGCGATCAGCAACACGCCGGGCCGGACGTCTCGCCGGAAGAGCCACGCCCACGCAGCGACGCCCAGAATCAGCGCCGTGGCACCTTTGTTGGAGCCAGGGGCAGCGGCCAGGCGCTCGACGATCTGGAGTCCTTGCGAAGGATGTGGTTGGCGAATGTGCTCCGTGAGCCAGATGTCCAAGGGCGATGCTCCGTCCAGGATCAGGAGCAAGAGCCGCAGGACGAGGAACGTGACAAGGCACAGCGCGGCCGCGGCGATCGAGGTGCGCAGCACGCGGCGATCGACGTCGTCGATCACGCGGTTCCGGACCATCGGCCGAGCCTAGGTCGTTACTCGATCCTCGTAGTCACGCGTGCGGCGTACATCCGTACGTCATCTGCCTGCCAAGCGCCAGGGCCCCGCCTGCCCTCCCGCTTCAAGCCCTCGCGCAGCATCCTGACGAGCACCGCCCCGAGGGTCCGGCGTTCCTGGCAGTCGATCAGGAGCTAGCGCCCAGACTCAAACGCGAGGGGCGATAGGCGCGCCTCTCGGGTGGCGCTCAGGGCGCGAAGCATGGGGCGCCTCCTTTTCACCGGACGCGAACGCGGAAGGCCCCCCGGAGTGATCCGAGGGGGCGCCCGCGTTCGCCGACTGTCACGTAGAGAACGTGCTCGTTTCCTACGGGACCGTGCAGCCTGCTGGAGCCGTCGCCGGGATGAGCAGCGGGTCGGGCTCAGCCGGCGCGTTGAAGAACGTCGCGACGACCACCGTCTCCTTCGGACCCGCAAACGCCGTGTGGATGTCAGACCCGAGATCGACGAATGCCTCGCCCTTCTCGTACGGCGTCTTCACACAGGTGTCGCTCACGTACGTGAAGGTTCCGCGCTTCACGTTGACGATCACCGGACCGGCGTGCGAGTGCCACGGGAATACTGCTCCGGGCTGGACGACGTACTTCACCACGACCGTGCGTGATGGCTCGACCGTCACACTGTTGCCACCGACGCTCACCGTCAAGCTCACATCGTCGGGGAACACCGATCGCGGCGTGAGCGGCGTCGGCGCAATCGGTAACGGCGCGTCCTGAGCGAACGACCGTGCGGCGCTTACGAACACCGCGGCGCCCAGCACGATCGCCATTGAAAGCAGGCGCTTTCGCTTCATGGTCGGCCTCCCTTTCCGTTTCTTCCGACCTAAACAGCGACGTTATGCCTGCAATTGCTGTCGTGCAAATCGGGCATCTCGTGCCGGGACCATGGCGGTGAGAAGCGAGCGTCGGCGGAGTTCGCTACACCTGGATCGGCTCTCTGCTCCAGACCGCCACCGTCCGCGAGGAGATTCTGCCCGAGGGGCTCTCGCCGGGGGGCGGCTTCTGGCTCCAAGCCGTGAGCATCGGCGTGGCGGTCCTCGGAACCATCCTTGTCGGATTCGCGAGGCGGAGCGAAGTAAAGGACAGCCACGACAGGTTCGCGAACGTGGAAGAAGCCGACCCGGACGCGTGACGCCGGTCACGCTACCCATACATGACCAGGCCCTACCGCCGCTCCATCTCCGCCAAGAGCCCGAACACCACCGCCCGCGCCGCCCGGTCGTCCTCGCAGTCGATCAGCAACTCGGCGAAAGCACGGCGGAGAGCTCCAGAACTCCCCAATCCGCTCGGCTCGGTCAAGGTCGGCGAGCATCAAAAGGTGGAGCATTTCGTCGCGCCGAGCGTGACCGGGCTCACGCGTCCAGATGAGACCTATCCGAAGTCGCGCTGGGTGTTTCGCAGTATCCCGACCAGCACCGCCCGGAGCGTCCGATCCTCCTCGCAGTGCCCAACTAGGCACGAGGTGGACCTGAGGTCTGGGCGTGAAGAGAGCCCCTTTTCCAGCAAAATTGGCGGGTTTGAGGAGCCGACTCCGGGTATCGCTGCCTCGATATCACTACTGAGAACAGGAGCAGCGCTATGGGCTTTAGGCAGGAACGGATTGCCAAGAACGAAGCCGTCGTCCGGGAGATCAACCAGGCGGTCCAGCAGTCCCACGAATCCGCTCATTACAACTCGTTCATCCACATCGTCTGTGAGTGCGGATACGACAAGTGCGATTCCATCGTCGCGCTGACGAAGGACGAGTACGAGCGTATCCGAAGCGACCCTCGCCAGTTCTGCGTCCTCGAAGCGCATGTCATTCCGGACGTCGAGGAAATCGTTGAGGAAAACGATCGATTCGCCATCGTGGCCAAGCGGCAGGGGACGCCTGCGGAGGTAGCCATGCGAACCGATCCTCGGGGTTAGGCCGCTACC